>Ga0316227_1000335_pt1 | contig 70752 bp, 53 predicted proteins | sample TBH18019metaG_FD_206012 | JGI IMG/M metagenome (GOLD analysis project Ga0316227, IMG submission 206012) | Freshwater microbial communities from Trout Bog Lake, Wisconsin, USA - TBH18019 | ecosystem: Environmental > Aquatic > Freshwater > Lake > Hypolimnion/Profundal zone | place: USA: Wisconsin... | reverse complement strand
TTGCCAGCCTGGCGGGTGATCTTGTCTAGCTGGCCCAATGCCGCATCGCGCAGGTCCATCAGCAGTTTCCATTCCTCGCGCTGTGCGTCGCTGATGACCGTGCCCGAAGGCTCCGGCAGCAATGCCAAGTGTACGCTTTCCAGGGCGGCATCGGCGCCGCCGCGATGCTGAATATGCTCCCAGGCCTCATCGGCGGTGTAGACGCAGATGGGGGCCAGCAACTTGGCCAGGGCCAGGACCATCTGGTGCATGACGGTCTGGGAACGTCGGCGCAGGGACGAGCCAGCGGCCTCGCAATAGAGGCGGTCCTTCATGGCGTTGCCGTAGACGGCGCTGATCTGCACGGAACAGAAATCGTGCAGCAGGCGGAAGACGCGGTGGAGCTGGTATGACTCATAGGCGGCCCGGGCATCAACTATGAGGGTATCGAGTTGGGCCAGGGCCCAGCCGTCGAGGCTGTTGGTGGGAATGGGTTGGGAGTCGGCGTGGGGGTTGAAATCGTAGAGGTTGGACAGCAGGTAGCGCAGGGTGTTGCGGATCTTGCGGTACTTGTCGCCGAACTCGCGGGCGCTAGTTTTGCTGGCGGCCATGTCGCCCTCGTAGTCCATGCTGCAACACCACAGGCGCAGCACGTCGGCCCCGAATTCGTTGACCATCTTCAGGGCGTGGGGATAGTCGGGATTGGAGTCCTGCTCGCGCTTGCTCCACTTGGTGCCGTCGGGCTTGACGGCAAATCCGTGGGTCAGCACCTGCTTGAAAGGCACCTGCCCGGTGGCCCCCAGGGCCGCCAGACTGGAAAGCTGGAACCAGCCGCGATGCTGGTCGGAACCCTCCAGGTACAAGTCACAGGGGTATTTCAGATAAGACCGGCACTGCAGCACGGTGCGCCAGGAACTGCCACTCTCGAACCAGACATCGAAAATGTCCTTTTCCTTGCGGAGGTTGGCGATGGGGCCGAACTCGGGGGAATTGGCGAAGTCGCCGCCGAGGATCTCGGCGGGGGCATCGGTGAACCAGGAATCGGAGCCCTTTTGGCGGAAGTGGCGGGCGACGGCGCGGACCGAGTCGGCCGTCAACAGGGCTTTGCCCTGTTCGTCATAGAAAACGGGAATGGGCAGGCCCCAGGCACGCTGGCGGGAGATGCACCAGTCGGGACGCGATTCCAGCATGCCCAGGATGCGGGCCTGGCCCCAGGCGGGAATGAACTGGATCTGGTTGCGGCAAGCGTCCTGGGCGCGGCTGCGCAGGGAGCGCGGCTGGCCGGTCTGGCCGGCGGGCACGAATGGCTTATCGATGGCGATGAACCACTGTTCGGTGGCCCGGAAAAGGATGGGCGTGCGCGTGCGCCAGTCGTGGGGATAACTGTGCACGATCTTCTGCTCGACCAGCAACCGTCCGGCCTGGCGCAGATGTTCGGTGATCAAGCCGTTGGCTTCCTTGGTGCTCTTGCCGACGATAAACGCCGGGGCGGTTTCGTCGAACTTGCCGCTGGCCAGGACCGGGCTGTATATCGTCAGGCCGCAGCGCATGCCGGTTTCATAGTCGTCTTCGCCGTGACCAGGGGCGGTGTGAACCAGACCGGTGCCGTCGGTCGTAGTGACGTAATCGGCCAGAACGATGGGGCCGCGGTAGGCGATGAAGGGGTGGGTGTAGGCCCCGGATTTGGCCAGCTCCTCGCCGGTGATGGTGCGCGGGAGCACCACGACATCCTGGGCATCCTTGACCAGCTCGAAAACTTTGGCCTGGAGTTCTCGGGCGATGATACCCATGCGCCTTTGGCCACACCGGGTATATTCGACGCAGACATAATCGACCTTGGGATGCACCGCGATGGCCAGGTTGGCCGGAAGAGTCCAGGGAGTGGTGGTCCAGACCAGGAAATAGGCCGGCTTGTCGAACATGGCGGCCAGGTCCGTGCCATCGGCGACGGGAAATTCGACGTAGACGCTCTGGTCCTCGACGTCGATATATTCCAATTCGGCATCGGCCAGGGCGGTCTGGCTGGCGACCGACCAGGGAACGGGCTTGAGCTGCTTGTAGACCAGCCCGGCCTCGACGAAACGGGCAAAGACCTCCAGGGTCTCGGCTTCGTAATCGCTGCCCATGGTCAGGTAGGGGTTGTTCCACTCACCAAGGATACCCAGGCGCTGGAACTGGAGGCTTTGGGCATCGGCGTGCTTCTGCGCATAGGCGTGGCATTCCTTGCGGACGTCGAGTTTGCTCATCTCGCGGAACTTGTTCTTGTGGATCTCCTGGATCTTGTGTTCGATGGGCAGGCCGTGGCAGTCCCAGCCGGGGACATAGGGAGCCTCGTAGCCCTCCATGGTGCGGAAACGGATGATTACATCCTTGAGGGTCTTGTTGATCAGGTGGCCGATGTGGATGTCGCCGTTGGCGAACGGCGGGCCATCGTGCAGGACCCAGCGGCCCTTGCCCGCTGCGGCCCGGCTGGCAAGTATCTTCTCATACAGGCCCATGTCCTGCCACTGCTTGAGGCGGGTCGGCTCGTTGTGGACGAGCTTGGCCTCCATGGCGAAGGAGGTCTGCGGCAGGTTGAGAGTGGTCTTGTAGTTGCTCTTGCTCGCAGCGCCGCCGGTTTGTGGTGTCGTAGGCATATTCATTGCTTGTGTTCCTTCTGGTTTTACATCTTACATTTTACATTTGGCATTTTACATTGCCGCTTAGGTCCCTGGGTGAAGGCTCCAATCTGATCGTTCGCCACCGCCCGGCGCGGAAACGGCCATAAATCCATATCCCCAGGGAAATGCCGTAGATGGTGGCGACGAACCAGGGGCCGCCATAGCCAGCCCAGGGCGCGAATTTGGCGACCAACAACGCTCCGGCGACCAGGATTACCCAGCAGAAGACAGCCGTAGCCATGGCCGGAACAAACGTATCGCCGGCCCCGCGCAGGGCTCCGTTGTAGACGATGTACAGGGCGTCGAAAAACTGGTAGACGGCGGAATAGGTCATGTAGATGGCTCCGATGGCCAGCGTTTGGGGATCGTTGGTGAAGGCCAGAAGCAGGAAGCGCCGTCCGATGAAGAAGAGGCAACCGCAGCCGACCATATAGCTGGCGACGACAAAGAAAGCGAGCCTGGTGCGGGCCACAGCCAGTTCGGGCCGTTGCATGCCGATATATCTGCCGACAAGGGCGGTGACGGCCACGGAAACGCCGATGGCCGGCATGAAGCTTACGACCATATAGCGCATCGTAAATGTATTGGCCGCCATGGCTTTGGCGCCCAAGATGCCTATGACGGCGTTGCAGAAGACGCTCCAGGGCAGGATATCTCCCAGGAACTGGAGTCCGGAGGGAAGGCCTATGCGGAGGAAGGTCTTGATCTGATCGCGGCGCAGGCGCCAATCCAGCACCCCGAACTGCGTTCGCAGGGCCGGAGCGGTGGCCAGGGCGATCAGGACCAGCAACTCGCAGGCGACGCCGATATTCTGGGCCAGAGCCGCCCCGGCCACGCCCAGGGAATGGACGCCGTGTCCCAGCACCAATATCCAGGCTGCGAGGATGTTGACCGCGACGCCGCTGACCGCCGAGATCAGAACCGATCCGGGCCGGTCGATGGCCAGGAGGAACTGGCCGAAGGCGGTGGAGACCATTTTGATAACCGCTCCGGCCAGGGCGATGCGAAAATAGACCGCCTCCAGGGTTATTTGTTGGGGTTCATGGCCGAAGGCCTTGAACATGGGCCGGGCCAGGGGCATGGCGGCGACCGTGACGATAGCGGAATAGGCGATGCCGAACCACAGGCCCTGCCAGAGGGTCTGGCCGCAACGCCGGAAACGCCCGGCCCCGAAGTGCTGGCTGGCGATGGTGTTGACGATCCACATTACGCCCATGCCGAAGCCGAGCACGGAGAAGACCATCATGCCGCTGTTGGCAGCGGCCGTCGGGGCGTTTTCACCCAGAAAATGCAGCATCCAGGTGTCGATGAACTGCATTAGGGTATACGAGGCCATCTGCACAACCGTGGGTGCCGCCAGAGTCAGCAACTCGCGCAGGGGCGAGGGCTGGGAGGAATCGGACGGCGGAGGTTGGTGGTCTGGCGTCTGGGCCATAATCGCGTCAACAAAAAACCCTGAAGCCGTCGCCTCAGGGTTGGATGATTCCCAGTAAGAAATCGACCATTACCCGCGGCAGCGGCCGGTGGCGGCTATGCAAATGGTAATGGCGTGGTTCATCGTTGTCCTCTGTTTACGTCAGTGGAATGCTAGTCGAAAGTGGCATGGGCGTCCAGAGCCTGTGATTGCCTGTGATTGCCTTTGATCCCGAAATCCCCTCGGCCGAGAATCAGTAGGGTGTGTGTACTCGCACACTATCTTCCTCACACCCTCAGTCTGCGGTGAGCGAACCCGCGGCAACCAAGACTGGTCTGATTCATCGTCTCCTCTGAACCTGAGGATATCCAATTATCCTTCCCCCTGATGTAATTCATGACAACCGCCTGTGCACCGATTTTGGCGATCTGGTCTGCATCGAGAATATGGACAAACGCAAGGCCAACGGCCGGAACGTGGATGAGCTTGCTAATATCTTTGCAAGGATACCCCAAGCCTCGTTCTGTTTTGACATTGGACATGCTCTCCAGCTGGCGCGTGCGGTTCATCCCTGACGCTGGCGGAGCACGGTCGTGCTGTTGACGCTCCAGCGGTCAAAGTTGCGGGCGATGAACTTGCGCAGGGCACAGGAACAGACCTGGGTGCAGCCAAAGGGATGAGCAAACTTGCAGGCCGGCTGGGGCGTTTCCAGACATTCGAGGATCTCCAACTCCGGGTAATACTTCCCTTGACACAGATCGCTCAAAGCGGTGTGGACACATGTGAAGGCCCGTTCGCATTGCACCTGGGCCTTGAGCTCTTCGAGTTGACGACGATCTTCATGATCCAACATGGGTATTATGGCTCCATAACCTTCTTGAGGTTCTGACGTTTGGCGGGCTGGTGATAGTACAGGAACACGCGCGTGGCGTCGGGCCCGTGACAGTTGGCGCACAGATCGGTGGCGATCGCCGGGCGAAGCATGGGACGGGCCGCGGCCAGATAGGCCCCGGCGGCAGCACCCTGCCCGGCCAGGGCCTGGCCCAGACCGGCAACCGCAACGCCGTGCGGCGTGTGACAGGTGGAACAAGTCAAGCCGGTGACGCCAAGCTGCTCCAGGCGAGCATGGCGAACATCATCGACGGAGACCTTCTCCAGGCCGGCCGGCGGCGTGGCGGCGAACTTGAGGCTCTTGAAGGCGGCCAGAGGATGCCGGAAAGCCGGCACCGGCTTGCCCGGACCGGTGGCGAAGTGGCAACCGAAACAGTGGTTTTCCTCGTCGTTGGCGCCCTGGTTGCCCAGCTTGACGGCCCAGAGCCCCGGACGCATGCTGCCCTCAACGGCATGAACGGCATGACAAGGACCGCAGACACTCTTGGGCGCGGCCTGATCGATCTGGTGCATTTCCCGCCGGTGCATGCTCTGCTCCAGCACGGTCGTGTCCTTGTGGCAGGTGTAACACAGGTCTTGCGGCCCCTTGCCGACCTCGACCCGCAACAGGCTGGGCGCAGATGGGCTGGCGTGGGGGTTGTGACAGGTCTTGCAACCGATGGCCAATGCCGGCGCGGCAAGGGGCATGGTGGCCGGAGACGTGCCGGCTTGCGCCGGGACAACGGTATTCAAGGGCAGCAGGCGAGCCAGAGCCGCCGGCTGCCCGCCGGCCGGCAGCGTGGAAGGATGCACTATGTTGCCGGGTTGAAGGGGGATGGGGCCGGTCCCGGCAACGGTCATATCGCCCAGATCCTGTGGCAGGCCGCCATTGGGCGTCAGGCGAATCGTGGACAGATTGTCGGCGGCGACAGGCATGCCGGCCTGGGGCGGAGCCCAGCGCCGGGTGGGGTGACAGGCAATGCACACGCCATCGGCGCCGTTGGCCCCGGCGCTGGGCGCGACGGCCCAGAGCTGTCGCTGGGAATCGTTGCTGTGGGCGCGGTGACAGGCCATGCAGGCATCCTGCGCGGCCACCTTCTCGTGCGTCGGCCAGGGCTTGGCCGCCGCGCTCTCGTCATGGGGGCCACGAACCAGGGCCGCCTGCTGCGGGTGACACTGGAGACACAGCGCCGAGGTGGTGCTGGTCACACGCAGCAGCGACCGGGAGGCCTTCTTGCTGGTATGCGGATCGTGGCACGAAGCACAGGTGACGAATGCATCCTTGTCCGCGGAGCGATGCGCGTTGGGGTCGAACAGAGGCAGGGCCGCCGAGGGATGGGTGGTGGCGCTGGTGCGCGGGCCGGTCGGATGCGAAAAGGCAAAGGCCGGAACTTTGGCGGCCAGCCCGCCGGGGCGGTGACACTCCAGGCACAGGCCGTCGGGGGTCTGGGGGATGCCGCTGGTCGCAGTCCACAGAGCCGGGCCATTGGCGTGATGCACATCGTGGCAGAACCCGCACTTGCCGGTTTCGACGGCGGTCTTACCCTGGGCATTCTTCAGGTCCGCGTGAGTTGTGAAGTCGTGATCGCCGGCCAACGACTGCGACTGCTTAACGTGGCAGGCGCCGCACAAGTCGGCCCGGGCGAGACGCAGGAACTGCGCCTTGCCTGTGGTATGCGGATCGTGGCAGGTCAGGCAGGAGATGGTCTTATCCTTTTCTTGACGCTCTTTGCCGGCAAAGACATGGAGGGGAGAATCCAAGGGAATATCCCGGGATGCCACCGCTACGGGATGCCCAAAAGAGGTGCCGCCATGACCGCCGGAGGCGAGGTCTTTACCGGCGACCTTGCCCTGAGCATGGCAGGTCAGGCACTGGCCCTGGGGATCGGCAGCAGCGGTCTGGAGCGGGCGGGCATAAGTATGGAAACTGTGACAGGCCCCGCACGGACCGGATTGCTCGGCGGTCTGGCCATGCCGGTTTTCTTCCTTGGGGGCGGCGCGGCGCAAGTCATGCTGGGAGCCGAAAACGACCTTGCGGTCTTCGTGGCAGCGGAGGCAGAGCTTGCTATCTGCAAGCGTCTCGGCCAGGAGGTAGCGACCGGCTTGGCCATCGTGGAGCTTGTGGCAGGAGAAGCAAACGAGCGTGTCGTTGGGGCCGACCCGGGTGCCCATATCCTTGATGGCCTGGCGCTGGGCATCGTTCTGGAGCGGCGGATTGATGGGGTGCTTGAGGGCCACATCGGTCTGCCACATCTCCGGGCGCAGGCGATTGTGGCAAGACATACACAACTGGCTGGAAGAGGCGCCCATGACCAGCAGGTGGTCTTCCTGGGATCCGTGGGAGCGGTGGCAGCTCTGACAGGTGACGCTCTTGCCGTCCGGGGCGCTCTTGCCGCCCGCGGCCGTCAATTCCGGCGGCATGGCGAAGGAGGCCATCGGCCCCAGGGGATGGGTGCCATGGCCGGGGCCGCCGGACTTGTCGCCGTGGCATGACTGGCAGAGTTGGCTGGCGTCGTTGCGGACGCGCAGAAAGATGATCTGGGTGAGGTCGGGCTTGCCGGGGCTGGCGTGGGCGGTGTGGCAGGTGCGGCAGGCGAGTTTGCCGTTGTCCAGGGGGAAGTTGTCGGGAATTTTCATGCCGGCGGGCGGCGCGATATTGGTCTTGTGGCCGTGGCCGCGCCAGACGACGACCCTGGCATCGCTGGCTACTGCCCCATCGTGGCAGCCGAGGCAGGTTTCCTCATCGGCCTGCACGCCCTTGTCGGGCTTATCGATCAAGAGGATACGGCCCGGCTTGCCGAATGATTCGGTCCATTCCAGATGACAGATGGCGCAATCACGGCTGGAGTTGGGAGCACGATCGGCCGGCTGGGAGAAGGCGGTGGCGGGAAAGAGGAAGAAAAGGAAAGCTAAAGGCCAAAGGCACAACCTCCACCCCATCCCCGGCGCGAAGCAGCAGGAGAAAGGATGGAGGCCAAAGACCAGGCGTGGGGATGAAATTGTAAGAGTCACGGAGTTGCCCCCGTTTGGGCCGGGGCCATCCCGGCGGACTTGGCAGCGGGAGCCGTTAGAGTGACGATGGCCACGCGGTTGGCGCGGAGTTCGACTACGTAGAGACGGCCGGCCTTGTCGAAACAGAGGCCCATAGGATGCTCGAAACGAAGCAGGTTGCCATCGGCGTCAGTCAGGGCCCCCTGGATGGCGCCGCGCGGACCGAAGACCTGGATCACGTTTAGCGTGGAATCACTGACAAATAGGCGGCCCTGGACATCGACGGCCAAACCCTTGGGACGATAAAACTGGCCCAGTTCCACGCCCCAGGCTCCGACCATGCCCGCCCAGCGATCCTGGGGACTGAGCATCTGCACGCGGCCGCCAACCGACTCGGTGACGAAGACATAGCCCTCGGCGCCGATGGCCAGCATGAAGGGCCACTGGAACTGCCCCAGACCCTGGCCAAATTCGCCCCTGGCGGTCCACTTGCCGGAGGCTATGTCCGCGATGAGCATGCGATTGCCCTTATCCGCCACGTAGAGGCGCTTGCCATCGGCGCTGGGCATGGCGTCGGTCGGATCGCAGGGGCGGCCCTTGTCATCCGGCGGCGGATCGAACCGCTGGTCCAACGAATCATCGGGCTTGACCGCCAGGATGCGATGATTGCCGGTATCGGCGATCCAAAGGCGGTTCTGGGCGTCAACGTGCAAGCCCACCGGCTCTTTGAGCGTCTCGGTCCCGAAATGAAAGAGTCCGGCATCGAACTTGCCTTCGGGAGTGAAACGAACGATGCGGTTATGAGCGCCATCGGACACGAAAACACGTCCGGCGGCGTCCACGGCGACAGCGTTGGGCATGTACAACGACTGGGTCGCGGGAGCGGATAGCGTCGCTTGGACGGAAGCGGGAATGCGATTGTCAGCCGGAAGCGGAGGAAGAGCGAGGGCGAAGACTGGGAAAAGGAAGAAGGAATAAACTGTAAAATGTAAAACGGCGGCCGTCCACCGCGACCTTCCTGCGGAGCCCCGGGGAAGGGGAACGTTGCCAGCGATGATGGAGCGGTTGTGGGGAATCATTTCTGTTCGAGTATCTTGGAGAAATAGAAAGGCTTGCCCTCGCGGATGCGCTGCATCATGTCGGCGATGGCCACGTCGCTCAGGGCCTTGGAACGCTGGGCCGAATAACCGAGACTCTGGAAATCCAGGAATGGCGGCTGCTGGCCGTGGCAGGCGATGCAGGCCAGGGCGCTCTTGCGCAAGGGGGCGTGAATCTCGGCTTGCAGCCGCTGGCGCTGGCCACTGGACGGTGACGCGGCCAGACAGGTGGCGGCCCGGGTGGCGCCGCCGGCGTCGGGGCGGACACCCCGCGGAGCCAGTTTGGCGGCGTATTCACCGCGGGCATGCAGCGGCAGTTCGACAATCAAACCTTCCACGGCCCGCTTCCAAGCCGGGCCGCCGGGAGTCGACGTCTGCAGCAACATCAACAGATCAGCCAGGATCGGATCAGCGCCGATGCTGGCCAGGGTTTGACTCAACAGACCGGTGATTTTTTCGTGGGCCGCGTCCGGCTCGCTGTCGATGCGGTCACGCTGGGCATCGAGGTAGCTGAGCAATTGAAGAATGGGCGGGCTGTCCTGCGGCCGGCCGTTGGCGGTGCTGATCCATTGGACGCTTGCGCTCTGGCCGGGCTGGGAAGGCGCGTCCTGGTGGCACATGCGGCAATCAAGAAATGTCGCGTGGAAATTGGCGAAGGCCGGGACCTTCATCTTCGGGGTATGCGGCAGGGGCTGATGGCAACCGGCGCTGGTGCAGGTGTTGTGGAGATCGCTCTGGAACCAGCGATCGACGCCGTGGTAGTGAGCCAGCGGCGCCCGCGAGGCGGTGCCGGTCATTCCCGGCACGTTGTCGGCCCGCAGATCCGCCACATCCAACTTGCCCTGCCCAGCCAGAAACCTGGGCGGTACGTGTACGGGACGGAAGACGGTATCGCGAAGGTAAAGCACAGCCAGCACTCCCGCGCCGCAGACAGCCAGAAAAATCAGCAGGGCATAGACGCGAACGGCGACATCGGCGCCCAGGGAGAGAAGGGCCGGGAGTCGGCCTTCGGCTCTGAGGTCTTCGACACTATGGCTCAGACCCGAAGATGGGTCGGGAGTCGCGGGACAGGAGTCGGGGAGCGAGGGGCGGAGGTCGGTTTCGGGTGTTGTTGACTGCACCGCGGGGGCGGCGGGCGCGGAAGGGAGCTGGCACGCGGAAGGTGCCCTGCCAAGGCCCAGGGCCGCCAGAAGCTTGCGGAAGAATGATGGCTTAGGCATGGGAGTCCTCCTTGGGAGCTTCGGGAGCAACGGGCGGTTGCTGGAAGCCGGCCGAGGCGGCCTTGGCCTGGGCCTCGGCTTCGACTTCATCGAGCATGGTTTTGTGCGCCTCGGCCATCTCGTGGGCCGGGGTATCGCCGGTAAACATCGCCTTGGAGACGGGGAACACTCCCGGCGCAAAAATCACTCCCGCCAAATGCACGATGCCAATGTGCAGGACGGCCAGGAACGCCTCGAACGTGTGGACCAGAATGGCGATGGTCAGCACCCGGCCGGAAAGATGGCGGCTGGTCCAGACGTTGAACCACATCAGCATGCCGGTTGTACCCAGGACGACCGTGCCCCAGAACACGCCTATGTACTCGAACTTCTCTTCGGGATTGAAGCGGCCCATGTCCGGATGGGTCCGCCGCAGCCCCAGTAGATAAGCCACCAGGCGGTTCATGGTAAGCATGTCCGAGGGGCTGACCATCATCGGCAGACCCATAATCGCCGCGATAAGCCCATGACCCGATTGCCGCTTGCGGCGGATGAGCGCGCACGCAATATAGATCAGGTGATAGAAAAGCCCCAATATCAGCATCGCCCCGGCAAGGCGATGCACCAGGCGCGCCGTGGATAGTCCGCCGAAGAGGCCGATCAGCCAGGCGGCCCACGCCCGATCGGCGAACTTGATGGGGAAGCCGCTTAGCACGAGGGTCGCGAAGCAAGCGACCAGATACCAGTGCTGCAAGCGCTGGTGGACGCTGAAGCGTTTGAGTTTTTGGCGCGTGGCCGGATCGGCCATGAGTTTCTGGACGCGCTGGGCGTGGTGGTGGGCCTCGGGATCATGGCGGCCAATGACGATGTGCAGCATCTTAAGAGCGCACATGGTCAGAGAGGGGCCAAATGTGAAGACGATCAACAGGACGAACAGGATGGCGATATAGGACTCGGCGCCATGGTTGTTGGCCAGGTCCAGGTGAATGGCGGCGGTGCTGATGCTCGCCCCGGCGGCGCGGTGACAGGCCAGCGTGCGGCAGGTGTTGGGCAAGTGGCTGGAGTTGGTGGGAGCCTCGCTGTCGGCGTGGGCCAGCATTTTGTGGACGTTCTGGTCCGGAGAGACGTGGCAGTCGAGACATCCGGCGGTTTCCTGGTTGCCGAGTTGGGCCGCCTTGCCGTGGAAGCTGACGAGATAGCTGGCGGTGGCATCGGGCAACTGGAAAGCATCGCGCACCGCCTGGTTGCTGTGGCAGGTGGCGCACAACCGGGCCACATCCTCATTGCTGCGGGCCGGTTCGCTGCGGGCATGCACGTGCCAGTAGGCGTAGCGCGTGTCCTTGGGAAGCTGGGCATCGTGGCAGGAGTTGCAGCGTTGAATGGGCGCCTGCTGGAGTACCCAGCTCGTGCCCGAACGCCGGAAGGTCGGCTCATCGTGACAGAGCAGACACTGGGCCTGCCCGGGTTTGAGCGGATCGCCCAGGAGATGGTTGACGCGCGTCAGGGTGTCCTTGCCATGGATCGACTTGCCCAGCATCTGGCTGATGCCATCGTGCGAGAAACGGATCTCGACATTGGTGGACGACTCCAGATGGCAGAGCTTGGTGCAGTCCACGGGAGTCTTGACTTCGTGGGGGAAGTGATCGACTTCGGAGCGCAGGTGACAGTCGGTGCATTTGAGGCGGGCGTGGGGCCCCAGGGCCTTGTCGAAGTAATTGGGGTTTACATAGAAGAGGGAAATACTCTGGCCATCTTTGGCGATACGGCTGAGCCCACGGTACTGATGGCAGATGAGGCAACCTTCGCGGTCGGCGCCCAAAACGGGCAAGGCGACGGCACCAAGGATCATGGCGATGCAGCAACCGATCCAGGCACGACGCCCATACGCCGGGCGGCGCTGGCCTGTGACACTTGGGAAGCGAGCGTCGGCAAGCGATGATTGACGTTTGTTTTCGCGCATCCGCATCCATTCCTCAAAGGCTGTGGCAGTGCCGGCAGAAAGTCGGGTTATGCACCGGCGAAATCGTCCGGTTGCCGGTGGCCCTCATGGCCCGGTAGGCCAGCACGCTCTCCGGGTTGAAAACGCCCTGTTCATGGGGGTTGTGACAGGTCGAACAGATGATCGTTCCATCCGCCGCCGGCACCAACCGCGTCGGCTGCTGGTTGTCGGCCTTAAGCTGGTTCACGAGGTCGGCGCTGGGCGAATCCAGCAGACCCACGATCTCGCGGGCCCGCATGTAAGCCAGCCGCTCCGGCGGAAGCTTCGTACCCACGTGGCCGCCTTTGAATATTTCCTTGTGGGTGTGATGGCAGCTCTTGCACAGCACCACCTGATCGCCGCGCAGATCGCTCCTGCCGGTGCGTTGCATCGCCTGGGGGTTGGGCACGTTCTGGTGGCAAAACAGACAACGCTGCTCCACAATCTGGTTGCCGGAACTCCCGGCCACCAACATCACATGCGGGTTAAACTTGCCGGCGCGGTCCGCGCGGTGGCAGCCATTGCAGAAATCGGTAGTTACCACCCATTCCCGATCGTCACCCGCCGCCGTCCTGGGCCGGCGCAGGAATGCCGTGTTGAAGCTTGGCGCCGCAACCGCGGCATCGCACCCTTGCCGGACATCATGGCAGGTGATGCATCCCAGACGCCCTTCCACCAACGGCCATCCCTGGGGCAGGTCGTAATCCTCTTTGTTTTGTAAATGCCCAATCGGATGCATCTCGGCGCTGGCGCTCTGGCCATCATGGCAACTGAGGCACTTTTGGTCGATCGCGTTCAGGGCAATAGGTTGGACCTTGCCATTGACCATGGTGTGGCAGCTTGCGCAGGCATCCTTGCTCCAATGAGGTTTGATTTTTTTGCTGGTACTGGTCGCCGGAGTGACTTGGCTCAGGCCGCCGGTCGCCATCACAAAAACCACTGCCAGCACAATCCCCAAAACTACTTGACCACTCCGGCATATCAGCCAGTGTGGGCGATGGGGATTGTCGTGGCTACATTCCATGATGCTTTGCGTGATGGCCATACCGTATGGACGCACCTTCGGCGCTAAGACCCTGAGCAAGAAGCGTTCCAATCAGGCATGTATTTCCACGCCATTATGACACACGCAATTGCATATCCTGCCATGATTTAGCGGCGTGGACAAGTTTTCTCGGCGACAGAGCTACAGGGGTATTCTCAGGAATAGGAAATGAGTCCGTGCCGGGCGATTCAGAAGTGGGGGAAGAGGGAGCAAGGTGAAAGGTGGACAGCCGTGGCGGCACTGCAGTCTCCTGACTCCTAGCTTGCACCGAACCCACCTACCACCATCCGGCGTACAGAGAGAGGTGGGTTAAGGACGACATCGCGGCATTTGATTGTGGCCTGCCTTTTGCCTAGGGTAGTTGCCAACTGCCGTTGGAGTCTATCTCAGCCAGGTTTTCACATGATTGACATCAGCGTTCTTTACGGCGGGCTGGAAACACCCAGTACCCCGCACCGTTACGGGCGAGCCATCACCCAGATCGACCCACCCGCCCATCAGCGTATGGCCGTGGCCAAATCCGCTTCCCATCGCCGGCCCATCGTGGTGTGGAACCTAACCAGGACGTGCAATCTTCGCTGCGTGCATTGCTACACCAATTCCGAGGCCAAGAAGTACCCGGATGAATTGACTACCGAGGAATGCAAGGCCGTGCTTGCCGATCTGGCTGATTTCCAGGTGCCGGCCGTACTGTTCTCCGGGGGGGAACCACTGCTGCGACCGGACCTGTTCGAGTTGGCCGCCTATGCCCGCAGCCTGGGTCTGCACGTTGTCGCCTCGACCAACGGCACGCTTATCGACCGCACCGTCGCCCAGCGGTTGAAGGACCTCCAATTCGCCTATATCGGCATCAGTCTCGACAGCGCGATTCCGGCGGTACACGATGAATTTCGCGGAGTCGCCGGGGCCTTCGGGCGCACGATGACCGGGTTTAGCAACTGCGTGGCCGTCGGCCAGAAAGTGGGGCTGCGGCTGACGCTCACCCAGCACACCGCCGGCGACCTCAATGGCATCTTTGATTTTCTCGACGCCCAGGGAATAGATCGCGCCTGCTTCTACCATCTGTGTCCCTCGGGGCGCGGCAAAAACCTCCTGGCCCTGTCGCCTCAGGAAACCCGCAAGGCCATCGACACCATAATCGACCGAACCGGCGACTTGATGCGCCGGGGCAAACGCATCGAAATCCTCACGGTCGATAATCCTTGCGACGGGGTGTACCTGTACCTGCGGATGCTGCGGGAAAACCATCCCCGCGCCCAACAGGTGCTGGATATGATCACCTGGAACGGCGGTGGCCGGTACTCCAGCGGCGTGGGCATCGGCAACATCGACTTCTGCGGCAATGTTCACGCCGATCAGTTCTCCATGTTCCGCAGCTTCGGCAACGTCAAGCAGCGGAAGTTTTCGGAAATCTGGCAGGATCTCGGCGACCCGGTAATGGCCGGCCTGAAGAACCGTCTTGGCCTGCTCAAGGGGCGCTGCGGCGTCTGCAAGTATAAAGAAGTGTGTGGCGGCGGCCTGCGCGCCCGCGCCGAGCAAATCACCGGTGATCCCTGGGAGGCAGACCCGTTGTGCTATCTGACGGAGGAAGAGATCAGAGGCGGGGTATAGAACCTGGGAGCTGTAATTCTTAAGAAGCGGCGTTCACCACCCACAACCCTCAGTCCCGCATACCCGGGGAATGGGCAGCAGACGATGCGACCGGTCACGAATCATCGGCCCTTGACCTCTAGCCGCGCGGCACGGTTCCCCCGTACAATGAAGCCATGGGCAACACGATTCTGATCGCCGAAGACGAGCAGGTATTGCGCGAGTCGATGGCTGAGCTTCTTGCCGGGGAGGGTTTCGAGGTTCTTCAGGCCGCCAACGGCAAAGAGGCCCATCAGATCATTCTCCAGCGGCCGGTGGACCTGGTTCTTTCCGACGTGCGCATGCCGGAGATGGACGGAATCACGCTGCTGGGACACCTCCATCAGATCGCGCCGCAGACGCCGGTGATCATGGTTACGGCGTACGGCACCATCGAGAGCGCCGTCGGGGCGATGCGCGGCGGGGCCTATGACTACCTGCTTAAGCCGGTGCAGTTTGACGATGTGCTCATAAAGGTGCGGCGAGCCATCGAATTCGGCGAATTATCGCGCACGCGGCGGGTGATCACTGATCAGCTTGCCGAGGGCAGCGATTTCCACCACGTGGTGGGCAACTCGCGTTCGATGGTCAGGCTCTTCGATACCGTGCGTAAGCTTTCCACAGTCAAAAGCAACGTAATAGTCTGCGGCGAATCGGGCACAGGCAAGGAATTGTTCGCCCGCGCCATTCATTACAACGGCATCACCCGCGACAAGCCTTTTGTCGCCGTCAATTGCGGCGCCATTCCCGACAGCCTCATCGAATCCGAGTTGTTCGGCTATCGCCGGGGGGCATTCACCGGGGCCATACGCGACAAGATCGGCTATTTCGAAGCCGCGTCCGGCGGCAGCATCTTCCTCGACGAGATTTCCACCCTGCCCATCGGCGTGCAGAGTTCGCTGCTGCGGGTCCTGGAGGAAAAAGTCGTGGTGCCGGTCGGGGATACGCGTCCACGGCCCATAGATGTGCGGGTGATCGCCGCCTCCAACCAAGACTTGCAGAAAATGGTGGATGCCGGCCAGTTTCGTGAAGACCTGCTCTACCGCTTGAACGTCGTGCAGATTCAGCTACCGCCGCTGCGCCAGCGCAAAGAGGACATTCCCCTGCTGGTACACCACTTTCTCGAAAAATACACCCGGGAGATGGCCAAGAACGTGCCGGGAATCACCAACGGGGCCATGCGCGCCTTGCTGAATCACAATTGGCGCGGCAACGTGCGCGAGTTGGAGAACGTCATCGAGCGGGCCGTCATTTTCGCCGAGGGGCGGCAGATCTCCATCGAAGACATGCCTTTCGCCACCGATGGACTAAGCGATGATGTCAGCGAAGACCTCAAAGAAGCCATGAAACAGTTCGAGCGCCAGCACATCCTCTTCAGCCTGCGCCAGCATCACTGGGACAAGGCGGAAACCGCCCGGCATTTGGGAATCGGAGTTTCCAGTCTCTATCGCAAGCTCGATGAACTGGAAATAAAAGAGGATGCGCCTGGGGAACAGGCCAAGGGATGAGAACGGGGGTCGGGGGACATCAGGCGCGGACCGCGAGGGCCGACTATCGCATGCGTACGGGCGTGTACCCGCAGTTGGGTTCTTCGGCCAGGTAGTCATGGGTTTCGGCATAGGCGCGGGCCCGGCAGCCCATGCATACTTTCTTGTACTCGCAGCAGCCGCACTTGCCTTCCAGCTTGCCATCGTCGCGCAGGTCGGCAAAGACATGGCTCTGACGCCAGATTTCTGGCAACGGGGCCTGCTTTACGTTGCCGGAACTGACCGGAAAATATCCGCAGGGAAAGACTTCGCCGGTGTGGGAGACGAAGCAGACGGCCTGGCCGGCCAGGCAACCCTTGGTCATGGCGCTCATGTCAGCGCCGCCGGGGTGGCCTCCAGCGCCTTGCGGATGGCCCATACCGCGATGGGGATGGGCGGCCGCGGGCATGGCATGGCCATCCTGTTTGGCACGCTGGCGCATGACGCGAAAGTAATGCGGGGCGCAGGTGGCTTTCAGATGCAGGCGGCCTTCCATGCTGCGATCGTATATCCAGTTCAGCGTTCGCTCGTACTCCTGATCCTTAAGCATGATCGATTCGCTCAACTCCATGCCGCAACCCACCGGCACGAGCATGAATATGTGCAGGGCGTCGGCGACCAGGTCCAAAGCCATACGGTAAATCTCATCGAGTTTTTGGAAATTGTGGCGGGCGATCGTGGTATTGATCTGCATGGACATGCCGGCGCCGCGCAGAAGCTTGAACCCAGCGATCGAAGCATCAAAAGCGCCCTCGATGCCGCGGAACTGATCGTGGGTAGGAGCATCGGGTCCGTCAAAGCTCATGGACACGCGGCGGAAGCCAACCTCGACGATGCGCCGGGCCAGAACGTCATCCATGATAGTGCCATTGGTGGCCAGGGCGATCGGCAGGCCGGCGCCGGTGGCAATCGCAGCCAGTTCGAACAAGTCGGGACGCATCATCGGCTCGCCACCGGAGAAGACCAGGATCGGCTTGCCGGTCTGAGGCAGGGTGCGGATGAAAGCGGATGCCTGCGCGGTATTGAGATCGTCGCTGGCCAGTTTCTGAGACACATCCAGACGCCGGCAATGAACGCAGGCCAGATTGCAGGCAGTGGTGGTTTCCCAAAAAACCAGACGTAGCGAAGGAGCTGGGGGCAGAACCCGACCAGGCTCCAGCGCTGCCGTAGCCAGCGGACTCGTGGCCCAGATGGCCTCCGGGGCATGGCCTCCGCGCGAAGAGCCCACCGACGGGGCAGCGGCGTTATTCTGAAGGACGGGCAACTTGGACGAAGACATGCAAACGCTCCTGCTTACGGTTTAGTCGGTCGCTCAATCATACTCCTCTTCGCCTCGGCTGGCGCGGGCCTCTGACATTAAACAAGCGGTATGCCAATTACCACAAGCCGCGATATAGGCTTCCCGCTTCCTGTACTTCGCGGGCCATTCCCAAACCTGAGAATGCACTTGACTGTAAAGATCGCTAACTTCTCAAAAAAGCCAATACCGCAGGTAATCCCAGCCATTTGTCAACAGCATTTTACGGCCCGCAAACGTCATAACCTGCCTGATCTGCTGACGATACGCCGGATGATAGCAATGTCTTGGACAGCGTTTGCACGCGGGCTTGGGTGTCATGAGGCACTCCGATCGCTTCACAAAAGCGTGCGCCAGGAGCTTACAGCAATCCTCGCAGAGGGTAAGCTTACGACCCCAGATGGCCTGGATATCGTGAGTTTTCATCTGCACGGCGATTTTCTGCGCGTCGGCGTGGTGATAACGACAGTAGACGTCGATAAACCGAGCCAATACTTTGAGATCCCGGCGCAGTTTTTTGCCGGATCTGTAACTGGGCGGTTGCGTCATGGTTAGCCTTCTGCTTATGGAATACGCCGTCGTCCAGGCTGGTGTTTGGTCCGCAGTTTGATTATAGGCACCGGGCAAACCCTGCCCGCGGCCCTTGCGGCAAAGCATGCGAATATTTCGGCTCATCCTCGCCATCTGCCTCACCGCCTTGGCCGTATGTGTGCTCTTGTGGTTGCTGCGCGTCCCGCGCTACTACCAGGCGCAGGAGCATCAGGCCACTGAACCTGCCCACGGAGACGCGGTTCCCCTGCACCTGGGCCTGATTCCCGAACGTGATATCTTCACCCAGAGGCAGCGGCACCTGGCCCTGGCCGACTACCTGGCCCGGTATCTGCATCGGCCGGTCGTGCTGGTGACGGCCGTCAGCTACCAGGGGATGTCCGATGACTTCGCCGAGGGCAGGATAGATGCCGCCTTCGTCGGTTCCTTCGTGGCAACTCTAGTGATGGACCGCTATGGCGGCCAGGTGCTTGTAAAGCCGGAACTGCCTGGCGGCATCAGCACTTATCATGGCGTGATCTTTGTTCCCGCCGAATCGGAAATACAGACCATTGAGGATCTCAAGGGATGCAGACTGGCGATGGTGCGGACCACCACCGCCGGGGATCTGTTCCCGCGCTGCCAATTGCTCAGTCGTAGCCTCTGGAGTTCCGTGGAACCCCGGGTGACCTGGTTTGGGACCCACGATGACGCGATCGCCGAGGTGCTTGCCGGTCGCGCCGATGCGGGAGCGGCCAAGGATAACCGTCTGACCGAGGTGGAAAATGATCTCCATCGTCAGGGACGCGGGCTGCGCCACATCGCCACCAGCAAGGCTGTGCCCGAAAACGCTCTGGTCGCCAGGCGTGAAGTTGCCGATGAACTGCGGCGAACCCTTCAACCGCTGCTGCTGCAGATGAACTCCCAGGCAGACGGCCGGGCAACGCTGGAAAAATTCGGCGCTGTCCGTTTCCTTGCCTGCGAGGCTGGCGAATACGCCGCCGTGCACGAGATGATCGAACAGCTTGGTCCCGCGTGGGACCAGATAAACGTCCGACCGGCGGCGTCACAGCCCCGGTGAAGTTCCGACCGCCGCCCCCTACCGGGCGTGCCCCGGGCGCCTTATGCTCAGACGCAAGCTTCTCTTAATCTTCGGACCTCTGGTGCTGCTGCTGATCGCCACGGCCGCCGGAGCCATCTGGCTGCTGGAAGATGTGCTTCAGGATATCCGGCAGATCGACGAGCAGGCCTGGGTGATCGTGGAACAGGTGAACGATCTGAGCATAACCGTCAACTCCATAGAAACGAAACTCTATGAACTTCACTCCGGCCGTCAAAAACATCTGGACGATCTGATTGAGCAGGTCAATGACTGCCAGAATCTCGTGGAACAGATCAGCCGCAGTCCCTTGGCGGCGCAGACGGGATTTGCGGGCATATTCAACGGCATCCGCTGGCGGATGCCGCAGTTCGTGCGGCAATTAGGGGCCATGGCGACGGCGCAGGACCGGGCCCTGGCCCAGGAACACCTGGATCGAGTCCTGGACACGGCAGTGGAACTGCGGCAGGCGACACTGCCCCTGAGCCAGTTGGTGCGTCAGCGGGCCCACACCAAGCAGGAATCGCTGGTGACCCGCTTCCGCTGGCTGGTGCTGGGCTTGAGCATGGCCTTTCTCATGGAAATCAACATCGCCATGCTGGTCTTGATATGGACGGCGGGCTTGGTGCTGCACCCAGTGGATAGACTTTTGTCCGCCAGCCGGGCCCTGACCCGTGGCGAGTTTGACCATCGCGTGCGGATCGAGGCCAAAGGCGAATTCCGCGAGTTGGCGGATGCCTTCAACGGCATGGCCGGACAGCTTCAGGAAACGGAGAAACGGCGCATGGAAATTCTCGGCCAGATCGCCTTGACGCTGAACCACGAACTCAACAATGCCATGGCCGTAATTGAATTGAAGATCGAGCCGCTACTGCGGCAACCCGGCGCCAGCCCCGTGGTGCATCAGAGCTGCGGGCAGATCCGCGCCAACCTGGCGCGCATGGCCCGAACGGTGGAATCGCTCAAGCACGTGCGGCGTATCGTTCTGACAGACTACGCCCAGGGGCTGAAGATGCTGGACCTGGAACAGTCGGTCCGCCCCGCTGAGCAGCATACAGACGGCAAGCCGGCCCCTGGCGAGGATACCGGCGACGTAATTTAAGGCCCCACACCAATGGCTGATCCGCAGCGCGTGAAGCGCAAATATCCTCTGGCGTCACAGATCGGATGGTTCATCAGCCTGCGTTGGCTGGCCGGCGCCGTTACTGTGGCCGGCGGGGCCATCGACTGGCTCTGGATCAAACGTTACCCGGCGGCACCGCGCATGATCGCGGTCGGAGTCGCCATCCTGCTTTACAATGCCTTTTTCTGGCAATTCTTGCGGCACTGGGCTGATCGCCGAGGCGTCTCCTACAGCCGGCGTTCTTCGTTGGTCCTGGCCGCCTGGGCCCAGATCGCCATGGATCTGGCCTGCCTGACACTGCTGACCATCGGCTCTGGTGGCCTTATGAGTCCGCTCTTGGGATTCTTCGTGTTTCACATGGTCTTCGCCAGTCTGATACTGCAGCGTACCGTGGCCTTCGGCGGCCCGGCGCTGGCGGTGGCCATGATGGGCAGCGGCCTGTGGTTCACGAAGCAATTGCCCTCAACATTGGAACAAAAGCTGATGATTGTCGGCTGGGGGGTGACGCTGCTGCTGACGGTGTACGTGGCCAATGTCATAACCCGCGACCTGCGCCGCCATCGCCGGAGGCTTCTTCGCAAAAATCGCCGTATCCGGACTATCAAGGACCAACTCGAGCGCCACCAGGAGATGATGATTCAGCAGGAAAAGATGGCCGGCCTGGGTCAGATGGCGGCCGGGGTGGCCCATGAGATCGCCAATCCCCTGGCCAGCATGGACAGCGTGCTTCAACTCATGCTGCGCAATCCCCAGAAGGTCACCACCCAGAACATCGAGACGCTTCGCCAACAGGTGGCGCGGATTCACCGGACGGTGCAGCAGATGACCGCCTTCGCCCACCCGCTGGAGAGCCAATGGCGAACGATGCCGTTGAACGAGGTTGTGGAGGGAGCACAGCGTCTGGTAACGATGGATGGGCGCTGGCGCCGGGCCCGGATCGAGGCGGACCTTGATCCGGCAACCGGCAGCATCGCCCTGCTTCCCCAGGCCGTGGAACAGGTACTGGTGAACCTGATATTCAACGCCCTGGACGCGATGCAGGGGACGGAGCAGCCGGTGCTGCGCCTGCGCACCTGGCGCAGCGAAAGATGGTGCTGCATCGAAGTGAGCGACAACGGGGAAGGCATCCGCCCCGAACACCTGAACCGGGTGTTCGAGCCGTTCTTCACGACCAAACCGGTCGGCAAGGGAACCGGCCTGGGCCTGTCGATAAGCTACAGCCTGATCCGCAAGCAGGGCGGCGACATTAAGGTCCATAGCGTTCCCGGAGCCGGCGCGACATTTACCATTCGCCTACCCGTGGCAACCGCAATGGATAAACCCCAGATCGAAGATTAACGCCCATTCACGCGTTTCACATGAAACGCGCCAGCCAGGGTGGCCGAAGGAACCGAAACGCCGTGCCGGCGCAGGGTCGAGACACAGGGGTGCATGAACTTTCCTACCAACCGGTCCATGGCCTGGGCGACAGCCTTCTTTTGCTCCTCGCTCAAATCGCCGCAACGGGAGAAGAGCCGCGCCAATTCCATATCGCGCACGCCGCGTGCATCCTCGTACATCTGCGCGATCAACGGCGTCACCCGAGTTTCGGTCAGCCACTGCTGAAAACTCGATACCTCCTCGTCAAGAATCTTCTCGCACAGCTCGATCTGGCCGACGCGCTGCTGCTGGTTCTCGGCGACAATCCGGCCCAGAGCGTCAATGTCGTAAACATAGACCTGGTCCAGAGTCATGGCCTCGGGGGCGACGTTGCGCGGCACCGAAAGGTCGATAATGAACAACAACCGCCCATGGCGTTTTTTCTGTGCCTCGCGCAGGCGTTCGAGAGTGAGGAACGGCGCCGGACAGGCGGTGGCGGCAATGACGATGTCGGCGGCGACAAGCTGCTCGTCAAGCTGGTCGAAGGGAACCGCCTGCCCCTGGCAGGCCTCGGCCAGGGCTCTGGCATTATTCAGGCTGCGGGTGGTGACCACAAAACGTGTGGCGTTGGCCTGGCGCAGGTACTCGCATACCAGTTGGGCCATCTCCCCGGCCCCCACCACCAGCGTCTGTTTTTGCGTGAAATCCGCGAATATCCGCCGCGCCACGTCGACAGCGACGGACGGAACCGACAGCTTGCCCTGGCCGATTTCGGTTTCCGTACGCACCCGCTTGCTGACCGAAAACGCGTGATGGAACATGCGATTGAGTGCCCGGCCGGTCATGCCCTGTTCGCTGGCCACGGCATACGACTGCTTGATCTGGCTGACGATCTGTGATTCGCCCAATACCATGGAGTCCAGGCCACTGGCCACGCGGAAAAAATGGCGGCAGGCCTGCTCGTCAGCCAGTTCGTACAGATACGGCCGGAACTGATCGACCGGCAGATCCCTGGCCTGGGCCAGGAAACGCACTATGTCCGAGGCGTCCGGACGCGGACCATCGGCGGCCACGAGCATCTCCACGCGGTTGCAGGTGCTCAGGATCGATGCTTCGCACTTGGGAAACTGGTTGCGAAAGAGCATCAAGGCCGTGGCCACCCCATCGCGGCTGAAGGCCAGTTGCTCGCGAACCTCCACCGGAGCCGTATGATGATTTAAACCCACAAGAACGATACTCATGGTTGCCCTCGCAACTGGCTGTGCTGCCGGCTCCCGGTCAGCGTGTCCATAGCGCCGGCGGCTTGCTGATCCGCCCCGCGGCTTTGCCGCCGCCGCCGCTTGGCGCCACACGCCGCCCACAGCGCTATTCCATACCCCAGCAACAGCCCCAGGCCGATTACGTAAGCCCCGACCAGATATTGCAGATGGGTGGGATTCATGCCGCCCCTCCCACGGTCTCCATAGCCCTCGTCGCAACCGACTCGGCACTGTCCCAGGATGAACTTGACGCCAGGGATCTGGTGATCTGCCGATTCAGTCCGTAGCGAACGACGATAAGCCCCACGGCCAGCAGGGTCATCGGAACGAACCACACCGCCAGCGTCAGGGTCATCGCCGGGGCCAGGGCGACATGGCCTGGATGCATGTCGGGCATAAGCCGGGCCGAGAGCCAGACCAGCGGAACGTCCAGAAAGGCGATGATTCCGTACACCGCTCCAATAACCGCCCGGCGCTGCCCGGAATCTATACCGGAGCGCAACAGCAGGTAAACCACGTAAAGAAACCAAAGCACCAGACTGAAGGTCAGGCGCGGGCTGAAGAGCCACCACACCCCCCACGCGCCGCGGGCCCAGAACATGCCGGTGAGCAGCACCACCGAGCAGTAGACCACCGCGACCTTAGCCGCGGCGGCGGCCAGATCATCCCACCAGAGCCTGCGCTGCCAGAGATAACCAATGCTGGCGATAAAGACCGTCAGACACGCCAGAAACGTATTGATGGCCACTGGAAGGTGTAGATAGAAGATTTTTTGGATAAGCCCCATGCTGCGTTCTTCCGGCGTCCAGGCAAATACCATGACGATGGCGGCCGCCAAAGCTACGAAAGTCATGAGCCAGTAGACGGTCGGGAGGACAGGGGCGGCTTGATCACCGACGGTGTAGTCCAGCACGCCGACAAAGCCCTTGGGAGCATTAGCTGAAGTTGTCAACGAATTGGACATGCGCATCTCGACTTATTACGTCAAACTTCCAGGACAAGATCGAACAGCAGCCAGCCAGCGGCCACAAAGATCGCATCGAAGGCAATGAGAATACCCAGACTCGAGGTTTCCAGCGGCCTGGCCTCCAGGAATATCCCGGTCATCATCCGCGAGGAAACTATCACCAGCGGAAGACTCACCGGGAAGATCATCATGGCCAGCAGTCCGCCCTGGAGCCTGCTCGATGAGACTACAGCAGCGAATAGCGTGCCGACCGCCGCAAAGCCGATGACCGCTGCGCCCACTATCATGATGAAGGATCCCAAACCCGCCGAAAGATCGAAGTTAAAGAACACAACTCCCGCTGGCGTAACGACTAACGCCACGGCCAGAATTAGCACTAGATTGCTGATTAGTTTCGCAAAATAGATCAGCCCGCGGTCCAGGGGGGCCAGCATCAAGCCGGCCAGCGCAGCATCGGTGCGTTCCACGTTCATGGTTTTCTCAAAACAGAGAACCCCAGCGAAAAGGTAGGCGACCCAGAGAACCGCCGTCGCGGAAAAGCCGGCGTGATTCACCTGCCTTTCCAGACCAGCCATACCCGACCTATCGGCGGCAGGTTGACCCTGCAGACCCAACCCCAACACTACGACAATCAACAGCCCCAGCACTATCACCAACCCGATGGTCTGACGACTGCGAGCCTCGATCCGCAGATCCTTGCCGACCAGGAGGAAGATTTGACGTAAGGAATACAACATTGGCACTTAACCTGCGCTGACAAGTTCGAGAATCCGGCCTCCGGAGACAGCGCCAGCGGGCTGATCCATCGCCACGGCGCCCTTGTGGAGTACGATGACACGCTGGACAAGGCGCAAAGTCTGTTCAATATCGTGGTTGACCAGCACCACCGTCTTCCCCAGTTGGTGCAACCGTCCCAGCAGTACTTCGACGGCCCGCGTGGAAGGGGCATCGAGGCCGGCGAAGGGCTCGTCTGCGAAGATCAATTCCGGATCATGTACCAGGGCCCTGGCGATGGAAACCCGCTGGGCCATTCCGCGACTGAACCCCCCCACCGCATCATCGGCCCGATCCAGCAGGCCGACGGCCCCGAGCAATTGACTGGCCCGCTGGCGGGGATCGGCCACGCCGTAGAGCTTGCCAAAAAATTCCAGGTTTTCCCGGGCCGACAGGTCGCGGTAGAGCATCGATTGATGGCTGACCAGGCCGATGCGGGCGCGCAAAGATGGCGTGTCTCGGCCCAGGGGCTGGCTGAACAGAAAAGCCTGGCCGGAGGATGGTTTGAGCAGAGTGGCCAGAATGCGCAGCAGCGTGCTCTTGCCGGCGCCATTGGCCCCCAACAGGGCCGTAAACTGACCGCGTGGAACCTCCAGACTGATCCGGCGCAGCACAGGACGCTGGTCGATCCATTTATTCAGTTCGCAAAGCTGGATGACCTGCTCTAACGCCACCGCAGTCGTGGCAACGGCGCCCCCGGGCCCATTCAAGGCGTTAAGGGCATCGGAATTTACCGAAGTCATGGTCACTAGCCATTCCCTGAGGTTTAGTCTTTGCCGCGGCGTTTAGGGCCGCGCGATGCCTGCGGCTTAGCCTGGCCTTTGGCGGCATTGGTTGAGGGCCTCATGAAAATAACGATGCCGCCTAAGAGAACTACGACCAAGCTGCCGATAGCAAGTATCCTGGGCAGTCGCGATGAAGTCGCCGCCGGCTCGACGCCAGACTGATTCAGCGCCGACATGCTACTGGCGGCAATGGTTACCACCGTCCCCGCCGGCAAGTTGGCGCCCTGATAACAGCGCGTCGCCTCTGGGCCCGTATTGGCCATTTTCCCCCCATCCAGGCCAGCGACTATCAGGTTGGCGCCATCTGCGGGGGCAAAGACCATCATGTGAGCCACTGGCGCCGGTGCCGGAACCGTGAAGGCAATGCCACCGGCCAGCAAAGGCAGGGTGTAGGCCACCTGCATCTCCGTCTTTCCAGGCGTCAGCGGTATGGCGCTGACCACGTGGCCGCCCAGGAATTCCGTACCTTCATCGCGCAGGTTGGCGGAAATCTGCACATCCCGGACCCCTGTCGGCAGTGGCAGGTCCAGGGTTACATGCTTGCCATCTTTGACCGCCCCGGTCCAGGTCTTGTCACTGGGATTAGTCAGGTAGAGCATATCCGTCACCTGCAAAGTATCCCCCAGGTGACGCACGATCACGTGCCGCATCTGCACGTTCCAGGCGGGTGTTTCCTCGGTCCGGTCGTAAACGGAAACGCTCATCGACGCGGAAGGATGATCCATATCCATGTCCGGACCGGGCGTCCCGTATTCCAAACCGACGTGGGTGACCTTCACCAGTGGCTGGCATGGCGGGACCAGCGGCAGGCCCTTCAAAACTAGATTGCCCCCATCGTCCACAACACCCTGAGCGCGGCGAATGACCTGGCCGGCGGCATAGAATTCCACGCCGATCTTGTCGCCGGCTACAGCCGAGCCACCGGAACTGCCCTGGACGACATGGATGGCCAGCGTGCCCGCGCCCGCAACACTGGGGCCGGTCGTCAGAAAAGCGGAAATGTCGGGGTGTCCCGCTGGCAAAACCGGCGCCGGAGCCGACGCCGGACCTGTCGCCGGCGTGTCGGCCAGGCCTGGCCTGGCCAGCAGCAGGAGCGCCGTCGTTATCAGAAGGATTTGTCTTGACCAACGCATAATGAAACTCCAGGCTCTAAATACTTTTCCAGCGGTCTTGCCCCACAGCCATGGCCGGAAACCTGCCCCACATTCTCCGTACGCAAGACATGGCCGGATTATCATTTGCTCTATTCCTGAAACAACGACCCGCCACGGCGCCACAGTCGCGGCAGCAGGCAATACAGTGTTCCGGCGGCTATGACCAGCCCACCGATCCAGATCCAGTTTACCAGCGGATTTATTATGGCCTCGATGGCGACGCCGTCTTTGTCCCAGTTGGCCAGTGTCACGTATACGTCGCGAGCCAGATCAGAGTGTATCGCCACCTCGGTAATGGACTGGCCTTCGAACTTATCATAAAATCGCTTTTGCGGGCGCAGGGTTTCGCAAACGCCGTGCGAGTTGCAGAAAGTCAGAACCGCCTCGACGGCATCGTAGTTGGCTTTGCGCACCTGGCGGAACTCGTCGAAACGCAGGGTCCCGCCGGCAAAAGGTAACGCGGCTCCCGGGCGCAGAGCAGTGAACTGTCTGTTCTCTCCCAGCAGGCTGGAACCCGCGACGCCCAGCATTATCATCACCATGCCCAAGTGAACCATCTGCCCGCCGTAACGCCGATGGTTTCCGTCCAGAAGTTTGAGCAGGGCCACCAGGAGATTCTGACCGTGATTACGGGCCTGCGCCACCCAGGCGTTGCTCAATTCGGACAGCATGCAGACGATGGCGAACACGCCAATCGCGGCACAAACCAGGATCCAACCGTTGCTGGTCCCCCACCAAGCCACGGCGGTCACCGCAACCACGGCGGCCAGGATGGGAACCATTATCCGGCGCAACACCTGGCCAAACGTGCGCCCATAACCAAGTACTGGCCCCAGGGCCATCAGGGCAAAAAGCACCAGAGCCATGGGGACTACGGAATTGTTGTAGAACGGCTTCTTCGCGGTCTTGTCGGTGAAAAGCGGCAAGGTCACGCCGACGAGTGTGACCAGGGTCATGGCGACCAGCAGGACATTGGCGGCCAGCAAGACACCTTCGCGACTGAGCAGCGATTCCAGAGGCACGGCGGCGCGGAGCAGGCCGGCCCGCGCCACCAGTACCAGCAGGCTCAGAACCGCACATAGCCCCAGGAAGACCAGAAAGAACGTACCGACATTCGAGGCGCCGAAGGCATGCACGGACTGGATAACTCCGCTGCGGGTCACGTAGGTGCCGAAAATGCAGAGCATGAACGTCAGGGCAATGAGGATCACGTTCCAAAACTTGAACGATCCGCGTTGCTGCTGCGACATGATCGAATGCACCAGGGCCGTGCCCGTAAGCCACGGCCACAAGGACGCGATCTCCACCGGATCCCAGGCCCAGTAGCCGCCGAAGGCCAGTTCGACGTAGGCCCATTGAGCGCCCAGGATGATGCCCACGGTCAGGAAAAGCCAGGAAACCAGCGTCCAGCGGCGGGTTTGGCCGATCCAGGCGTGGTCGCGACGTCCGGCGGCCATGGCCCCCAGCATCATGGCAAATGGAACCGTGAATCCTGCGTATCCCAGGAACAGGATCGGCGGGTGGGCGATCATCCCGATATTCTGCAGCATGGGGTTAAGCCCGTGGCCATCGGCCATGGAACTCTCCGCCGGCCGGAACGGGCTGGCAATGGACATGCCCTGATCATCGACGGCGCAGAGCATCAATCCCAGAAAGAACCCGCAGACCGCCAGCAGCGTCATCAGCGTCACCGCCCGCTGCCGCACCGTCGTCGATTCGTCATGCGGCTTAACCCAGGCGACCAGAAGACTCATGACGCTCAGCAACCAGACCCACAAGAGCAGGCTTCCACCTTGCCCAGCCCAGAAGGCGGCCAACTTGTAGCCAAGCGGCAGGGCCTTCTCGCTGTATTCGGCCACATACCAGACGCGGAAATCGTCGTTCACAAACAAGGCCACCAATGCCACGCAAGCCAGCGTGACCATGACCCCCACCAAGGATGCCGCCAGTTTGCCCAGCAGCAGGAAACGAGCCGCCTGAAACCGAGCGGCGGCGAACAACAGAAGTATCCCGGCCGCCGTCAGCAGCAGCGCCCCGCCCAGGCAGCCATTGCCCAGGTCGATCATGGTCATGGGTTCTCCGCGCGATCGAGACCAGGATGGGAAGGTGGCAGATGGGCCGGAACCCCGGAGGATTGGGCCGTGTCGTATTTGCTGGCGCACTTGGTCATAAGCGAGTCCGATTCAAACACCCCCGCGGCCGAAAGCCGACCTTCGACAACGACTTGGGCATCAGCCCGGAACATATCGGGAATGACTCCATGGTAGACCACCGGAAGCCGGGAAGTCTGTCCGGCCAGATTGAATCGGGCAACCAACTGGCTGGCTTTGATTTCCAGGCCATCGGACGCGACCGTTCCGCAGAGCTTCACGGATTCGTTGTGGTACTTGGGGCTGAAAGCGAACTGATCCACAGTCAGGTAGTAGGAAAACCCCTTCTTGACACTAGCCGATGCCAGATAGGCCAGCGCCGCGACCATGACGGTCCCGGCCACCAGCATTTTCACATGAATCGGCCGCATGCGAGCCATAGGACTGCTCCAAAGAGACAAGCGTGGTCAATAATAGGAGCCGGTTGCTCCAACAGGCATATCACAATGGCGATGCCAGGGAAGAGACTGAAAAACAAAAATCAATGGTGCTAGAAGTGCATATCTAACAATTACTTACGTATTTTTTTGGGGCGCCGGCACAGGGATAAGAGCCGCTTGCCTCTCAGGTGTGGGATTGGGGCCCGGGGGGGGCGTCTTGCCGACGGGAAGGCCGCCCGGCTCAAAGGCCGCCAAGTTGGGCTGGTGAGGAGAAAGGAAGAGTTTTGGCGCGCACAGGCAGGGCGCAGAAAAAGAAGAGAACAGAAGGCACAAGGAACCTGCTCGCACAGGAAGGCATGCGATGATTGGAATGGAGCATAAAGAGGGCCACGACATACCTGACATCGTTACCACCGACAACTGCTTCCACGTTGCGTAGCGCGGTGTGGCGCTCCCGCAACAACTACCCTAGCCAGTCGTAGTCCTGCCGCGAGCATATCAAGGTATACCGGTCTCTACCAGAGTCAGATATGGCGAAAGAACCATGTATTTGACAAGGAAGGCGCGGATAGAGAAAAATCCCAGCCTTCCGTGAAATCTGTGCTAGTCGTGGTTAGATTCTTCATTCATTGGTAGGAGCCAATTGAGCTAGCGTGTTATTGTTTTTCAATAATTATCCGTACCTGACCTGGGCCTCGTTGATGCTGGCGATGTTAGCCGTGGCCATGCTGGGCAGCGAGCGATTGCAGCGCCGCATCATGCTGAGCAGTGCTTTGGCGACCGTGCCGTTCACCATCCTTGTAGTGGTCTCGGTTCCAGGTTATTGGCGTCCAGCGCGGATCGTGGATGGGCGGCTCTCGCCGGAGGATATTGTCTTCACATGTGCGGCTGGCGGTCTGTCCTGGTGGTTAGCCAGTCTTCCCTGGCGGCGTCAATTGACGGTCGCTCTTGCGCCAAGGGCGTCGGCGTGGAGATTTATGCGTGTGGCGCTGGGCGGTGGGCTGCTGGCGCTGGGAGCCGCGTTACCGAGGTTCAAGCCCATGACGGCCATGCTCCTGCCGATGGCCATCATCGGCGCCGTGCTGGTAGGCGTGCGGCGTGATCTTTGGCGTCTGCTGGTGGCAGGGATGTTGGGTTACGCCCTAGTCCATGTAGCGGTGACAGCGGCGGCGTTTGCGATCACACCACACTATGCCAATGCCTGGATCAGTGACGATCTCTGGGGGCCAATCATCTGGCGCATTCCTCTGGACGAGATCGTGTGGCCCTTGGCTTTCGGTGCCGTGTGGCCGCTGGTTATCGCCTATATCCTGGATATCCGTTTGCCGCCGCGAGGCACTGAAGCATGTTTGATTACGCCCACCACAACCTGAGGGCGCGCGATCACCTCCAGACTGAGTGGTGGTATTACCACGGCCACCTCCAGGGCGCTGGACGTCGCTTCGGATTTCATCTGGTCTTCTTCCGCCGTCGCACCGATAGCTTCCGCATCGGGCGGGTATTGTCAGTGCGCCCCATCTCCAAACACATTCGCTCCGGCCATTTCGCATTGACTGATATCACCACTGGTGTCTTTCGCTACGACCATCGCCGCTCGTTGGTCGGAAATGCCGGAGCCCAATCCGACTGTTACAGGGTATGGATGCGCGATTGGGTCGTTGGCCAGACGGCCGGCGGACACGAATTGCATGCCACGTTGCCAGGGGTTGCGCTGGATCTGCATCTCCAGCCCGCCAAGCCGCTGGTATGCCATCGCCGCCATGATTCCCCGGACGCTCCGCATGGCAACGAGCGCACCCATGTATCTTTCACACGTATGCATGCCGCTGGGCAGTTGCTGATCGACGATAAGCCCCTGACAGTCACCGGCGAAGCATGGATGGACCGCGAATTTGGCCATTTCAGTCTCTGGCCGCAGGGGTGCGGCTGGGATTGGTTTGGCATACAGTTGGACGACGAACGCGAGTTGATGATCTATTATGTCCGCGATGCCATGAGTCGGCCGAGCAGCGCCGCCATTGCCGTGTTGGTGCAACCCGACGGCGGGCTTCAGTTCCTGCCCGCCGGGCAAATCCAGATGATTCCTACGGCCCACACCATCAGTCCACTTACCGGCATCACATATCCCCTGGGGTGGCGCCTTTGTTGCAGCGGAGTGGGCATGGATCTGGCCGTTGAACCGTTCCTCAGGTGCCATGAGGTTGATGCACGTGGCTCGACCTACATGATTTATTGGGAAGGCCCGGTACGGGTGGAGGGTACGCTCGAAGATCGGCCCGTTCGTGGTTGCGGGTATGTCGAGGTGGTGGGTCGACGGTCACCGCGCCGGATGCTGGGTTTGTACGATTTCGGCCACGAAAACCTGGGTATGCTCGACGTGCTCGCGTTCGAACATCGGGTTACCTGGTGGGGAACGCACGTGGTCCGCAGCAATCGAGGATGGGTTCTTACATAACCCCAGCCCACAACCTAAATCACTACAGACTTCCCCATCTTCCTCCGCGTCCGCCTGGGGCAGTCCGCTCGCCGCCTAAACGGCTACCGTCTCTCGCCACTGTTCACAACTTATGCTAAAACGCCACCAGTAGCGCCACAATCATGATCGCGTACTTTGTCATTCTCTACGCCATCTTCTCCATTGCGCTCCTCTTAGCCTACCAGCGCACGCGGCTTTTCCCGCTCTACATCCTCAAATGCCTCTGGACTGGCTTCACGATCCTCGCCTTCCTCTGGGTCCTGGCCATGAGCTTCGGACAGAACAAAGAGTACATCCAGCATCCCGCCGGGCCCTTCGCTATCCTCGTCGGCGACGCCACTCCTGACTCCCGAGGCCATATCGTTGCCGGCTATCCCGGCCAACTCCACGCCTGGACGGGAACGCATCCCCAATGGGTTGTCGCAGTACTGTTTTGCGCTTTGCTCACCTGGGGCCTGCTTCGCCGCGGATCCGGAGCGCGAACCGTGGAAAAAAACGCGTATCCCCGTAAAAGGAAAGACGACCTGCGCCTTTCATCTTTCATTTTTCCAGTGCTATGGGCCCTGACCATGGCTCTACTCCTGGCCTTTGGCTGCGGCCACCGCGAGGCCATCGCCTTTGCCATCTTCTTTCTTCCCTTCCTCGGTGTTGCCATGTTTTTCCCCAACTGGTTCACCCACCACGGCCACTGGCTGCTCCTGGCCATATTAGCGCAACTGGCCCTGCCCATTGTTCCCTCCCTTGGCCACTTCGAATGGTCCCGCTTCCGCTTCGGCCGCGAAAACTACTCCTACGCCTGGACCCAGGGCCACATCGGCCAATACTTCATGAACTCCCTCATGGTGGCCATCACCATGGTGTCCATCACCACCCTCCTTGGCGCCATGGCCGCCTACGTTCTGGCCCGCCGTCGCCTGGCCGGCCGGGGCCTGGTCCATGGACTCATCATCGCCTCCATCTCCATTCCCGGCCTTCTCATCCAGGTACCGCTGTTCCTCCTCATCAAGGATTGGGGCTTTCTTGTCCACTTGACCTACCGCTACAGCTTCATGGATTCGCGCCTGGGCCTGGCCGTCATCTATACCGCCATATCCCTGCCCTTCACCATCTTTGTGCTCACGGGTTTCTTCCGCACCCTCCCCGCCACGCTGGGCGAGGCCGCAGTCATCGATGGCTGCGGCCAGTGGCGCACCTTCACCGATATTTATCTTCCCCTGGCCTTGCCCGGTATCGCCACCACCGGCATTTTCAATTTTCTGGGCGCCTGGAATGAATTCAACCTGGGTATGATCTTCATGTCCAACCCCAACTTCAAGACGCTTCCCATCGGCCTTTATGAACTCCAGGCCGCCACCCAGTATTCCTCGGCCTGGGCCCCCATGTTCGCCGGGGTGGTGCTCCTGTGCCTGCCGACATTTTTTATCTTCGTGTTCCTTCAACAGCGCATCGTGGCTGGCCTGACCGCCGGCGGACTCAAAGGTTAACGCCAGGCAAAGGCTCGCTGCCTCCGCCATGAACACCAATGTCATCGCCATAGTCGCCGTTGCCTACACCGTCTTCTTCGCCGGCATCGTCGCCCTGGCCCACCGCGGTCGTCTGATGACCGCCCTGGCCACCGCCGTAGTAGTCCTGGTCACCAGCACCTTCCTACTGGACACCTTCCAAACCCAGGTCAGCTATCCCAACAAGAAAGTCATCGTCTTCGCCTCCATGTTCGCCAGCGGCGAGGGCAAGCAACGCATCTATGAAAAGGCCATAGCCACTTTCGAGAAGCAAAATCCCCAGTACAAGGTACAGGTCCGCTGGGATGGCCGCTGGGTCCTCAGCCAGAACCGCCCACGCCTCCTTACCGGCAAAGACGTCCCCGACATCATCGAAGGCTCCAGCGAGGAACTGCGCATCATCGTTCAGGAACAGTACGCTCTGCCCCTGGATGAACACATCAATGCCCTCTCTCCCGAAACCGGCAAACCCTGGAAGGATGACTGGGATCCCGACACCCTGGACATGGGCCGCTATCGCCTCAAACCGCTGGAGCCGTCGACGGGCCACAGCGTCCAACTCCCGCCCCATCCGCTGGAAGGCAAGCTGGCCCTGGCGCCCAACCTCCTGGCCGACAGTGTCTACTTCTACAACAAGGCCATCGCCCGCCGCCTGGGCATCGACAAAACGCCCCAAACCTGGGATGAATTTAAGGCCGTCTGTCAGAAAGCCAAAGACGCCGATGTCGAACCGATCATGCTCGAAGGCAACGGCTACGGATCCATGCTGGCCGACACCCTTCTCCAGACCAGCGTCCCCTGCGAGGAGCTGCGTCAAACCATCCTCGGCGTCGGAAGCCGCAAGCCCTTCACCGATCTCCTTTACCAGCGCATTTATGCATTGGAACGCGAGATCCTCGACAAGTACGTCATGCGTGGCTGGCAGGCCTGCGACTGGCCCAAAGGCCAGCAGGCTTTCGCCACCGGCAAGGGCCTGTTCATCCTCTGCGGCACCTGGCTTCCTGCCGAGCTGCGCGAGACGGCGGTGACCGACAAGAATATTTTCGAACTTGGCATCATCCCCTTCCCTCGTTTCAATGATGAACCCCCGGGGATCTGGGCCACCAGCGCCTTCGGCTTGATCATCCTCAAGGATGGCAATCAGCGCCAGGGGGCCATCAGGTTTCTCCAGTTCCTCAGCGGCACCGTCCGCCAGGAGGATCGCTGGGGCCACCACATTGCCACCGAAGACGGCAACCTTGTCGCCTTCAAGCGTGATCCGCTCCCGGCCGAACTGGACGATCTCCGCGTCCAACTGGCCTCCCGCACCCGCCTGGTCTCAAATCCCACCCGGGCCTTCGCCCCCAACTGGACCCAGTACATATACACCCAGCTCCATGATGATTTCATCAAGACCAATCACGGCGAAGCTTCCTACATGACCGCCGGGCAATTCCTCCAGGAACTGGAAAGACGCACGATGCAATACAACCGTGCCGGAGGCGAAGCCAAATGGCACTAACCACCGCCAGCCCCACCGCCGTCGGACTTCCGATCCCGCTGCGTCAGCCCTCCGAAGGCTTCGTCGGCGAAAAACGCGGCCTCCTCGGCGGCTGGCTGGGCTTCCCCGGCCTTCTGTTGATTCCAGCCCTGGTGATCATAGCCGTCTTCCTGCTCTACCCGGCTCTGAGCGCCTTCCTGGTAGCTCTGCAGAGTTGGAGCGGATTCTCGCCCAAGTCCCATTTTGTCGGCTTGGGCAATTTTGCCCAGCTCCTTTCCGACGAGATATTCCGCAGCGCCATGGCTAATTCCCTGCTCTGGATGCTGGTCGGCGGGGCAGGACATTTCTTCTTCGCCACTATCCTGGCCGTCGCTATTCAGGATCCCAGGTTGCGCGCCCGCAAGTTTTTCCAGACCCTGATCATTTTCCCCATGTTTATTTCCGCCATCGGCATCGCCACCCTCTGGAAAGAGCTTTACGATCCGCGCGAAGGCCTGATCAACCAACTCCTGTGCGTCTTCTCCCTGGCCAACCCATCCCAAGGCACCCCGGGCTGGCTCAACCCAAGCCACGGCATCTACCCTCTGCTTGTGGTCAGCATCTGGGGCAGCGTTGGCAGCCAGGTGATCCTGATCCTGGCCGGCCTGCGCCAGATTCCCCTCGACCTGTACGAAGCCGCCCGCGTCGATGGCGCTAACGAATGGCAGTGTTTCTGGCGCATCAGCCTTCCCCTCATGCGCGGCATCCTCAAGATCGCCATGGTCCTGTGGATCATCGAGAGCCTGCAGATGTTCGGCCTAATCCAGGGCATGCTCGGGCCCGATGTCGAACCTAGGCTTCACGTCATCTCCACCTACATGTTCGACATGGCCTTCAGTAACCGCTCCAACATTTATCACATGGGCCAGGCCACGGCCATGGCCGTCGTTCTGGTCATCGTCACCATCTTCCTTGTCGCCTTTCTCCTGGGCGTCTATCGCCTGATTTTCGGGAAAGAAAAACTGGAGTTTTAAGACTGGCAAACAGGGCAGCCCAGATTTATTCAGTGACGACAGACATCGACGATATGTCGCAAATCATAGACAAACAACGCCCGCCATTTTTCCCGCTTAACTCTATTGCAGCGTCAACCTGAACAATAGCAAAACAACAATACACAACCACCTGTTTGCATCTCTTTTAAGCATATTCTCAACATGACAATCCGACAACTTACCGCGAGTTTATGGTCGCAAATCACCACCAAGGGCGTAAATGTCACAAGTCCTGTCTTCGGGAAGTGAATGGGGGGTGGTTTCCCGCAGCTGAGATTCGCTGGGGTTATATATGTGGAGTATGGGGGATATTGCCTTGTAAAATGGGATTTTTGATCCAACCCCGTGGTACAGGTCTTGCCAAGTTGAGCAGAGCGTAGAGGCTCGATCAGGCGGGCAATCGGTACGTACCGATTCCTGTGTTCGGAATCGTAATCCTTGTAAGGAGAATGTTTTATGAAAGCTTCGAAGTTAATCATGCTGGGAGTCGCGATGGTGGGGCTTTGCCTCACCGGTCGGACGATGGCCCAGTCGGTGGTTTCGATCGTGGGCAGCCCCCACGACCTGAACCATGTTTTGGGAGCAAACTTCGTCACAAATGGCGAGGTGTGCCGCCCCTGTCATACCCCACACAATGCACCCTACAACAACGGGTCACTGTTGTGGAATCACCAAGTGGACATGTCCAAGACGTACACATTGTACCAAGTGGTAAACCCCACCAACAACAGTCAAAGCGCCAATCCGGTGCTGGATAACACCAGCCGTCTTTGCCTTTCGTGCCATGACGGGGCCATAGACATCGACAGTTTTGGCCGAAATAATGATGGCAGTCTGATGCAAAGTGGCAAAACACTGATCGGCAGCTTGTCTACCTACCAAGGTTGGAAAGGTGGTTACGTAATTGGCGGTACAGCAGGCAATGACTTGTCTACCGATCACCCCATAGGCATCGGCTATCCAGGGGCGACCCTGAGCGGCACGGTGCTAAGCTTCACGCCTGGTACGCCCAACGCCTTCAATAGTCCACTGACCGGCGCCAATTTTCTGAGCGGCGGCGTCGCCGGTGGCCCGGGCGTCAAACTGGTCAAACTGCCAGATGGACGTGTCGGCGTCGGCTGCACCTCCTGCCATGAGCCCCATGACAAAAGCCTGTATTTCCAGCGCATGAACAACACCGGCAGCGCCCTGTGCCTGAGTTGCCACATTAAGTAAGAGCCAAGAAACGCGCGTCCGAAGCGTTAGACGCGCAACACGCCACCTGGCGGGCCGGTCCCAAAGGACCGGCCTCGCCAGGGGCACTAGACAAAATTGGTACGCCTGACCGCCCGCCTGATCGTTACTCTACGCGAAATCGTCGGACAAATGAACCGCAACCGGTGTGGAAATGAAATACCCGCAATCGTTGACTTCCGTCGGGCGGCAAATCCTGGTGCCGACCGCTATAATGCTTCTGGCCCTGGCCGCCGGGTGCGCGACATCCCAGACACCCGACTCCAGGAGCTTCGCCTTCTGGCCCTCCTATCCAGAAGAGCCGCGTATCCTCTTCCTGGCAGCCTATTCATCCAGTGCCGATGTTGAGCCACCCAGGTCCAAGATGGATGAAATTCTCTATGGCAAACAGGAAGCTCCCCCCGCTTCGATAACCCATCCCTATGGCCTGGCCATGTGGCACGGCAAGATCTACGTCTGTGACACACGCAATTCCTCGGTAGAAATCCTCGATCTGCGTAAGCACCAGATGCAATTGATGGGCACCGGCGACGCCGGCAAGATGATCAAACCGCTGGCCATCGCCATCGCCGACGACGGCACCAAATATGTGGCCGACCAGCAGATCCAGGCCATCGTGGTCTTCGATGCTGCCGACCACTACGTTCGGTCCTTCGGCCACAAAGATTTTCGTCCAGTGGGACTGGCGGTCCATGGCAACGAGTTATATGCCACCGATTTCAAGGCCAGCCACATCGAGGTCTTCGATAGGACCAGCGGCGAATCTCTACGGATCATCAGCGGACCGGGTAAGAAACCGGGAGAGATGTACGGTGCGCTGGGCGTAGCCGTCGACAACGACGGAAATGTCTACGCCAATGACATCCTCAATTGCCACGTTCAGAAATTCGCCTCTGACGGTAAATTTATGGGTAGTTTCGGCGGTCAGGGCGACCACCCCGGCACCTTCACACGGCCCAAGCACATGGCTGTTGATTCCGATGGCATTGTTTATGTTGTGGACGGGGCCTTCCAAAATGTTCAGATGTTCGACAATCAGTTCCGGCCGCTGTTATACTTCGGCAGTGCCGGGAATCATCCCGGGGCCATGGATATGCCCGCAGGCATCAGCGTTCACGAAGACGATCTGGATCTCTTCGCTGACAAGATACCCGATGCTTTCCAGGCCCTGCGCTTGATCCTGGTGAGCAACCAGTTCGGCGAGCGCCGGGTGAGCGTCTATGCCATGGGACACCTCAAAGCCGGTCACAGTATAGATGAACTAGCGGCAAATAAAGATATAGTTCAAGCTGGAACTTCGACTCGACCTACCACCGGGCCGGGCTTCCCGCTGCCGGAACCCCAGCAGTAGGCTTGGTTAATATAGAGATGCTCCTGGGACACCGGGTGCCATAAGTGCGCGTGTGCAATGCCAGACTCCATCCTCGGCGCGGACTTCGTGGTCTGGCCATTTTCGCCGTGGCGGTTGCCGCCGCCCTGGCTGGTTGTAGCATCCAGAAAAACTACAAAACGCTCAGTTTTTTCTTTGACGGCGTTCCCGATCCCAATGCCCCTGCCCCGTCCGCCGGTAACGAAAAATCCTTCGCTCCCTCGCTAGCCACGCCGGCGGCGGCCAGGATGTTTCGCCACAAGCCCTATGCCGAACAGAAATGCGCCGAATGCCATACCCCCGACAAGAAGCAACTGGTGGCGCTCAAGGGTGAACTGTGCCTCAAATGCCACCAAAAACAGGCCACCCAATATCCCGTCATGCACGCACCAATGGCGGCGGGACAATGCCTGTGGTGTCACGAACCTCACGAATCCGATCTGCCGCGCCTGCTAAAGACCACGGCTCCGGAGTTGTGCCTGCAATGCCACGACCGCGATCTGCTGCCGGCGCGAATTGCCGAACATCAGTCGGAAAAAGCCAACTGCCTGACCTGCCACCTGGGCCATGGGGGTGTCAAGAGATCTATGCTGCGGGCGGACAACCCGCTGATACAGGCGGTTCCGCTGGAATCCTTGCCCGCCACGCAGCCGGCGGCGGAAGAAGACGCCAGACGCCACCGGGGAGGGACGCCATGATCCGCCGCCAACGCGCCCAACCGTGCCGCCGCGCCATCGCGATTTTGAGCGCCGCCATGGGCGCTGCCTTGGCGGGATGTTCCTCGGGGACCGACGAAGCGGACCTGTTCCGCGTCACACGGCTGGCAGAGGGGCAATCAGTGACGGCGCCGGAAGGCTCAACCAGGCCGCCGACGCGCAGCGCCATCCTTGTGGACCGATACTATCCCACTGGTTTCTTCCAGCCGCTTAGTATAGATGCGTTCGCATCCCAAAAAATCGCCGGAACCCCGCCATTCCAAACGCCCTCGCCGCAGCAGCCAATAACGCAACCAGACCCATGGGAACCGCTGATGCTCAGCGACAATCCCCCGGAATCCGCCGGAGAGCCCGTGGTGGTACACAGCCGACCCGCAATGTCATGGTTCAACGCGGAAATCCCTACAGGATCGCTGGATTTCAAGTATTACTTCGAACAAGACAGGACCAAGCAAGGGGGCGGCACGTCGACAGCCTCCACCAACACCTTCCAGGAAACCATCAGCGTAGTTGACCAAGCCTACATACTGAGCCCCAACCTGCTGGACTTGAAACTAGGAGGGACGTTCGGCCTGCAGCAGGATTCGTTCACCGCCGACGGCGAGCGCCGCTACAGCCCCGGCATCCTCGACGGCTGGGACGTGACCGGCGTCATCCTCCGCAACGAGACAGCCCCACTCAGCCTCTACAGTCATCGGACTGAACAGATCGTCACGCCGGACTTTTCGCCTTCGTTGCAAAGTACCGATACCACCTACGGGGCCAATCTCCTGATCCGCTCCGAGTCGCTGCCGACCTCGTTGGATTTCCACCATTCCGACGATTCTCAGGTGGAATTGGCCGGCGGCACCGCTAATTTCAAGATGTCGCAGGACCTCTTTCACTGGCACACCGATGCCATAGCGCTGCCGCACCAGACATTGAGTTGGGACTACAATTACAACAATATCAGCGAGCAGGAAAGCGGCGGCGGTCCTGTAAACTACCAGACTCACGATGCCAACCTGAACCACACCTACACCTTCGGCCCGGCGGATGTCAGTTCCCTAGCCTCTTCGCTTTCGGCCACGGAACAAACCGGCACCCTGGCCTATGACCGCCTGCACCTGGACGAAAATCTGCTGCTGCAGCACACGGACGACTTCCAGACGCACTATGAGTACACCCTGGAGCAAGTCACCACCGGCGGCATTACACAAACCAGCAATGCCCTCGACGTTGGACTTTCCCACCACCTGTTCAAGAGCCTGGTAACCACGGCGGATGTGGGAGGAGCGCTGATCGATTCCTCCGACAACAACAATATCGAACAGCTCTTTGGCCGGACAGACTTCAGCTATCGCAAGCTCATCCCCTACGGCACGCTGCTGGGCGACCTCAATTTAGGCTGGCAATGGCAACAAACCTCGGAGGGAACCGGGCCCATTCCCGTCATCAACCAGCCGTACACTTTCAGCAACTCCCAGCCACTGGTCCTGACCCAGCCCAACATCGACCCCAAGTCGATCCAGGTACTGAGTTCGGCGGGGATGCCCTACGTCAAGGGACGCGATTTCGTGGTGAACAGCGTCGGCAACCTGATCCAGATCCAGCGTGTGGTCAGCGGGCTGATTCCTCCCGACGGTGGCATTCTCCTGGATTACAATCTGCTGCCTGAACCGGAGAATACCACCACGACGGCCAACGGCGGCATCAGCGCCCGTTACGACATCGATAAAGGGCTGCTGACCGGACTGTCGCCGTACGTCCGCTACAGCAAGCAGGAGCAGACCATCGACGCCGGAGCAATGACTTCCACGCTGGTGCCCAATTCCTTCGATGATATAGTCATTGGCGCAGACTGGCGCATCTGGCAGATCACTTGCAACGCCGAACAGCAATGGCATGAAGCGACCCTGGTGCCGTTTGACGCCACGCGTTTCTCGATCCGCTTCAATCAGAAACTCGATCTGTGGACCACCGCCTCCCTGGCGGCCAGCTATGCGGCCCTCGATTACTATGGCGAGAATGATAATGCCACGGATGAGGCTTTCACCGCGGCCCTGGAAAGGAAGTTCAGCAAGGAATTCACGGTTAGGGTGCGAGCGATCTGGCTCGATGACCGGGATCAACTATTCGGAAACACCAAGGGCCTGGAGGAACAGATTGAAGCGGAATGGACCCACCGCCAGACGCATGTCTACGCCCGCGTTCGCAATGCCACTCTTTCAACCGGAGCCCAGGACAGCACATTTCAGGTGTTCGATTTCGGAATATCTAGGAGGTTCTAAAAGCACGACTGATGACGCAGAAGCTGCGTTCGGAAAGCAGGTATGAGTATGCGAAGAACACAAACTGTTTCGGTTCTGATACTGCTGATCGCGGCAACGCTGCTGGGTGGCTGCGGCCAGGAGGCTGGAGTGATCTTTCCGGCCCAGGCGGACGCGCCGGTTTGGCCGGCGGCGCCGGAAACGCCGCGCATCCGCTACGTGGGACAACTCTCCGGCAGCTCCGACCTCAAACCCGCCGTCTCCGGCTTTAAGCAGTGGGGTAACGCCCTGTTCGGCGGCGAAGAAACCTACGCCTTCATGAATCCCATGGCCGTGTGTACTGACGGGGCGGGGCGGGTATTCGTCGCCGACTCCGGCGAGCATGTCATTCATGTGCTGGACATGGAGAGTCGCCAATACTCCCGCTGGACGCCCACAGGACGCACCCTGGCCACACCAGTGGGGCTGGCATACGATCAAAGCGGTCGCCGGCTGCTGGTATCCGATGCCAACGCCAAGGCCGTACTAGTCTTCGACAACGGTGGCAAGTTCATAGGCGAACTGGGCGGCGGACAATTCAAGCACCCATGCGGCTTGACGGTCGACCCAGCCAACGGCCGGGTGTTCGTGGCCGATGTGGGAGCCCACCAAATCGTGGTGCTTTCCGGCACCGGGGAAGTAATCCAGCGGCTGGGGGCCCGCGGCGATGCCCCGGGGCAATTCAACTTCCCAACCAACGTCGCTCTGGACCGCAGCGGCCGGTTATACGTGAGTGACTCGCTGAATTTCCGCGTGCAACAATTCGCCCCTGATCTGACGCCCATCCGCCAGATCGGCAGCCAGGGAGATATGCCGGGCTATTTCGCCCAGCCCAAGGGTATCGCCCTGGATCAGGAAGGCCATCTCTACGTCGTCGATGCCAAGTTTGAAGCGGTACAGATATTCAGTGATACCGGCGATCTGTTGCTGAGTTTTGGCGAACAAGGGCGTGAACACGGGCAATTCTGGCTGCCCACCGCCATTTTTATCGACGCTCGTAATCGCATCTGGGTGGCCGATTCATTCAACCATCGTCTTCAAGTCTTCGACTTCCTGCCGGAGGCAAAACCATGAATATCCGCCCACAATCTCTCGCCATGGCCATGGCCATGTTTCTGCTGCTGCCGGGCCCAGCGCCGGCTCAATCTTCTTCCAATAGCGTAGTCAGCAGCAAACACAACCTCTCCGCCTCCGGGCTGGGGACGATCAAGGCGGTGAATGAGAAGCAGGTCTGCATATTCTGCCACACACCCCATCACGCCGCCGCGGTGCAACCACTATGGAACCGCAACATGCCGGTGACCGCCTATCGCATCTATTCCAGTTCCTCCCTGGTATCAGTTCCCGGACAGCCCAGTGGCTCCAGCAAACTCTGCCTCTCCTGCCACGATGGCACGATCGCCCTGGGCAGCATCCTTTCCCGCACCAGTACTGTGCAAATGGCCGGCGGCGTGACCACCCTGCCGCCCGGCGCCACCAACCTGGGCACCGACCTTTCGGGGGATCATCCCATCTCCTTCACTTATGACACGAATCTGGTCAGCCTCAAACCGGGCAGTTTGCTGGATCCGGCCGCGCTGCCTCCGCAGGTGAAACTCGACAGCGCCAAGCAACTTCAGTGTACGACCTGCCACGACCCCCACGATGACAGCCGCGGCAACTTCCTAGTTATGGACAACAGCAATTCGCAGTTGTGCAACAGTTGCCACATCCCTTCGGGACAGGCCACCATCGCCGGGCACAGTCAGTGTGCCAACTGCCACCAGCCGCACAACTCCCCCAGCGGGGCGCTGCTGCTTACGCAAGCGACGGTCACCGATACCTGTCTGGTATGCCACGGCTCGGGTATACCGGCAGCGGCACCGGCAGCTATGGCGGGCCTTATCGCGCGGCCCGATGTCCTGGGCAGTGGAGTTGCCGCTCCCAACACCGCCGCCGGGGCCCTAGCCAGAACCGCTACCAATATCGCCGGGGATCTGAAGAAACTCAGCGGACATAAATACGATGTGCCTTCACCGGCCACGGCAGCCGTGACAGTTCCCCGGGTCTCGTCGGAACCGAAGACCACATCGGTCAACTGCGCCGATTGCCACGAGCCCCATACGATCAAGCACGGAGCGCACACCGCCCCCAACTTGGCGCCGGATATGGGCAAAGTCAGCGGCATAACCGCTGCCGGAGCCCTGGTGGCCAAGGCGAGCTTCGAATACCAGGTGTGCTTTAAATGTCACAGCGCTGACACCCGCCGCCCCCTGATCACGCGCAACAGCGTACAGACCAGCATTCGCCGCCAGTTCGAGCTCGGAGCGGTGTCGTTCCACCCGGTGGTTGGCGCGGGACGCGGTCACAATGTTCCCAGCCTGGTTCCCGGCATGACCACCGCCAGCGTAATAGCCTGTACCGATTGTCATAATTCCGATACCGGGCGCAAGGCCGGTGGCGGCGGGCCCAACGGACCCCACGGCTCCAACAACATGCCTCTGCTGATCGCCAATTACGTGATGGTCGACGGCAGCAGCGAAAGTTCGGTAGCCTACGAACTGTGCTACCGCTGCCATCAGCGCACCAGCATCCTTAACAACGATTCGTTCGCCAAACACAATCTGCACTTGGTGACGCAGCGCACCCCGTGCGTGATATGCCACGACAGCCACGGGATCAGTTCCGCCCAGGGCACGACCACCAACAATAGCCATCTGATTAACTTTGATGTCAGTATCGTCAGACCCGATCCAGTCACCAAGCGGCTGGAATACCAGTCGCAAGGGCCGCGGCAAGGCGCCTGCTACCTAACTTGCCACGGCGTGGCCCATTCGCCCAAAACCTACGGACCAACGGCGATCCAGGAACAGACCAGCCCATTGATCCGTCATCCATCTCCCGGCCCTGACCGGCCGGCGCCACACCGGTGAATGCGGGTCCGCAAGTGTTATCAAACGAGGTAGAGTCATGGCCGAACGCCTGTCACTGCTGAAAAATCGCGACGTACTCTGGACCAACCCGCTCACGCTGGCGGGTCTATTGTTCGTGGCCACGGGGATACTGCTCCTGCTCACGTTCTGGCTATTCGTGCTGGCCTCCCCCGCCGCCGCGCAGAACCAGTATCTCAACGTGGTGGGCTACATGATCCTGCCGGGCGTGCTGGTCAACGGCCTGATCCTCTGCCCGGCGGGGATGATACTGCGCAGGCGACGGCTCAAACGCGGGCCGGTACACCAGGTTTCCACGCACAACGCGTTGATCTTCCTGGCGGTCACGTTCTTCCTTATCCTGCCGATACTGGGCGTGGCCGGGTACAGAGGATACCAGTATACGGACTCGCCGGTTTTCTGCGGGACGGTCTGCCACAACATGATACCGCAGCATACCGGGTATGAACGGTCACCCCACGCCCATGTGACCTGCGCCGGCTGCCACATCGGGGCCGGGGCCGCCCCGTTCGTGGAGGCGAAGCTTGCAGGGCTGCGCCAGGTCTACCAAACGGTCACCGACAGCTACAAACGCCCCGTTCCCTGCGCCATCACTGAGCTGCGCCCAGCCCGCGAAACCTGCGAAGACTGCCACTGGCCCAGCCAGTTCTTCGGCTCCAAGCTGGAGAAGATCGCCCACTACTCGCCCGATGAGCACAACACTCGCCACGACTACGAGATCCTCGTCAAAGTCGGGGGCCTGAACAATTTCCTGGGCCAGGCCGAGGGCATCCACATGCACATGCTCGATCGCATCGAGTACGTCGCCATTGACCACGACCTCAACAAGATACCCTACGTCCGCTACAAGTACCCCGATGGCCGGGAGGCGGTCTTCCGTTCCGACGGCAAGCCCTCCGCCGACCCCGCGCCAGCGGGGAAAATGCGCAAGTTGGACTGCATCGACTGCCATAATCTGGCCGGCCACGAGTTCCGTTCGCCCGAGCGGGCCGTAAACCACGCCCTGTCGGTGGGCCAACTGGAACTTTCCCTGCCATTTATCAAACGCGAGGCGGTGCGGGTTCTGGCCGGCGACTATGCGACAACCCCGCTGGCCCTGGCAGCCATCGCTGAGGGTCTGTCGGGCTTCTACCAGAATAATTACCCCAGCCTCTGGGCGGCCGATCCCCGGGGCATGAAAAAAATGATCGCCACGGTACAAGACATCTTTCAAGCCCAGGAGTTCCCGGAATACAAGGTCAACTGGAAGACCTACGCCAGCCACATCGGACATATGGAATCCCCCGGCTGTTTCCGCTGCCACGACGGGCTGCATGTTACCGACAAGGGGTCGGCGATCAGTTCCGATTGCAACACCTGCCACACTTTCCTCTATCGCCAGGCTGACGATCCCAACAAGATCACCGAGCGCAAGTTCGATCATCCCATGAAGATCCACGATTTATGGCAGGACCTGGGCCCGCACAACAACATGCTATGCTGCGACTGTCACGATGGGGGCCTGGGAGCCATCGGCTGGAAGCAGACGGCTCCCCGACCGGAAGATCGCTGCGGCAGTTGCCACTCCAGCGGTCGTTGGCTGCAAATGAGGCACATGTTCCGCCCCGCCAACAACCCGGCGACACTACCGGCGACACAACCTTAAGCGATGGGCCAGACCGCTAAAAAACGCTGGCGGCCACGGCTACGGAACCCACCAAATCCACACTCCGACCGTCCGTACTTCCCATTGACACCTGCGTGAGCTTGTCAACAATCTCGGTCTGGAATTGGCGTTCTTCCGACGTTTTTCGCCAGGAGTAAAACATGTTGCGCATCGGTTGTCTGGCCGCAGGAGGTCGTGGAAACTTGTCCAAAGCCGCCCATCAACCCGAAAAAGGCAGCGAGCTGGTGGCTATATGCGACGTGCGGCCCGAGGTGCATGAGGACTACCGCAAAACCGTGCGCCAAGATATCGCCTTCTATGCGGATTACCGCCAGTTGCTGGATAAGGCACGCATTGATGGGGTGTTCATTGCATCGCCCGACTATATGCACGAGGAAATGGCCGTGGCGGCACTGGAACGGGGCATCGGGGTATATCTGGAAAAACCCATGGCCATCACCCTGGAGGGTTGTGATCGCATCCTGACGGCGGCAACCAAACATAACGCCAAACTCTATGTCGGCCACAACATGCGTTTTTTCCCGGTTATCAAGCGGATGAAGCACATCGTCGATTCCGGCCGCATTGGCCAGGTTCAGGCAATCTGGTGTCGACATTTCGTCGGGTACGGCGGGGACGCCTATTTCAAAGACTGGCATTCCGAGCGCAAGTACGCAACCAGCCTGCTGCTGCAAAAGGGAGCCCACGATATAGACGTCATCCACTACCTGGCCGGAGCGCACACTATCCGCACCGTAGGCATGGGCATGCTCAGTGTTTACGATCGGGTCAAAGATCGCCGCAAGCCGGATGAGAAACCTGATGCCACATGGAAAATGGAGAACTGGCCGCCATTGATGCAGACCAAGCTCAGCCCGGTTATCGACGTGGAAGACCATTCCATGGTGTTGATGCAGATGGCCAACGGCGTGCAGGCATCATACGAACAGTGCCACTACACGCCCGATGCGTGGCGCAACTACTCGGTGATCGGCACCGCGGGGCGGATAGAAAACTTTGGGGACCACTCCTTATACGAACGTGAGGCGGTGATCCGCATCTGGGACAGGCGGGTAAGATATTCGGAGGACGGGACCGAGTCCATCAGCGTGCCGGTGGCGGAAGGCAGTCACGGAGGAGCCGATCCGCAGATAGTAGCTGCGTTCCTGGAATACCTGCGAACCGGCAAGCACGAAGGGGCCACGCCGCTGGACGCGCGGGCGGCGGTAGCCGTCGGCCACCTGGCGACTTTATCCATGCGGAATGGGAATCAGCCGTACGAAGTGCCGGAATTCAGAGGACAAGAGCTCCGATCATCGCTGGTGGCTAAAAAGCCGGGCAACAGCGTAAAAACCTGTATCCCCCGCCGCCGGACCATTGGGAAGAAGAGGTAACGCCGCCAGGGTCGGAGTTGTCGATGACCTTACGCAGCCGCGGGGGAATGTGGGTCGTGCAGTGATCCTGGCTCTCGATCATGATCCAACGGCGGCCCAGCTTGTGGGCGACGGCGCCGGTGGTGCCGGAACCGGCGAAGGCATCAAGCACCCAGTCGCCCTTTTGGGTGACGGCGCCTATCAACGTGGCCAGGAGCTTCTCGGGCTTGGGGTAGGCGAAGGCCTGAGCGCCGAAGAGCTGCCTGCTTTCCTCGGTGGCGTCTTCATTGGTGGCCATGCCGTGGGAGATGCTCAACAGGTTGCGCAGTTTCTTGGGCTTGGTGGCGGTCTTGATGTGATTGGGGCGGAAAGGCGCCTTGCTGATGACGATGGTCTGCCCGGCGGCCAGAAGCTCGTCGAGCTTCGCCTGCGAATAACGCCATTCCCCCTCCAGACGAAAGGCTTCCAGGTTGCGGCCTTGGCGCACCTCAAAAGCGTCCAGAAGGCGAGTGATGATCCGGCCTTGGGACATGTCCTGGGGCGCAAAAACCTGGTCGGGACAGCGAAAGAGGACCGCCCCGGCGGCGAAACTCAACGTGCGAAGGCCATTGCCGGCGTTGTTCAACGGGTATTTCTTATTGGAGGTGGTCTGACCGCCGACAAACTCCGGAGCGCTAGCCCGGTCGCGGGCATACGCCAGAACGTACTCGGTCACCACCGCCATGCTGCCATCTAGAAAGGAGGGTTTCTTCTTGCGTTCCCAGATAAAGGTGCCGCACCGATTGGAGCGTCCGAACAACTCATCCAGCAGAACGCTCAAATAGGCACATTCGACATCATCTATAGAAACCAGAAGCACGCCGGTTGCAGCCAGCAGACCGCGCATCAACTCCAGTCGTTGGCGCATCATGGTGAGCCAGGCGGCATGGTCCAGGGAATCGTCGTAGTGGGCCTGCACCGTGCCACTGTTATAGGGAGGATCGATGTAGATGCACTGAATACGGCCGGCGAAGTCCTTCTGGATGGCGGTCAGGGCACAGAGATTGTCGCCATGAATCAAGAGGTTGCCTGACAATGCCGGGCCGGGGCTCTGGTACGACAGGGCGGCATCTTCGATGAGCCGGCACGGCGCGATCGACGTCGAGTCGTTTTTGCCAGGCCAGAGAAGTTCCAGGCTGGTATGGTTCACGGAGTAGGTTTTACACTAATTACGAAGACGGGGCGAGGGACCGGCGGCGCATCGGCAGCAACATTTTACATCGTGTCGCCGTGTCCACACGCCTCAGCGGTTCCGATCGCTGTCCCTAATCCTCGCCGAAGAGTTCGTAGGTCTCCTGCTCCTGCCCGGTGCTGCGCAGCAGGTCAAGACGGCCGGTGATTCCGCGGACAAAAAGCAGGTCGAGCCAATGCCAGTCCTTGGGCTTGGATCCCACAAAGCGGCACTGGTGGGTGAAAGCGGAGACATTGCCGCCAAGATGGCGCATGGCGTCGACGGCATGCAGCCCGGTAGCCCCAAAAAACTGTCCTCCCGGCGATCATAGATGAATCATGGCTAAGGCGCCTTTTCTTTTGCACCTTTCACCTTGTTTTCCTGCCACATCGCCGCCAGCGTTGCTGTGAGGATCGCCAGAATGGCCCAGGAGTGCATGGGGATGATCAGCAGGTTCCATACAACATGCGTGCCGGCGAGTTGCACCAGCCATCGGCTGTCAGCCAGGTGGCCCCAGAAGTTCAAGGGTGGAAGGAAACTGAGCATCGACAGCACAACCATCCAGGCCGGCCAGCAGGACGCTCCATCGGCGCGCGGTCGAGCCAGCCGCGATAATGCCCAAGCCAGAGGGATCAGCAGTATCGCCGCATCGTACTGCCGGTGATAGACCGGCAGCAGCGTGAGAGCAGCCAGAGGCGCAAGTGACAGCAGTTCGCAAGGTGGTGAAGCTGTGCCGGATCGCCGTAGAAGGACAAACGCATAGACCAGTCCCGTGATTGTGGTTACTACCCAGGCCAACACGTTGGTCGCAGCGCGATTCCGCGTGATGGCCCAGAGCAGCACCTGCAACTGAACCAAATCATCGCGCGTCTTATTGCGGAAATCAAAATCGTTGCCGGCGCCGGGGGCGCTGATCGCCATCATGTTGTGCCGCCAGGAGGTCAGCCATGGCATACCGGAGGCGTGCAGTTTCAACAAGCCGATCCCAAGAAACGCCGCAAAAACCGCGATGGCCCAACTGCCGCTACGCCAGCGTCGACGCCACAGGCAGTAAATGATGAACGGCCCGGCCAATTGCGGTTTCAACGCCGTGGCGATACCCAGTATCACGCCGGCGCTGCGGGAACCGTGTTGACTGCGTCCAGCGCTACGGCATTCGATCCAAGCCGCAAGAATCAGACCCGCGGCGGCCCAGAGAGCCACCTGGCCGGTAATCACGCCCAGCTGAAAAGGGGCCATGCCCAGAGCCAAAGCCGGCAGGAGCCAGCCTGCCATGGCGCTCCGGCGCAATTGACCCATCGACAGCAGCGCCGCCAACGCGCCAGCCAACAGCAATAGCGAGACGGCCAGCCAGACACGCGCAGCGGCGGACGGCGGCAGGAGGGTATAAACCCAAACCGCAGGAAGCACGGAGGGCGCCACCAGCAGCGGAAAATCTCCAAAATAAGGCACACCCTCCAAGCCGCCAAGGTCCGTCCACCAATGGCGCCAGACCATCGTCAAATCGTAGGGATTCCCTCCATCGGCCCATACGCCGGACATTGAATAGACGATTCCGAAATCCCAGAGCCGTGGTCGGTTGGTCAAGCCAAAACAGAGACAGAAGAACCATGCCGCGGCCACACAGAACAGCAGCCTCGCCCCAGCCCCTCCCCAGCGCCAGCGGCGACTGGTTTGTCCACGTGTCGCAGGCCGAACAGACGGATAGGAGCTTGGCAGAGCTGGTTCGGAAAAACGGGAAGGCGGGAACGCGGAAAAAGCCGCCGCCCTGGTTGGCTCTTTTGCGTCTGCCTCGCCCGTGGGATTCGCGTGTGCCATGGCGGCGCTTGCTCGAAACGTGTAAGCGGAGCTATGCCGCTTCCATGCGATTCAATTCTCGCTGGGTTTCTCGAAGTAATCCGGCTTGGTAAGGATGGCCCTGGGCCAAAGCTTGAGAATCTCATCGTGATCGCTGGGCAAAACCTGGATATTGTCCTGACGATTCTCGCTACCCATGTACCTGGTCTTGCCTTTTTCAGTGGCGAAGTAATGAATGGTCTTGGGCCCTTCCCAACCCAGCCGGTCGCTTACCGTGACGCCCCAGAAGGCGTGGCCATTGAATGTGTATTGCCGGATGAGCGAAACCTCGATATACCGCGACATGAACTGTTCGACCTCGGGAACGTAGCTGGCGAACATGTAGCTCTTGGCTTCATCCAGCGGGACCAGGCGCGGCAGGAGATGTCCGATGGCCTGAGGGACATACCATGCGGCGGGCTCAAGAGATTTGGGTGGTGGGTTGCCCTGTTTGCCGATCGCCGAAATATTCAGCGTGTAAACCTCCACCTCGCGGTGGCGCGGATTTTTGGGATCGTCGGCGTCACCCACGCCCCAGTGCCGATCGTCCTTGGGATTGACGTCGAAATCCATTTTCTGCTTGTGGGATCCCTCCCCGAACACGGTATTGTACACCTTGGTTATGTCCTTACCGCTGGCCGGATCGATCCGGCCTTCCCGGCCGGCCTGGACCCACATCTCGCGCCGGCGATCGAAAGACACGAACAATTCCGAGCTGCTCTCGCCGAAATTGCCCGCATCAAGGGCCCGGAACGATCGCGTGTAAATCACCAGCCCGTCCACCGCGATGCGATTGTCCACCGGCAGCGGTTTGGGGTCGTTCCGGTGTAATTGTTCCAGATCCCGCCTCTGTTGGCCGGTCATCTCCTCGACGTAGGTCCAACCGACGTCTTTCCCATCCTTGATGAAGCGGAGGTACTGCTGAGGCACCAGCGCCGCCGTCAGCTTTTTAGCGTTCAATTGGACGAACAGTGCCCGGGTGCGATAAAGGCGCTGCACCTGTTCATCAAAGATGCTGCCGCGATCGAGAAACTTGATCGAATCGACCATGGCATTGAAGCTGTTGACGGCCTGGATTTCCCGTGGCCCTGGCACATCGTCGGCCGGGGAGGCGTCTGGATTGGCCGCAGGCGCCGGGGTGGCATCGGAGAGAGTGATGAAACTAAAACGGTAGTACGATTGTTCGTTAAGTTGCACAATCAGTTCCTGCCGTAGCCAGCGCTGGGTTCCCTGGGCATAGCGAAAGGCGAACAGTACCGCGGAATACGGACCTATGTTGGTCAGGTCGGGGCCGCGCAGCATGTGGATTTCCGGCGCGATCATCCTGAGTTCCTTGAGCACCAACTCCGTGTAGCCGGTGGTCTCTTTGCCCACCTCCTCTTTGGTGACCAGTGGCGTGGCTGCGGAAAGCGAGCGGCGGGTGACGCGGAGGTAACAGGACTTGAGTTTGTTGGAATAGTTGGCGATGTCATCAAGATCGTCATTCTTAATCGGTTCGCAGCCCGCCGGAGGCCGGAAGGCCAGCCCCTTCACTTTGTCCTCGAAAACGTCGCCCAGCAGACAGCCGGTGTCATCAGCGCCGCGGTCGGTAATGCCGGCAATAGGTTCGACGCGCGGGCCAGCAATGGATGGAAGCGTAGAGGCGGGGGCGATTGCCGGAGCCGCAGGCATTGCGTCTGGGCCGGAGGCCGACGGGGCCGCATTCGCAAGCTGGCCGAAAACCAGCGCCGCTCCACACAGGATGCCGGAAAAGATGAGTTGCCGGGAAAGTAGCGGGTAGTGTGTCATGTTGCCTCGGACGGCTGGAAGGAATCTCTTATTCGCCTGGGCTAGCCTCTACAAGAAGGGCATTCTCGCCAAAGTGGGCGAGGAAGCAAGGGAAGATGTCGGGAGTAGGGAGCGGGGGAAAACTTCCTGTCGCCAAAAAATGCCGCGCCCACGCTTCCGTTTCTTAACGCTCGCCACTAATCACTTCCTCCTTGCATCGCATGCAGACCGCCGGCCTGATCGATATAGCGCAGGACTCCGTTGGCGAAATACCAGCGGCTCAGGCGCCCGCTGCCGTTGACCTGAACACTCAGGCAATCCATGGCCCGACCCGTCTCATCGGGCTTGACCGGGCCGTCCGTGGCATTGGCGACGAACAGGATCAACAGGCCCGGCAGGGGTCCTTCGCTGCCCACAAAGGACTCGGTGCGCAGGATCGCCGTCCGGCCTTCCAGGGCCAGCTTGCCCAGAAGCATGGGCAGCGGACCGCCGGGAATATATTGGGCGGGAACGGGAAAGGCATCGGAATTATTGCGGGGCAATTCGATCTTAAGTCGCCCCGCCGCCAGGGTCACGCGATGCTCGGGAAACTCGGTCCACAAATCCCCGTGGCCCAGGGCGCCTCCCTCTTCCGCAAAACTGGCGGAGGTGGCGCTGTAGTTCTTGAGATCATCGCTGGCGTTCCAGGCGCTACGGCGCTCGATGACGCCGCCGTAAGGATCCGCCGCCACGGTTCGCCGTCGTCCCTGCCATGGCGGATTGCCCTCTTGAGCGAGGGTGGGCCCGTTCCAGGTCTGGCGCATCCACAGGCGTTTGTCCAGGTTTTCGCCTTCGTCCCAACGCGACCACTGCTGGCCTCCAGCTGGCAGCAGCAGGGCCGCCAGGCCTGCCTCGGCCAACTGGCGAGCCTGTTCAGCGCCGCACTGAAGCATGGCCGCATAGTCAGGCGTGGTGGTGAAACGGATACTGGGAGCGATGGCCGCCCAGGCAGCGTTGAAGCCGGCCGCATCGTGAAAGCCGCCACGAAACACCGCCAGAACCGCCTGATTGTCGCCGTTTGCCAGAAGATACGCGCGGCCGGGAAAACTTTTGTTATTGGCCCGTTCCACCTGCCACAGTTGCGCGCCCAGTTGCCGTGGAACCATCACCTCCCAGTCATGGTCATGGGCCACCAGCATCGTCGCTATGGCGTCCTCGGCATCCTCCGGAAAGAAAAGGCACGAGATCAGCTCTATGGCCGTCCAGGAATCGGATGAGCCATCGGCCAGGAGCTGGATCGACACGCGGTTGGGATCGGTATTGGGCAGGACCAGGAAGTTGGCCGGGGCATCCAGGACGATGCCCTCGCCCAGCGTGACCCGCCCGCCGGCTGCCGGCGGCGGATCGACCTGCATGACGGCAACCGTCTCGGCCATCTGGCGAACCAGTTCCTCATCCGCCGCATCCGCTTCCCCCGCCCCTTCCAGTTTTATAACCAGCGCCTGGGCCGAAGGCAGCACGGCACAGGCCAGAAGCTGTTTTTTAACCGGCCCGCGCTGGCTGGCGACGGGAAAAGTCTGAGTGACCAGTCTGCCGGGATAGCCGGCCAGGAGAATATTCTGCACCGTGGGCCGCTCGCCCCGGCCGACACCCGATAAATCCTTCTCGCTCAGCAATTCAGCGCGGAACAGATGTTCCATGGGGCTGACTAACTGGCCGACAGGACGGCGTTCGATGGATAGCTTGCGGGGCGGCTCGCCTTCGGGGGCGCTTTCCTCGGCGTAAACAAAATCCCCTCCTTCCGGAAGCGACCCTGTGCTCTTGATCTTCCAGTTCGCCGGCAGGCTGACGTGCAGGCGGCCGATGATCTGCGGGCCGCTCAACGGCACGCGCAAACAACGACGTTTCTCGTACGTCACCAACATCGCCAGCCCCACCACCCCGGCCAATACTAGCCAGAGGGTCAGATTCATGACCAGCGTACGCCAATGCTTTTGCCACAAGGAGCGGCGCATGGGGAGATTGTATAGGAGTCACGAGCCAGGAGGTAGCACACTTCCTGGGCGTGTGCCCAATTTTTCGGTCGATAGTGTAATGGCGTGGTAAAGTCGGCGGTACCGACCATTTTTCAGTAGAATTTAAGCACGCAAAAGATTCCGCATAATTGGCTGCAAAATAAAGAGAGTGATCTTTTGACAAAAATATTAGAGGAATTATATATTCTTTCCCTAGTATCGCCCCGGAATATCGTGTGACTGATCGGGGCGGCAATACAGGCCAGACAATGCCGCGCATTGCCGCGGCCGCAAAGCGTTGTCTAGCTCACCATAATCTTCTCCGAAAAGCGGCCTAAGAAGGGTGGACATATTCGGGTCTCCTTAGGCAGGGCCGGCAGCCCTGCAGATTGGAGATTTGTATGTCTCAGGAACTGTATGATTCTTCCACCGGGGTAGACCCGACGGAGTGTAGCGGATTGGCGGTCGGCACGGAAAAGGGGACCAGATCGGTGGATATGGCGCCGTAAATCGGCGCGCAAAAGGGGACCACTCTCAACAGCCTTCGGAACTGGCAGCCGGTCGCGGCGAAGAGTATCCGAGGCAGGATGTTGCTTGTGGATCAATACCTACAGATTCGGTTGCTGCATCGAGATGGATTAAGTGTCAGGCAGATTGCCCGGCGATTAGGGCATAGCCGTAAGTCCGTGAGGAAGGCGTTGGAGGATGGAGTGCCGCGGGGTTATACCCATAAGCGACAACCACGATCCCCGAAGCTTGAGCGTTTTTGCCCATTCATCGACCAGGTACTTCACGACGACTTAGCCGCGCCATGCAAGCAGCGGCATACCGCCACTCGTATTTTTGAGCGTCTTCGGGACGAACATGGTTATGGCGGAGGTTATGACCAGGTACGTCGCTATGTGCAGAAGCACCGCCGACGAGAGCGGGAGACCTTCCTGCCGCAGATCTTTGCTCCTGGCCAGCGGATGGAGTGCGACTTCGGGAAGATATAAGTGGATTTTCCGGAGGGCCGCCGGCAGGTAAGTGTGCTGGTCGCGGTCTGGTCCTGCAGCCAATGTTCTTTTCTCATTGCCCTGCCCAATGAACGTTGGGAGTCAATCCTGTTGGGGTTGGTATGCGCCTTTGAGTTCTTCGGGGCGGTTCCCCGGGAAGTGTGGTGGGACAATCCCAGAACCGTGGCAGAGTTGATCCTGCCGGGACGCGATAGGCAGCTCAATCTACGTTATGCCGAGTTGGCCAGCCACTACTGCTTCATGCCCATGTTCTGCATGCCAGCAAGGGGGCAGGAGAAGAGTGATGCCGAACGGACTGTGTTTGCGCTGCAGCGCCGTTTTTCCACGCCGGTTCCGCAGGTCAGCAACATGGACGAGCTCAACCGCCATTTGCTGGCGTGCTGCTTGAAAGAGCGGCTGCGTACAGTCCGCGGCCGACAGCAGACTATTGGGGAGATCTTTGAGGCGGAGGTTCTTGCCGCAGCTTCGCTGCCGTCCCGACCATTCGATGCCTGCGTGATCCATCAGCGTCAGGCCGACAAGTATCAGTGCGTAACCTTCGAGAAGGTCCGTTACAGCGTCCCCCACACGGCTGCGTTTGCGCCAGTCACGCTCAAGGCCTACCAGGGGCAGGTGGTGCTGGTGTGTGACGGCCAGGTGATAGCCCAGCACCGACGCAGTTACCAGGCCGGGGAGCACGTGCTGGATCACCGACACTTCCTCAAGACGCTTGTTCGACGCTGGGGTGGCGCAGCCGGCGCAGAATATGAACCCCGAGGCTTTTTGGGCACCCCTTTTCTCAAGTATCTGCGCCACAGCATTTTTTATATTTTTTGCTGCTGCCGCAGGGGCAGAGGTCGTTGCGGCCGACCTTGGGGGCGTTGCGGACAATCTGCTTGACCTTGACGGGGGCGTCGCCGCTGCCGGAGGCGGCCTCGCCTTCAGGCTTGGGGACGCCGACAGCGCCTGCGGTGGCGGCCACATTCTCCTTAACTCCATAGCCACCGGCGTCCTCATGCACGGCGGCGGTCTCGCGATAGGCGCTACGACGGGTAGTTTGGGTCCCGATGCGGGCGCGGAAAATCAGATCCGTCACTCGATCGCGAATGTTCATCATCATCTGCTCGAAATACTCGAAGCCTTCCTTCTTGTAGAGCACCTTGGGATCGCGCTCGGCGAAGGCGTGCAGGCCGATGCCGGCCTTGAGCATGTCCATGGCATACAGATGATCCTTCCAGGCATTGTCAAAAATGGAAATCAACACGAACTGTTCCAGATCGGTCAGCTCGGTGCGATAGAACTGGCGAATGCGCTTGGGCAGAAACTTGTCAAGCGCAGGCGGCTGGCCGTCGGAATCACCACTTTCATCCTCGGCGGCGGCCAGGGCCTGAGGCTCCAGATCGGCGGCGGCAAACTTGAAGCCGTAGCGGGCGTTGAGGGCCTTGGCCAAGTCGGCGCTACCGGAGAACTGACTCAGCAGGGCGCTTAGCTCCTTAGACAGTTTGTCGGTCGTGAAATAAGGCTCCTGAAGAGCTACCAGCTGGCGGCGCAGCGATTCCAGAGAGCGGCCGCGAATCTGGTCGAGGGAAAGTTCCACGCGGAACTTGTGCCAGGCCCAGTTGCGCACATACTCGGCGGCATAGGGATTGTCGGTGTTGGCCTCGTCGCCGCCGTAGGCGTAGGTCAGGGCGTGGTCGATGGGGTATTCAATCTCACGGCGCTGGTAGGCGGCGCGGGCGCGTTCCTCAATGATGGAGGCGATCTCGCGGCTGGGGCGCTGGGCACGGCTGACCAGATCGGTCAACATATCCTCGGCGACGATCTGGATACCGAATTTTTCGGCGGCCCAGGCGGCCAGTTCGGTCTCGGCAAAGTTGGGGATCAAGTACTTGCGCAGGGCAGAACAATCGCGCAACTCGATCTGATCGACCGCGGCCTGACGGAGGCGTTCCTCCAGAGCCTCGCCAGACATGCGGCGGATCTCGGCGGGGCCAATCTTGACCTGGTAGCGGTTGAGCATCCAGGCAGACATGCTCTTGACGTCCCAGTGGCCGGAATCGGCGGGATCCTCGCCCATGAACTCACCGAGGGTGGCGGTGATGTTGGTATCGGCTTCGGCGCGGGCTTCGGCCTTGACGAACTGCTCCAACTCATCGTAGTGGCGAAGGCCGTGCAGGTCATCGGTCTCGATGATGATTTCGAAGTTGGTGCGGGCCCATTCGGCAATGGTGGCAGCCAGATAATCCTGAATGATGTACTTCTCGACGGCGTCGGCTATGGAGTCGCCGATGGTCTTCCAGATGACGTCGTTGACATCGCGGCCCTCCAGAACCTGCTGGCGCATTCCATAAAAAGTGGTGCGCTGGCGATCCATGACGTCGTCGTAGTCCAGGAGGTGCTTGCGGGCCAGGAAGTTGCGTTCCTCGACCTTCTTCTGGGCACGGAGAATGCCCTTGCTTATGCGCTTGTCCTCGATGGCAACGCCCTCCTCCATGCCCAGCCAGCCCAGAACCTTCATGGTCCAGTCGCCAGCGAACATGGCCATCAACTCGTCCTGAAGGCTGACGTAGAAGCGGCTGGAGCCCGGGTCGCCCTGGCGGGCGCTGCGGCCGCGAAGCTGGTTATCGATGCGGCGGGCGGTATGGCGTTCGGTACCCAGTACGTGCAGGCCGCCGGCCTGGGTGCTTTCATCGGTAAGCTTGATGTCGGTGCCGCGGCCGGCCATGTTGGTGGCGACGGTGACATTGCCAACGGTTTCGCCGTGGGCGTTGACGTGCTGCCAGCCGGCCTTAACGATGATCTGGGCCTCGCGCTCGTGCTGCTTGGCGTTGAGTACCTCGTGCTCGATGCCGTAGCGGCGGGTGAGCAGGCCGGAGAGCATCTCGCTCTTTTCCACGCTGGTGGTGCCGACGAGGATGGGGCGGCCCTGGCCGGAGATCTCGCGGATCTCGTCGGTGATGGCCTCCCACTTCTCCTTCTCGGTGCGGAAGACGCGGTCCTCGTTGTCAACACGGACGCAGGGGCGGTTGGTGGGAATGGTGACGACGTCGAGATGGTAGATCTTGTTGAACTCCTCGGCCTCGGTCATGGCCGTGCCGGTCATGCCAGACAGATCCTTGTAGAGCTTGAAGAAGTTCTGAAGGGTGATGGTGGCCAGGGTTTGGGTTTCCTGCTTGATCTCGACCTTTTCCTTGGCCTCAACGGCCTGATGGAGGCCATCGCTCCACTGGCGGCCGGCCATCTTGCGGCCGGTGTACTCGTCAACGATGACTACGTCGGAAAAGCGCGGATCCCCCTGCTTCTCGACGACGTACTCTTTGTCGCGCTCGTAGGCCAGGTGGGCTTTAAGGGCCTGCTCCAGCAGGTGGGGCCATTCCATGTTGTCGCCGACGTAGAAGCTGCCGACGCCGGCTTCTTTCTGGGCCTCAGCGATGCCGTCGTGGGTCAGGTGGACCTGCTTGCGGTCCAACTCCATCTCGATGTACTGGGTTACGCCGGTCTTGCGTTTTTCGGCCTCGGCCTCGGCGGCGTGGGCCTCGGCCTGGCGGCGGCGGGCCGATTCAATCAGAAGTTTGTCGCCCTTGGCCTTCTCCTCGTCGCCCTCGGCGACCTTGGCGGCGCGCTTGGCGGCGTCGATGGCCTTCTCGATAAGCATCCAGGGCCGGTTCTTATCGATGACCTTACGGGCAACGACGTCGGCGGCCTTGTATTTGGCGGCATCGTCGCGGGCAGCGCCGCTGATGATCAACGGTGTGCGCGCCTCGTCGATAAGAATGGAGTCCACCTCGTCAACGATGGCGAAATCCAGAGCGCCCTGCACCTGAAGGTCACGGCGCTCCTTCATGTTGTCGCGCAGGTAGTCGAAACCAAACTCGCTATTGGTGCCGTAAGTTACATCGCACTCGTACTGCTTGCGGCGGGCTTCGGAGCCCGGCTCCATGTCGGTCTGGATGTAGCCGACGGTCATGCCCACGTTCTCGAAGGCCGAACGCACCCACATGGCATCACGGCGCACCAGATAATCGTTGACCGTAACCACATGACAATGGAAGCCTTCAAGGATGCGCATGTAACAGGCCAAGGGAGCCACGAAGGTCTTGCCTTCGCCGGTGGCCATCTCGGCGATCTTGCCTTCGTAGAGGACGACGCCGCCAATGAGCTGCACGTCAAAGCAACGAGCGCGGAAGGGAGGCCGGGATTCGGGGTAAACCTTGCGGACGGCGTTGTAGATGCGGGGGGGAATGCTTATGGTGCGCCAGGACTCGCCGGTGGCAATCATGCGGCGTTGCACTTCGTCATAGGCTTCGAGCATGTCATCGTCGAGTTGGTCGGGATCAAAATGGTTATCGGGATCGAAGATGCCGCGTATGCCGATGTGGCGGTCCATGGATTCGCGCATGATGGCGAAACCTTCTGGCAAGACGTCGGCGGCGCGCAATTCTTTGGCGGCAATGCCTTTGCGCAACTCGGCAGTACGCTGCCGCATCTCCTCATCGGTCATGGCCTGGACCTTTTCTTCCATGGCGTTGATCTGCACGACAGTGCGGCGGAGGCGTTTGAGCAGGCGATCGTTGCGATTGCCGAAAATCTTGGTCAATATCTTGGTTATATCAGGCATTTGCATAAGGCACCCTGGTGGCCCCGGCTTCAGGAGACGGGGATTGACGCTGGAAGCGACCGAAAATTCATGGAAGAACAAAAACAGAACGGAGCAAGGGAAGAACGCCGAAAGCCAGCGGGAACGCGCCATAGTGCGGAGCGATCACAGGAGACCTCAACGAACAGTGGGCGCGAACTACGGGTTATTTCAGGCAAGGGGAGGGGGCATGCGGAACTGGAAGGGAGAAAAGGGCTGGGGCACGAGGCCTTGGGGGGTTGGGGGCGTAACTTGGCACAAAAGACGGCTAAGGCCCCCTTCGCAGCGCTGCTGGTGCAGGCGGAGGGCAGGCAAAGCACGGCGAAAACTGCCGCCGAGACGGACGGCCAACTGCCTTATCCCCGGTATGCCTTCTGTAGCCCGCGCCGGCACGACCTGTGGGCGCAGATCAGTCGACGCGCTGGCCACGCGATCGGCGCAAAGCGCCGTCGCCACCAGAGTCATGGCTATAACATGTCGAGTACGCATGTTGTGTTAACGTGCATAAGTATCGTCACCAATGCACGATGCGTCAAGCGGGCACAGGAAAAACCTGGATTGGGTGTTGCCCTCCGCCTTCCTTTTGTCGTTTTACAACCATGACTCTCGACCTTGTGATCCTGAATCCATCTATCCAACTCTGTAACTCCAAAACACATCTTTCGATTTGCCCCTTTCCAATCGCATTTCTTTCCGCATAATACTCTATGCAGATAATCTGAGTGCCCGGTCGTTAGCGGCGCTTTATCTTTGACAAATAGCCATCAGGCTCTGTACCCAATGGACGCAGACCATCGGGATGCAACGCAGAGCCTGATTACGAGGATTACAAGCATGGGTCCGACCAATATCGCCTTGGTCAAACTGTCTCACGCCGACAAAGAGCTTCGCGAGGCATCCAGTCGCCTCGAAGCCGCTTCCAAAGCCGTTCGCATCCAGGAACGGCGCATCAAGGATTTACAGGAGAAGCTCCAGGCCGCTCAGACCTCCCTGCGCGAGCAACAGGCCCACATGGGCGCTTTCGAATTGGACGTCAAAACCCGCGATGCGCACATAGAACGCCTGCGGACGCAGCAGCAGAACGCCCGCAACAACAAAGAATACCAGGCCTTCCTTACCGAAATCAACACCGAGAAAATCGACAAGAGCAAGGCCGAGGATGAGTTGGTGAAGGTCATGCTTGCCGTCGAAACCGCCGGCAGTGAAATCAAGACCGTACAGGTTCAACTCGCCGAAGAAACCACCCGGCACGCCGAGATCAAATTGCGTCTGGCCGATCGTCTGGCCGAACTCCAGGCCCAGATCGATAGTCTCCAGCCTGTTCGCGACGCCGTCGCCGCCCTCGTTCCTCCACATGCCCGCGAAACCTTCGAGCGTCTGGCCGATCGTTACGAAGGCGAAGCCATGGGGCCTGTGACCAAGCCTGATCGCCGGCGTGAGGAATATGTCTGCGGCACCTGCAACATGGATCTGGTGGTAGACATCTACAATCGCCTCCACAGTCGCGACGAAATGGTCTTCTGCCCCAACTGCCGCCGCCTGCTCTTCATCCCCGACGATCTTCCGCCGGAATTGGCCATTCACACCAAGCCGGCCAAGAAGGAAAAGGGCGAATAGAGAAAAAGTGGATGGCGGAAGAAAACGCCGGCTCGCAACCTCGGATTCCCCACTGCCGCCCTATGGAACGCATCACCATTCAATTCGATGGCGGCAGCCGCGGCAATCCCGGGCCGGCCGGGATCGGCATAGTCCTTAGCGCCGTTGATGGCACACCCCTGGTGGCCCTAGGCCGCTGCATCGGCCGGGCCACCAACAATGTCGCCGAGTATAAGGCCCTCATTGCCGGCCTCCAGGAGGCCAAGAGGCTGGGGGCCACCAAGGTGCTGATCCGCGGCGACAGCGAGTTGATTATCAAGCAGCTTCGCGGGGAATATCGTGTGCGTCATCCGGACATGATTATTCTCCACGCCCAGGCTCGCCGGCTGCTCGACGAATTCGACCAGGCCGTCATCGAACACAATCTGCGCGCCAAGAATGTCCTGGCCGACAAGCTGGTCAACCTGGCCCTGGATCGCCGTGCCGATGTCACCGACACCGACATGGCGGTTTCGTCGTCTGTGGAACCGGATGAGCCATCCGCTGCCGCTGCGGTTGGGGCAGTCCCCAAGCCCGGCGGCGTTTACTCCTGCCCGCGCTGCGGCTGCACCATCGGACTGGTTCGCCTCTCTTCCTTCGCCCCTGATCAACTCAAGGATTTTGTCTGCCAGTGCGGCATCCGCATGCGCGCCGAATCCTGAAGCGGGAAGAGTATGATGCCGGGACACAAAAGCTCTGGGACCAAGCGGCGGCGATAGCCCGCAACCGATGGCCGACGTTCACACCCCGACCCCAGACGGTCGACGAAGACGCCTCGCCCTACAGAAAGGGCTTTTCGCGTTGCCATATCCGCGGCGCAACCTGCTGTATCACTCTGGTGGCACTGTCGAGCACGCTGGCCGTAGCCATTGCGATCGACTGCCGATCCTCGACGGCAACCTCCTTGAGATTGGCATGCACGTTATGCGTGGCGCACCGAACGGTCGCCATGGCGAGGTCGGCACACACCGCCAGTTCCGCCAGCAGACGATCGCTGACAATGTTGACCATGCGTTTGCAAAGTTCTAGAACCGCCAGTCCGGTGGCGGCCATCGCCTGCGGAACACGGATGCATATCAGCAAAGCGGCATCGCGCTTCTCCTGGTGCCGGGGCTCGTCGTCGGGCAGTTTACGTGCCGCAGCGAATGCCTCGTAAGCCAACTGGTCTTCCACCATCAATTCCGCCAAGACCTCCCTGGCCCGTTGCATCTCTTGCAGGCAAATTTTCTGTTCCCCATTAAAGGCACTCAATTCTTTTCTGCCAATACTGAAATTGATCGCCATTTCCCCCATCGCCGCCGCCAGCGCCCCCACGAGGGCGGTCGCGCTCCCGCCACCAGGCGTCAATTGCCTGGCGCCAGTAGCCTGCAAAAACGCACCGACAGCAGTTGATGCATCAAGCATTCCGTCCTCGTTTTCTCCAGTTCGCTTTCCCCCGCCGCACATGCGGAAAGGGGCAGGGGGGCGAGTGGTCGCCACTCCATAGTGGCCTATTTAGCCGGCGTATCGTGCTGTATTCCCTTGGGCGTCAAATCCACCGGCTCGAATTTGACATACTTTCGCTCGCCAGGCTTGATTGTCACCACTTCCGGCTTGGGTGTGCTGATGGTGACGATGCAGTTATGCGTGCGCAAGCGGGCCAAATCCTGCACCTGGGCGACCGTCACCCCGGCTATGCGCCGGGCAAATCCCTCGTGATACGCGTACCCCATCCCCCACAACTCATCGAGAGCCGCAGTGTCGGCCTGGGCGCTGGCTGTCTCATTGTCCATGGCATCGGCGGCGGCAGCCAGTATCTTGGCCCGCTCAAACCACTGGAGGTCCATGTCCTGCGGCGAACCCTGGAGGCGGGCGACATTGGCGAGGACCAGATCGACCACGCTGTTGACGTTCTTGGCGTCGCAGACGGCGTAAGTCCAGAAGGCGCCGGGCATTTTCGGCCCTTGCCCCAGCCAGTTCTGCGAACCGGCTTCATATGAAAATCCCAGGCCACGCAGCGTCTCAAAGATATAGCCCGTCGGATAGCCGTACCCTCCGGTCAACGTGCCGGCCATGGTCAGCACCTCGCTGGCCGGATCACCGATCACTTCATCGGTATCGAAACCGATGAAAACGGCGCATTCGGGATTGTCCCATTTCTGTACTTGCACGGCCTTCACATCCAGCGCCGCTGCCGCCGTTGCTCCGGCGGCCGGGTAACGTGACTTAATGAATGCCGCTGCCGCCGAACGCGGATCATCCATGCCCGTGCCCACCTTGGAACCTTTGCCCAGGTATTGGGCGGCCAGGGTGCGGGCCTCGGCGATGTCGATATCGCCGTAAATGGCCAGCACACGCCTAGCCGGGAGTATCTTGTCCTTGTAGAACTGGCGGACCTGTTCGGCAGTGAAAGAATTAAGGTTCTTGGCCGTCCCCAGCATGGTGAAGCGGTAGGGAGAATTGCTGGGCCCAAAGAATTGGCTGCGGAAATAGCGCATGCCGCCGCCAAACCACGATGAATCCTCGCTTTCGATATCAGCGGCGAGACGCTTCTTAATGTTCGCCACTTCACCGTCGGGAAAAGCCGGCTGGTTAACGATGTCGGCGAAAACCTCCAGCATCCTGGGAAAATCAGCCTTCAGCGCGCTGGCGCCCCACAACCAGGAGTTGTTGTTGACCTTAGCCTCAAAAGCGCCGCCGACCGAATCAAAAAAGTTGGCGAGTTGTTCGGCGCTGCGTTCTTTGGTGCCCCGGCTGACGGTGGCCATCACCAGGTTGCCCAGCCCGTTGCTGGCTGCGTCCTCGGTTGTCAAACCGCCCTGGCTGTAGAGCCTTATGGCCACTACCGGCGAAGTCGCCACGCGCTTGAGTAACAAGATCGTACCGTTGTCCAACTCGACCCGCGTGACCGCCCCAGACGCGCTGGCCGGCTTAACAGCGGCAGACTGCGTCGCCGGCCCGGCCTGGCGCAGGAATTTCTCCGCCGCCGGCAGACCTCCGGCTTGGACGGCCTCCGCAGGTAGAAGCACCGTCGTCAGCAGCTTGCCGCAGTCCAGGTACTTGATTGCTACCGCCTGGAGCTGGGCCGCCGTTACCTGGGAAACGCGTTCGGCTTCGGTGTCATCGGGCGCTCCCGTGCTCAGAAAATTTGCGGTCATGGCACTGGCCACGGCTTCGGCAGTCTGCTGGCTCATGGCTTCTGAGGCCTTGATCATGGCCTTGGCGCGGGCAATGCGTTCCTCGGCGATAGGTTCAGCCTTGATCTTCTGAAGAATCGCCATTACGGCATCCGTAGCCGCCTTGATCTTGTCAGGAGCCAGTTCCATGTCGATGGCGAAGGTGCCCTTGACATAGTCGGGGGTGTTGTCGGAGGCGGAAATCACGCTGGCCAGTTCCTGTTTGTCGCGAAGTTCCTGGACGAGCATCGAACTCTCGCCCATGCCCAGGACCGCCGCAAGCAGATCCAGGGCATACATGTCCTGCTCGGCATCCCTGACGGATGGGAAGGCCAGCTCCAGCCTCGCCTGGCCCAGTTTAGGGAACGTGGCGACCAGCGAGCGCGGCGCGGCTACGGACCGATCGGCCGGCAAACATTTATCCGGGATGCGGCCGGGTTGTACCCCGACGGAGTACTTGCGAATGGCCGCCACCATCGCCTCCGGATCAACGTTTCCGGCGACCGAGAAAACCATGTTTTGTGGTACGTATGCGTACTTGTAATAGGCATAAACATCGTCGCGTGACAGGCCCTGGATCACCGCCTGGTATCCGACCACGGGAATGCCCGCCGGATGGAACAGATAGCGCACTCTCTGGGTCATCTGATAGAAGACCCAATCCGCTTCGCCCAGGTCCTTCTCCAGCTCGCGCTGCACCACTTCGTACTCGCGGGCATATTCCTCGGGCGTTATCTTCGCGCCATAGAGCCAGCCCGTGACCAGGTTCGCCGCCTCGTCCAGATGATCGGTGGTGGTGTTGACAAAAAAGACCGTGCTATCGTTGCTGGTGAAGGCATTGGAGTTGCCCCCAAGGCGCTGGAGCATGTCGCGATTATCGGCTTCGCTGCGCCGTTCGCACGAACCGCCGGCGACCAGGTGTTCCAGCAGATGGCTCAGCCCGCCGCCCAGACATCGCCCTTCGTAGACGCTGCCCGTGCGCACCAGTCCCTGCACGGAAACCACCGGCGACGGAATCCGCCGGACGATGATCGTCAGCCCATTATTCAGCACGGCGACGATTTCATCCGGCTTGTTCAGCAGGCGATAAGACTCGGTGCTGTAGTAATCCTCGGCTTTTTGAGTTGCCGCCGGCGCCGGTATCTGAACCTGGCTTGGAGCGGTCGACGCCGGGGCCGCTACGATCGAAGTCTCCGTCTGCGGCTCGGCAGGCGGCTGCCATTCCAGCGGCGCGCACCCCGCCACCAGCAACAGACCACACGCCATCCACCAACCGCCGCGGGCCGACAATACAAACTTCATATTACTTCTCCTGATTTGGTCTTGATCTAATAGCGCCGTTGTGGCCGCAAGAATCCCAGGCCCCAATCCATCCCAATCTTCTCCCGAGACGAATATTTCTCATGCGCCCCCGCAACGCTTGCCTCCGTTATCAGCTTCTCGTTCATCGTTCGGGATTTCCTACGATGTCTCCTCTTCCTGCTCCACTTCGTTCAGATAGGTCAAGGCCCGTTCCAACTCGCTCTTGAGATGCCGGACTCTCAACAGGCTCTTGACCCGCGTGAGCAACTCGACCTTGTTTACCGGTTTGGACACGAAATCATCCGTGCCGCATTCGGTGGCCTGTTCGATGTCGCCCAATTCGTTCAGGGCCGTAACCATGAGAATCTGGATGTCTTTGGTGGCAGCGTCGCTCTTGAGTCGCTTACATACCTGGAAACCGCTCATACGCGGCATCATGACGTCCAGCAGGATCAGGTCCGGATTGTGCTCCTTGACCTTGTCCAAGGCATCCACCCCATCCACGGCGGTTACGATTTTTACCGGCAGCGCTTCCAGAAAGGCGTACAGCAACTCGACGTTCTGGGCATTGTCATCCACGATCAACACCGTGGACTGCGGCAGAAACGACTCGCTGTCAGGCAACATCGGCGGGGTTTGTTCCGTCATGGGAAAGGTTCTTTCGTCAAAGGCTCGCCGTGAGCATGGAATATATGCGCTGCGGCAGGAGGTGTAAAGAGTCTTGGCGAATTCGTCTTAATTGCTGTGGAACGGCGACAGAAGGTACCCGGCGACGGACTATCACCATCCGATGGCCAGGCCTATTCTTAACCACGGCTGAGAAACGAAGGCACTCGACGAGCCGGACTCGGCGTGGTTATGCTATGCAAGATGGTTGCGGTCTGGATTCGGGTGGAGTTGCGCCTCGATCGGCACCAGTGCGAGAGTAAGAAGTGCCAAGGCCGCGCGAAGGAAGTGTAATGGAGGAGGTCAAATGGTTTACGCAACATTTAAGGTGGAAATCCGCGCCGAGGTCGAGCGATTTCTGGCCTCAGCGCTGGCTGCGTGCGGCGACGACAAGGTGTGCCGGGTCGCGCGACATATCGCCCTGGGCGGCGGCCACCGCTGGCGGGCGCTGGTGGCCGTGGCCGCCGGACGCATCTTTCATGGAACGCCACTTCCGATCGTCTTGCCGGCAGCCGCCGGCATCGAACTGGCACACGCCGCGTCCCTAATACTGGACGATCTGCCTTCGATGGATGACGCCCGCGAGCGAAGGGGCAAACCCTGCGCCCACCGTGTCTTTCCCGGCTGGGCCGTCGATCTGGCTCCCGTGTTCCTTCTGACGCTGGCGTACAAACTATCGCTTGAAAATCCCCTGGCCTCCTGTGAACGGCGAGTCGATGCCGCCGTGCATCTAAGCCAGGCGGGAGTGCAGATGGTCGACGGACAGGAAGACGATGTGCAGTCAGCCTCCGCCGGCAACTGCGGCGAAGAGGAGTTGTTTGGCCGTTACAGGCTCAAGAGTGGCGCACTGTACGGGACGGCGGCGCGGGCGGGGGCTGTGCTCTGCGGCGCAGACCCCGCCGAGGCGGCCAAAGTGCAGTCGGCGGGCATGACCCTTGGTCTGGCATATCAGTTTCTTGATGACGTCGCCGACGCGGTGGCCGAAGCGGGCGACGTCGGCAAGGATACTCACCGCGACGGGGGCAAACCCACGGCAGTCAGCTTGTTCGGTGTAGATGGCGCACGCCGGCACAGCCTGCGTTTGCAGGAAGAGGCGGCGGCCCACCTGGCTGCCTGGGGCAATGAGGCCGATTACCTTCGCTGCTTAATCGGCGAAGCCAGTTGGGCCAGGGAATAACGTTGACAGACTAACGTGTTTGTCCCCAATCCCCGCGTCAATCCGTGGCGGAAGTCAAACTGGCGTTTGAATCAGGCTCGCCGCCCATCAAGCGAACATCCAGGATGTATGCGACAAACAGCGGCCACGCCGCACCGAACGCCGCGGACCAGACTATCTCGTCCAGGGGGATGCGCCAGACCGTTGGGCCCCAGAGATCGGTCGCTATCCAGGCATGGGCAAAGCCGGGCGTGATCACAAACGCCGCCACGAGCATTGCTGCATGAACCAGGGCATAGCCTAGCATCCCCGCCAGGGCCAGCCGCCACAGATCACGTCGGATGCCAAGGATCAAGGCGACGACGAAACCAACCGGCAGGAGCGTGGCGGTCATGGGCCTGACCTTTAACAGCATGGCGGCGACCAGCGATGGAACAGCGCTCAGCAGCACAATCGCAAGGCGCCATGCCGAGGTTCTGGCCTGGAAAGCCAGCGTCAGCCGACACCGCCACAGGAAACCCGCCAGCGACCATGACAGCCCGCCGGCGGCCACGGCAAAAATGAAATCCTCGGGAGAAACTACCCATGCGACGATCCGTTTGGGAGTCCAGTATCCAGGTATGCAGCCAAAGAAGGCGGTAAAAGGAGGTGTAGCCAGAGCACTTATCATGGTCACGCGACGGTGCGGTCCGGTGCTGTTGAAGCAAACGATGACCAACGCCAACAGCATCAGCGAAGCCCAGAGCAGGTAAGGATAGGTTTCAAGACATGGCATAGATTCTTCATCCAGACGAAACAGAGGAGGTGACCATGTGGCGACTGGCCGCCATTTCCCAGATCATAACGCAATATAAAGCAGTCAGCCATAACGCCCGGAATTGCTATCCGATCATCGCGCACATGAGGACAGTGGAGCCAAATGACCGTCGTGCGGTAGAGCAAAAGATGGCATGTTGATTTATCTTGGGCCAAGCAACACGGATAAATCAGCTGACTTTTATGTTCTTACGACCAGTGGCCACTGGCCACCGGCTTGATTACCATTCTCGTGTCATGGTTTCCCGTTCAAGAAACAAGAACTGCAAGGTGTTTATCACCTCCTGCGCCAGTTCGGGAGAGCCGTCGCTACCTACGACTCACGACCCAGGAACTTCCCGCCTCCACGTACTGCTGACCATTCTGCTGCTTCTGGCCGGCATGCACCTGTTCGTCCGACTCGACACCGCTAACTGGGCGGATCTGCGCCAATACCAAGTCTTCGCCATAGCCGTACTCCTGGCCATACTGCCCCAGGTACACCAGCGGCTTTGGGCCGTCATGGAGAGGTCCCGCCACCTTTCGCGCCGGACTGTCGCCCTGACAGCCTGGGGCTTGGTCCTGGCAGCCATGGTCTTTTTTTACGTCGCCGCCCTGCGAGAGCCACGCAGTTTCCGGCCCATCTGGCATGACGAGTACAGCACCATCATCCAGGCACAGATGTTCGCTCACGGACATCTGTGGATGCCGGCGCATCCTCTGAACGAATTTTTCGACACCTTCCACATACTCGTCCAGCCGGCATACGCCTCCATCTATTTCCCCGGCGCCGCGATGCTCTACGTCCCTGGCATCTGGCTGGGTCTGCCGCCATGGGCCATCCCCCTGCTCCTGGCCGCCGGAGCCGTCGGATTGATCTTTCGCATCTTCGCCGAAATCCTCGACGCTCCCCGGGCTATTCTCGGGGCGCTGCTGATGCTGGGCAACCGGCCCATGCGAATGCTCTGTCTGATGTCCCTGAACCAGCTTCCCATGCTGGTCTTGGGGTTGCTGAGCATCTGGGCATTCCTCAACTGGCGCCGCCGGCGCCACTGGGGATGGGCTCTGACCATCGGCCTGATTTCGGGATGGGCCATGGTCACACGGCCACTCGATGCCTTGTATTTCGTCATGCCTGTTGGCTTGGCGATGTTGGCCGATTTATATCGGTCGTCATGGCAATGCCGGGCAATCGCTATCGGCCTGGGTATAGCCGGCACGCTGCCATTTGTCTCCCTGCAATTGGCCATAAACCACGGCATCAGCGGCCATTGGTTCACGACCCCCTACAACATCGAAATCCAGCGCGAGTGTCCACAACTTGCACTGGGATTTCATCAGATTACGGCGACAAACCAAATCCTGCCTGAATTACCGCAAAAGCGCGACTTCATGGAGCGCTCGGTGATTCCCAAGGTAAACGATCTATATTACACGCCGCTGCTGGCCAGTTGGTGGAAGAACCGCCTGCCGATGCTGCTGATTATCGGCGGCATGACCAGTGCCATTCTGCTGATCTTCCTGCCCGCCGGCCTACTGGGCCTGCGCGCGCGGGGGCTTTGGGTGGTCTGGATGGCGTTGCCCGGCTTTGTGGGGCTGTACTCCATGTACGCGATGTACCAAATCCATTATATGGTGATGGCCGTCCCGGCGATTATCCTCACCGCCCTGCTGGGCGCCGGTGTCATCGCGCAAACCATCCCACGCCTGCGGCCCATGCTGACGACCATGACGTTCCTGATCATCGGAGCCATGGCCGTCGATGCCATGGCACGCACGATCCAGCGCGGCAGCCGAGCCGAGATCTTCTCCGGCGCTTTCCAGGCCAATGTGGACCGCGCCCTGGAATCGGCGCTCGGCAACCAAAACGCACTCGTGCTGTTCCGCTACGCTCCCGCCCAGGCCAAAATCCACTACGACCATCGGATGCTGCCTGATAACGAGTTGGTCTACAACTGGCATGATCCCTATCCGGATGACGCCCGGGTAATCCGCGCCCATGACCGAGGAGACGACAACATCCGCCTCTACCGTTACTATGCGCGGATGGGAGATGCATACCAAAAGCGCCGGGTATTCCTTTTCGACCGCGCCGAGGATATCAATGCGCCCCACCGTGATGGAAAAACCCTGGAACATCCCGACATGAAACCCAACCCTCGATATCTCGGCACCATCGCAGAACTGGCACAACCACAATGAGTACCCCCAGCCCAACCGCGCCCCAGGCAACTCCGTGGGAAGAAGCGTATCTGCGTTTTGAGACGCCTCGGCAGGAAGTGCGCAAATTTCTTGG
>Ga0316227_1000330_pt1 | contig 71550 bp, 60 predicted proteins | sample TBH18019metaG_FD_206012 | JGI IMG/M metagenome (GOLD analysis project Ga0316227, IMG submission 206012) | Freshwater microbial communities from Trout Bog Lake, Wisconsin, USA - TBH18019 | ecosystem: Environmental > Aquatic > Freshwater > Lake > Hypolimnion/Profundal zone | place: USA: Wisconsin... | reverse complement strand
ATGACATCCGCGCCGGTGTCATCAGTTATGAGGCAACGAATCAATCCTGCCCTTTTTCTGACACCCGCTCCGGTGTCATTTCATTTGAGTCAATTCGCAAGCAGCGATTGTCACCGGTTCTCCCTTGCAGATCCCTCCTGTTTGTGGGTAGAATTGTGTTCGTCGAGAGCATCACCGGGGAGCGCCGCTTTTTCTCAGCGTGAGTTCAATCCTCACCTGAACATTCGGCATCGGTCTTTTTTTGAGATCATCGCGTCCAACTCCCGTCCCATGGTAGCACCCTGATCGTTTTCTCCCGTAATTCCCCTTCCGGAGATTTAAGGTTTCGGTTGGCCGGTAAAACGCATTTCGCCATTGATACAGCCTTGCTTCCGGGAATTTCTCGTCTGATTCTCAGTGTTTCTGATATGGCAATGTCCTCCCAGCGTTGGCTCGCGGTTTCCAAGTCCCAATTCCCTTGGGAACAGGAAGCCTTGGACTTCGTACGCCAGCGCCTTCCCGATTGTGACCCTTATCTGGCCTGGAGTAACTTCGAGTTCATTGCCGACGACGGCTCCATCAACGAAGTGGACCTCTTCGTCCTCACCCGGCAGGGAGCGTTCCTCGTCGAAATCAAGAGCGCTCCCGGCGAAATCTCCGGAGACGCGGGGATATGGACGTGGGTGAAGGACGGGCGACGCTCGACCGCGGACAATCCGCTCATCGGGACGAACCGAAAGGCCAAGAAGCTCAAATCGCTTCTCCAACGGCAGGTCGCCCTCAAAGGCAAGACCTGCCCCTGGATCGAGTCCCTCATTTTTCTATCGCACCCGGAGGTTCAATCCAAGCTGACGGGGAACGCGGCATTCCGGCTCTGTTTCCGCGATCCCGACAAGGGCAACGCTCCACCCAACCGCCCCGGGATCGTTCGCGCCCTAAAAGACCGCGCATGCGCCGGACTGCAATATGGCGGCGAGATTGATACGCCGATGTCCAAGGCGATCGCCCGCGCCTTGCAGCAGGCAGGCATCCGCGAATCCCGTGCCGGACGCAAAGTCCAGGACTACGACCTGGAACAACTTCTTTTCGAGAGCCCCACAGGCGTTTACCAGGACTGGCTCGGCAGACACGCCACCCTGGGGCACTCCCGGTCAGTACGGATTTATCTCACTTCGCGGCAGGCGTCCCAAGACGAACGGGCGATGGTGACCCGCGCCGCGGAACGCGAATACCGCCTGCTGGATCAACTCGATCATCCCGGTATTCTCAAAGTTCTTCAGTTCACAGAGAGCGAGCACGGCCCGGCGCTCATCTGCCGCCACGATCCGGACGCCATCCGCCTCGATCACTTCATCGAGCAGGAGGGCGATTGCCTGAACGATCACGATCGCGTGACCATCCTTCGGTTGATCGCAGAGGCGGTGAAATACGCTCATGGTAAACAGATCGTCCACCGCGCACTGAGTCCCCAAAGCGTTCTTGTCCGCCACGACGCGAAAACCGGCTATCACGTCAGCATTTTCAACTGGCAGGTCGGCCAGCGCACCGGTGGCACCAGCGTCAGTCGTATTGCACCGACGTTGCACGCCGGCCAGTTTGTCGAGGACAAATCCACGATCTATCTCGCCCCGGAGGCCCTCAACAGCGACGGCGATCTCTCTGAGTCCGTCGACGTTTTCTCGCTTGGCACAATCGCCTGGCTCCTTTTCGCGGGGCGCCCACCCGCCGACACCCTTTCCGAATTGCACGACCGTCTCGCCCGGACCCGTGGCCTCGACCTCGTCGAGATTCGCAACGGCGTGAGCGAACCCCTGCGCGAACTCATCCAGTACGCCACGGACCCGAACGTTCCGTACCGCGGAAGCCTCGACGACTTCTTTGAAGCTCTCGCCCGATTTGAGGACGAACTCACCAAGGGGGCCGAGCCCGAGATCGTTCACAACCCGCTTGAAGCCCGCTCCGGCGACCGACTCGAAAAAGGATTTGAAGTCGTCAAACGCCTCGGGTCGGGCTCGAACTCCCTCGTCTTCCTGGTGCGCAAAGATGAAGTTGAACTCGTTCTCAAGTTCTCCACCAATCCCGAGCACAACGACCGGATATTGCAGGAGTTCCAGACTCTTCAGAAATTGCGGCATGCGCAAATCATCGCCGTTCACGAGGCGGTTGAAATCGCGGGGCTCGCCGGGTTCACCATGCAACGGGCCGGCACAGAGACCCTAGCGCAACGCATTCGCAAGGAAGGCCCGTTGAGCATCGATTTCCTGGAGCGCTTCGGGCTGGAATTGCTCGAACTCGTTAAGTTCCTGGAAGAGGAAGGCGTTCCGCACCGGGACATCAAACCCGATAACCTGGGCGTCGGTCAGGTTACCAACAAGGGCAAGTTGAGGCTGATCCTGTTTGACTTCTCCCTCTCCCACAGCGCCCTGGAGAACATCGCCGTCGGCACCCGCCCTTACCTCGATCCTTTTTTGAGCCAGCGGCCCATCCGCCGATGGGATGTGCATGCCGAACGCTTTGCGGCGGCCATGACGCTCCACGAAATGGCCACGGGCGTCCGCCCGGTCTGGGGCGACGGTCAAAGCCTGCCGGAATTGATCGACGTTGAAGTCACGCTCGATCCCGGCCGCTTCGCACCGAGTCTGCGCGACGGAATGGTCGGCTTCTTCCGCAAAGCGCTCGCCCGTGACTACCGGAAACGCTTCGACACGGTGGAAGAGATGCTCGGCGCGTGGCGCAAGCTCTTCCAGCACGTGGATCAGCCCGAACTGGAGTCCTCCCACGGAGCTTTGGAACGCGACGAGGTTCTAAAGACCGCCACGCTTTCCACCCCTCTGATTCTTTTGGGGCTCAGCACCCGAGCCACCAACGCCATCGAGCGAGTCAATGTCCACACCGTCCAGGATTTCCTTCGTTATCCTTTACGGCGGCTTCATCGGATGCGCGGGGTGGGCTCCAAAACCACTCGGGAACTCATCGACCTCTTCCACGCCCTGCGGACCCGGTTTGCGGTGGGCGAAGACCCCGTCACGACCACTCTTCGCACAACTGATTCCGAGGTCGAACAGCCCGGCGCGCCGCTCTCAGTGGAATCCATCGCCAAGCGACTGGCATTGGCGATCTCACGGCGGGGTGCTGAAGAACGGTCTATCCTGGAGAGTTTTCTTGGACTCGACGGTTCGCCGGAGACTGGGCTCGCGTGGCTGAGCCAAACCGATCTCGCAAAGGATCGTAACGTTTCACGCCAGCGGATCGGACAAGCAATCACAAAGGGACGGGACTCCTGGCAGCGCAACCCCACCCTTACTGTGGTCCGCCAGAGCATCGCGGAGATTCTGCACGCCAATGGGGGCATCATGACCCACCTGGAGATGCTGAGAGCCGTCTCGACCGCGGTGGGTTCCACGTTGGAGGATCCTCAGCGCAGCCTCGTTGCGTCCGTAGTCACGCGCGCATGCATTGAAGCCGAGCTTGCCGAAGCCACACCCCGCTTTGGCGAACACCGCCGGGGCGAATTCATTTTTGTCGCATGCACACCGGCGCTCTGCGACTACGCGCGTGCCCTTGGAAAAGCCGCCGATGGGCTTGCCGCGGAGGAACCCATCCCGTCCACCGTTCGCTGCATTGAGACACTTCGGACAGTGGCGCTGCCGGAGAGACTTCCGCCCGAAATCGTTCCGCTGGTGGATGGACGCCTGCTCCAATTCGCCGCATCGCTCTCCAAACAAGCCGCCGTCTCCATCGGTCGCCTGGAAATCTATCCGCGCGGACTCGATCCGATCCGGGCACTCCGACAAATCCAAAACGCCCTATTCGGACCCAAGGCCCTCACCGTCGCTTCGATCCGTGACCACCTTCGCGCCCGCTACCCGGAAGCCGGAGCGCTGCCAGACCGTCCCGAGTTGGACCGTTTTCTGCGTGAAGTCCGGCCCGACCTTTATTGGAGCGACGAAGCGCAGGCTTATCTCTCCAGTCAGTCCGGCACCGTCACCTTCAACACCTCCGCGCGCAGCCAGACGATTGAGCTTGGGAATCATCGTCCTCCCGTTTTTGCACTGGATGAACAGCCTCGCATCGCCTTGGACCGCCGCTTAAAACACGCAGCCGAAAGAGGCGGATTCCTGGCAATCACCGCGCTGCGGAAGCACTACCAGACGGCGGAGCGTTTGCTGGTCCAGCGGTTTGGTGTGGAACGGTGCGATCTCGACACCGTATTTCTGGAAGCCATGGCCGCCGAGGCCGCTAAGGCCAATGTGAACTGGCAGAAAGTGCTCGAAGCCGATGCCGCCCCGCGTGAATCCGCCGACTGGCGCCGTCTGATGATCCTGCTGGATCGCTGCATGCCCGCGGTGGAAGCCGCCCTCGCCGCGCCTGGCGAAAAACGCCTCTTCGTGAACCCCGGCCTGCTGGCGCGATACCAGCGCATGCCCATCCTCACTCGGCTCAGTGAAAAGTCCGGTCGCCCCGGTGGACCTCACGCGCTATGGTTGCTGGTGCCCGACGAAGGCCAGGCCATGCCCATGGTTGATGGCGAAGAAGTGCCCGTCATCAGCACGAACGAATACCTCACGCTGCTGTCCGAATGGGTGGAGGCGGTTCCTACGCGTTGACGAGCCGGGAATCACACCAAAAAATGCTGCTTTTTCCCTGAAGGCTCACCAAAGGAAATGCTCGACCCCTTCGCCCTTACCAGCCGTGCCGAAGATTTTTCTCGCAGTCTTGGGCGCTGCGTGACAAATTTCGTCATGGATTATGGCATCTTTTCTTGCCAACCCTGCGAGTTCGGTTACTCTCCGGCGCTAGGGGAGCATCCGAAAGGTGCCACTCACCCGTAAAAACTCGTGACCTATGCCCGCAACACTCAGACAGCCAAAAAATTCCCAGCTTGGCGCTCCTTCAAAGGACGCGCTCGCAGCGGTCAAACGCGCGCTCGACGAAATGGACTGGGCCAACTACTGGCAGAAAGTCGGGGAGCGGGTCGCGAAGGAAGTGGACGCCTACGCTGCTGCACGCGCTAAATCTTGGGAAGACTCGTCCCGGCGCATGATGCGCTGACTGGTGCCCACCGACAACTTTTCGGACTTTTTCCGGGCAGCCGTCGTGTCTCACGTGGCTGCCCGTTTTCATTCCCCTGAACCATGTTTAAGAAATTCAAAATCCTGCCCATCGCGAGTGCCGATTTTGACCAGGAATTGTGCCGGGTAGTTCTTCCGTTCCAAGGAAACCCAGGCCCGTTGGCTCGCACGCTGGAGATGGTGAAACAACCGCCATCAAATTGCCGAACGGCCATTTTTGAGTATGATTACGTGGATCAGGATTATCAGGACGAGTTCTCGGCCTTTTACAGCAAGGCATTCAAAACTTATCCCTCGCGTTGTGTCCGGCTCCACCTGTTTTCGTGTCCGATTCCACCCCGAACAAAAACGGGATTTGGTCGGTATCAACGGCATTACAAGGGATTCATCGTCATCCGCCCCACTGATCTTCAGCGGATGGGACGGACACTGCTCATCCCTCCGATTGCTGATCCGAACCGCGAGTTCGTGCATTGTTCGGCCCCGTTTTCGGCCCATGTTCTTGGCGAGCGATTCACGCTTAACGCCATGCCTTTCGTTCAGCAGGACACCCAAGTTGGCGCGTGCGCGCAAGCGTCCTTATGGATGGTGGCGCGGTACATGAGTCGACGCTTCGGTCACAGGGAATTTCTTCCCGCCGAAATTAACGAGTTTGCCAAAGCGAGAAACGCTCATGGGCGGGCGCTTCCGGCAGAACGTGGATTGCTCTGGGCGCAGATGCTGGATGCCTTGGATGGTATGGGGTTCTTTGCCTGGAGCTATTCAATCTATGGGCTTTCCGATTGTTCGCAGCACATCGATGCAGTCTTTCCAATTGATCCTGCTTCGCCACAGCGGGAACAGCAATTGGCAAGTCGATTGTCCGCAAAGCTTGCGGATATCACTTACCGCTACATCGAAAGCGGTCTTCCGGTAATCCTCGGCACCAACAATCACGCGTTGGTCGCAATCGGACATACCTACGATCCCGCCGCCCCCGCCAGCGTTGCCATCAAGCGCATTCCCGAATTCATGGTCCATAACGACGCAGAGGGACCATACCTTCGCATGCCCGTCTTCACACACCCCCCTGGAATGCTTCCTTTCCGGGATGTGCAGCAGGTAATTGCCGTGGTCCCTAAAGAAGTCACCCTGCGCGGGGAAGAAGCGGAAGCAATGGCCGTGAATTGCATCCAAGAGTTGCTTGGCACGCAAACAAACAATCCTGCTGCGCCAACGTTTCGAGAGCTTGTGCAGAATTACCGGCCTGAGTTCGCTCCGTGGTTGCTCAATTTAGAATACCGCACGTTCATGATGCCCTCCGTGGACTTTCAAGCGCAATTGCGGAGCGACATCAAGAATGGTCGGTTCAATCGGGTACTTGGGAACGATCTGCTCTGCTTGGATTATCCAAGATTTATTTGGATCAGCGAAATCAGTTCCTCCTCGTTGCTGAACCATCCTGTGCGTAATCAGCGCTGCTGCTTGGGACGAGTCATTATCGACAGCAGTGCGCCCGCCAAGACCAAGGGCCAGATGGTGATTCACTTCTGCGATTTCGTCAAAATCATCGACCGCCAAAATGCGGCTCGGGAGTCATGTGATGTCATCCCGAATTCCACTCCCTTCGGTCACAAAATCGTCCACTGAATCGCGCTATCAAAGCCGAGCTTTGTAACAAAGAGATACCCTACTTCCCCGCCAGCAACCCCGGATGGTTTTTGACCAGTTCCAAGAGCCTCAACGCCGCGCCGGAGGGCTTGCGGCGGCCTTTTTCCCAGCTTATTGCCGTGACGGTCGGCACGTTGAGATAAGCGGCGAAGACGCCTTGGCTCAAATGAAGGCTGGTCCGAATTTGCTTCACCTCCGTCGGTGTGATTTCGGGAGCGGGGGGCGGCAGCGCCACCTTGGTGGCACGAAGCGCCACTTTGCGTGTCCCGGTCACATGGTCGCGCACTTCCTCGACGCTATTGATGAGGTCGTCCGCGTTGAATTCGATCTCTTTGGTCTTCATTTGGTAAATTGCGCTTTGATTTCGTCCACCGCCGTGCGCAGCCGCTTTTTCTGCTCGGCGGTCAGGTCGGTCATGTCCCCTTTGGTGTAAACGTAAAATAAGTAGATGACCTCGGCGGGCAGGATTAGGAGGTAGATCACCCGGGCACCTCCTCTTTTGCCCTTGCCCTTGCTGGCCAGGCGGACCTTTCGCAGCCCGCCCAACCCTGGGATCACGTCGCCCTGCTGAGGGTTGGCCGCCAACTCCTGCTGAAACTCCGCATACTCTGCGTCGCTCATCAGTGCGGTGATCCCTTCAGTGAAGGCTCGGGATTCGACGAGGGTCATCATTCTCTGTTACAGAGTAACAGGGTGCTCGGCGGCTGCAACGAGAAAACACACTCTCCGTCGCCGCAACGTCGCGTCTTCGTGCGAGATTGCTTTCCCTTCCGCGCTTTGCCTGCTCATAGTGCTCCTTTCTCCTCCATGGATTCCGCTCTCATCCTCGCCTCGCTCAAACGCCAGCTTGTCCGCCTGGAAAAAGACCTTCGCGCGCAGGCCGGGGCCGATCCCGCCGCCGGGGCGCGTCTCAAGGCGCTGTATGCGGATGCCTCCGCCAAACACCGCACCGCCTCCACGTATTCGGCCTGGCTCGACGAGACGGTCACGCAGGTGGGCGCCCATTGGCTGCTCGGGTGCGTGTTTCTCCGCTTTCTGGAGGACAACGGCCTCGTCGCTTCCCCGTGGCTCAGCGGGGCGGGCGACCGCCTCCAGCAGGCGCGCGACGCCCACACGCTCTATTTCCGGCAACCCGACTTCGGCGTCCATTCGGATACCGACTACCTGGCTCACTGTTTCGCCAAGGCGGCGCGGCTTCCCGGCCTCGACGCCTTTTTCCGGCCGGAACACAATCCGCTCTTCCTGCTGCGGCCCGGTGGCGATGCGGGGACGGAACTGGTGCGCCTCTTTCAGGAAACCGAGCCCGACACCGGTGCGCTCCGGCTGGATTTCACCTCGCCGGGGCTCGACACCCGCTTCCTGGGCGATCTCTACCAGGATCTCTCCGAGGCGGCCCGCAAACGGTTCGCCCTTTTGCAAACGCCCGTCTTCATCGAGGAATTCATCCTCGACCGGACCTTGGAACCGGCGATCCGCGATTTCGGCCTTGCCACGGCCAGGCTCATCGACCCGACGTGCGGCTCCGGGCATTTCCTGCTCGGGGCGTTCGCCCGACTTTTCGCCAAGTGGCAATTTCAGGAACCGGGCGCGAACCCTCGCGTGTTGGCCGAACGGGCGCTGGACCAGGTGTATGGCGTGGACCTCAACCCGTTTGCCGTCGCCATCGCCCGGTTCCGGTTGCTGGTGGCCGCGCTCCAGGCATGCGGCATCCGGCTGCTCAAAGACGCGCCGGATTTTGCCATCCACGTCGCCGCCGGGGATTCGCTCCTGCACGGGGTCTCCTTCGCCACGCAGCGCTCCTTCGTGGGCGACCCAGCCTTCGACGACTCGTTCGATTCGGTGCTCGACACCGAGGACGCGGTGGAACTGCGGCGCATCCTCGGCCAGCAGTTCCACGCCGTAGTGGGCAACCCGCCCTACATCATCGTCAAGGACAAGGATCTCAACCAGGAATACCGGAAGCGGTGGAATTCGTGCAGCGGGAAATACTCGTTGGCGGTGCCGTTCTTCGAGCGGTTTTTCCGGCTGGCCGTCGATGGCAACGCTGCGGAAAAGCGCGCCGCCGGTTATGTCGGCATGATCACCGCGAACTCGTTCATGAAACGGGAGTTTGGAGGGAAGCTCGTAGAGGAGTTCATTCCCAGATGGGATCTCACCCATGTCATCGACACCGCCGGGGCCTACATCCCCGGACACGGCACGCCGACGGTGATCGTCTTCGGGAAGAACCAAGCCTACGTCGCGCCGACCATTCGAACCGTGATGGGGATCGCCGGGGAGCCCTCCACGCCGGACAATCCTGCACACGGGGTTGTGTGGAGCGCGATCGTAAGCCAGGTAGACCAACCGGGTTCGGTCAGCGATTGGGTAAGTGTTGCGGACTCGCCGCGTGAAAATTTTCACAAGCACCCGTGGAGCATTGGTGGAGGCGGGGCGGCAGAGTTGAAGGACGGCATTGAAGACTCATGCAGCAAGACGCTCGTTGAATTTGCTGAAATCAGCCGAAAACGACCGGTGATAGGCTTTGGTGCAATTTTGGGCGAAGACGATGCTTACTCATGCTTCGCAGGACGGCTGCCAATACGTCGCATACCAGAACCGTATCGTCGGCCACTTATTGAAGGAGACCAGCTTCGCGACTGGAGCGAAACCTGGTTATCGGAGGTGGTATTTCCCTACGACTCGGAAATCCGACTTGTCGCGGATACATGCATTCAAAATTACCTTTGGCCGCTTCGCTCAACCTTAGAAGGCCGTCTTGATTTCAGCAAAGAAACCTACCGTGAATGCGGTCGCCCCTTTTGGGAATACCATCAAATACCAATTGAGCGGAACCAAGCCAAGCGCCCCCTATCTATAGTTTTTGCATTCGTCGCTACGCACAATCATTTCGTTCTGGATCGAGGACAAAAGGTTTTTAAACAATCCGCTCCGTTGATAAAGCTGAAGCCCGAGTTACGAGTAGAAGATCACCTCGAACTGATTGGCCTTCTAAATAGTTCAATTGCATGCTTTTGGCTCAAACAGGTAGCACATAATAAGGGAAGCACCGTGGATACGAAGGGCGCCCGCCAGCGAACGGCAGCGTTTGAGGACTTCTATGAGTTTACCGCGGCTCAAGTCGCCGAATTCCCGGTCGCCGAGGAGAAGCCTCTCGCCCTTGCCACCGAACTCGACCGGCTCGCCCAAGAACTCCAGCGCCATTCGCCCGCCGCGGTGCTGGCTGAAGGCGGCCCGTTCACCCGCGAGCGGTTGGACGCCGCGCGCGCCGCCTCCGCCACGACGCTCGGGCGCATGATCGCCCTCCAGGAGGAACTCGACTGGTTCTGCTACCGGTCCTACGGCCTCATCGAGGAAGACCTGACCTGTCCGCCGGAGTCTGTCCCCGAGATTCGCTTCGGGGAACGCGCCTTTGAGGTTCTGCTGGCGCGCGAGTTGGCCGAAGGGAGCGTTTCCACCACCTGGTTCGCCCGCCACAACGCCGAACCGATCACAAAGCTTCCACCCGAGTGGCCCGCCGCCTACCGCCGCGTGGTCGCCCGGCGCATGGAGACGATCCTGGGAAAAGCCGCCGAAGAAGAAGCTCTCACGGAGACACAAAGACACAGAGAAGAGAAGGCAGAGAATTCCCGCTGTTCTTCCTTTTCCTCCTCCGTGTCTCCGTGTCTCCGTGCCTCCGTGAGAAAAATTCCGCTCCCAATCTGCGTGAATCTGCGAAATCTGCGGATAAATCTGCCTCGGTCGGGTCGCGGGACATCGGCCTCATCGAACGCCCCGAATACAAGCGCCGCTGGAATCTGGAGCCGTGGGACTCCCAGGAAAAGCGGGCGTTGCGCGACTTTCTCCTCAATCTTCTCGAAGGCCGCCCGTTCTGGCCGGAACCGGAACTGACCACGTGCAGCCGCCTGGCAGACCGGGTGCGCGCCCACGCGGAGTTCATGCAGGTGGCCGCCCTTTACACCGGCAACACCGCCTTTGACCTGACGAAGCTGGTGACCGAACTGGCGCTCTCGGAGAGCGTCCCCTACCTCCCCGGCCAACGCTACAAGGAGAGCGGCCTGCGCAAGCGGCGGGATTGGGAGGCCGTCTGGGACCTCCAACGCCAGGAGGACCGCATCGACGCCGAGGTCGCCACCGGCCCCGAGACCCCCGCCGAGAAACAGCGCCTCGCCAAGGAGCGCAAAGCCAAAGAGATCGGCCCCATCCCCGTCCCGCCCAAATACGCGAGCGCCGACTTCCGGGAAACCACCTACTGGCGCCTCCGTGGAAAGCTGGACGTGCCCAAGGAGCGCTTTGTGAGCTTCCCCGGCGCCGAACGCGACACCGACCCCACCCCTGTCCTCCTCTGGGCCGGGTTCGACCCGCTCCAGCAAGCCACCGCCCTGGCGAATTTTTACCAGACCATGAAAGACGAAGCCCGCTGGCCCCCCCCCCCGCCTGCTCCCCCTCCTGGCCGGCCTCCACCAACTCCTCCCCTGGCTCAAACAGTGGCACAACGCCCTCGACCCCGCCTTCAACCTGCGCATGGGCGACTACTACGGCGACTACCTCACCGAACAGGCCCGCGCCCTCGGGGTCACCCCGGAGCGGCTCGGGGAGTTGGCGTTTGAACTCGTCTGAGGGTGTGCGAAGTTGCACTAGAAGTGAAAACCGCGACAACTGAGCTTCCGAAGAAATCAGAATTTCCACTCGAATTTACCTGAAACTCAGGATACGACGTGGGAAACTAAATATGGACCGCATCATCGCCGCAGCCACTGACCGCAATCGGTCGCCTGTCTTTTTTCGAGACCTGCGCCAACTTGTCGCAGTTGAGAACGCCCCCCTTGTTCAGAGCGTTATGGGGGAGTTAAAGTCGTATCTTCGAGCAGGATCCAGCGCGCAACGAGACCGAGTGGAGCGCGCCATTGTGGCAAAAACTGGCGCAGTTCCAGACCTTGTCCGATCCTTACTTGGAATTCTGACGTTCTTTGCGATGAGCGCTGCAAGAGCAGTGGACATCAAGGATTCAGCCGTCGACGAAATTGTTCTGGCGATTGTGCAGTCAGGAGAGAGCGATTCAAAGTACCAACTAAGAGACGAAGAACGTGAGGGGGTTCGTGAGTTACTGAGTTTACTCCTCCCGCAGGCTCGTGAATTCCAGCGGATTATCGACCAGGCAGGGATCATCCGTGGGGTTCTTCCGATGTTTGAGACATTAGACGCCACGGTGGATCTTCGGTGGACCGAATCGCCATTTGCAGAGAATGTCGTAGCGTCCGAGCCGTTGAGTAAATTGATACCGTTGGGTTCAATCCTTCTTAAATTCGACTCTGGAAATCCTTCTAATGCTCATTTTCAAGTGACTGAAGCTGATGTTGATGAATTGATCGAAAAGCTTCAGAAGCTCAAAACCGCCATGGTATCCATTGGGGAAACGTTAAGGAAAGGGGAATAGAGATGCTAGCTTCGAAAGAAACCGACGATCAGGCATTGGACTTGGAATATGTTGATCTGACCGAACGTTACGGCCTTCCAGCTAAACCGGTAGTTCAGGTGTCAACGGGAACCTTCAAACACCATGGAAAAAGTTCGCCTATTCGTAGTGGAATCGGAATGCTGCCTGTTGATTACGAAAACACTCCCATAATACCAGAAATAGCCTTCCGGGATTTTTACACGAGCGCTTTCCTTGAAAAAAATGAAATAGAGATCCCTGCGAGTCTCTCAGCTAGATTCGCTAACGAGGTACGAACAGCGGATTACTTTGCCGTTCTATCGGAGGTAATGCGCAATCTTCATGAGCCAATTGAACAGACGGATCAGAAGAAGGCGAGCCTCGCATTGGAACAGATCGCAACCGAGGTGGATGTGGCTCGAAAGCCGCAAGAAGCTGCAATAGCGCCACTGGAATCACTCCTTAGAAAATCTGGAGAAGCCCGGGATTATTTATTAAATGTCGCTCGCGGGAATGTGAAGAGACCGGACGGACGTGTATGGTCCAATCGCGTTCGTTGGTTCGCCATTGAAACCCTTCTCGATTTCAATCCAGAAGGTTACCGAGAATTTCTCATCGATCAGGTTTTAAGCGGGCCAGAGACTCATGTGCTCTATGGAGCGGTGGTGGCTGTGAAATACCTCAAGCATTCGCCCGAGGAACGTGAGGCTTTAAGCGCTAACCTGGCGAGTCGTTTAGAAGAGAAGCGGGACACAACAAAATGGACGCTCAACGGGTTTTCCCGGAATTTGGTCGGCCAAATGGCAGCCACTTTTGGAAGCTACGCCAAAGCTAAAGATTTGTCTTTATTGGGCGATCTTGGCTTGGGCGACTATTCCTTCGAAGTAAGGATGAACGCGCTCGACGCTGCACACCGCGTTGCTTCTCGTTATGTCTCTGAAGGAGCTACGGAATCTTTTTATCAGAAACGTGCCCGCGAGATCGTCACACGAAGCATTGAACTGATTGGAAATCGTCACCTTGGCGAAGTCGGTGGCTTAATTTGGCCGACGCTCAAGCTGCTCCTCGCCCGGCTAGGCGAGGAATCGCTGCTCATTCGAGAGATTGTGGGCCGTTTTCCCCAAATCCGAGAGGACGTCAGGAGGGAGGTTGACCGGGCGAAAGAATATCTGGAGCGAATCGAGAAAGTGGATTGGCTGGAAGCCCAAAAGGCTCGAATTTCTGAATTGACGCATTTCCTAGAATAGCACCATGGCTTTAGATCGGTTTCAGACAATGGCGCCTTGGCAGGATTTCTGTGAAGGTCAAGTTCTATTCGATGTCAGAAATGGCCCTCCCTACCACGCAGCGGTTGTCATAAACACCGACAACTACGATCTCGACGATGGCCGCGGCCAAGTTGGTCTTGCCCATATGATGAGAGGGGGGCTGCTTTATAACCACCCGTTGCATCTCCTCACGTTATCGCCGAGTGTTTATCGTGGGTATTTTGGCGAACTGGATGTTCCATTTTACAAAACGGTTATTGAGTATCTTGATCGCCTTAAAGGAAGGGCCGATTCTTTGAGAATCGATGCTGAGTATTGGCTCGCGTCTCATGGGGTCGACGAGATCAGTATCCCTGATCCAGATGAACCGAGGGAATCGCTTCCTGTTCTCCGATGTTCCTGCGCTTCATTTGTGGAGTGGTGTTACAGCCAGGCGGGAACAGACTTGGTAAAAGCAGGAACCGAGCGAGCTTACGGTTTTGACGAGGTTAATACTTTGTTCAACCCCCATTCCAGGCCGGAGGAAGAGTTCAGGGCCAAAATTGCAAGTTGGGGGCTGGAGGGTGAAGGTCCGTGGCCCATTCTATTACCAGCGTCCCAGATGCGAGCCTTTCAGAAAGCATTAGAGGAATTGCCGCATGATGCGTCTGAGGATGCCGCGTCCTTCAACTAAATACGTTCAGAATCGAAGGCGACGAAAACCACGAGATTCTGATCGTCGCCCAAACGAGGGTTTATCGTTGACTGTCGATTTGGGCTTCCATGCGCTGACCTTCTAAAGCATGTTCTGATCGATGCTCCTTCGCGACCTCCTCAACCTGCCCGACCAAGTCCGTAAGGGCGATTTTGTCCTCAAGCTCTCCGATGGGGTGACGGCGCACGCCCGTGAGACGGTCGCGGATTACGTCGCGACGCCGCAGTTGGTGAAGTGCTTTGACGAGGCGCTGGGCTTGATTCGCTCCGCCCTGGATGGGAAGACGAGCAAGGCGGCCTATCTCCACGGCAGTTTCGGCAGCGGCAAAAGCCATTTCATGGCGATCCTGCTCCTGCTCCTTCAGCAAGACGCGCACGCGCGCGGCATCGTGGAACTGAGCGGCGTGGTGGAGAAGCACAATGCCTGGACGCAGGGAAAACGCTTTCTGTTGGTGCCGTATCACATGATCGGGGCGCGAGACATGGAGTCGGCCATTCTCGGTGGGTATGCGGAACATGTCCGTAAGGTTCACCCCGGCTGCGTGACTCCGGCAGTCTATCGGTCTGCGGCCCTGCTGGCGGACGCCAACCGACTCCGGGAGAAGTTCGGCGACGCGCAGTTCTTTGCCTCACTCAATTCAGGCAAGGCCGCTCAAGGGGGCACCGAAGGGTGGGGCGAGATCACCGAGCACTGGGATGCGGCGAGTTTTGAAAAGGCAGCGAAGGTTCCCGACAGCCCGGAGCATCGCCGCCTCGTGGGCGATCTGGTGGACGCTTTCTTCAACAACGTCCGGACGAACTCGGAGGAGTTCATCGATCTGGACGAAGGGCTGGCCGTCATCAGCGAGCACGCGCACAATCTCGGGTATGATGGGCTGATCCTGTTTCTGGACGAACTGATCCTCTGGCTGGCCAGTCACGCCGCCGAGATTGCGTTTCTCAACCGCGAAGGGTCGAAGCTGGCAAAGCTGGTGGAAGCGCAGAACGCGAACCGCCCTGCGCCCATCGTGAGTTTTGTGGCGAGGCAGCGAGACCTTAGCGAACTGGTGGGTCAGCATATCGCCGGCAATCTCAAGCTCGGGTTCACCGACATCCTACGGCACTGGGAGGGGCGGTTCACAACCATCCGCCTCGAAGATCGCAACCTGCCCGCCATTGCTGAAAAGCGGGTGCTCAAGCCAAAGGACGCCGGCGCCAAAGCCGCGATGGACGCGGAGTTCTCGCGCACGGACAGCATCCGGGAAAGCGTGCGCAAGGTGTTGTTGACCGACCATGCGAAGCGGGACGATTTTCGGAAGCTCTATCCGTTCACCCCGGCGCTCGTTGACGCGTTGGTGGCGGTTTCCTCCCTACTGCAACGTGAACGGACGGCGCTAAAGATCATGCTCGATCTGCTGGTGAAGCAGAAGCACACGCTCAAGCTGGGCGAGTTGGTGCCGGTGGGCGATTTGTTCGACGCCATTGAAGAAGGCGACGAGGCGTTTAACGACGTAATGAAGGATCGATTCAAGAGCGCCCGCAATCTTTGGAATCAGCGGTTTCGCCCCCTGCTGGAGCAAGAGCACGGTGTAACGCGGGAAGAATTGGAATCCCTGCCATGGGAGGCTCCGAAAGCAACGGCGTTCCGCAACGATGGGCGCCTGCTGAAAACGCTGCTGCTGGCGGCGCTGGCTCCGGAGGTGGAGAGCCTGCGCAACATGACGGCGGCGAGGCTCGCAGCGCTGAACCACGGGACAATCACGTCTCCAATCAAAGGAGGCGAGGTGCAAGCGGTCCTGGCGCGGCTGCGGCGCTGGGCGGGGCAGGTTGGCCAGCTTCGAATTTCGGACGAGGGAACTGAAGCGACGGTCCAGATCCAACTTTCCGATGTCGACACCGATACCATTCTCGCCCAAGCGGAGTCGATCGACAGCTACGGAGAGCGCGCGAGGAAGATCAAGGAACTGGTGTTCGCCCAGATGAAAATTGGCGAACAAGACGGACTCTGGGTTCGCCATCCGTTCACGTGGCGGGCGACCAAGCGCTGGTGCAATGTCCTTTTCACCAACGTCCGGGAGGCGGTGGACGAAACCCTTCGCACCGACGAGGACGAGTGGAAGCTCATTGTTGATTACCCCTTCGATACCGAAGGCAACACGCCGGGGCACGATCTGGAGCGGATTCGGCGCTACACGTCCACTAATCCCCCGACCCGGACGGTTGTTTGGGTTCCATCCTTCTTCGGACTTTCCGCGCAGCGCGATCTCTCCAACTTTGTCAAACTGGAGCACATTCTCACCGGCGACCGGTTTGGTGGTTTCGTCAGTCATCTGGCGGCGACGGATCAGCAGGCCGCGCGAGCGCAACTCGAAAACCAGCGCAGTCAGTTGAAGGCGCGTTTGATTGGGCATCTTGAGGCTGCTTATGGCCTGGCGAATGGCGAACCCGGCGCGCTCGATACCGCCCACGAGGTGGAGGCGACGGAACACCAGATGTCGCTCGACCCCTCGCTGGACCTGCGGGCGCCCACGGGAGCGAACCTGCATGACGCCTTCAGCAAGCTGCTCGAACGGCTGATGCTCCACCAGTTCCCCAATCATCCCCCCTTTGAGGAAAACGCCGGGCTTGGCCTTGCCAACCTGAAACGGATCATGGCGGAGATCGAAAAGGCGGCGCGCACCGAAGACGGGCGAATCGCGGTCGATCAGCCCATGCGCCCGCCGATGAATCAGGTGGCAGTGCCGCTGAAACTCGGAGCCATGGGAGCCACCCATTTTCAGGTGGGCCAGCATTGGCGCACTCAATTTGAAAAGCAAAGCGCGGCCACCGGAGGGGCGCTCACTGCGGGGAAACTGCGGCAATGGATGGATGAACCGCAGGCCATGGGGCTGCCGACGGAACTTCAGAATCTCATCATCCTTTCTTTTGCTGCGCAGACCAACCGCTCGTTCTACTTGCACGGGACGCCGGTCGCCCCCGGACTTGAAAAACTGGAGAACGAACTGGAGTTGCGGGAGGAGAAGCTGCCCTCCGAGGACGCCTGGAAAGTGGCAATCGAACGGGGTGGGGCCATTTTTGGAATTACAACGTCCGCGTTGTTAAATGCGGCCAATCTCGCGCAGTTCACCTCGAAGCTGCGGGAGACAGCGGAGCGTCTCCTGCCGGAGGTTCAGAACTCCCTGAAATGGCTTGAACGGGTGCCGAACGCATTCTCCGGGACCGATCCGAAGCTGCTGCGGCGGTATGGAACAGCCCAGGAAGGGCTCGCGCTGTTGCGGTTGATCGGTTCGTCCGAGGGAGCAAGTCTCGTCCAGAAGATCAGCACCCAACCGCTGGCAGCTACGCCCGCGGCGCTTGGGAGCGGCCTTGCAAAAGCTCATGAAGTGGCGACGGCCCTGGAAGGGGCAAGCTGGGAAATTCTCGATGGCATCCGGTCGGCACAGGGCGCCCATGCTGAAACCGCCCAGGCGATCCTTGATACGTTGAAGCAGGCGCTTGCCGCCGATGAATACGTGACGGCGCTCAAGCCAGTGTTGCAAGCTGCTCAGAAGAACGCCGTGACCCTGATCACGGCGATGGTGCAGACGCCGGCGATTCCCCCGGCAGCGCCAATACCGTTCTCGCCCAGTCCGGTGCAACCGGAAGTGCCCGCGGCACGAGGTGCGCAGGATCCGGAGCATCCAACACCGACCGTTTCCAATCCGTCCTACGCCTTGACGTTCCCTTTTGCTTGGAAGGCACTCTTGGAGCAGAATCCCAAGGTGGAAATTGATCTTTCCAGGAATCTATTGCGCCACACGGCCTCGGGTGAGGACGTTGCGATTCGGTTTGAGGACGTTTAAGCGCATGGTTCCGGTCACCCCAGCACAGGTAAAGGCCCATGTGGCTGCCGTTCGGCGAAAGCTTCCGGACGCCGGTGTGATCGGGCTTCAGGCGGAGGGCGTCTGGGCAGGCGGAACCGAGGTCACCTGCGGTGGGACTAACTTCCAAGTCGCCCCATGCGTTTCGGAGCTTCAGATTCGCGATGCTTTGCGCCGGCATCCGGACGGTCCGCTGGTCATCCTCACCCCTCTGGATGCGACGAAGCTGGGTTCGGACGTGAAGGTGCGCCTGGCAAGTCGCAAGCTATTCGTGCTTAGCCCCAAGGAGGTGTTACTCGATCTTTTCCAGGCGCGCACAGTGGACCCCCGCTTGCTCGGCTATCGATGGCTCGTGCCAACCCTCATTGACCGACAACCGGAGGCGGGGTATCGCCCCGTGCCCGGAGGCGCATTGGACATGGAGAGCGTTTGGTGGGCGGTACTCAAAACGAAACTGGACCTCGATTCTTCCCGTCCAGACCTCGAAACTTTTTTTGAATGGTCGCTGGATGCAGGAAGAGTATCCGCTTTGGCCACGATCGATGGCGATTTCCGGACCGACCTGGAGTCCTGGCTTTGCTCGTGCATGGGTGTCGCATCCAAGAGCGTTTTCGCAGCCATTCAATCCGGGCGCGGCTCGGAGTTGATCCCCTTGGGGTTGGTGCTGGACGTCATTGAATCGACCCCGGCCGCCCAAGCGTTAAGAGACGCCAAGACCAGGCTGGAACCGGTTTTCGGCGGTCACAGGATCAGCCCGGAAGAAGCCCAATCATGGGCGAAAGCCTCAATAGCGGTCGTCCAGAAGCGAATCCACGCCGAAGGTTTTTCTGTGGTGCGGGGATGCCTGGAGCGGCTTGATGCCATGCTTGACGAGTTGCGGATTCCGCAGTTTGCCAGCCAGAGCCATTTTTCAATCCGGGGATTTGAGGCGCGACTCGAAGAATTTGCAGGGCAGGCGGAGGCAAGCATGGCTGGCGCCTCGCCTTCCACGGCTGACCATGCGCTTGGGGCTATCGAAGCGCACTTTCTTTCGCAACTGGCGCCCGAACGGGTGGAGCGCTGCCGGATGGCGGTGCGCTTGGTGCGTTATCTCCGCGGCAAACCTGAAGAAAAGCCGCTCCTGAGCGCCGCCGCCGACTACAGCGGCACTGGCGGCTTTGTGGATTGGGCGCGCCACGCCCTGTACCCCGGAGACGGAAATGGCCGGCTTGCGGACTGCTTTGCGAAGCTGCTGAAGGAGGTCGGCATCCGACGTGAGGGAGAGGATCGTCGGTTCGGACGGCAGCTTGCATTGGCGTTGCGCGAGGGAGGGGTGCCGCCGGGGATTTTGCCGGTAGAGTCGGTAATCCGCACGGTGGTTGGCCCGCTTGTGGCCGAAGTCCCGGTCTTGTTGATCGTCATGGATGGCATGAGCCAGGCGGTCTATCGCGAGTTGCTTGTGGATATCGAGCGGTACGGGTGGTCGTCATTGCACTCCGTGGACCTGAACCTGCCGCGCCCGATCTGCGCCGTGCTGCCGAGCGTCACTGAAATTTCGAGAAAGGCTCTCTTTTGGGGCAAGGTGGATGTCTCCGCGGGAGACGAAGCCGCCGGGCTGGATGCGCAGGAGGCAGTCCTGAACCTCTCCAAAACGACGAAGCCCCTTCTGTTCCGCAAGAGCGACCTCTCGGAGATTGGGGAGACGGGATTGCCCGCAAGGGTGCAGACTGCCATCGCGCAGGGTAAGAACAGATTGGTTTCCGTTGTAGTGAACGTGGTGGACGATCACCTTCTCAAGGGGGATCAGCTTTCAATCGCTTGGAACCTGGCGCATGTCCCCGCTTTGGCTCATCTCCTTCACGCCGCCAAAGAGAGCGGGCGCATCGTCGTGTTGGTGAGCGACCACGGGCACGTGCTGGAACGGGAGACGGTGATGGTCAAGGGTGGCGCCGCGGACCGTTGGCGTCCCGAAGGCGACGTTCCTGTCGGCCCCGACGAGTTGGTATTTTCCGGGGACCGAATCCGGGCCGCCACCGGCCATAACGGCGTGATTCTCCCCGTCACCGAGGGTGTCCGCTATTCGACCAAGAAGAATGGATATCACGGGGGCGCGACGATGCAGGAGGTGTTGATTCCGCTGGCGATTTTGACGGTTCAATCGACTTGCCCCAAGGGATGGCAGGCTGTTCCATCTCAAGAACCGGAGTGGTGGAATTCCAGCGCGACGGATGTGCCCGCGGCGGTCCCGCTTCCGGCGAAGCCCAAGACGAACAAGAAGGAAGCTCCGCAGTTACCGTTGTTTGAGATGGCGACTGCGAACGAGAACCAGGATCGGCCCTCCTGGATCGGACAATTGATGGAGAGTCCGGTCCTCGCTGGACAACTCGCAATGGCAGGAAGGGCCGTGCCACAACGGCCCGAGATCGAAGCCTTCCTGGCGGCGCTGGAGGACCGCCGTTATACGGTGCTCCGACCGGCCCTGGCTCAAAAGCTCGGAATGGCGCCGTTTCGGATGAACAGTTTTCTGGGAATGATGCAGCGGATAATGAACGTGGACGGGTATGACGTTTTGCACCTGGACAGCGCCACCGATACCGTGCGGCTAGACCGCGAACTTCTGAGCATCCAGTTCGAACTCAAATAGCGCTGTATGACAATCAGCCCACAACGGCGGATGGAAATGCTCGATGCCCTTCGGCGGGGAACCGTCCCAAGGCGTGGCTTGGGCGCGCTGGCCGTTGGCCTTGACCGGTTCGAGGCCACGATCGACGAGGAGCTTGACCGCGTGGCGACTGGGGCAAGCGTGTTCAAGTGTATCCGCGGCGAGTATGGCTGCGGAAAGACCTTTGTGGCGCGGTGGATTCAGGAGCGCGCGAAAGAGCGTAATTTTGCCACCAGCGAGGTGCAGATCTCCGAGACGGAAACTCCGCTGCATAGGCTGGAAACGGTTTACCGCAGGCTGATCGATCGGCTATCCATCCGCAGCGCGGAAGCCGGTGCCTTCCGGTCTGTTGTGGAATCGTGGTTTTATGTGCTGGAGCAGGATGTGCTGGCCTCCGGCGCAGTAAGTGCGTCTGATGAAAACGCGTTGCTTGCCGAGACCAATAAACTACTTGAAGGCAGGCTGGAGAGCATCTCGCGGACCGCGCCAATGTTCGCGGCCGCCCTGCGGGGTTATCGCGACGCGGTGGCCCGGGGCGAACAGCCCGTTGCCGACGCGCTGCTCGCTTGGCTGGGCGGCGAACCCAATGTGGCGGCGGCGGCCAAGCGCTCGGCGTTGCTGAAGGGGGAAGTCGATCACTTTGGCGCGCTTGGTTTCTTGCAAGGCTTGCTGACAGTCCTGCGCGACTCCGGGCACCCTGGGTTGGTGGTCGTCCTAGATGAGGTTGAAACGCTCCAACGCGTGCGCGCCGATACCCGCGAAAAGGGGCTGAATGCGCTGAGGCAGTTGATCGATGAAATCGATGCAGGACGCTTTCCGGGTTTGTATTTGATTATCACGGGGACGCCGTCGTTTTTCGACGGTCCACAGGGAGCGCAGCGCCTGGCGCCCCTGGCCCAGCGCCTCCATGTCGATTTCCAGACCGATGCCCGGTTCGACAACCCTAGGGCGGTTCAAGTCCGGCTTCCGGGGTTCGCGCAGGAGACGCTTTGTGAAGTGGGCCGGCGGGTGCGGGACATTTACCTTTCTCACGCCAGCGCCCCCGAGCAGATTCGGCGCCTGGCCGGGGACGATCTTCTGGAACGGCTTGCCAAAGGATTGGCCGGAGGTTTTGGCGGCAAAGTCGGGCTGGCTCCACGCCTCTATCTCAAGAAGCTGGTGGCGGATATCCTGGACCGGATCGATCAGTTTCCGGAGTTCGACCCGTTGCAGCACTACGCCCCGACGCTGCGTGCGAGTGAGATGACGGAAGAAGAGCGAGGCGCGCTCCCAGCGGCGTGCGTCGACGATATTGAATTGAAGTGGTGAGTTCCTTCGATCGCCTTCACCCATCGTTGCAACACCACTTGGTGAATACCCTCGGGTGGGCCGGACTGCGTCCATTACAGCAGGCTAGCATCCCCCCGATTCTCGACGGGGATCATGTGCTCGTCACCGCGCCGACGGCCGGTGGAAAAACGGAATCGGCCATTGTTCCGCTCATCTCGCGAATCTTGACCGAGTCATGGCAGGGCACGTCGGTTCTTTATGTCTGCCCCCTCAAGGCGCTGCTCAACAACCTCCATGTGCGGTTGAGCCGCTACCTATCCATGGTGGGGCTGGAGTGCGGTATCTGGCATGGTGACATCACTGAGACCTCCAAGAGAGCCACTCGCCGCGGCCGGCCCGCCTGCATACTGATCACTCCCGAATCGATGGAGGCGATGCTGATCTCGGCCAAACCGGACTCGCGGGAATTGCTGCGGGAGATCAGGGCGGTCCTTATCGATGAAGTTCACGCGTTTGCCCGAGACGACCGCGGCTGGCACCTGCTGTGCGTGCTGGAGCGGATCGCCCGGCTGAGCGGCAGGGAATTGCAGCGCATCGGATTGTCCGCAACGATCGGCAACCCCGAGTCGGTGCTAGAATGGATGGCCGGCCACTGCGAAGGGAACCGCACGGCGGTGTCGATTTCCGGAAGCGCTACCGGTGAACCCGAAGTGACGCTCGACTACGTAGGCACGCTGGAGAATGCGGCGTCCGTGATCGCCACGCTGTACCCCAACGAGAAGCGCCTTGTGTTCTGTGACAGTCGGGGACGCGTGGAAAAGCTCGCCATGCACCTGCGCGGCGCCGGGGTGAAGGTATACGTATCGCACAGTTCTCTCTCCGCGGAACGGCGCAGGGAGGCGGAGCAGGCTTTTTCGGAAGGCGACGCATGCGTCATCCTGGCCACGAGCACCCTGGAATTGGGGATCGATGTGGGCGATTTGGACCGGGTGATCCAAATCGACGCCCCGGGTTCGGTGGCCTCGTTTTTACAACGGCTGGGCCGGACCGGGCGCCGACCGGGAACGTCCCGAAATTGCCTGTTTTTGGCGACAACCCAGAACGCCCTTCTCCAAGCGGCCGCTTTGATCGATTTATGGCGAGGCGGCTATGTCGAGCCGATTGAACCGCCCCGCCAGCCGCTGCACATTCTTGCCCAGCAATTTCTCGCGCTTTCGCTCCAGGAAAAACGGGTGGCGGCGAACGACATTTCCAAGTGGCTTGGGCGGTTGCCGGTCGTGCGCGAAACCTCCGCCGCCACCTGGGAGAGGGTGATTATGTTTCTGACGAGCGAAGGAATCGTCTTCGCGGATCAAGGGCTCTATTCCATCGGTGTGGAGGGAGAGGTGCGATTTGGCAGGAAGCATTTTTTGGAGTTGGTGTCGGTCTTCGCCAGCCCGAGCCTATTGCGTGTCATGCACGGTCGCGAAGAGGTGGGAACCGTGGACCCAGCCTCCTTGAGCGCGCGACCGGGGCAGCCCCTCATTTTGTCGCTGGGGGGCCACTGCTGGGAAGTCGTTCATGTGGACTGGCGCGAACGACTGGTCTTTGTGAAAACCAGCAACCAAAAAGGCCGCAGCTTGTGGCTGGGCAGCCGACCCGGAATGCCGTTCATCCAGGCTCGGACGGTGCGGAAGCTGTTGTCAACGAGGGGGCATTGCAAAACGTGGTCGCGTCGCGCGAAGGAGGCTATGGATCAGGCAAGGGCTGGATATGAACCCGCCACGACATCCGGGGCCACCTTCCGACGCGACCCTCAAACCGCCGAGCTTCATGTGTGGACTTTTGCCGGCGGCCCGGTGAACTCCCTTTTATCCGAAGCCGCCGTTTCGCTTCTGAAACTGGCGGCGGCTCCGGCGATCGACAATTTCCGCGTAACGTTCCCCCCCGGCGTCAACGCGACCGAGGTGACGACGATGATGGAGCGGATGCATCGCTCCGAAAATCTGGCGGAATACGCGCACCCCTCGACGGACGTCCTCAAGGGCGTCAAGTTTTGGGAATGCCTCCCACCCGATCTCGCTCGTGAGGTGTTTGTAATGCGAAATTACGACTTACCGTCGACGAGGGTGGTCTTAAACGAAAGACTCGCATCGAAAGCGGGAACGAACGGCGAGGCTCCGGTTTAGCTCGGTGGCTTGACTCGGTCGCATGTTTTGGAAATCGCCGTCTGCACGGCGAAAGCTCGGTCGCCGTTTTGACGAAGGGCGGTGGCCAGAGCGGTCCGGAGGTCAGAAAGACGGCGGATTCAAGGAGTTGAATTTGCCCGGCGGGACTTTCGGTATTCTGAGGCGCGCTCTTAATTTTAGCCCTTCTTGGTGCCCTGTGCTGCCGCCCTGTCAGCCTTCCTCTGTCTTTCCTCGGCAACGGCGTCCCCGTACTCGATCTCGGCTTCATCATGGGAGCGGAATTTATCCGCGGGAATCCAGCGATAGTCGGGGATGTCCGGGACGAAACCTTCGGGATGCGGGGGCGCGAAGTAACGCTCGGCTTGAGACCGGTCGATGTTAAGCGCAACGTAGAAATAGAACAGGTCGATCCCGTAGGAACCCATCAGGTACACGGTCCATTTGAGATTGCCGGTCAGAGCAAATATGTGGGTTGCGAAACCGCGGCGCAGGCCGTTGCTCTGCCTCGTGACCCCAACGGTTTCGCAGATCTGATTGAATACCGCGTCAAACCGGGCGCGCAAGGTTTCCTCGCGCACGGTAAGAAGTTCCTGCGTGGTGACCCCCGGAAAGACCGGCGTGTCGAGCCGTCCTTCCTTTTCCGCCCGGACCCGTTCCTCGTAGATAAAAGCGAAGCAAGGGAGGGAGAGGCGGACACCTCTGGGGCAGTGGTTTCCGTTGAGGTTTTGTTGGACATCGACGACTCCCTTGAGACTGATCTGCCTCCAGGTCAGGCACATGATTTCCGGCAAATGCAACCCTCCGTAGGCCCTGAGCACTATGACGACCACCCACTCGCGATATTCCCGCCACGCCTCCGAAAGGATGGCTTCTATTTCTTGGTACTTGGTGTAGATGATTTTCCGCAATTTGTTTGCGGGATCGGGCAGGAAGTTCCCCGTGATGACTGTCATCCTGTCGGCGACGGTCTCCCCGGATCGAAGCCATCCGTACCGGTCGCGCGCGGTGTTGAAAATATGGCGAAGGGCGCTCAGATCGTTTCTCATGCTCGACCCCTTGGCGGTGTTACTGGGGGTGTTGTACCAGTCCTGCATTTCCTGGTAGCGAAGGGTGTGCATGTAACGGTGCCCGAACTTTTTCGCGAGACGGGTGGCCATGCCACGCCGCTTCTTAAAAGAGGAACCGGCGCCATGCCCGCGTCCCTCTTTCCTCGCCTTATCGGCATCCTCCTTGTAAGTCTTCATGGCAGCCGATACCAGCATCGGGTGGGCTGGACCGCAGTGATTGACCAGATCAATGAACAGTTTGACCAGCTTGCTGAGGGTTATGGACTCTTTTTTCAGTTCCTCCACCGGCTCCATGGCCCCCAGGAGAATTTTGGCCCAGATGATCAGGTGCGCGGCACGCGCGATCATCTGCAGGGCACTCACGGCATCCGAGACCAGTTCACCGATGTCGTAGCCGACTTTGGCTGCCTTGGCGGCGGCCGATCGAAATTGCCCGTAAAGCGTCTTGGCCTCGTTGGTGTCGTCCTGCTGCATCAGCCGATGCATCGCCGCCTGCTGGCGGCCGAGTATCCGCATCTGGCGGACGGCTTCATCGAAATCGCGCATTACCACTGGACGCTTCGTGACAACCTTCTCGACGCGTACTCCAGACTTGGGGTCTGTGACGAACTCTTTTGTCTTGAAGGGAATCCGGTAGCGGTCGACCTCCTCGGTGACCTTTTTGGTTTTGGGGTCTCGATACTTGAAAAGGTCCCACTGGATCACCATCTCCTCGCCGTCGACCGTTTCGCGGTAACAGGGCTGCCCTTTGATTTTTACAGGAGTAACCATGAGCCGCAAGATACCCGGGCTGCTATGGCAAACCCGGAAGAGGGCTGGCTCCCCCGAGGTGTTCCCGTCTGCGGCCTGCTGCGCTTCCCCGCTCATGAACTGCACGGCGGCGCCGTGTTCCTGCGCCGGCCCCCAGAGAATGCGGCCCTGCTCGAAAACCTCCGAAGTTTTCTTCGGCGCCCGTGGGAGCGGGGTGCCGGAGGCAATGGCCTCCAGGTCCGTCGCGACGAACCGGACGCTCGTCTGGTTGCGGCAGCCCGGCCCCCAGACGAGGGTGCCCTCGACCCAGCACTCGGGGGTGCTCACGGGCGCCTCCTTCCCGGCCCTCCGAGCGGGTGCTCGGTTTTAGTCGGGTTATTTTCGCCCTTCTTGGGGAAGAAGGCCCCTTTTTGAAAGATACTCCCCTCGGGGGAGAATTTTGCAAAAGGTGCGTTTTGGCGAAGAGCGATGAAGACTCTCCGGGTTATTTGGGTTATTTTCGGCTCCGCGCACCCGGCCCGGAAGCCGGGCGCCGGGGCGCCAGGCCGGCGCACGCCGCCCCCGTCGCCGCCGGGCAGCGGCGGTGTCAGGAGAAGGGCGAAATGAGCGTTCACCCAAAGGAAGTAGGAACTTCTTGTCTGCTACGTAAGGTAAATCTGCAGCAACAAACAAAAAATAATCCGACGTAGACCGCGAGTGTCCCGGATCGCCGATTCATGAGCAGAACTATGCCGATACTGCAGCAAGACGAGAGTCAACTCCGCTACTGGAGGGCGCGGGACGTGGCGCGCATCTACGGAGTGACCCCCAGGACGGTCTTTTCATGGGTGGCCTCAGGATTGATCCCCTACCACAAGGTGGGGCGCAGCCTGTTCTTTTCCCGCACCGACATTGAAACCATGATGAAACGGCAGCGCTTTGTGGGTGGCATTCATTGCCCCGGGTTTTGATTTACCGCTCCCCCGCCGCGCAGGGGCGAAGCGAGGGCAAACATAATTTCATCCGGCGAATTCCTTGCATCCGCAATCGCGAAAAGTGGATTTATTTTTCAGGCTCGGCTGGCGGAAGGCCCGCCTGGGCGCCAGCGATCCTGGTTGGGGTTGGGAAGGGGCAGTTCCGTCCCGCGCTCGGGGGCAAAAAATAAATGAAAATCGGGCTTGGGGACGCCAAGGATTTGCCGGAGTTCCCTTGATATGACACCGATTTATTTCCGAAGCGGGATGCTCGTCTCCGCCGACCCGCCCGATAACAGAGCCGGGTGGCAGCACGACCCACGCGTGAACGCCTGGACCGCGCCAGCCATTGTGAATTTCCGCGATCCCGCTCTCAATGTGGATTTGGCCCTGCCTCAGATCCAATGGCCCGCCGACAACGTAGCCGACCTGCGCCCCGACCAGACGGAGGCGGTTGACGCCTGGACCGCACTCAGGAAAGGGCAGATCATCGCCCCAACGGGCACGGGCAAGACCGTGGTGGCTCTTGAAATCATGCGACAGACCGGGGTCCCGACGCTGGTGGTCGCGCCGGTGCGCGACCTCATGTATCAGTGGCAGCGCCGGATCGCAAGCGCACTCGGCTACGAGGCGGGCATCATCGGGGACCACACCCACGATCTGCGACCGGTCACCTGCACCACCTACGCCTCGGCCGCGATCCACGGGGCCGCGCTCGGGGACCAGTTTCGCCTCGTGATCTATGATGAGGTGCATCATTTGCCGGGCGAGACGTATGCGGAATCGGCCCTCTTCTCCGCCGCCCCGTGGCGGCTCGGGCTGACCGCGACGCCCGAGCGCGCCGACGGACGCCATGAGCGCCTGGATGACTTGGTCGGCCCGGTGTGCTTTCGGCAGTCGATCAGCGAGGTCAGGGGCACCGTGATCGCCGACTACGATGTGGAGCGCATTTCCGTATACCTGCCGGATGCACTACAGGCGGAATACGACCGCCTGGGTGGCGTGATTAGGCGCTATTTCTACGATCGGCGCCGACGCGACCCTGGTTTCGACATGCGGCGGCTGTGCGCGTGTTCCGTGGCGGACCCAGACGCCCGCGCAGCCATGCGCGCCTGGTGGAGGCGACGGGAAATTGAAAATTCCTGCCCGGAAAAGTTGCGCGTGGTCGAAGATCTTTTCCTTTTGCATCGCGGGGAGCCGACCATCGTCTTTACCGGTTCCAACGCCATGGCCCTGGATGTCTCGCTTCGTTTCCTGATCCCCCCGCTCCTGAGCCACTGCGGGCGGGGCGAGCGAGCCGAAATTTTGGAGCGTTTTGCCGATGGACGTTACCCTGCCATTGTGGCCAATCGGGTGATCGACGAGGGCGTGGACCTCCCTTGCGCCAAGGTGGGGATTGTCTTGGGCGGCCAGGGCTCAATCCGGCAGGCCACCCAGCGGCTGGGGCGGGTGCTGCGCAAGCAAAACGAACGCAGAGCGATCCTGTATGAAATTGTCTGTGCCGACACCGCGGAAGTCCAAAGATCTCGCAAAAGGAGGAGTAGCGATGCTTACGCGGGCAAACGCCATCGCCGCCATTGATTTTCGCGCTGGAGCGATCCATCCGGACCGGCTGACGACGCGCAGGCACGCTCATTATTCCGGTTACGCGGAGCGGATGCTTGCGATCTACCGCGAGGGAGTGGGCCGCCAGACACGACGCGAACTGCACGCGGCGGTCGAGCGCGTGTTTGCGGGCGATCCCGAGTTTGACGGGCGGCGGGGCGCGGCGTTTTGCTCCCTGTTAGACTCCGCGTCCGATTATGCGGACAACCGCGGTTCCGCCGCCGAACTTCGCAGCCGGGTCTTCCAAGCCGCGGGGCGGTGTCATCCCTTGGTCTCCCGGCCAAGCGATCTCTTCCAACACGCCGAGACCGGAGTCAAGGAGGCGATCGCGGCAGAATTGGGAGCCGGATGGAGCGAGATTGCCGAGGGCCTGTTCGCGGACGTGCCCGAGTTCCACCGGCTTCAGGCGTTTCACGGCTATCCGACCGCTCGTGCCCTGCTGGCGCGGTACAACGTAGCCCAGACGCAGACGGCTCTCCTTGACGCCCGGCGAATGACGATTACAGCGACGACAGATTTTAAGGATATCTTGCGCCGTGCCAAGCTCGCCGGGTTGATGCATACCATTGCACGCGCACCCGCGGGCTACCGCATCGTCCTCGACGGGCCGGCCTCGGCCGTCATCGAGACGCGCCGCTACGGGATCGCATTCGCCAATTTCCTTCCGGGCCTGCTGGCCTGCCAGGGATGGACCATGGTCGCCGAGATTGTGCACAAGGGCGTGCAGCGCCCGTTCACCCTGTCCCTTTCCGCCGCCGCCGGCCTCTCCAGCACGGCTTGCACCCCGCAGCCCTTCGACTCGTCCGTTGAAGAAAAGTTTGCCGCCAAATGGGGAACCGCTCCCCGCGAGGGCTGGCGGCTCCAACGCGAGGCCGAGATTCTGCACTGCGGTCAGCACTGCTTTTTCCCCGACTTCCTCTTTATCCACGAAACGGGATTCCGGGTGCATCTGGAGGTGGTGGGGTTCTGGTCGCCCGCCTATCTGGAGGCCAAGCGGCGCAATCTCGCCCTGTTTTCCGGCGAGACGATTCTCCTGGTGGTGCATACCAAGTTCTGCCCGGACTTTGCCGGTCTGGGCGCCGGCGTGATCGAATACAAGTCCGCGATCTGCATCGACCCGGTGCTGTCCGCCCTGGAGCAGTTGAGAAAGAGCCAATGAGATCCGATTTTCCCCGTTCCCCCGATCAGGATCTTGGAACGAAAGACGAATGAGGTATGGAAAACGAAAAAGAAGAAAATGGCCAGCGAAGGACGCTGGTGGTGCGGCTCGACGTTCAGGAATTGCAGCGACTCCAGCATATCAAGACCTACGTTTTGGGACTCCTGCGCGAGCCCCTCGATCCTTCCGACGACCTGGTGGAGATCACGATCGAGTTGTCGGACGAAGCCTATGACGATCTGTTGGCCGTACAGGCTTACCTTCAGGATCTGGTCGGACACGAGGTCAGCCTTGCGGAAGTGACGCGTGTCTGCCTTCGGGCCGCTCCGATGACTCCACATTTGCTGCCGATACTGACCACCATTTTGCAAGAGGACTTGCCCGATTCAGCGTCGTAGCCTCCCGAACTCTCGACGCGGGGCGTCTGGGGTGGGTTTGAGCCCCAGGAGCGGCGCTCGCCGTTCCATGACTTGGTTCCCTGAATCGTCCCCTGATCTTGGGGCGATCTTCACATGCGGCAAGATGTAGCCGGCGTCCTTTTCGGAGAAAGCCGATGGATAATGGAGCAAGAGGCACTGTCCGTCAGGCGTGTCGGGGTCCACTTCGAGTTTCCATCCTGATTCGCCAAGGACTGAACGCAGGCGAAGAGACAGTGCTGGCTGGAGCGTTTCCTGCACCCAACGGCGCGCGGCTTCCATAAGCGCTTCGAGGCGCACTTTGCGCTGTTTCTTGCTTGCGGCTTTGTCGGGGGCGGATTCGCCAGCGAAGCCCAGTGCTTCCTTGAAGGTGAGATGTTCCCCCATTGACGGCAGGGCGAAGAGTTCCTTCAAGGTCCAGCAGACCCAGAAATCCTTTTCCACGCTCTCGGCCTGGAGTCCAATGGAGGATTGGAGTTCCAAACACGCACTGCGGCGCTCCTCGCGGCTGAGTTGAATGAAGGCGTCCATGCTCAGCGGCCGTAATCGTCGCTTGCCACGCGGCGAAAGATTGCGCCGATCCATGCCGGAGCGGAAGCCGCATCCGTCGGCAGCGCAGCCCTGTCTTTTGGTGAAAGATTGCGTCGAAGCTTGGCAACAGTGTCGTCGTCCACAAAACGCCGCCCGAGCCAGCGGAGGGCGAGAATCACCTGCGCGCTCTTGGGGTTCTTTGTGGAGACAAATCGCGGCGACACGTGGCGAAGGAGAATCTCGCCTTTGCCCTGCCGGATGCGCCGACTGCGACCGGTCGTGAGCAAGAAAGGACGCATGGGAATCTGGTCGCTTAGTCCGAGGGCATTGGCGGCGTGCGCGCCAGTGGGAAAAAGTTGAGAGTTGTCCATCCGGGCGATGGCATCATGGAGGTCGCGGGGATCGGGGCCGAGTTGTCCAAGGATCGGGTGGTTTTTGGGAACGTGATAGAGTCCGCGGCCCGCCCGACCAATGTGTCCAGCCTGGCAATGGCGGGAAAGCGCCTTGTCCACGGCGGCGCGGGAGCCGAGATCGAGAAAATCGCTCGGCGTCCAGACATGCCCCTCCGTTCCCGACCGGACGCGGGCGAGAACGGCAGAATCGACAGAGTCGGCGTGTTTGCTCATTGAATATGACAGATAAACGTAGCGTTTTTCGGACACAATGCAAACGCCGCCACCGCATGCCGCGAGGTAAGCTTCCTGCACGCATCCCGGCGGAGGGGGGGCAGGGCGCAAATGCCGTGAGAGCACCTCGCCCCGTGCGCTGACCTTCGCGAAAATCTGGCTTTTCGGCTCCACCTCCCCGGGGCGAGGCGGACGAATCGCGCGACCTGGACCTTCTGGTGGTTTTGCTGGAAAACCACGGCCTTGAAAGACCACGTCCAGACGAAGTTCGCCATTTCAAGAGCAAGGACGGGGGTTTCCACGGACGTGGCGGAAATCTGCGTACGCAAGGGCGCACTCTCGCGCTTCCATGTCACCCTCTGCCGTGGCGTTTCCTGAGCTTAGCGCATGGGAATGCCCGAAAAAGGACAAATAAGCACTTGCGCGGTCGTGGCGGTTGTTCCTACTGGGAGTATGCTTGATTCGTTCCAGCGACAAACAATTGACCGGACTCGACCGGGCCACAGTGATGGCCCTGGTCGAGGCTGGCTTTGCGCTGTCCCTGCGTGAGCTTGCTGTCGCTACGGGCTACAGCTATTCTTCGGTGAGGAGTTGGAAGGGGCTGGGGTTGCCTCTGTTATCGGGCCGGGTTACGTGGGAGGATTTTCTTGCGTGGAAGCGGAGGCAGCTTGCCCTGGAATCTTCTCCGCCCACCCCCGCACGTCCGACTTCGAAAAGCGCTGATAAATGCGGTGGATCTCAGCGTCGGCGTGATTGACCAAAGTCATCATCACCGACTGCGGAACGCCCGCGCGCGCGCCTCTGCTAATGTAAGTGACTCGCGCACAGTGGAAGCAGTATTCACAGAGCCCCAAGGAATCGAAGAATTCTCGCCAGACCACTCCGCGCGGTTTCTGATTGAAGTCTGGGGGGCGAGTCCAAAAATACGGTTCAGTTCCGTCGAGCCATGGCTGCAGTGTCTCCTTAACGGCGGTGGTGAGCGGGATGGCAAATCCTCGACTTTGCCCCCCTTTTGGCCTTTCAATTACGACGCTTTCGCTGGCGATGTCGACTTGGCTGCGACGTAGCCGGGTAGTATGCGCCCGCAAGCCCGATCGAATCGCGAGCTTGAATGATCGAGCCATCCACTCCGGCTGGTTTTTGAGAGCCTTCTCGATTGCTGCTTGCTGGGCTTCGGTGATTTCTGGCTTGAGGGCTGAATCCTCCCTGCCGATTCCGAGTTTCCTGATAGGATTCTTTTCCGCCATTCCACGCGCGACGGCCTCGTCCATGACGCGAGCCATCGTCTTCAATTCTTGGAGCGCCGTATTGTGCGTGGGATGCTTCTTGCTCTTCTGTTTGATCTGGCTGGTCCGCCATACAATGTAGTCGAACGCATGTTCCCGCTCCACGAAGGCAGGAGCTAAGATCTTCCGTTCGGCCAGGTAGGGGATGAAATTTTTCCAGTGCCTCACATAAGTGGTGCGAGTCCCGTCGACGCGTTTGTATTTGACGCTGATCCAAGGCTTAACCCAACCCCAACCGGCAGTTTGCTTGGAAGCAGAATCTCCAGAAGGTGACGCGACATCCCCTTGGAGAATCTTCAGGCGAAGTTTCGCAAGGTGAAGCTCGGTTTTGTGCTCCTTCTCAGGGTCATCCTTTCGGATTCGAGTCTTCTCGATGGTCTTCTTGTCTTCGGGATTTATGCTCCACTGGACGTGGACGAATGGGGAGCGGGCGCGTTCATACGAGGACAGGATCATCTGTGAACAGTGTAGCAAGAGTGTAGCAATTGCAAATCGGAACAAATTCTCGCACCCTCGTAAATGACACCATTTGGCACCAGTGGAAACCATTTACCCTGAACACTAGGTTCTGGGTTCGAGTCCCAGGGGGTGCACCATTTCGTAAGTGGCTGATAGTCAAGGGCTTGCGAGGCCCCTGCTTTTTCGAGAAATTTTTCACCCCTTGCATTTTTCTTGCACTTTTTCGGTTTATCTCGCCCGCTTGCCCCTGAGTTACCGGGCATGCGCCTGCGGCTGGGGGGGCTGCCGGACTGTTATCCGCGTCCTAAGGCCAACTCGATGACCGGCGCCCTCTGTGCGGAGACTCCCGAGTGAAAACGTCAGATTTCTGGCCCGTCATCCCACTGGGCAAGCGCTTCTCGGCAACGCGCCCGATCGATCGTTCCTGGTCAAAGAGGAAGGGTTTATCCAGCCAAGACCCTACATTCCGGAGAGCTTTGCAGCCGGTAAAATCCGCTTTGAGACGCTTGGGGAATCCCGGCTGGGGTATTCCTCCTGTGATCTTCATCTCTCGAATTTTTCGGACACCGGAGTTGCTAAAGCGCACGAAGCCGGGGAAAGCGGCTACCCCGGCCTATACGTTTTCTGGAACCCGGTCGTGGACCCGAACCCACCCCTGACGGATGGGCCTGACTCGGCGGCGCTGGGCTAGAATGTATCGTGCCCCAATTCAGCTCAAACGGCTGCGCGTCCAGCGAAGAGGCTATTCGCCGTGGCTGCATCCTGCCAAGATCACCGTGGCCATTCGCTGATGCGCGACCACTTGCTGTGCAGCCATTTCTGGTACGCGCCGGGGTCGGGCATCGATTCGACCACCCAACGGGAGCCTAATGACTGGTCCGGCCAGAGGTGCAGGCGGTCTTCCAAGCCGATCTCACCGGCGATCCGCTCGACTGTCGTCAGGGCGTCGAGGGCGTAATCTTTCCACGACTCCCTCGTGTCAAAGACGGCCGTGTTCAGTGGGGTGCCGGTTTCCTCCGCGCGGCGGGCGACCCGCTTGATGTTTTCCGCGCGCACGTCGAGGCCGGATGCAAGACGGTGGTTGGCTCCCGATGCAAACAATCGGGCATGGTTTGGTCAACTCCGGGCGCGGAGAAGATCCTGGCCTTCCGCTGCATCCACCACAGCCAGAGTACCACGGCCTTTTGGAAAGATTGCCTCGACGACCTCGCCGTCCACAACGACTCCCTGCCTCTTGCAGCTCGATGGAAGAAATTTGTCCTTCGCCCTTTCCGATTGGGCGCAGGACAAATTTCTTCTATTATTTGGCCCGCCGATTCTTGCGAGAACGTCGGAGACCGGGCTCTGGGGAGCGCACGCGCCCTCGCGTGCGGCCTTTGGCGCCCCGCCAAAGGCATATCTTCTCAAGAAGCTCGCATTTAACCGAGTAACCACGGATTACACGAATGAACACGGATAGGTTTCATCCGTGGTAATCCGTAAAATCCGTGGTTTCGATGAAGCAAAAGTTCGCGTCGGCGAGGGCGCCGACGCCAACACGCGAGGGCGCTTGTGCTCCCCAGAGTTGCAGGCCGACACCGTTTTCTTAATCCGTGTATATACCCCGGTATATACAGACCTCCCGGTGATTGCGATCCGCTGGAAGAAATTTGTCCCGCGCCCTTTCCGAATTCAGTCGTTTTCAGAAGCTTGCATCGGCGGCGGATGAGTGCCATGATTTCCAAATCCGAGGCGAGCGTGTCTCAATCGTTTCAAGATTGTAACATGGCCGTCACCGAAATTTCAAAATCCCCCCTTACCGTCACATCATGAGACCCTCTACAATGGAAGTCCCACAGACCGTCGCCGACAAGCTTTCGCCCAACTCCCGCATCCAGCAGCTCTACCGATTCCGCCTTGCCGAAAGTCCGGCGGATGTCGAGCGGGCGCAAAGGCTGCGCTTCCAGGTTTTCAACGTGGAGATGGGCGAGGGCCTCTCCAGCGCTCACGAGACCGGACTGGATTCCGACCGTTTCGATCCGATCTGCGATCACCTTCTGGTCGAGGAGATCGCCACCGGCACGCTGGTCGGCACCTACCGCATCCAGATGGGCAGTCGCGCTCTTGCCAAGGCGGGCTTTTACAGCGCCCAGGAGTTCGACTTTACACCGTTTGAATCGCGCGCCCCGGAGATTGTCGAACTGGGCCGGGCCTGCGTTCACCGTCAGCATCGCAACCTGGTCGTTCTTGGCCTGCTTTGGAAAGGGATCGCCAGTTACTCCAAACCGCGTGGAGGTCGCTATCTGATCGGATGTTCGTCGCTGACCTCCCAAAATCCCTCCGAGGGGGTGACTCTCTATCGGTCGCTGCGGGAAAAGTACTGGGCACCCGAGGAATGGCGGACCGTCCCCATGCCTGGCTACGAATGCGTGGCCGAACCGCAGTCCGCCCCGGTGCGGGCGCCGAAACTCATGAGCGCCTATTTTTCGATCGGCGCAAAGATTTGTGCGCCTCCCGCGATGGATACGGAGTTTCAGACCATCGATTTCCTGACGATGGTGGATCTCCACGCGCTTCCCGAGAGCGTTGCCGCGCGATATGACCTGCGATAAGGTCCGCTAACCGGCAAAAAAAGTTTTTCCAAAGCTCACTTCGAGCTTCACTTTTTCATGCGGATGCTGTAAAAGCCTCTCATGAGACGGTTTATCCCCGCCGTTATATTGTTTACCGCTGTCGCCTGCTTAACCCGCCCGGCCCCCGCCACCTCGATTATCGTGGACGTAAAGCGACAAAAGCTTCAACTCATCCGCGACGGAGCGCCGATAGTGACCTATCCCGTGTCTACCTCCCAATTTGGCTTGGGCGACGACTTTCACAGCTACCGCACCCCGCTCGGCAAACTGCAAATCTGCGATAAACTGGGAGACCGACTGCCATCCGGCGCGGTGATCAAAGGCGGACGGTTCACCGGGGAGGTGCTCAAGCCGAACGCGCCCGGGCGCGATCCCATGGTGAGCCGGGTGATCCGCCTGCAAGGCCTCGAAGATCAAAACCGGCATGCGCTCCGCCGCGGGATCCTCATTCATGGCACCCCCGAAGAACGGCGAATCGGCAAACCGGTAAGCTGGGGGTGCATCCGGATGCGTTCGGCCGATGTCATCGCGCTGTATAACCAAGTGCGGATTGGCACCCCCGTCATCATCAACAGCAACGAGAAAATCCGGCGCGCTTCAGGATGGTTCTTCCGGTTTTCCTCGCCGACGGCGCAGCATACTACAGCGTTTCTGACCCCTGCGCATTCTTGATGCGCTACACCGTCGTCCCGGCGATGGAGTCGACCAGCTTGCGGTGAAACACCGGCAGCATCGCCACGAAAGCGTCGAACTTGTGGCGTAGATCGATAAACGGCGCCGCAAACGCCTCGCGAATGAGCCGGGGATTCCGCCATATCTGCACGAGAGCCTGCTCGCGCAGGCGCTGAAACGGGTCCTCGAAGAAACGCCACGCCAAATCGGCCAGCAGGAACGTCGCCGGAACCAAAATCAGAAACCGGTGGTTGGTCGCCAGCAAGTGTTTCACGTGCGGCGAACGGGGCAGCATCAACTCGGTGACGTTGTGCAAGAGAAACGCCGCAAAACTGATGCGTCCGCAGTGGCTGAGAAACGGCGAATTGAGAATGCGCCCCATCCAACCGCCGAACTCACGCCGGGCGCCGTCCACCAGCCAGGCAAAGCCGAGGGAGGCGATCAGCGGCAGGTAAATCGGGTCGTAAGGGCATTCCAATCCAAACGCGCGGCCCGCCATGATGAAGCAAAAGAGCAGAACCGAGACCCGGCTGATACTGGCGAGGACGTTGCGCGCCAGCGGGTATTGTTCCGAAGTACAGAGCGCCAGCAGCGCCCCGGTGCAGAGCTGGTCGAGCCCGGCAAAGGGCACCACTGTCCACGCCAACGGCGAGAGAAACGCTTGATCGCAGAGCACCCGCCAGAGAATCGCCATGGCAATCCCGACCACGCTCAACGGCACCAGGGTGCGTTTGGGAAGAAACAGGATCGCTGCCGGCCAGACGAGGTAAAACTGTTCGAGCACCCCGAGCGACCAAAGCTGTGAAAAGCGTCCGATCCATTCGTTGGAACAAAGGATGACGAAATTCGACATGAAACAGGCGTTCCAGAAGAACGATCCGCGCGCGTATTCCACCCCGCCGATCGCCGCGCAAAGAATGACCAGCCAGTATAGGGGGACAATCCGCGAATACCGGCGTTGATAGAACGCTGTAAGGGCCTGCCTCGGAGTCACCGCCTGCGCTTCCATTTTGGCGCGAAGCCGCAACAGCCCGTGTGTGCCAAAAAAGCCGCTCAGCAAAAAAAACATCACCACGCCAAACCCCGCCAGTAGAAAACGCCCGTCGATGTAGTGGTGCAGCATGACGACCAGGATCGCGAGCGCGCGAAGCGTGTCGATTTGCGGCGAATAACTGGTTTGGCGCGACATAGGCGGGTTCGGAGTCGGATGACTACTGGTTCGAAACGCGAAGAAGCAAATTCCGGGCCAGCGGTTCAAACGTCCACAAGCCGTCCCCCTGCCCTCCTACGTGATTTCGCGGGAACAGGTTCTCTGGATGCCTGGTGCGCCGGCGCTGACAGGGTCGGTTCACAGTGGCAGGTTACCCTTGGAACCCCTCCGAGGCAACCGAAAATGCGGCGGCCATCGACCGCCCCGCAATCCACCCGGTGGTCCACGCCGCCTGGAAGTTGAAGCCGCCCGTGATACCGTCGATGTCGAGAAGTTCACCCGCAAAGTGAAGGCCCGGGCAAATGCGGCTTTCCATCGTCTTGAAATCGACCTCGCCCAGGCAGACTCCTCCGCAGGTCACAAACTCCGCTTTGTTGGTGGCCTTGCCTGTGACTTCAAGGCGCGTGCCCTTGAGTTGCCCGGCGAGACTGTGCTTGGCGGCTTTCGGCAATTGCGCCCAACGAGTCGCGGGCGCGACACCGGCGGCAGCGGTCAACGCTTCCCAGAGCCGCAATGGAATGGGCCGCAGCGGCGCCCGGTTCACAAGAACCGACGGCTGCGCGTCCCGCCGGGCCGCCAGTTCCGCGGCAACCGCTTCGCGAGAACGCCCGGGCAGCCAGTCGATCTCCAGGGGAAACCGGTAATTCAGCCCGTGCAGCACGCGAGCGCCCCAAGCCGAGAGCCGCAGAATGACCGGACCGCTCACCCCCCAATGCGTGGCCAGCAGCGGACCGCGCTCGCGAAGTCCCCTCTCCGGCACCGACGCTTCCACGTCCTCGACGGACAATCCCGCCAGTTCCCGCAACCACGCCGACTCGACGCGAAATGTAAACAATGACGGAACAGGCGGTTCGATGGCATGCCCGAGCGACGCCGCCAGCGAGGCGCCGTCGCCGGTCCGGCATCCGCCGCTGGCCAGCAACAGGCGGTCGCACCCGAGAGTGTCGCCGGTGCTCAACGTCAGGTCGAAACCGCCGCCGGACCGCCGGGTCACGCGATTGACGCCTTTTTGCAATGCCAGCTCTACGCCCGAAGCGCGCGCCGCCCGCAGCAGGCATTCGATCACCGTCTCCGAAGAGTCTGTGACAGGGAACATGCGTCCATCCGCCTCGGTCTTGAGCTTCACACCGTGGGCGGCAAACCAGGCAACCGTATCCGCGGGTTGAAACCGGGAAAACGCTCCAATCAACGTCCGCTCGCCACGCGGATAGTTGGCGGCAAGAAGCCGGGGCTCAAAGCAGGCATGGGTGACATTGCACCGGCCACCTCCAGAAATGCGCACTTTGGTCAAGAACTCCGTCCCCTTTTCCAGCACAACGATTTCGACCGGGCAAGTTTCCGCGACGGCCTCAGCGCATGCGATCGCCGCAAAAAAACCGGCGGCGCCCCCGCCAACAATGGCAACGCGTTTCATCCTAACGGCACCCGGTAAGTTGTAACCCCAACATGAGTCCGCGTGGGTTTTGGCGCGGAAACGAACATGGTTGGAGAGCCGCGCGCAGTTTCGAGGAGCGACCCTGGATGGCGCATCCGGAGAACACACGCGTCTCGCGTGTTGGTTTCGGCGTCTCGCCGAAACGATCTTTTCGCGCTGACACGAACCGGTCGTAGGCTTCCACAAAAACCCGCGCTGACAACCACCTGGATGCTGGATTTCGAAGCGCCGGAAGTTCGCGCCGGCGAGACGCGTGTGCGCCCCTGAACTCGCCTTCGACGGCCCTCTTCCATGAAATTATGTTCATTGGCAGACTTCTTAGGTTCACTTCGGTTCGGCGCAATCGGCGGTGTACAACGTCACGATCCCCCCGGTAAGCGGCAGCGCGTGAGCATCGCAAAAACCGGCGCCTTCCAGCAAGTCGCACATCGCGCGACCGGCGGGGAATTGCTCGATGGAACGGCCCAGATACTCGTAGGCGCCACGTTCTCCGGTGAGCAGCCCGGCGAGTACCGGCAAAATCCCGTGCAGATAAGGGCGGTAGATCCACCGCAGAGGCGTTGGCGGCACGGAAAAATCGAGAACAAGCAGACGCCCGTCCGGGCCGAGCACGCGCCGCATTTCCCTCAGTGCGGCCGGGTAGGAGGCCATGTTGCGAAGCCCGAACGCCACGGTAACGACATCGAAAGCGCCCGCTTCAAACGGCAGGGCCAGCGCATCGGCGGCCACGACCTCGGTCAAGCCTTTGCGCCGGGCCTCCTGAAGCATCGGAACGCAAAAATCCGCGGCGACGACCAGAGTGTCCGGGCACGCCCAGCGCAACGCCAGGGCCAGATCCCCGCTGCCGGCCGCCAGATCCAGCAGCCGCCGCGGCCCCCAGCGGCGGACGATCCCGGCGGCCCTGCGCCGCCAAAGCACGTCCAGCCCGCCGCTAAGAAGGCGGTTGGCCAAATCGTATCGGCGGGCAATGGCGCTAAAGAGGCTTTGAACGACGCGTGGTTCCTGCAAGTTAATCATCGTGGCGCACGCCACGCGTCCGCGCAAGGCAAAGAAACCTGATTGCAGCGCACGCTTCTCTCCGTTAAGAATAAACCTTCACCCTCATGCAACCAACCATCCTCATTGTCGACGACGAGAAGCACACCCGCGAGGGACTGCGCAGCTCGCTGGAGGACAGTTTCGACGTCTACATCGCCGCCGACATCCAGAGCGCTCTTAACGTTCTGGAAGCGGACTCTGTCGATGTGATGGTCACCGACCTGCGCATCGGCGGCGAGGACGGCATGCAATTGATCGACCGTGCCCTGGCGCTGCCGAACCCGCCGGTCTGCATCATGATGACCGCCTACGGGTCGGTGGATACCGCGGTGGAGGCGATGAAGCACGGCGCTTACGATTTCATCACCAAGCCATTGCATCTGGACCGGCTGGAAATTCTCATCACCCGCGCCCTGCGCAGCCGGGAGGCCGAAAAGGAGAACAGGGAATTGCGCCAGCAGGTGGAACAGCGGTTCGGCCTGGAAAGCCTCATCGGCAATTCCTCCGTCATGAGCGAGGTCTTCGATGCCGTCCGCCAGGTGGCGCCCTCCCGCGCGACCGTCCTCATCCAGGGCGAGAGCGGCACCGGCAAGGAGTTGGTGGCCCATGCCATCCACAACCTGAGCGGACGGCCCAAACAAAAATTTGTGGCGGTCCACTGCGCGGCGCTGTCCCCGCAACTTCTGGAAAGCGAGCTGTTCGGCCACGAGCGCGGAGCGTTTACCGGTGCTGTGGAACGGCGGATCGGACGTTTCGAACAGGCCACCGGCGGCACTCTCTTCCTGGACGAAATCGGCGAGATCGATTTCAACATCCAGGTGAAAATCCTTCGCGTGCTGGGCGAGGACCGTTCTTTCGAACGCGTCGGCGGCAACAACCCCATCAAGGTGGACGTGCGCCTGGTGGCGGCGACCAACAAGAGTCTTGAAAAGATGGTTGCCGAGGGGAAGTTTCGCGACGATTTGTTTTATCGTTTGAACGTCGTCCAGATCACCATCCCCCCCCTCCGCGACCGCAAAGGAGACATCCCTCTTTTAATGAACGCTTTTCTGAAGCAGTTCGCCAAAGATAACGGGAAACCGTTGCGGGAGCTGACCTCCGATGCCGCCGACGCCATTCTCGCCTACGACTGGCCGGGGAATGTGCGCGAGTTGCGTACCGCCATCGAACACGGCGTGGTCATGGCGACCGGCGCGCGCATCGGCCTCAGGGATTTGCCTCTGATGCTTCGGCGCGGCCCCCAGCCGACGGCGGGGACGGCTTCCGCTTTTCCACCGACCGGCATCCAACCGGCTATTTCCGCCAGTCCGGCGAGTCATTTGAATTTACACGAGAGCGAACATCGGCTCATCATGCGCGCCCTCGACGAAAATCACGGCAATCGAACCGCAGCCGCGCAGCAGCTTGGGATCAGCCGCCGCACCTTGCACCGCCGTCTTAACGAACTCAAAGCTAATCCGTAACAAACAATGCCTACCGCAAATCAAGTCCAGCAATTCGTCCACCGCCTAGAGGAAGGCGGCTGGGTCAAGTGGATTCAACTCGGCGCGCTGGTCGCGGTCTGTGTCGCCGCCTTCACCTTCTTCGTATTCGATCCGACCTCGTCCGGTCTTTTCAAAGGGCTTTCCAGTGCCAAAGGGATGGAGCAGGCGCAGATCGCCCGCGAGCTGGCCCGGGGCAACGGGTTCACGACGAAGATGATCCGCCCCGCCGTTCTGGGGCAAATCAAGGACAACAAAGGAACGCTCCCTCCGGATGCGTTGCCGGACAGTTACCACGCTCCGCTCTGGCCGATGGTGTTGGCGCCTTTCTTCCGCATGGCCAAGAGCTCGTGGACGATGAACACCAAGGATTCGATTTACGTCCTCGACCGGATTGTCACCGCCGTCGCCGCCGCGCTCTTTCTGCTTTCCGCGGTGGTGAATTATTTTAACATCCGCCGCCTTTTCGACCATCAACTGGCGATCCTTTCGGTGGGCTTGGTGCTGGTGTGCGAACTCTTTTGGAAATTCGCCCAGAGCGGTCTGCCGCAAACGCTGATGCTGCTGCTCTTCAGCCTGATCGTCTACACAATGATCCGCGCGGTGGAAAATGCCGCCGCCGAAAAGCCGGTGCTTGGCTGGCTGGCGGCCGCCGCCGCGCTCTTTGCCCTGCTGGCTTTGACCCATGGGCTGACGATCTGGATGTTCATCGGGGCGGTCTTTTTCTGCGTCATCTTCTTCAAGCAGCGGCGAAATGTGGCGCTGGTAATGCTGGGCGTTTTCCTGGCGATCTACTCGCCGTGGCTGGTGCGAAATTACAAGGTCTGCGGAAACCCCTTCGGCTCCGGGTATTATTCCGCGCTTACCCAGGTCCAAGGCTCCGAATGCTCGATTATGCGCGACTCGGATTTCAAGACCGATGGCATTTCGCCGATGCTCTTCCGCTTCAAGGTCCAGTTGGGCGTCGCGGAGCAGTTCTCCAACATTTACAGCTACCTGGGGCAGTGCCTGGTAGCGCCGGTATTCTTTTTGGCGCTGTTACACCTCTTCAAGAACCGAAATGCGTCGCATTTCCGGTGGCTGCTCCTCTGCATGTGGCTCGTGGCCGTATTCGGCATGGCATTTTTCGGCTTCGACGAGGACGGCGTCCTCGGACCGAACAATCTCCACGTGCTTTTCATCCCGTTCTTTGCCGCTTACGGGTTTGCCTTCGTTCTGGTCCTCTGGACTCGTCTGGAAATCAACATTTCCCTGATTCAAAAGGCATTCGTTTCCTTGATTTATGTCATTTCGGCGCTTCCCTTGCTGAACACGGTGACCTCCACCGGGAGGTCGTTTGTGAACTGGCCGCCCTATGTGCCGCTCGGCATCGCCATGCTCAACGGCTGGACCACCGACCAGGAAATCATCGCCTCGGATATGCCTTGGGCGGTGGCGTGGTATGCGGATCGCAAGAGCCTCTGGTTGCCGCTGACGTTGCAGGACTTCATCGACCTCAACGATTACGGGCGCCTGAGCGGAAAGATCGTCGGTCTGTATCTGACGCCCGTCACCGGCAACAGGGCGCTTATCGGCGACATCGTCAAGGGAGAGTTCAAGGAATGGTCGCCGTTCATCCTGCGGTCGGTCAATGCAAAGGACTTCCCGTTGCGCGCCGCGACGGCATTGCCGCTCGACGGACAGTGCATTTTCTACGCCGACCACGACCGCTGGAGCGATCGCCAGGACTAGTCGATGGCCAATACCCTTTCCACCTTCGAAAGCGCCATGGAGCGCTTGCGGCAAATCGTCGAGCAGATGGAATCCGACAAGCTGCCGCTTGAGGAAATGCTGGAGCGCTACGAAGAAGGCACGCGACTCGTTCAGTTCTGTTCCGAAAAGCTCTCCGCCGCTGAAAAGCGGATCGAGATCATCGCCCGCAACGCTTCGGGCAAGCCACGGATCGCCGATTTCGAGAATTCGGCGGCTTCCGAGGCGGCGCCAATTCCCGAAGTCCCGGAAACAAAACCAGCCAAACAGGCCAAACCAGCCGCCAAACCGCCTCCAGACCGCGGTGACGTCAGCCTGTTCTGATCGATCTCTCTTTTCCGAAAAACCACCATGCCTTACCTCGAAACCATCGGCTCTCCGGACGACCTCAAACGATTGCCCGAAGCCGCTCTTCCGCAACTCGCCCGCGAGATTCGCGAGTTTCTGATTCGCACTCTTTCGGAGGCAAATCCGAATTCGGTTGGCGGGCATTTGGGCCCCAATCTGGGCGTAGTCGAGTTGACGATCGCGATGCATCGGGTTTTTCAGACTCCCAACGACAAGTTCCTCTTCGATGTCAGCCATCAGGGCTATGTTCACAAACTGCTGACCGGACGGCGCTGCCAACTCCACACCATCCGCCAGTACGAAGGCCTCAACGGGTTCCTTCTGCGCACCGAAAGCGAACACGACTGCTACGGCGCCGGGCACGCCGGCACGGCTCTCTCCGCCGCTTTGGGGATGGCGGTCGGCCGGGACAAACGCGGCTCGGACGAGCACGTGGTCTGCGTGGCCGGAGACGGCGCTTTCACCTGCGGCGTAAGCTTCGAAGCCCTCAATAACGTCGCCGAGTCCACCAAACGCCTTATTGTCGTACTCAACGACAACGAATGGAGCATCGCCAAGAACGTGGGCGCCATCGCCAATTACTTCAACAAGATCGCCACCAGCCCCACTTTTGCCCATCTCCACGAGAAAGCAGCGCAACTCATGGAGCGCGTGGGCGGCAGGATGGCCCGCAATCTCGGAAAAAAGGTGGAAGAAGGCATCAAGAACCTGATGCTGCCGAGCGTCATCTTCGAAGAGCTTGGCCTGCGCTACTACGGACCGCTCGACGGCCACGATGTCGGCCTGCTTATCCGCACCTTCGAATTTCTCAAGACGCAGAACGAACCGGTGCTGCTCCACATCCTCACCAAGAAGGGCAACGGCTACCCGCCCGCAATGGAGCAACCCGACAAATTCCACGGGCTGGGCAAGTTCAAGCGGGACACCGGCGAGACGGTCCCCTCAGTCACCCCCTCCTACTCCGAAATCTTCGGCAAGACCCTGTCCGCCTTCGCCGATGGCAACGAAAAGCTCTGCGCCATCACCGGCGCAATGCCCACCGGCACCGGCCTGGTGCCATTCGCAGAAAAACACCCCGATAAATATTACGACGTCGGCATCGCCGAGGAACACGCGGTGCTTTTTGCCTGTGGGCTGGCCGTTCAGGGATTCAAGCCGTTTGTCTCCATCTACTCAACGTTCATGCAACGCGCCTTCGACATGATCGTTCACGACGTCGCGTTGCAAAACCTCAACGTCGCCCTCTGCATGGATCGCGCCGGCCTAAGCGGCGACGACGGCCCGACTCATCACGGCCTTTTCGACATCGGTTTTCTGCGTCACGTCCCGGGGTTGGTGCAGATGCAGCCCAAGGATGAGGACGAATTCGTCGACATGCTCTGGACCATGCTCAACTACGACGGTCCCATCGCGATCCGCTATCCCCGCGGGCCCGGGTCCGGGGCGCTCCCCAAAGCGCAGCCCCAACTGCTCGAAATCGGCAAGGCTGAGATCGTGAAGAGCGGGAGCCAGGTCGCCATCTTCGGACTCGGTAACATGCTCTCCATCGCTCTGGACGCAGCTCGGATGCTCGAAGAGCGCGGAATCTCAACGGCAGTAGTCAATCCGCGCTGGATCAAACCGCTGGACACAGCGACCATCGAGTTTTTTGCCCGCGACGCGGAAGTTCTCTGCACCGTGGAAGATCACGTCCTCCACAACGGCTTCGGCTGCGCCGTCATCGAACATCTCAACGAAGCGGGAATTTTTGTCCCTGTGGTTCGAATCGGTTGGCCGGACCAGTTCATCGAGCACGGTTCGCCGAGCGTGCTGCGCCGGAAACACGGGATTACGGCCGAGGCGCTCGTGGAAAAAGTGCTCCCGCAACTCAAGGCCCGACAGCCAAAGCCGACCGTTTCGGCGGCTTGAACGAGGCGGGAAATCGCAAACAGATCAGGTTTTTACAGATTTTTGTCGCCGAAAAGCATTTCCTCACTATGTTAGAGCGTCCCTACGGTCTCGGAGAAACTCTGAGCCGGGGGAATCGTTGAAAAGACCGAAGCAGAAACCTCGTGTGTGGTCTCAGACAGAGACTTTTCAACACCTTAACTTTTCACGATGTCATATCCAAAAATCATTCAGGGCGGCATGGGCGTTGCGGTTTCCGACTGGACGCTCGCAAGGGCTGTTTCCAAACTCGGCCAACTCGGCGTCGTTTCCGGTACCGCCCTGGACACGGTCTTTGCCCGCCGCTTGCAACTGGGCGATGTGGGAGGCCACCTGTGGCGGGCCGTCCAGCATTTCCCGTTTCCCGCCATCGCAAGACGCGTCTGGGATCGCTTCTTTGTTCCCGGTGGGAAGGCTGCGGATCAGCCATTTAAGCTGGCGCCGCTGTTCGGGGTTCCCTCCTCGCAAGGCATCGTCGATCTCGCCGTGGTGGCCAATTTCGCTGAAGTCTTCCTGGCCAAGGAGGGGCACACCGGCGTTGTCGGCATTAATTTCCTGGAGAAAATCCAGCTCCCCACGCTGCCGTCCATCTTCGGAGCGATGCTGGCGGGGGTCGATTACATCCTCATGGGCGCCGGAATTCCGCGTGCCATTCCCGGAATTCTGGACGAACTCGCCCGGAAATGCCCGGTGAAGTTGAAAATCGACATCGAAGATGCCACTCATGGCGAAGAGTTTTTCAGCACGTTCGACCCGGTGGCATTCTGCGGTGGCGAAGACAAGACGCCGGCGCTGAAGCGTCCCAACTTCCTGGCCATTATTTCGTCGGCCACCCTGGCATTGACGCTTGCGAGAAAGTCGAGCGGCCATGTCGACGGTTTTGTCGTCGAGGGTGCCACAGCCGGCGGTCACAACGCGCCGCCGCGCGGGCCGATGCAGTTGAATGAGCGGGGCGAACCCATTTACGGCGAACGCGACTTGCCGGATCTGGAGAAGATCCGCGGTGTCGGCCTACCGTTCTGGCTCGCCGGTTCTTACGGACAACCGGGCAAACTCGGCGAAGCCCAACGCCTTGGCGCGGCGGGCGTGCAGGTGGGAACTGCTTTTGCGTTCTGCGAGGAGTCGGGCATTGACCCCGCCATCAAGCGCGCAGTGATCGACAAGAGCCTTTCCGGAACCCTCGAAGTCTTTACCGATCCAGTCGCCTCCCCCACCGGTTTCCCGTTCAAAGTAGTGCGGATGGAGAATACCGTTGCCGACTTGCCGACCTATGTGGAACGGAAACGGGTCTGCGATCTGGGCTTTCTGCGGCACGTTTACCGCAAGGGCGATGGCACTCTGGGCTTCCGGTGCCCGAGCGAACCGGTCGATTCGTTCCTGAGGAAGGGCGGCGTCGCCAAAGACACCGAGGGGCGCAAATGCGTCTGCAACGGGTTGTTCGCCACCATCGGGCTCGGACAGCCTCTGCCGGGGCAGGCGGGCGTGGAAGCGCCGCTCTTAACGGCCGGGGACGATGTGGTTCACCAGCTCGCTCGGTTCATCAAACCGGGCTGCGTTTCCTACTCCGCCGCCGACGTGCTGCACGTCCTTCTGGAAGAGGATAAATCGCCGGAATAGCCGACGCGGCGACCGGGTCAGGTCAAATGCTTCCCTGGTTCCAAAACGCTTTTCCGCTGTACCTCGCCCCCATGGCGGGGATCACCGACAAGATCTTTCGGCGCCTCTGCAAGGAACAGGGCGCCGATGTCATGGTGACCGAGTTCGTTTCCGCCGAAGGGATTTTCCGCAAGAACGCCCGCACGGTGGAGTATCTCGACTTCGACGATACTGAGCGTCCCCTGGGCGTTCAACTCTTCGGGGCCGATCCCGACCACCTCGGGGAGGCCGCGCGCCTCGCCGTCGATTGGGTGCGTCCCGATTTTCTCGACCTCAACTTCGGCTGCCCGGTCAACAAGGTCGTGGCTCGCAATGGCGGCTCGGCCCTTCTCAAGGACTGTCCGCTGCTGGAGCGCGTAGCGCGCTCCGTGGTCCGGGCCGCCTCCCCATGTCCTGTAACCGCAAAAATTCGGCTCGGCTGGGATCGCGCTTCCCGGAACGCCACGACCGTCGCCCGCCTGCTCGAAGACGCCGGCATCCAGGCCATCGCCGTCCACGGGCGCACCAGAGATCAAGGCTATTCAGGCCAAGCGGACTGGGAGGCGATCGCGGAGGTGGTCCGGACAGTGCGCATCCCGGTGATCGGCAACGGTGATCTCGGCAGCCCCGGCGACGTTGCCCGGCGCCGGGAAGAATCCGGCGTTGCAGGGGCCATGATCGGACGGGCCGCGATGTCGGCGCCATGGATCTTCCGAGCGGTAAGGGGCTTCCTGAAAACGGGGGACCTCTTGCCGCCGCCCTCGCTGGAAGACCATTGGGCCTTTATCCGGCGCCACTGCCAGTTGGTCGTCGAAGAGCGCGGGTCCGAACGAGCGGCCATGCACTCCATGCGCACCCGCTTGATGGCTTACAGCCACGGAATGCCCGCCGCACGCGATCTTCGCCACCGGTTCTCCCACCTCGAAAGCCTGGCCGAATTGGACGCCGTCGCCGACGAATGCCTCCGCCACGCCCGCTCCTCATAACAGTGGCGGGACGCCAGTATTTCATTAGGAATCGGGCGCGGGGCAAATTTCTTCCGGCGGATCGCAATCACCGGGAGGTCTGTATATACCGGGGTATATACACGGAGAAAGAAAACGGTGTCGGCCTGCAACTCTGGGGAGCACACGCGCCCTCGCGTGTTGGCGTCGGCGCCCTCGCCGACGCGAACTTTTGCTTTATCGAAACCACGGATTTCACGGATTGGCACGGATGAAACCTATCCGTGTTCATTCGTGTACTCCGTGGTTCATCGGTTGAATGCGGGCATCTTGAGCGAAGATTGCCTTTGGCGGGGCGCCAAAGGCCGCACGCGAGGGCGCGTGCGCTCCCCAGAGCCCGGTCTCCGACGTTCTCGCAAGAATCGGCGGGCCAAATAATAGAAGAAATCTGTCCTGCGCCCTTAGGTATCGTGGTAATCACTTTGTTCTTGCCAAGTACGCTGTATTGAATAAGATTTTTTTATGGCAGATTTAGTTCAGAAAAACGTCGCTATCCCCTCTTGTCGGCGGCTTGTGAAAATGAAGGGGTCCGCAATCAAGACAATTTGCATCATTGTCTTGGGATTGGGGCTGGGGGTGACGCAAGTGTGGCTGGTGCCCAGCTATCGGGAGTCCAAGCATGTCGCAAGTTTTCCCATCGGCGTATTACACGGTATCTTGATGCCGGCCGCACTGCCTGGCCTGCTGATGGGAAAGGACCTGCCGATTTACGCGTCAAATAACTCGGGGCGCCTTTATAACATCGGATATATTTTAGGGATCAATCTCTGCGGCACCGTGTTTTTCGGCCTCGGCTTCCGGCGCGGTCCGAACGAATGATCGCGCGACCGCATTTGCCGCGGGCAGCGGAAAGCATATCCCATGGCGCAGGAATGTGGGCATGCCGAAAATCAGGCGGCGAATTGAAAACTACCGTCCGGCGGTTTGATCGTTAATAAGGCCAGTCGCAGTAAACCTCAATGACGCTCACGACTCCGCCTCCCCAATAACAGGTGGGCGCAAACGTAAACGCCTGGAGACGCCGATCAAAGACCAACTGTACCGGATGCGCCGGAATATTCGGGTCATATGCCTCAAATTCGATGAATTGCTCCGACTCGGTGAATCCAAACAAGGCGATTCCGTGATTGATGGTGATTCGGGGAAACCGGAATAAATGCACAAGGGTTACCGTGCGTTTGCAAAGGGAGCGCTTCAGCTGTTCGGCGATTCCCAACTGATGCTTCCGCGAAACCGGGAGGACCATACGCCAGTGGCTGCGCAGAAAATAGGATTCCCAAGCTGCGCCACACTCCGCTTTGAGGAGGGATTCGTGCGCCTGGCTGAACGAACGCAAGCCATCGTAACCGGGAATCACGAGTCGTTCAGATTCCGCACAGGGCAGTCGCGGGTTGCGGGAGACAATCTTACAAATCAGGGTCCGGTAAGCCTGGGCATCGATCGTGGACAATTCCGGTTCAAAGCGGGCGTGATAAAAGAACTGCCTGGTGGCACGCACCAGGACGAAGCACCGATGATAGTAGGAGGCAGGCGGATCCGCTTTGACGACAGTCATCGCTCCCGTTACCGCGTCGAAGCGATATCTCCATGCCAATTCGTGTTCAAAGGCGAATGTATCGCGTTCAAAGCGAAATCCGCGGTTGGGCTGTCCGGTCTGTGGCATCGCGTTTACTCAGGGCTCGAGCCACACAAGGTCAGTTCCGCCATCAACACCTTGGTGTCGCCAACAAAGGCAACGACTTCAGCTTGAATCAAGGAACCCATGCGACCGGAGATGGTCGCCTCGATTCGCAGGGTTTCCCCGGGACGGGCCGTGCGGAGGATTTTGACCGCACGCAATGCGGTCAATTTCAGAACCGGCCATTTCGGATCGGAGGACTGCGCCACCATGCCGGCCACTTGGGCCCCCGCTTCCACGAGGAGGACCCCGGGAAAGATCGGATCGCCGGGAAGATGGCCGCGCAAATAATACTCGTCGCCCCGCACGCTATATTCGCCCACGCCGCTTACCCCCGGCACGAGACTCACCATGCGATCTACAAAACGGAACTCGGGGCCGTGCGGCAACGAGTTCATGGCCAGTATCAGACCGTCCGGCGTCGTACTCATGGCTTGAGCGGCTCCACGACACTGACGTCCGGCGACAGTTTCACATCGAAGAGCCCCGGAACGATCGGTTGGTTGCGAACTACATTGCTGAAATCATTCCTCAGGATGGAGCCGTCGGCGAACTTCATCTGGGTGGCGGAGATAACGAAATCGTCCACTCGAAAACAAACCATGATTTCCGCAATGAATTTCCGGGCGTCGCCCTTGGGCTGGAGGGTGAGCTGCAGGATCGAACCGACCACTTTCTCTGACAGCAGATTAAAACGCGCTTCCATGGTCGCGCGGTCACGGGGGATGCTGGCATCCATCAAGGACAGCGCGTCTCTTATCGGGCCGGATGGAACACCTTCAAGGGGATATCGTTCCGCCCGTTTGAGTATGGGATAGACAATAAGCAATTGATCCGGGCGGCGGAGGACGATGGTCTGCACCGGCTTGCCCAACTCCCAACGGAACTCGCCCGGCTTCACCCAGACTTTGCCGGTGGAAAGCAACGGTTGGGCCAGCACCTTGAGCGAACGGGTCTGCGTGAAATCGGCAGACCAGCTCTTGAGAGTGGCCTGAGCGGCAAAGCATCTCTCGGCTTGAGCATCAAACTCGGCGGAACGCCCGACGGTTCCGGTCAGACCAAGCAGTATCCAGAGCCCGACCCGCAGGGCCCGAAACCGCCAGGTTATTTGTCTTGCGACCAGATCGGAGCAAATTGGTACCATTGATCGATATTTTTGCGGATTTCAGGCTCGAACGCACGCAAAATCTGTTGTGTCAACGCAGCGCGGGTCTCTCGGTTTCCCAGCTCTTTGCGGTCGTAAATAAACTCCGGCAATACCCTTACTGCGTACCCGTCGGGTCGGCGAACGATCGTTACACCGATCAACGCACAACTGGATGCGCGGGCCAGCTCCGCAGCCGCCAGCGACGCCTGGAACGGCTGGCCGAAGAACTCCACCGGCGCTCCGCCCCGGTCTGGCGGTCGGTCCAGCGATATGGCCAGATCACCGCCCGCTTGAAGCTGCTTGATGGCTTCCACAAAAGCGAAACTGTCTTCGCCGACGATCAAGGTGTCCACCTGGCAGCGCGCCCGAGCGAACCTCCTCAAATCCGTCAGGCCGTCATCGGGCTCGGCCTGCGTCAGGACGGTCAAGCGGATGCCGAGATCGCTCAACAAAAGGCCTCCGTGCTCCCAGTTACCGAGGTGCAATGTGACGAAGAGTGTTCCCCGTCCGCGCTGGCGGGCGCAGCGGATGATTTCCAACTCGCCGGGGTTAGTCAGCCAGTGACAGTCCAGGTTGCCGCCTTCGACGCGCCATAAATCCACCAGTTTCGCACCGAAATTCCGAAACACTGCCCGCGCGGCGCTTTCCGCGGCTTGAATGTCCCCGGACAGAACTGGGAGGAAATTCCGCACAACCGCCTCGCGGGACCGGCGTTGAGTGAGCCAATAGAGGTGGGCCGCGGTCATCGCCAAGCGCTTCACCGCCCAGGTCGGCGCCATACGCACAACCAAGAGGCCCATGCGCCACAAATCGACGCGGTAAAATGCGGGCACCCTGGCGCGGACCGCAGTCCGGTTTGCTTCCTCGCCGCAGTTGGGCGTTTCCGGAGTCAGCGACCGCCACCACGCCGGCAACAGGAAGATCGAGATCAGCGTGTTGGCGCCGATGCCCACCGCACAGAGCTTGCCCAAACTGGCCATTCCGAGGTTGCTGGAAAACGCCAGCGAACCAAATCCGGTCACGGCCGTGCCGCCGCACAACATTAGCGCCCGCCCAACCGACCGCCGAACCGCGATCAGGTCACCGCCATGCCGACGCAAGGCGAGTTGGATGAAGATAGTGTAGTCCACGCCGGTGCCCAGCACCAACGGAAGCGCCATCAGGTTCATCAAATTCCAGGTCCAGCCAGACAATGCCATCGTGGCTACCAGGCACAATCCGCTGAGTCCCAACACCGCCACGCCCAGCAGGATTTCGGTTGCCCTGCGAAACGCAAACCAGAGCGAAAGCAGAACCAGCAAAACCATGGGTAGCACGACTTGCCACATCCTCGCCTGCACCCGCTTCAAAGTCGCGCCTCCGAGCAACTCCCAGCTGGAGAGGAAGGCATCGTGTTCGGCCAGTTGAGTGGAGAGGCGGGTCAAAGCCTGAATGTCGGCCTGGGCAGCCGCAGGATAGACCATCCCCATTACGAGGCACTTTCCGGGAGTCCGTACGGCAAAGCGCTTCATCACCCACTGGCTCACCGGATTGCTTGGCCAGAAGACCGTCGCACATTCACCGGCGCGCGCCCAGGTCCGCACCATCTCTTCCGACAGCAGCAGCGCGTCGGCATTGAAGCCGTTCTTGAGCGCCGCGTTTCGCAACAACGGGCCTTGCTTTCCCAACAGCGCTGCCGTGGTTCGGTTTGCCCTCTGGAATTCGACGCGCGGCCACAGCGCGTCCGGCAGCAAAAACTTCTCGATGACGTGACCGGCCACCGCTTGCTTCAATAAATCCTTGGCCTTGGCGAGACGCCCATAGACTTCAGCCTCATTCCGGCCGGAAAGGATCACCCAGAGCGGTTGCTTCGACAGTCCGAACTCCGCCGTCATTTCGTCCAACGCCGTCTCCGCCGGACCGTGCCGTGGACGCAGCGCGTCTCCACTGCGATCCAGTCCCGGCCTTTGAAAACAGAGCACGCCACAAGACGCAAGCACGAACAAACCGGTCAACAGCAGCGGGCCGCGGCAGGCGGATCTCCCCGATGCAACCGACCCGGCCATGGACGACTGGCGCGGCGCGCAGAAGTAATTCCACCATCGAAAATCCGGCTGCGCAGGACGTTTCTGGCGGCGGTCGGGAAACAGCGGTGGCAGATAGATCATCACCATCACCAAAGCCGCCACCCCGACCCCGATGGCCACCAGGGAGCCGATCTGCCCCATGCCGGGCAACACGCCGAGGTTCAGAACCAGAAAGGCGCTCATGGTGGTGATTGCCGCCCACAAAATACTGGGCGCGATGGCCATGCGAATTTCAGGCACCGTCATTTGCGGATGCGACAGCGCCTCCTGATAATGAACGACCGCATAATCCACCGCCAGCCCCAGCAGCACGGCGGCGAAGCCGAGGCTCACTACGTTGACCGATCCCAGGACCAGCCCCCCAAGCGCCAGCGTCGCAAACAGGACCAGCCCCAGCAACGCCAGAAGCCACAGCATCGGAAACAGGCGGCGGTGCATCAACCAGAACAGCAGGGCAATGATCGCCGATGTGCCGATCACCGACTGCCTTATGTCCCGTTCCATGCTCGCCGCAATTTCTTCCACGAACACCGGGCGGCCTGTCATCTGGAGCACGACACCGTTCCAGTCTGTCTTCGCCGGGCCCGCCCTTAATTCAGCCACCGCAGCGCGGATGGATTTCAACCAGTTTGTGCATGAGACATAGCTCGTCAAATCCACAGCGGATTGCACATACAGCACGCGAAATTTCCCGTCGCCGGAGCCGAACATCTGCTGCCCCCCGCTGCTCGCCGGCATGCCGCTGAGATCGCTCAGAGAGGGAATCGTCAGCATGTCAAACGGGTCGAAGGCGCGGCGCGCCAGCTCCGCGGGAGATGCGGAAGTGGCCAGCCGTTGCTTGGTTTCTTCCAAAACCGGCTGGAGCCGGTCGGGCGCCAGACGGCGCGCGAGCTTGGTAAAATCCTCCGGCGGCTGATTGAGCCACAGCCAGCCCAGCAATTCGCCGATCTGGCCCGGGGTTTCCATCCATGGCGGTTGCCAGGTGACGGATTCGACGAGTTTTGTTTGCCGCCGCAAATGTGCCGCCAGGGCTCCTGCGAGCCGCTCCGCCGCTTCCGGATCGGCCGCGCGGAGAGTAACAATCAGCTCTCGGGCATTGGTGAAATAATGTTCATAAAGCTTCAGTCCTTGAACGGTAGGCTCGTCGGAGGGCAGCAAGTCGAGGATGTTGACGTCCAGATGCAAGCGGAAAAGCCCGAGACAAACCGCCAGCATCAGCAAGACCCACCAACCCCACTTCAGGTATGACCTCACAGCGAGAGATATCCCTCCAGGGTTTCAGCCGTGCCGGGGTTTTCCAGTCGCCATGCCCCGCCCGGCTTACGCTGAAACCGAAAGCATGCTGGCAGTGGTTGACCGGCCAGCGCGGCGGGAAGGTAAAGCCACGCGAACCGCGTCGGCCCCGGTCCGCGACCGCTAAACTCCATCCGGGCCTCCGGAAACCGAATCAGCCACTGGGTCGGCGTGGTTTCGACCGAGGCGATGGTGATCGGCGTCTTCTCGAATGCGACAAAGCAACAGCCATCGGCCCGGCGTCCCAACACGACGTTGCCGGCAAGTTCCGGCATTCCGCGTTTCGGCCGCCAGAGTGCCTGGCCTTGCTGGACGGTCCAGCCGCCGGGCGAAGCCTGAAAAAGACTCTTGGAAGTCGCGTGCGACCCGATTTGGCAGCCAGACAACACAAGGGCGCCCGAAATGAGGGCGTAGCGGAAACCGCGAAAAAAAAGGGGTTTGCCCAAGCACAAAATGGAGACGATGGCCTGCCGAATGATTTTCATGATATGGGAGGGTGCTTTCTAGGCACCCCCACCCCCCGATGCAATAGAAAAGGTGAAGGGGTTCGCGCATGACAGACCGGGGACGCTCGCCCATTCGGCGACTGCTTCCTTCAGGCCAATCAAGCATTCCACGTCCGCATCGCCCACGCACGCGCGCGGGTGAAAGACGAACTCATGGAGTCCCGGCGGCAGACCTTCGACTGCCTGAATCACTTCGCTAGCCTGCATCCGAAACAGGCGGTCCACGCCCCAGAGCGTATCGCTTGCCCGAAGCGGGCAAAGGCGTCTGCGCCGCCGCAACAACAGCCGCTCCGCTACGAGGGCTCCCCGAATGCTTGAGGAGGGGAACGAACGCGGAGCACCCAGCCGAAGCCATGCCGAGCCACCCCGCGGCAAGACCGTCAGTAATGCTTGGTAAACCGCCGGGTGGGCCTGAAGATGATGGTGGACGTTCACAAACGCACAAGGCAACCCTGTGGCGCGGAACATCTTCCATTGCGCCGCCAGCTCGCAGCGCATCAGCTTGCAAGCGCGCCGGGACAAGCCGATCGCCCATCCCGCCCTTGCGGGAGAGCCTCCCCATGGCCATTCCGGGCACGTCACGGGCGCAGAGTCGCAAAGATGCACATGCCAGCCGATCGCCAGCCGGGGATTTTCGCGAGCCAACCGCACGGCCTCGCGGGTTCCCGGTTGTCCCATCATCAGGCTCGCCCCGTGTAGAGCCCCCTGGCGATGCGCATGAACGGTCGCTGCATTGACCTCAGCGTTGAGACCAAAATCATCTGCGGTAAAAAAGACTTCCTTGTAAAGCATCGACATCAATCGATCCGCGGCTCGGTGGTCAGAAATGGTTTTCCCCTCGCGGCGCAAATCGTGTGCGCCGCAAAGCGCCCTGAAAGAGCAGCTATTGGCAGCCCGCCCCCAACGGCCACCCAGTGACCGGCCATATAGAAATCATTGAGCCCGGGCAAGGTATTGGGAATCGCCCGCTCCAGGACGCGGGGCGTCGGCAGCCAGCCTTGGTAACTGCCCCGCCAGTTGCCGGTATAGCGCACGAACGTGGCGGGCGTGGCAACGTCAGAGTTCTCGATGCTCTGTGCCAAACCTGGAAATCTCTTGTCGAGAAGGGCGACGATCCTTCGGAGGACGTTTTCCTTCTCCACGCTGTAGCGGTCCGGGTCGCGCTCCTTGAGGCCCGCCCAAAAGTCATAACACGCCGGCAATCGGACCGTCATCAGACTGGTCCCCTCGGGGCAAAGCCGCGAATCGGAGCCAAAAGTCTCGATTTCCAAACGATCGTGCCGCGTTCGGTCGTCCACCTCCAGAGGCTGATGCAACGCCAGATTCAGCGTGCGTGGCGCATCGGCAAATACCTTCCCAATCCCCAACGATACCTGAATCAGAGCCGGAAACAGATTGCCCTTCTCGTAGAGGCGGCGGATCTTCTTGTCCACAAAACGACCGCCCAGCATTTTGAAGATCGTCGTGTACCCGTCAGCGCAGGAGACAACAGTGGAAGCGGGAATAAACGTTCCGTCGGCGCATTTCACCCCGACTGCGCGGCCGCGCTGCACCTGGATCGAACTCACCCTGGTTTGATACCGCAAAGTGCCGCCAAGGCGGATATAGCGATCGGCAATCGAGGTCGCAAAATCGAGCGAGCCGCCGGCGACGAAGCCTGCGTTGTTTCGGGTCCGGAACGCCAACACCATCACCAGCACCAGCGTCGGGAGAGCCTCGTTGCCGACGATGGCGGTCAGCGTGTTCCGAAGAAATGCGTTCTTGTAGCGCTTGAGATAAGTGCCGATCGGAAGGTTTTTCCAGCGAAAGGCGACCGGTATCAAGGGCAGATAGCGAAGGCCGGTTTGGAGCTTTTCCAGCAGCGGCATCAAATTCACCGGCTTTTCAATAGGCGGCTCATGCGGTGCGGCACGCCCGGCGTCTCGTATCAGCAGGTCGATCTGTTTACTGTCTTCGGGAGCGACGCGTTTGAACTCCCGGGCGATTTCGTCCAGGTTTGCCGGTATGGAAATCGATTTGCCGTCGGCGGTTTCGAACCGGAGGATTTCATTGCTGGCCAAAATCGCTCGTCCGTCGATGACCCCCAGATCCTTCCACAATTGGTGAAACACGGAAGTCGGATTGGTGCCGAGCAGCCAGCGCATGCATCCGTCGAAAACATATGGCCCACGCTTCCAGGCGGTGCATAATCCGCCCGGCAGCAGTCCGGCCTCCAAAATCTCGGATTGGATGCCGTTCATTTGCAAGTAGCAACCGCAGGCAAGGCCGGCGATGCCACCGCCGATGACGATGACTTTTTTGGGAGTGGCGTTGAGCGGCCCATTCCCCGTCGAAGCATCGCAACCCTTCCGGCGGCCTTGTGCGTTTTCGGCCTCATCCATCGCCTCGGGAGCTCGCAGCGGAACGTGGGTTGCGCACAAACCGTGCGCCGATTGCCTGTTGGTTCGCCCCAACCACACTGACATTGGCTGCGCGATAACGCCCATTCGCCAATGCGTCACACGCCGCCACGCATTGCCAGGCGGACGAAGCCATCAAGGCGTCGCCCAAAATGCGTTTGGGACTGACACGCGGCCCGTCCCAATCGCTCCACGCCGCACGCTCCGCGGCGTCGGCGCGCGAACCGCCTCCAATACCGTCGCAAAGCAGCTCGACAGGCGTACTGCTCCCAAGCTGCCCGCGCATAGCCGCGCCAGCCTGCATCCGGGTGCGGTTCGCGGAATACGTATGGCAGTCGGTGATGGCCGTCAGCTCGACGCCGGCGGACCAAGCCGGGTCGCTGCATAAACACAAGGCGCCCGCTCCCTCGGCGACGATGGCGTGACGGTCGAGATGCCGCACTGCGTCAGCCGTGGTCCAGCCGGCTTCTTCGGCGCCCACAACGAGGCAGAAGTCGACACGCTCCTCTTCAAGCCACTGAGCGCCAAGGGCAATTCCCTGCAAGAAGACGGAGGGATCTCCCACGAGAGTACAAACGCACTCAACTTCTCCCAGCAGAGCGGCGACATGACTTGCCGGAGCGGAATACACAGTTTCAGGAAACAAGAGAGGACTGGCCGTTGACGGGTTCTCCAGCACCTCCGTATAGAAGCGGTTGGTGTATTGCACGCAGCCCGATTGCAGACACATCACGATCCCGAGGCGGAAACCTGCTTTTCCGAGGCTGCCTCTCAATCCAGCGACGGCTTCGAGAGCCGCGGCGACTGTATAATGGGCGATCGGGCTGGTGCGCCGCATCCGTGGATGCGCCTGGAATTCCAGACGCCCGGTCGGATTCGGAACCCAACGCACCTGCAACGGTTGCTCCCAACCGGGGCGCGCCATGGTCTGAATGGGCAACGGTTGGCCACAGTCCAAGGCTTCGCGCATGGCGGCAGCATTCCAGCCGGCGGGTGAAACCGCGCCCATTCCCGCAAAGTAAACCCGTCTCATGCCCACCTCCTAAAAATCAAAGTCGAATTGATGCCGCCGAATCCGAACGAGTTGGAGAGGGCGAAGTTCAGGCGCGCTTCGCGCGGTTCGCGCACGACGTGGAACTGGCAAACCGGATCGATAGTTTCAAATTCGAGCTCCGGCGGCAGCCACTGCCCTTGCAGGGCCATGAGGCAAACCACCGCCTCAACGGAGCCCGCACTTCCCAGAAGATGGCCGACGCATGCTTTCGTGGAACTCACCCGAACGGCGGCAGCGTGGCGGCCCGCCCATTCGCCGATGGCCAGGGCTTCTGACCGATCGTTCAGCACGGTGCCTGTTCCGTGCGCATTGATGTAGTCGATGTCCTCCGGCGCCAGGCAAGCCTTCGCGCACGCCTGTTTCATCGCAGTCAGGGTGGTGGCCCCTTGCGGATGAGGCTGTGTGAGATGATGCGTGTCGATGCAGGCGCCACAGCCGACGATTTCGCCCAGGATCGTCGCGCCACGCCGCCGGGCGTTTTCCAACGTTTCCAGAGCGACAACGGCAGCCCCTTCCCCAAGAGCCAGTCCATCGCGTCGGGCATCGAAGGGACGGCACACGGTGGGCGAGAGCGCTTGCAAGGAATTGAAACCTGAAAAGACCAACTCGTTCAGCGCGTCGTAACCGCCGGCCAGCACACGCTCGGTCTGCCCCTGGCGGATCGAGTCCCACGCCTGGCCGATAGCGCTCCCGCCGGAAGCGCAGGCGTTCGAAACGATCGTAACGGGTCCGCTGAAGCCGAGTGCGTCGAGAACCATTCGCGCCTGGACTTGTGACTGAAAATAAACAGCCCGGACCGCTTGCTGGCGATGCCGCAGCGGTTGGTGCAGGGCCTGTTGAAAGTAGCGCTCCCCGAGCAACATGCCACCCGCTGTTGTGCCCAGAATCAACGGCAGATTCTCGGCGGGTTCCCAACCGGCCTGCCGCCATGCCTCGTCGGCGGCATGAATAAGCATCGAGCCGGCCCGATCGAGCCGTGCGATGGCGCGAGCACCCAAGCGCGTATTCGGGAGTACGGACGGCAGGTCGACTTCCGCCGCCGTCTTCACTCTCTGGCGGCTGACATCGAACCCAGACACAGGCCGGAATGCCGCGCGGCCCGCACGGAATCCCGCAGCGTTCAATGTCCAGCCGATTCCAAAGGCCGTGACGATGCCCGCTCCAGTGACAACCACGCGCGGAGGCGCCACTGGCGACGGTGAGAAGGGAAACAGCATACAACAATGGACCGCAACGGCAAATCAGAGCATCGCAAGACTCAAAGGCGTCGCCTTCAGTCCTGGGAGTCCCGCTTCAAAGGCATGCCGGACCTCGCTTGCCCGCTCAACCCTCCGGATGCATACCGCATCGCAACCCAAAACTACTGATCCCGATTTTGTCCCGGCCAGTTTTCAGTACAATCCTGCCTCGCTGGACGACCAGTTCTTCACCGTGCCGCTACGACCAAAAACGACGGTCAAGTGATGAAATTTTCCTCCAGCCACGGTATAGAATGGAATAAACGCATTCTGGGTGTCGGCATAGGTCCAAGTCTCCGTGCCGTCGCTGTTCATGGCCTTGCCTTTCGGATTGCCAACGGCTTCAATCACTTCGCCTTTGGTCATTCCAGCCTTGATCCGTTCCGAAATGGGCCGTGAATCCTTCGGCTTCACCTGATGCGTTTGCCCCTGTGTTTGCCGTTGATCCGTCGCGCAGCCGCTGAACCCGGCGAATGCGATCGTTAAAAGAGACGTTAAGAGTAAGGAGTTTTTCATATTGAATTGGTTTTTCTGCTCAACTGCAAAATCCTTCTATTACCGCGGCGGAAAATCGTCAAGGGAATCGCTCAAAATTTTGAAGCTCTGCCGAAATCCGAAGTTCATGGGGTAAAAGAAATTCTTCCACGCTGTCGTGCCCCAGAGACGCTTGAAGATGGACGGAATGGAGTAAGCCTCTCGCAAGAGCCGACGATAGCCATTGAGCAGTTGATCTGGAGTCAGAAGTTTCGGTCGGTGGAGAACATGATGACCGTCGTAGAGCGACCAATCCTCGGTTAAAAGCCTTTTTTCCCCTGCCAACCGCCGATGCAGCCGAGTGCCCGGATACGGCGTCAGAATCGAGAAATAAGCCACTTCAAGCTTGGCTTTGTTGACGAATTCCAGCGTGCGGTCAAAAACGCTTTCGTCGTCCGTATCGAAACCGAGCACGAACGAACCGTCGATACCGATGCCGTGATCGTGAATTCTGCGGACCACGTCGAAGTAGTGATCGGGGCGATTCACGCGCTTGCCTACCGCCGCAAGCGTCTCCGGGGAAAGCGTCTCGAAGCCAAGGAAGAGCCCGATGCACCCGCTCTTCTGGCAGAGCTTCAAGATTTCCGGATAGTTGGCGATGTTCATGGAAGCCTGGCCAAACCAGCGCAATCCCATGTCGCCAATGCGCGCCAGAAACTCCCGAGCGTAGGCGCGGTTGCTGACGATGTTGTCGTCCACGAAGAAGACGCAATTCCTCAGGTCGAAGAAGCCCGTGAACGGCTGCAAGCTGCGCAATTCCTCCACAATCTCTTCTTGCGGTCGGCTGCGGTATTTGCCGCCGAAGGCGTTCGTCACCGCGCAGAATTCGCAGTCGATCGGGCAACCGCGTGTGGTTTCCACAATATGCACCGGGAGATACTTCTTCTGGCGATAGAGGCCCCAGTTTGGGAGCGGTAATTGAGCCAGCGATGGCGGGCCGTTTTGATGCGAGTAAATGGGTTTGAGCTCGCTTCGCAGAAAATCCTGCAACAGCGTGGGCCAGAGGACTTCCGCCTCGCCCACCAGCACACTGTCGCAGTGGTTCAGCGCCTCGTCGGGCAAGCAGGAGACGTGCATTCCACCCATCACGACTTTTGTGCCCCGACGGCGAAAGTGATCGGCGATTTCATAGCCGCGCGGAGCCGTTGTCGTCATCGCACTGATGCCGACGAGGTCCGCGGCTTGGTCCAGGTCGAGCGATTCCACCTTCTCATCCACAATGGTCACCTTCCAGTCCGGCGCCGTAAGCGCCGCGACCTTCAGCAATCCCAGCGCCGGCATCCGGAAAAAGAAGCCGCCACCCATGAGACTATGCTTTGCGAGCGGCGCGATGAGAAGCAGGTGCTTCACGAGACCGCGCCTCCGGAAGCGCCTTGGGGCCAGAGCCGTTGCATCATCGCAAAATAGCTCCAGAGCGGCCCGATCACTCCGCGCCGGCGCAGGCGAGCGACCAGCGCCTTGTAGGCCGGATCGGGGTCGCCCGCAATCCAGCTCGGCGAGCGCCGGGCAAAATGCTGCAACTGCGCGAAGATCGACTCTTGGGTCAGCCCGGGCGCCAAGTAGTAGGAAGGCGAAAGCAAATCGGCGTCGTGAGCAATGCAACCCTCAGCTATGGCGCGCTCGACCAGTTGCGTGCCGGGGTAGATTCTCATTCCGACCACAGCCATGAAGACTGCGCCCTTTAATCGCTGCGAATTAATGAAACCCCGCTCCAAAGTTGCGGTCGTTTCGCCGGGGCCGCCGGCAATCAGGAAATGGCAGTAATCCACCTTCTCCTGCCGGGCCAGTTCGCTGCACGCGAGAATGTCGTCGAAGGAAAAATCTTTGCGATAGGCCGTCAGCACCTCGTCGCAAAAGCTGTCCGAACCAAACTCTGCGTGCGCCAACCCGGCGCGAGCCATGAGTTTCATCAACTCCGGCGTCAACCCTTGCGGACGCAGGAAACAGCCCCAGGACATTTTCACGTTGCGCCGCAGGATGGCCTCGCAAATTCCCGCGACATGCTGGCGCGAAGAGTTGAAGATGGAATCGGTGAAAAAAACGTATCGCGCGCCCTGCCGTTGAAGCCGCACGATTTCTTCGGCTACAACGTCCGGTTCCCGGCCCAGATGCTTCTTTCCCTCGATCAGCGGGTAAGTGCAATAGCAGCAGCGAAAGACGCAGCCCCGCTGGGTTTGCAGGTTCATCACTCCGCTGGACTCAAGGTAATGCGAGGTAATCGGCGCCGGGCGGTCCTCTTCGGTGAGTTCCAGGTCCACTCGACCGATCGCCGCAGGATTGGCGACGATGCTTCCGTTCTGCCGGAATACGAGACCGGCAATGTCACGGTAGTTGCCGCCGTTTTGCAACGCCGCGATCAATTCCACCAGTGCTGCTTCGCCCGCGCCACAGATGCCAAAATCCGCTCCGGTCAGTTCCAGCAAGCGCTTCGGAAAAATGCTGAAGCCACTTCCCCCAATGATGATCGGGACCCTCGTGTGTTCCCGCGCCTTGGCGCCGAGCACTGCCAGATCGCCAAAATAAGTTTCCTGCTTGCGAATGAGCACGTCGTCGATGTTGCGCAGGGAAATCGCGACGAAATCCGGTCGACTGGCGGCCAGCGCTTCATCGAAGCGACCGGCATCCGTGAGCGAGTCAAACCAAACGGTGCGATGACCGGCGCGGCGCAAGGCGGCGCTAATGCACGCCAAGCCAAGGGGGAACACCGGGTCAGGCGTCGTGCAGCGGTTCGCGCTGACAAGGAGAACAGTGCTGGAAATGCGTTCGCTCAATTGTTGGAAAACTTTTCTCGCCGATGCGGCTGCCCCCCGGGCCGCCGCCGTGCAATCACGCCGCGGCTGTCGGCGAACGCATGGAGAGGGATGCCCCCTGTCGTCCGCCGAACCGCCAACGGTAGCTTCGCCGGAAGGTGCGGCTCAGCAAATCAGGGCTTGTACACGATTCCCACCGCGCTATATTGATTGTTCGCATTTAGTTGGCTGATTGCTGCTGCGCTGAATATCGAGATGACACTGCGAGGCCACTTCCTGAAGAGACCTCAAAGAGTACCGGATGCGTCGTTTGTAACGACCCGAGCCGTCCACGTCAATCGTATTTTCTCCTTCATTCTCCCCAATCTTTAGCGAAGAAAGCGATCGTGCGGGAGCCGCTTTCCGGGGAGCGCAGGCGCCTCGCCTGTGGTCCTTGGCGCCCGCACTCGCGGGCGGCGGGTGCGCTCCTCCGGAACTGGCGTCCTCGCTGGCAGCCTACGCTTACGCCCGCCGAGTCGGCATGACTGCCCTAAGGAAATGCGTGACAAGACCGCATGGAAACCATACGTATGCCGACTCGCTCGGTCGGCCTCCCCGATCGGCTCGCTTTTGTGCCGATTCTTGTTGGCTGATCGCGGCATTCTCGTCTATAAATGTGGTACATGAACTTATTATTTTCAGACAAGGTCGTGATCGTTACCGGGGCCTCCAGCGGCATCGGCAAAGAGACTGCGCTGGCCTTCGCCCGTGCGGGTGCGCGTGTCGTCTTGGTAGCGCGCCGGGGCGAACTGCTGCAACAGATTGTCGCAGAGAATCCACAACTTCGTTTATCTCCTTTTGTTGCCGACATCACGTGTTCCGACGCGGCCTCCAGCATTGTCGAATCGACGCTCCGGCAATTTGGCCGTATCGACATTCTGGTCAACAATGCCGGCCTTGGCATGCGTGGCCTCGTTGCTGAAGTACGACTCGAAGACGCGCAGCGCGTCATGGAGTTGAACTTCTTTGCCCTCCTCCGTTGCACCCAGGCCGTGCTTCCAACCATGCGGCTCCAGCGCAACGGTCAAATTGTAAACATCGTCAGCATCCTCGGTGCGATCGCCGCACCGCACTACGGAGTTTACAGCGCGAGCAAGGCTGCCGTTCGCGCGCTCAGCGACGCGCTTCGGGTGGAGTTGCGGCCCGACGGAATCGACGTGATAGCTATCTTGCCGGGGTACACCGACACGCCCTTCTTTCAGAGCCAAATTGGAGGCTCCGAATGCGGCACCACGATGGCCGCCATCCCGGCGACCATCGTTGCAGAAGCGATCCTCAAAGCCTGCCGCCGCCGCTGCCGCGAAGTCACCCTGCCTCTGATTTGCAAGGTGGGAGAGTGGGTCAAACGCTTGGCTCCCTGGTTTGTGGAGCGCCAGCTTCGGCAGTCCGTCTGACTTCATACCGCCGCGATCGTTTCCACACCATGCGAACTCTTTTCCTGAACCCGCCCAGCTTTGAAGGCTTCGACGGGGGGGCAGGCGCCCGTTATCAAGCCCGACGCGAGGTGCGTTCCTTCTGGTACCCTACCTGGCTGGCCCAGCCCGCGGCCATCGTCAAAAACTCCAAACTCATCGACGCGCCGGCCCACGGCTTGCAAGTCGCCGAGGTTCTGGAGATGGCCGCCGGATTCGATCTCACCATCATCCATACCAGCACGCCGTCGCTCGCCAACGACCACAGCACAGCCGAGGCGCTCAAGCGACTGTATCCAAATATGCGGATCGGCTTTGTCGGCGCTCATCCCACGGCGCTGCCCGAACAAACCTTGACACTGTCCCCGTCGATCGATTTTGTGGCGCGTAAAGAATACGATTACACCCTCCGCGATGTTGCCGAAGGCAAGCCCATCGAATCGATCGACGGAATCAGTTACCGCAAGGACGACCGCATTTTCCATAACCCGGAACGTGCGCCGATTGAGAACATGGACGATCTGCCCTCGGTCATCGATGTCTACAAGCAGAACCTCCAGATCGAGAACTACTACATCGGTTACTTACAACACCCATACCTTTCGCTTTATACCGGCAGAGGCTGTCCCGCCCAATGCACCTTCTGCCTGTGGCCACAGACGATCGGCGGCCGCCGATACCGCACCCGAAGCGCCGAAAGCGTATTCCAGGAAATGAAGCGGGCCAAGGCTTTGTTCCCGCAGGTCAAGGAGTTCTTCTTCGACGATGACACGTTCACCGCAAACCTTCCGCGGGCTCGGGAAATTGCCAGGAGAATGAGCATGCTCGGCATCACCTGGTCATGCAACTCAAGGCCGAATGTAAGCTACGAGACATTGAAGCAGCTCAAGGACAATGGCCTTCGCCTTTTGTTGGTCGGTTATGAGTCGGGCAATCAGCAAATCCTGGACAATATCAAGAAGGGAATCCAAATCGAACAGGCCAAGGAGTTCACCAGGAATTGCCGCCGGCTGGGCATTTTGATTCACGGCACATTCATTGTCGGCTTGCCCGGGGAGACCCGCGAGACCATCAAACAGACTCTCAAATACGCTTGCGAGCTGGATGTTTTCAGCATCCAGGTATCGTTGCCAGCCGCCTATCCCGGGACCGAACTTTATCGCTGGGCGGTCGAAAACGGGTATTTAAGACCGGACAACCTCGTTTCCGGAGCCGGAATCCAAAATGCGGTCATCGAATATCCCGGTCTGAGCGCCCGCGAAATCAGCGATTCGCTCGACGCCTTTTATAGAGGGTTTTATTTTCGCCCTCGTCCGATTTTACGCATCGTAAAGACGATGCTTCTGGATCGCTCCGTAGCCGTGCGTCGATTGCGCGAAGGCGCCGAATTCTTGAGTTTCCTTTCGAAGAAAAAATACGCCGCTCCTGCCAAACCCTGCGGAAAGCCGCCGGCGGATGCGGCGAGCGATCGCCCTTCATGACTTGGTTTCAGGTTTATTGTGCGGTTGCAGTCGGTTGTTCCGCGGTCTATTGGGTCGCAACTCTGGCCTGCACCCTTTCATTTTTCCACCGCAAATCCGCCGTTGGGGCGCCGTTTTCCCCGCCGGTATCCGTCCTGAAGCCGCTCTGTGGGTATGACGAGGATCTTGAGGAGAATCTTCGGGCATTGTGCAGACAGGATTATCCGTGCTTCCAGATCGTCTTTGGTGTCGAGGACGAGTGCGATTCCTGTGTGCCCGTCGTTCGAAAGATTATCGCCGAGTATCCCGAAAAAGATCTGCAACTGATTTTCTGCGGCGCCAGCCAAAGTGCCAATCGAAAAGTCCACAATTTGCGGATTTTGCTCGCCAGTGCCCGGCATGAAATCTTGGTGCTGGCCGATAGCGATGTAAGCATCGGCTCCGATTGCCTGCGGCAGATTGTGGCTCCTCTCGCTGAGGAAAAGGTGGGCCTGGTTTGCTGTCCGTATCGTTGGAAGGCTCCGGAGACGATCGCGGCAGCGTTGGAAGCGCTGACCGCGTGCGCCGAATTCATTCCTTCGGTGCTCCTGGTTGAGCGGTTTGGGGGGCTGAAGTTTGCCCTTGGCGCCACCATCGTGGTACGCCGTCAATGCATCGACGGGATCGGCGGTCTGGAGGTCATTCAGGATTATCTGGCCGATGATTATCAGTTGGGCGCCCGAATTCACAGGCTCGGCTTTCGACTCGCAATGAGCAGTTACGTCGTCCAGCTCACACATCACCGAACGCCATGGAAGCGGATGATGCAGCGGGAAATTCGCCTGGCTCGAACCTACCGGGTGTGCAGCCCTGTCGGGTTTCTTGCCTCGGTTCTCACCCACGGGGTAACCTGGGCGACCTTGTTGCTTTGGTGCATGCATGGGTCGCCGCTGGGATGGGGCCTTTGGCTGGGAACGCTTTTCGTACGTTTGACCGCCGCCCGGGTGCTCTTGTCGAGCTGCTTTCCCGATGAAATGACCAATGGTTATCTGTGGTTGCTGCCTTTCCGCGACGGGCTGGCTTCGATCTGGTGGCTAATGGCTTTCAGTGGAAACAAAATTACCTGGCGCGGGCACACCTTCGTTCTGAAATCGGACGGCACTCTGCGAACCGTCGGTTAGGAAGCTCGTTGCCCGTTCAACAATGGCGGACTTTCCCGCTGGGTGTGGCGTTGACTTCTGGAACGAATTTGATCGAGATCGGAACCTTGTGCCCGGAAAGCCTGCGACGGCAAAATGCCAGCAATTCTTCCTCCGCCACTTCCAAGTGCTGCCTTCGCAATTGCACCTCTGCATGAACAGCCTCGCCCATTTGAGAATGCGCCCGGCCAAAAACGCATGAGCGCATCACGGCGGGATGCTGGTCCAGCATGGCTGCGATTTCTTCGGGGAACACTTTGTGCCCGGCCACATTGATCACCGAGGAAGTCCTGCCTTCCAGGACAATCCGCCCGCCACTGTCGCGATAGGCCAGGTCACCGGTCAGAAACCAGCCGTCAAACATCACCGCGTCGCGCAACCGGGGCGGATTCAAGTAACCGGAAAACATTCCGGGCCCTCGCAGGGCGAGTTGCCCCGTTGCGCCCTCCTGAACCGGTTTCATTCCCTCGGAGACAATGATCGCTTCGAATGAAGGAACCGGACGCCCAATGGATTCGGGGTGCTCGACGGCTTCATCGATATTCACGATCGGCAATCCCACCTCGATAATCCCATAGCCCTGCGAAACCGGTACTTTGTATCGATCGAAAAAATCCTGGGCTGACTGCGGATGAAGTTTGCTCGATACGGACATGACCCGCCGAAGCGAGGAAGGCAGCATGCTGGCCGAACCTTCGCCATTCAACAGCCGGACGTGCAGAGGTGTGATATATACGAATGTCGCCTGATGCTGCGTCGCCGCATTGAGAATGTTCGCCGCCAGGTAGTCTGCGCTGACCACCACCGTGGCTCCAATCTCGAGATACAAGATAATGGATGCGAAAAAATGATACGCCATCGGCAGAACCCAAAGAATTCTATCCTCCGAAGTAAGTCCCAACCCGGAATTGGCGGCACGCGTCCGCTCCAATACGTCGCGATGGGAGAGAACCACCCCCTTGGCGTTGCCGGTGGTTCCCGAACTGAAACGCACAAAGGCCGCATCGCGGACTTCATGAGCCAACCCGGCTTGCGGGCCGTCCAGCCACGTAAGGCGCAACCCATTGCCGCCCGGGGCGTCGAGAACGATTGGCATGCCATCCAAACCGGGGCTGTAGCCTTCGTCAAGAATCGCACTCAAAGGAGCATGCACCAGCATGTCCGCCAATTCGCTGGGTCTCATCTGGTGATGGATGGGCATGACCACCGCCCCGCAGCCCAGTGCGGCCAGGGCGCCGATGACGAACGCCCGTCCATTGCGCGCCCGCACTCCCACCCCTTGACCTTCACGCACGCCCAAACGGTCGAGCTGGATGCGCAACGCTTCGATCTCAAGCCAGAGCGAGCGGTAATCGAGCGAACCGCGGGAGTCGATCAGTGCTGTGTGACGGGGCCATTGGCGGGCGGACCGCGAAAGGGTCTCGAAAACGTTCATTGATGGAAGTGTGATCTGGGATTATTGGACCATGGGTTCGATCAGCGCAACGGTTAATGATTCATTTGCGCCCGGATTATTGCCACCGCGTCGTCGATCGGCCGGCCCATGGCTTGCAATGCCGCTGCGCTTCCGGCCGCCCACCCCGTCGCCAATGCCGTCCCGATCACTCGGGCTGAAGTCATCGCTCCCGCCGCCGCGGAGATGCAGCGTCCGGCCGCCAGCAGATTGTCCAGTCCCGCTGTGCGCAGGCAGTCCATCGGAATTTCGTAGTAGTCCCGCTCGTCAAAATACGTCATCTCCGGTCGCGGTTTGGCGGCCCAGCGCTCCATCGGCCAACAGCCTCGCGCAATTCCCAGCGGCGTTTTCCGCGCGCTCAAGATATCTTCATTCGTCAATCGCGCTCTGCCGACGATGCGGCGTCCGGACCGGACCCCGACTTGCGCGGCAACGAAGCCCAGGCGTGCGCTTCGGAATGCCGGAACAGATTCGACCAGGAACCGGTATAGCAGGTCAATCGCCTCTCGCGATTGCCGTTCCCAATCCGTGATTTGTTGCCAGCGAGGGCAATCGGGATTTGCGGCAAGCAGATTGAGTTTTAGCTCAAGGCCCCCGTCCTGGCCGGTGCCCGGAATCAGCGAGAGGTTTTCGCAGATGGCGGGCAGGCAGCCTGCGTCGACGGCCCGTCGGACCCCTCGCCGCACTTCAAGCAACCCGAATTTCTCCAAATCCACAGCCACGTTGTCCAAGGCAAACACCATCGCCGGCGCCTGATCGGTGGAGCCGTCCTCCACTTTGGAACCGCCCAACGCGGCTGCGGTGGCTTCGCCGGTGCAATCCACTGTCACGACCGGGCAGAAACGCAACGAATCGTTCCAAGCCATGGCTTGAACCTGGCTCAACCGGGAACCTTGAACCTCAACGCCCGCCACCGTTGCGTGCAGCACCTGCGTGATGTTCCCAGACTCTCGAACAACTGCATCCGCCACTTTGGCAAAGGCATGCCGGCGGTAGGGCAATACCCAGAGACCGGGCTCCACCCTCATCGGTTTCGTTGCGGAAGCCTCCTGGAGCCGCAAGGCAAATTCCTGCCCAAAGCCGCCAACGGACGCCGGTTCCGCGCCCGCCGTATCCCGAAGGTATAATCCGCAAACCGAACCCACCTCAGACACGCTGGCGAGCCCGCCCAGAAAGCCGTAGCGCTCCAGCAGTATCACCCGTACGCCGGCACGACCCGCCGCAACCGCCGCAGCCACGCCTGCCGCACCCCCTCCGATCACCAGCACGTCGCAGGGAAGGCTGCCCTGTCCAGACCGGGATGTATCGTCCAATGCGGCCAGCATCTTTCCTTCACAAAGGTCTAGTCATTTATGGGACCCCCGCTAGCTGCGGTTCGCTTGTTCGCCCTGCAGGCGCTGCTGGCTGACGATCCACCTCTGCAGCGTCGCGGGCGATTGCATCGCTTCCCGCGCGGTCTGCGAGTCAGAGAGCGTGATGTTGAAATTCTTCTCGACAGCCACCATGATCTGAAGCGCATCGACCGAATCCAGCCCGATCGAGTCGGGACCAAACAAAGGGGAGTCCTCGCAGATTTCAGCGGGATCGATACTAAGCATGCAGTTTTCGATGATCAGATTCTTCACTTTTTCGACGGTGATTTCTTCCATAGGATTCTTTCTAAGGCAAACTTCCCAGGGGGGCAAGCCAGATAAAAAAACGACAAGCCGAACCGCGGAAAACCGCTTTCTACTCCGAATCCGGCCCCAGAAACGGCGCAGACTTGGTAATCTCAACGCCCGGCGCGGAAACGCTAAACCGCGCGGGGAACGATTCCTTGTAATTTCCCCGCGGAATCGTCACGACGATGGACCGGGTCTGCTGGCCGAGCGCCGGAACGTCGATGCCACCCTCCATTCCGCCGGCCACTATCCCCGGCAATTCGGTAACGAGTTTCACGTCGAAATGCACCGGCTTGTTCTGCTTGTTCTGCACCCGCAGCATGAACTGGTTGCGCACATTGCCATCGAGAATGAAATACGGGAAACCCGGCATGCGGAGAACGGTGACCGTCGCCGGGCGGACTGTGGACAGCGAAAAACTCATTACCGTCATGCCCAGAAGCAGCAAAACGGTGTACAGGATCGTTCGCGGACGGACAAAGCGTGTTTTTTCCCCCTCCAATCCACGGGTGGAATCGTAGCGAATCAACCCGGGCGCACACCCGACCTTGATCATCACCTCATCGCAGGCGTCGATGCAGTTCGAACAGGCGATGCACTCAATCTGCAATCCTTGCCGGATGTCGATGCCGGTCGGACAAACCTGCACGCACCGGGTGCAGTCGATGCAGTCCCCTGCCCCCGGCGTATTCAGCTTGGCTCGCGGTTCGCCCCGCGTCCTGTCGTAGCCGATGACGACGGAGTCGTTGTCGATGAGCACCGACTGCAATCGCCCGTAGGGGCAGAGAACGATGCAGAACTGCTCGCGAAACCAGACAAAATCGAAGAAGAGCGCCGCCGCCATTAGAAAGACAAACGCAAAAAGGCTCCAGTTCTCCAGCGGCGGTCGCTGCATGTAGGAATAAAGCCGCGGGATGGAAACAAAATAGGAAATGAAGACGTGCGAGATGGCCAGCGCAACGATGGCGAAAGCAACCAGTTTGGCGCCGCGTTTCCTAATCTTCTCCGGCGTCCACGGACTGGCGTCGAGTTGCCGCCGCGCCGTGGCGTCGCCTTCAAAGAAGCGTTCGATGCGCCGGCAGATTTGCTCGATGAAAAGGGTCTGCGGGCAAGTCCACCCGCACCAGACACGCCCGACCAGCGCGGTGACGTAAAAAAGGCTGAACCCGAGACCGGTAATCAGAAAGAACGCCAGCCAGAAATCCTGCGGCACCAGCGTCAACCCGAAGAGATGCGCCTGGCGGTTTTCGAAGTCGAGAAATACGGCGGGATTTCCATTGATCGAAATGAGCGGCAGCAGCACGTAGAGGGCGAGAATCGCCCAACCGACAATGGCCCGCCACATCGTGAAGCGCCCGCGCACATCCGCCGGATGAATGAAATTACGCGATCCGTCGGCATTAATCGTCGTGACGGTTTCGAGAGACGGCTTCAGTGCATGCGCCATAATAAATTGATAATTGATAATTTATGATTGATAATTGACCTACGGAAGCACACCCGTGTTCTTGGCGATCGCCCGCCTCTCGTTAACTCTATTAACTCCCGGAACACTTGTTTACCCCGCAAATTATCAATCTACAATTATCAATTATCAATGCGTGCCGATGCCCGGCATTTTCGAGGCGGGCAACTTCGCCATCTTCGAACCGTCGATGATCGGCTCGCCTTTCTTGTGGAAGCTCATTGATAATTGATAATTTA
>Ga0316227_1000323_pt1 | contig 72046 bp, 71 predicted proteins | sample TBH18019metaG_FD_206012 | JGI IMG/M metagenome (GOLD analysis project Ga0316227, IMG submission 206012) | Freshwater microbial communities from Trout Bog Lake, Wisconsin, USA - TBH18019 | ecosystem: Environmental > Aquatic > Freshwater > Lake > Hypolimnion/Profundal zone | place: USA: Wisconsin... | reverse complement strand
CGGCGCGGCCCGCGCGGGCGATGCGCCCGGTCGTGCTGGAGGCGGTTATCGTCGAGACGCCCCGGTCCATGCCGGAGCTGCTGCCCGCACCCCGACCGGTGACCAGCGATCGCCCTCGGCCGGGCGCTCCCCGCCTGCTGGACGTGCCGACGCATCGGCAGCGCGTGGTCGAACGCTACACGCGCAAGCGCGGATAGGGCGCCGGTCGCGAGCTTCTGCCGCACCCCCGATCCCGGTCTCCCTGCGTTGCCCGCAGCCACTCAGGAGATCAGCATGGCCGACAAGTCCGACGTGACGACCTATACGGTGAAGCAAGCCCTGGCGGCCCAGGTCGCCGACCATATCGAGATCGCGATCGAGGCCCAGGACGGCACCAAGCTCAAGCTCGTTGCGACCGCCGATCAGCTCGACGCCCTCGTGGGCGACCTGGAGACGATCCTGGATGCCGACGACGCGGAGGGCGAGGCCGCCTGAGCAGACCTGAAGCGGACCCGCATCGGCGAGCCGACGCTGCGTCCGCTCAGTTCCACGGCCGGTCGCAGGTCCTGACCGCTACACCGGTGGCCGCCTTTGCGAATCCCGCTCAGGCGGCCCCCAATTACGCCGGGGCAAGCAGGGGGCCGCCATGCGGCCGTCGCCGGATCGGATGAAGCGGCTAGGATTGCGCCCCACCCACCGAATCGAGGAGGCCTGGATGTCCCGCAGGGTTCCCACAATCCGGACCGGCCTCCAGCCCGCGCCCGGGACCCCGCTTCGCCGCTCCGGCGGCGCGCCGGCCCCGTGACCGGGCGGGAGATCGCCATGGCCCCGTCCGAGACCCCGGCCCCCTACCGGCTTCAATGCATCGTCCACCGGGAGAGCGCCGGCGGCATCATCATCCACGACGAACAGATCCCAGGTCCCGTCGAAGCGGCGGCGATCGATGCCGCGAAGGCCCGATTCGCACATCTGCTGGCCGGCCGGGCGGGCTCGGCGGCTTTGCGGGATCCCCTCGGTCGGGTCGTCTGGTCGGCCCGGCAGAACGCGCCGCCCGGCACGGCAGGATCCCTGCGCCCCTAGGATTCCTCGGGCGCGTGCCGTCAGGTGAGGTGGCGCGGCTCCAGATCGATCACCGGGCCGCCCACGTCGAAGAAGTCGTCCTCATAGGGGAGCACCTCTTCCAGCTCCTCGGTCTCCCGCCGCCCGAACGGCATCAGCGCGGACAGAATTCCGAGGCAGAGTGCGCCGGCAACGAAAGCAACCAGGATCGCGATGCTCATGACGGAACACTCGGGCGCAGCCGGCGGCTGCCTCAGGCCGTCGGAAGACTAAGGCCGGGCTCGGGCACGCCGCAATCGAAATCGCCCGATCGCCACCTCGGACGCCCCGGGAGCCCCTCCCGAGCGCCTCCGCCGGCGCGTCCGGGCAGGCCGGGCGGGGCGCCATGCGGTCCGGGCCGCGAAAACCGCCTTGGGTGATTCGCGCTTGCCTCACCGCGGCGCCGGCACCTTGTCCTTCTGGCGATCGACCTCGTCGCGGATGCCGCGGCCGGCCATGAGGATCTCGGTCATGAAGGCCGCGATCGCCGCCACGGTGCAGACCAGCGCGGCCCCGAAGCAGGCGAACAGGACGGAGGCGGTCGCCGCATCGCGCAACGCCCCGACGAACAGGGTCAGCACGGCCAGACCGATCAGCCCGCCCCCCAGCGAGGCCAGGACCACCGCCACGTCCAGCACGAAGGAGCGCCGCCGCAGGAAGGTCAGGCGGCGGGTGAGGCGGGCGGCCTCGGCTTCCGTCGCCCGGGCGGCTTCCGCCGAGAGGCCGTCGACCTTGTCGGAGATCCGGCCGAGGCGGGTCGAGAACACGTTGAGCAGCGTCGCCAGCGCCGAGAGCAGGAAGGCGGGTGCGAGCGCCACCTGGATGATGTGGGCGATGCTGTCGGGCTCGGTCGCGTTGAGGGAGAAGCCGAACATCGGCGCGCTACGCTCGCAACCGCGTCACGTCCCGGCGGGCCCGGGCACCGGCCCGGACGGACGCGCCGACGCGAAAATGGCCCTGGACCAGGCGGATCACCACAGGAGACCTTCCGCCTGCAGCCCGGCCACGAGAAGGAACAGCGCCGAGAGGAATGCGACCGCGATGTAGGGGGCCGGCGTATCGGTCACCGAAGCCTCACGGAGGGAGCGAGGCAGACGTCTCCGGTCCCGGTCCGGACCGGCATCGAAGGCAGCGCGACGGGAGCCATGCGCGTTTCCTGAAATCTCCACGGATGACGACGGCAGCAGATAGGGTCCTGATGCGCGCCGGGGAAGTCGCGGCCGCCGTTCCCCTGCGGGCGTGGCGTCCTTTTCTCCACAGGCCGGCCGGAGCGGAGTCGGACCGATTTTCCGACGACGGGCCGCCGCGCGAGATCTTCCGATCCCCAGCAGATCCAGTGGCCGCGGCGACCGCCGAAAGAAACACGCGCGCCGGCCCAAGACCCGGATCGAGCCCGGATCACTATTCGATCACCCGAAACAGCCGCCGGATGCCGGAAGGTCCGGGCCGCGGCCGCGGCGAGCCACCGCGCAACGGCCCGATACCATCCTGGATCGCGGAACATCTCCGGCGCCGCGCCTGCGCGCGCGCCGGGACGTCGGCGGCGGTCGGTCGTAAATTAATGTTAACTGCTCTGCGGGGTGCCGGCGGGCTTGCGGGCTGCCCGTCGGTAGGATCTATTCAAGCCCGAAGCTTCCTGGTTGGTCCTGGGAACGTTCACCAACAAACTGCAGCCCCGTCCGCATCCGTGCGGCGGGGCATTTTGTTTCCCGAAACGCTCGGATACACTTCCTCGTCTTGGCTTTGAACAATCCGTCTCGGGATGTGCTCCAGCGCACCTGGCTGTTGGGGGCTGAAAACCGCGATTCCGGGCTGTTGCAGCGATGCACTATCGCCCCGCCGCGTCCTGTCGTTCTGTCGCTGGGTAAACATCCCGTCCAACGGGAGACAGAGGACCAGATGATCAAGAAGCTTCTTCTCGCGAGCGCCGCCACGGCCCTCCTGACCGGCGCCGCCTCGGCCGCCGACCTGCCGCGCCGCGCCGCCCCCCCGCCGGTCTTCACCCCCGTCCCGGTCTTCACCTGGACCGGCGCCTATTTCGGTATCAACGCCGGCTACGCCTTCGACGCCAGCAGCAACAACACCAACAGCTTCGGCGTGCCCGCCCCGTACGGCAACGGCACCACCGCCTTCTTCAGCCAGCGCAACCAGGAAGGCTTCTCCGGCGGTGGCCAGGTCGGCTACAACTTCCAGTTCACCCCGGGCTCGGGCGTGGTGGTCGGCATCGAGGCCGACGCCCAGTACCTCGACTTCGGCCGCAGCCGGAACAGCGCGTTCCTCGTCGGCCCGCTGGCGCCCGGCTACTACGTCACCGATCCGCGCGGCCTCTCCAGCCTCGACTTCTTCGGCACCGTCCGCGGCCGCATCGGCTACGCCTTCGACCGCGTGCTGTTCTACGGCACCGGCGGCTTCGCCTACGGCTCGGGCAGCGCCGACCGCTCCTTCGGCGGCTTTGCCGGCAACGACAGCTTCCGCACCGGCTACGCCGTCGGCGGCGGCATCGAGTACGCCCTGCCCACCGACTCGTTCCTGAACTTCTTCCGCTCCTCGGCCGTGACGCTCAAGGTCGAAGGCCTGTACGTCAACCTCGACCGCAACACCCGCAACCAGGGCGCGTTCGTCATCAACGCCGCCAACAACTTCCCGGTGGCCTACAACAACATCGGTCGCCGCGACGACGAGTTCGCCGTCGTCCGCGCCGGCCTGAACTACAAGTTCGGCTCGTACTAAGATCCGCGTCCGATCGCGCCCCCCGCACCCGCGGGGGGCTGCGTCCCGGCGGCCAGATAGCGCGAGGCCCTGTCTGCGGACGGGCCGCATCGTCTCTCGACCTGAGCATCCCCAGCCCGATCAAACTGGCCGCTTGAGCCGAGGAGCGTCCCGGGAGCCATTCCCGGGACGTCTTGCGTTGGGCCGACGGCCCTCGCGCGTCGCGCCTCAGGCGTGGACCGCGTGCGCCAGTTGCGCCTTCGACATCCGCGAGCGGCCGGGCACGTTCTGCGCCCGGGCCTTGCGCATCAGCTCGGTCTTCGTCGTCTCCGACGTGCCGGATGCCGTGCCGGCCTTGCGCGCCGCGGCAGCCTTCTCGGCGGCGGCCTTCGGCTGCTTCGAGAACTGCTTGCCCTTGCGGGTATCGGCCCGCTTCTTGGCCGTGCTGGCGGCGTATTCCGTGTCGGTCAGAGTCTCGCGGGCCTTCTTGGGCAGGTAGCGCTCACCGGTCTCGCCGCTCGCTTTGCCCGACTTGGTGCCCCATTCCTCGTCGGTCCATTGCTGGAGATGGTTGTCAGCCGTCTTCTTGCCGGCGTAACCGCCACCCTCCTTCTTGTATTCGGCAGTCGCGATCTGCGCCTTGCGCGCCGACCACTGACCAGGCTTCCCACCCTTCTCAGACTTCGTGACCTGCGTCTTGACCTTGTCCCACAGTTTGGGGTCGGTCTTCTTGGCGGTTCCTGACATCGTCGCGCCTCGCGAAAAAGATTTGGCGGACAACACGAGCCCGGCGGCTGTGTTCCTGCGGCGCGTTCGCCCCACCCGCGCCCGACGGCCTCCGTCGCCCCGGCTGGTATCGCTGGACCCGCCCGCCGCTTGATGGGTTGGCCCTCAAGGATCGGCCGCTTGGCGCGATCCGCCGAGGGGCCCGATCGCGGCAGGCGGCGGCGCCCGTGGATCCGAATTATCGCGAGGGATGCAGCATGGCCGACGCGCCCGACGACACCCAGGCTCAGCGGCAGCCCCACGGCAAGCCGGAGAGCGCGGGACTGGCCAACACTCCCCTCGACACCGCCACCGGCACGGTCAAGCCGCAGGACGGCCCGATGGAGAGGGCGGGCACCGAGAAGGAGGAAGCCCGCCGCGGCGGGACCAGCCTCGGGGCGGAGCGCGACCGGCCGAGCGGCGGCCAGGGCTGAATGCGCACACGAGAGAGGAAGACGCAGCATGCAGATCCGGCACAAGCCCCTGCGCGAGCAGGTCATCGTCATCACCGGCGCCTCCAGTGGGATCGGCCTCGCCACGGCCCGGGCGGCCGCGCGCCGCGGGGCCCGTGTCGTCCTGGCGGCCCGGAACGGCGCCGTCCTCAATGACATCGTCCGCGACATCCAGGAGCAGGGTGGCGAGGCCCGGGCCGTGGTGACCGACGTGTCCCGTCGCGAGGACGTCGAGGCCCTGGCCGCCGAGACCCTGCGCGCCTATGGCGGCTTCGATACCTGGGTCAACAATGCCGGCCTCTCGATCTTCGGCCGCCTCGAGGAGGTCTCGGACGCGGATCATCGCCGCCTGTTCGACGTCAATTTCTGGGGGATCGTCTACGGGTCGACGGTGGCCCTGCAGCACCTGAAGCGCGCGGGCGGCGCGCTGATCAACCTGGGCTCGGTCGCCTCCGACCTCGCCTTCCCGATCCAGGGCATGTACTCCGCCTCGAAGCACGCGATCAAAGGCTTCACGGACGCGCTCCGGATGGAACTCCAGGAGGAGGGTGCCCCGGTCTCGGTGACGCTCATCAAGCCGGCCTCGATCGACACGCCGTTCCCGGAACACGCCAAGAACTACATGGCGCAGGCTCCGAAGCTGCCGCCGCCGGTCTACGACCCCGCGGACGTCGCGGAGGCGATCCTGTACGCCGCGGAACACGGGCCGCGGGACCTCTATGTCGGCGGCGGCGGCAAGCTGATGAGTTCGCTGCGCAAGCGTGTCCCTGCGGTGACCGACTGGATGGGGGCCCGGATTGTGGCGAAGACCCAGAAGGGCGGCGTGGCCGGCAAGGACCGGGACGGCGCCCTCCGCGCGGCTGGCCGCGACGGGGCCGTGCGCGGCAGCTCGCCCCACCATGTCATGCGCAGCGTCTACACGCGGGCCTCGATCAACCCGGTCCTGACCGGGATCCTGCTGGCTGGCGCCACCGCGGCCGCGGCCTCGCTCCTGGGTCGAGCCGACCGCCGATAGTGCCCTGCGCGGGAGCCCGCTCCGCCAGAGCGGCCTCCCGCTCGGCGGTGCGGGCTCCCGCGCAGGGCTCGGTCGGAATGTTTGTTTCTCGACGGTTATGGCGGAGGTCAGCCCATATTCAGGACCGATGACCATTCTACCCGGGTCTTGCGCCGGGCCGAACCGGCGCGGAACCGAACAGAAGGTCTGATGATGATGCACGTGAAGATGATCGCGGCCGCCGCGGCTGTCGTCGGCGGCCTCGGCCTGGCCTCCGCCGGCGCGGCGCCCCTGGCGGTCGCCGGCGCCGATACGATCAGCGGTCCCGCCGCGGTCAGCACCGTCGCTTTCGGCTGCGGTCCCGGCTGGGCACCCGGCCCATACGGGCGCTGCCGGCCGATCTACCGGCGGCCGCGCTTCTACGGCCCGCGCTGCTTCTTCCGTCCGACCCCGTGGGGACCGCGGCGCGTCTGCCGCTAGTGACGCGACGGCCTGGCGCCGAACCGTGACACGAGCCGTGGGTTGAGACAGGGGCAGGTCCCGCCTCCGAGGAGGCGGCGGCCTGCCCCGTCCCGTTGGTGACGCGGACGGATCGGGGCGGAATCGGACATCCGGCCCATCCGCCCATTCGGGCCTCCGACGATGCCGAGGATGTCACGATCGGGACCGCAGGCGGTTCCGCTCCGGTTGGAAGTACCGATGGCCCAGGATCAGAGCGGCGGCGCGAACCGCTCCGCGGCAGAACGTGCGGCGGCCGCGCGCGTCGCCCGCAAGCGTCTTGGCCCGGACGGCTGCCCGGTGCCGGTGCCCGACCGGCGCGATCCGGCCGAGCACGCGTGCGATACCGCGGCCCCGGAGCCGGCCCCCTCCGGCCAAAGGACGCCTTCGGGCCAGCCCGGAGAGCCGCGCTCCATGGGCCCGAAAATCCTTGCGCGGGCGCGGGAATAAACCCTGCCGCCGGGCGGTTCCAGAGCGTGTGGCACAAGGCTGCAGGCTGGAGCACGAGGGCAGGGATTCCATGGCTTCGCAGGCTCTCGACGCGACGGCCCCGGACCGGCCGCCGACATGACGACCCTGGCGCGGGCGCGTTTCAGCCAGCTCGTTCTTCCGCGCCTCGATGAAGGCTACCGGCTCGCGCACTGGCTTACCGGCAACGCCACCGACGCCGAGGATGTGATGCAGGAGGCGTGTCTGCGCGCCTACCGGGCGATCGAGGGATTTGCCGAAGGCAATGCCCGGGCGTGGTTCCTGACCATCGTCCGCAACACCGGCTATTCCTGGCTGCAGCGGCACCGGCCGCGGGCGGTGGTCTTCGCCGACGACCTCGCCCCCGCGGCCCGCGCCGAACTGGAAATCGGGGGTGCCCTGACCGAGGCCGCGGAGACGCCCGAGGCGACCCTCATCGCCCGCGACGATGCGGGGCAGCTCGCCCGGGCGGTCGAGGCCCTGCCGGTGGCGTTCCGCGAGGCGCTGGTCCTGCGGGAATACCACGGCCTCAGCTACCGGGAGATCGCCGGTGTGACCGGCGTCCCGATCGGGACCGTGATGTCGCGCCTCGGCCGCGCGCGGCAGCACCTGCTTGTACGGCTCGCGAAGGAAGGGCGATGACCGACGACGAGACCCTCCTGCTCCTCAGCGCCTACGCGGACGGCGAATTGTCTCCCGGCGAAGTCCTGGCCATGGAGCGCCGTCTCGCTGCGGACCCCGACGCGCGGGCGATGGCGGAGCGCCTCCGCGCCCTCTCGAACACCCTGCGCGGAACGCTGGCCGGAGCCCCCGCCCCGGAATCCCTGCGGGCGCGCGTCATCGCGCAGATCGGCTTCTCCGACCCGCAACCGTCCCGCGTCGGGCTTCGGTCCTGGCTCGGATCCTGGCGGGCGCTGGCCGCGACCCTGCTCGTGGGTCTCGTCGGCGGGGCCGCGCTCGGCGGCGGAGCCGCCTATCTCGATCGCCCCGGCGGCGCCCCGGATACCGGTGAGGCCGTGCTCGCCGGCCATCTCCGCGGCCTCGCGGCTCCCCAACCCTTCGACGTCGCCTCCTCGGACCGGCACGTGGTGAAGCCCTGGTTCAACGGCCGGACCACCATCGCGCCCGATGCCCCCGACCTGTCCGACCAGGGCTTCCCGCTGGCCGGCGGCCGGGTCGACATCGTGGCCGGCATCCCCGTGCCGACCCTGGTCTATCGCCGCGACCGGCACGTGATCAGCGTCACGGTGATCTCCGCCACCGACGGCGCCGCCGGCGAAGAGCGGCGGGACGGATCCACGATCGAGCGCTGGCACCTCGGCGACCTCACCTACTGGGCGGTGTCGGATCTCAATCTGCGCGACCTGCGTGCCTTCGCCGACCTGTTCCGGACCCGCACCGGGGGCCAAGCCGGGTTGAGGCGGGAATAATGGCTCTCCGAGTCGGGTTATTGCTGATATCGTGATGTCGATCCGACGAGGATCCCAGCGTGATCAGTCAATCGCAACTGAAGACCCGCAGAGCCGAAAATCCATCCGAGGCCGGACCCGCCCGGGCGTGGCGGCATCAGGCCGGCGGCGCTCCGACCATCCCGGACCCGTCCCTCGTGGAGGCGGCGCTCCACCTCCTAGCGGAGCATCTCGAGCAGGGGCTCGCGGTGACCGACCGGTGCGGGCGGGTTCATTTCCTGAACCACGCCGCGCGGGCCTTCATCGAGCAGGGCCTCCTGCGCCTGGAGCAGGGGGGCCTGCGCGGCGCGACCCCTGAGGACAGCGCGGCACTGCGCCGGATCATCGCCCGCTGCACCGCCGGGGATCGCGGCGGCTCGCTGCGCCTGGAGAGTGCGGGCGGGACGCTCCTGGTCGCCGCCTGTGCGATCCCAGGGTCCCTCTGCCCGATTGCCGAGGGCGCCGTTCTCCTGCGCCTCATCGATCCCGCAGCCCCGAACCTGCCGGATCCCGGCGTTCTGCAGGACCTGTTCGGCTTCACGCCAGCGGAGGCGGCCCTGGCCGTCGACATCCTGGCCGGGAACGACCTCGCGGCGAGCGCGACACGCCGCCGGATCACCCGGAACACGGCGCGCGTGCATCTGCGCCACCTCTTCGAGAAGACGGGGACGCGCCGCCAGGCCGAGCTGATGCGCCTGCTCCTGCTGTGCCCGCAACCGATCGTCGGCGCCCAGCCCGGCACGTAATAAATATTTGCTCCGGTTGTCTCCAGTATTCCAAACAGGTGACGCGGATATTCTACAATAAAGCGACGCTGATCCGGCCGGTCGTGGACGAGCCACGGATCCTTCGGCGAGGCGGAGCCTGAATCATGATCCTCTCGGTCCTGGAATATGCTCGGAAAAACCGCATCGCGGCGCGAAATCTTCGAATCCTGTCGGCGCTCGACGACGAGATGCTGAGCGATATCGGGCTCGACCGGCGCACGCTCCGCACCTTCTGCGAGAACGGCTGCTCGCACGTGCCGCCCCCGCCGAGTCAGGCCGAGGCGCCCTGGGCAGTCGTGATGCCCGCGACGCTGGGGATCGCCTTCCGCTGAGGCGCCCCGGACCCGACCGGGACGTTCAAATCGCGATGCAGATCTTGCCGAAGTGGCGGTTGCTCTCCTGGTGGCGGAACGCCGCGACGAGGTCGTCGAGGGGGTAGCGGCGGTCGATGACCGGCCGCAGCCCGCAGGCCTCGATGCCGCGGATCATCTCGATCTGATGGCGCCGGCTGCCGACCAGCACGCCCTGCAGGCGGATCTGCTTCAGGAGTGCCGGCACCAGCGGCAGTTCGCCCGCCACGCCCGAGAGGATGCCGATCACCGAGATGTGGCCGGCGACCCGCACCGCGGCCATGGACTGCTCCAGCGTCCCCGGCCCGCCGACGTCGAGGACGTGGTCGACGCCGCGCCCGTCCGTCAGGCGCCGGGCGGTCTCGCCCCAGGCCGGATCGGCGCGGTAATTGATGACGTGGTCGGCGCCGAGGCCGCGCAGGTGCTCCAGCTTGTCGTCGCTGGAGGAGGTGGCGATGACGGTGGCGCCCGCCGCCTTGGCGAATTGGAGGCCGAACAGCGAGACGCCGCCGGTGCCCTGCACCAGCACGACGTCGCCGCTCTTCAATCCGGCATCGGCATGGAGCGCCCGCCACGCGGTCAGCGCGGCGGTGGTGAGCGTCGCCGCCTCGGCGTGATCCCAGCCCCGGGGCGCATGGGTGAAAGCGGCGGCCGGCGCGGTCACCCGCTCGCGGGCATAGCCATCGATCCCGTCGCCCGGGACGGTGGCGAAACCCTCGACCAGCGGCGTGCCCTCGGCCCAGGTCGGGAAGAACGTGCTGACCACCCGGTCGCCCACGGTGAATTCGGTCACGCCCGGCCCCACGGCCTCGACCTCGCCGGCGCCGTCGGACATCGGGATGCGCGGCTCGCTCGGCCCCCAGAGGCCGCTGACCACGGCGTAATCGTGATAATTGAGAGAACTCGCCCGCAGGCGGACGGTGATCGCGCCGGGCCCGGGCTGCGGCACCGGCCGCTCGCCGAAGCCGACCTTGTCGAATCCACCGCCCGGCTGGACGATCACGGCCCGTGCTGTCGATCCGGTCATGACGCACCTGTCGCTCCGCGGCCTCGGCCGCCGGGGGGCGGACACTGACAGGCCGCGCCGCCAACGTCGAGGGCCGTCCCCGTCCGCCGGGGCGGAGCGGGCAGCCGGGGCGGGATGTTCCGGCCCGGATCGGCGCGCATGCGCCGCGCGCCCTTGCCGCCGCGCGCCCTTGCCGCTGCGCGGCACCGGCGGCTAGGTCACGGATCACAGCCCGTTCGTGGAAGGAGGCTCGACCGTGTCGACCGAGCGCGTCGTTCTGACCGAAAGCATAGCGCCGACAGCGTCCAAGATCTTCACGCAAGCCGGGATCGGCGACATCCGGCAATTGCCTCGCGCCGTCAGCCCCGATGACACCCGCGATCTTGCCGATGTCACTGTCCTCGGCATCCGTTCGCGCACGCAGGTCACCGCCGCGCTTCTCGACGCCCTGCCGGATCTGACCGCCATCGGCTGCTTCAGCGTCGGCACCAACCAGGTGGACCTCGAGACGGCGCGTGCCCGCGGATTGCCCGTCTTCAACGCGCCGTTCTCGAATACCCGCAGCGTCGCCGAACTCACGATCGGCGAGATCGTGATGCTGCTCCGGCGCATCGTGCCGCGGTCGATCGCGGCACATGAAGGCGGCTGGGACAAGTCGGCCTCCGGCGCCTTCGAGGTGCGCGGCAAGACGCTGGGTATCGTCGGCTACGGGAATATCGGCGCGCAGCTCTCGAACCTCGCCGAGGCGATGGGCATGCGCGTCATCTTCTACGATCTCACCGACAGGCTGCGCCACGGCAACACCGAACCGGCCGAGAGCCTCGAGGCGCTGCTTGCCGCCAGCGACGTCGTCAGCCTCCATGTTCCGGAAACGCCCTTGACCCACGGGCTGATGAGCGCGGAGCGGATCCGCGCGATGAAGCCCGGTGCCTACCTGATCAACAACAGCCGCGGCACGGTCGTGGATCTGGACGCCCTGGCGGCGGCGCTGCGCGACGGGCATCTCGCCGGAGCCGCGATCGACGTCTTTCCCGTGGAGCCCACGTCCAACGCCGAGCGCTTCGTCTCGCCCCTGCAGGGCCTGCCGAACGTCATCCTCACCCCCCATGTCGGCGGCTCGACCGAGGAGGCTCAGGACCGCATCGGCGCGGAGGTGGCCCGCAAGCTGGTCGACTACATCCAGACCGGCTCGACGCTCGGCGCCGTGAATTTCCCGCAGGTCCAGCTGCCGCCGCGCCTGTCCGGCGCGCGCTTCCTCCACGTGCACCGGAACGTGCCCGGCGTGCTCGGGCAGATCAACGCGATCTTCTCGGGCCGGTCGCTCAACATCGACGCGCAGTACCTGCAGACGGACGGCGAGTTCGGCTATGTCGTGGTCGATGCGTCGGTGCCGTCGGGCGAGGCGGAAGCGGTGCTCCGCGCGCTGCGGGCCATCGACGGCACGGTCCGGACGCGGCACCTCCGGCCGGCGGGGTGAAGACCCCGATCCAAGAGGTCCGGGACCTTGTGCGGGTGCAGGGCAGAGCCCTGCTGAGACGCGCCATCAGGGCTCTGCCCTGACAACCCGCCAAAGGGCTCAAGCCCTTTGGAATCCCGGGCTCATCATCCGGCCTGCGGCGAGGCGCCGGCACGCGGCCGGCGCCCCCGGCTCAATGCCGCGGCAGGGTGTGCAGCGCCCTCAGGAAAGCGTCGACCTCCGCGCGGGTGTTGTAGAAGGCCAGCGACGCGCGCACCGATTGGTCGACCCCGAACCGGCGCAGGGCCGGAAGGGCGCAGTGATGGCCCGAGCGCACCGCGATGCCGTGCGCATCGAGGTGGCGGGCCACCGCCTCGTTCTCCTGCCCCTCGATCACGAAGGACATCACGCTCGCCTTCTCCCGGGCCGTGCCGATCAGGCGCAGGCCCTTCACGTCGGCAAGCCCGCCCTGCGCATACTCCAGGAGGTCGTGCTCGTAGGCGGCGATGGCCGGCATGCCGATCCCCGCGAGGTAGTCGAGCGCCGCCCCGAGACCGACCGCCCCGGCGATGTCGGGCGTGCCCGCCTCGAACTTCTCGGGGGCACCCTTGTAGACCGTCTTCGCGAAGGTGACGTCCTCGATCATGTGGCCGCCGCCCTGCCAGGGCGGCATCGCGGCGAGCAGATGCGTCTTGCCGTAGAGCGCGCCGATCCCGGTCGGTCCGAACACCTTGTGGCCGGAAAAGACGAGGAAGTCGGCGTCGAGGGATTGCACGTCCAGCGGCATGTGCGGCGAGGATTGCGCCGCGTCGACCAGCACCGGCACCCCGTAGGCGTGGGCGAGCTGGATGATCTCCCGCACCGGGTTCACGGTGCCCAGCGCGTTGGCCACCTGCGTGACCGAGACGATCTTGGTGCGGCCCGACAGAAGCGCCGCGTATTGCTCGAAGATGATCTCGCCGCGGTCGTTGACCGGGATCACCCGGAGCGTCGCCCCGGTCTGCTGCGCCAGCAATTGCCAGGGCACGATATTGGCGTGGTGCTCGATGGTCGAGACGATGATCTCGTCGCCCGGGCCGATATGGGCCCGGCCGTAGGAGTTGGCGACGAGGTTGATCGCCTCGGTGGTGCCGCGCAGGAAGACGATGTCGTCCTTCGACGGGGCGTTGAGGAAGCGGCGCACCGCCTCGCGGCCGCCCTCGAACAGGTCGGTGGCGCGCGCCGCCAGGGTGTGGGCGGCCCGGTGGATGTTCGAGTTGTGCCGCCCGTAGAAGTCCGAGGTCGCGTCGATCACGGCTTGCGGCTTGTGGGTGGTGGCGGCGTTGTCGAGCCAGACCAGCGGGTGGCCGTTGACGCTCTGGTGCAGGGCCGGGAAGTCCCGGCGGACATGCTCCACGTCGAAGGGCGCCGCCACCGGGCTCGACCCGCGCGACGTCACCCGCGGCGCCGGGCCCGGGGTGCGGGCCGGCTCCAACCGGGGGCTCGCCGGCGCCTTGCGGGCCGGCCCGGGGCCGAGGTTCAGGAAGTAGTAGTCGCCAGCCGGCGCCTCGGGCGCCCGGGACAGCTTTCCGGTCCGGGCGAAGCTCTCCTGCGCCTCGTCGACGCCGGCCTTCGACGGGTCGGCCGGCACGCGGTGCGGGGCGAGGGCGTGCGCGAAGGCGTTGGCGCGCGGGTGGTCCGCGGCGATCTGCCGGTGCAGCTCCGGACCGCCGGGGAGGGCGGCCGCCAGCTCCGGGGCGCCGGCGAAAGAGAAGTCCGGCAGGACGGGGCGCGGGCTCGCCGGGTGGACCGGCGGGATCGCCGCCACCTCTGCGAAGGCCGGGCTCGCGGGCGCGAGGTTCGGCACGGTCGGGCCGGAGAGGCCCGGCAGGCCGACCGGCGGTGCCCCGAAGGCGCGCGCCGCCAGCGCCGACGCGTCCGGCTGAAAGCCGGCGGGCTGGCCGCCCGCGGGGGCCGAGGGGACGCCGAGGGGCGCGCTCGGCAGCGGCGCGCCGCCCGGGGCCTGGGGCAGGCTCTCGAGAGCCTGCGGGACCTGGGGGCCGGCGGGGATCGCCGGCGCGAAGGGCTGGCTCGCGGCCTGCCCCTGCCCGTAGATCTCCCGGGCGAGGCGCCCGACCAGATCCGCGTGGGCCAGCTCGCCCGGGCTCGCCCCGGGCAGCCCGAGGGTGAAGGCCTCAGGCGTAGTCATGGTAGTTGCCCAGCAGCACGTTATCGAGACGGGCGATCGCGTCCTCGACCAGCACGGCGGCCGAGAAGTAGCGGGTCACGAGGTGCGAGGCGATCGAGTGGTCGTTGGTGCCCATGTAGCGCACCGACAGGCCGGGCTCGATCTCGCCGGTCACGCCCGACTTCTGCAGGCCGACCACGCCCTGCTCGCCCTCGCCGACGCGCAGGAGCAGGATCGAGGTGGTCTCGGCGCCGGTCACCGGGTCGATGTCGACCGGCAGCTTGTCGCTCGGCACCAGCGGCACGCCGCGCCAGGTGATGAAGGGTGCGCCGAACAGGTGGACGACGACCGGCGGCACGCCGCGGCGGGTCGCCTCCCGGCCGAAGGCCGCGATGGCGCGGGGATGGGCCACGAAGAAGGCGGGCTTCTTCCAGACCAGGGTCAGCAGCTCGTCGAGGTCGTCCGGGGTGGGCGGGCCGCCGCGGGTGGGGATGCGCTGGCGCGGGCCGACCTCGCCCAGCAGGCCGAACTGCGCGTTGTTCAGGAGCTCCCACTCCTCACGCTCCTTCACGGCGTCGACCGTGAGTCGGATCTGCTCGCGGAGCTGGTCGATCTCGTTGGAGTAGAGGTCGGTGACGCGGGTATGGGTGTTGAGGATCGTCTGGATGGTCGAGAGGTGGTACTCGCGCGGGTCGACCTCGTAATCCACGAAGGTCGTGGGCAGGCGCGGCTCGCCGGTATGGACCGCCAGCAGCTCGATCCCCTGCTCGCCGTACGAGTTGGTGTGGCCTTTGAGGCGGTCGCGCTCCTCGCGGTACTGCGCGATCTTGGCGCGAATCTCCTCGCTCTCCACCGCGGCGGCGTCGAGGGTCAGGAGGGTCACGGCCGACAGGGCCTTCACGGCCGGGGCGGGCGCGCTCTCACCGGCGAGACCGGCATCGCCGAAATAATCGCCCTTCGTGGCCAGCCCCTGGCGCAGGCGGCCCTTGTAGGGACCCGAGAAGGTCAGCTCGACGGTGCCGTCGGCCACCACCGTGAGGCTGCGGCCCGCGGAGCCCTCCTCGTGGATCACCGCGCCGGCCTTGTGCTGGCTCTCTGTGAACTTGGCCGCCAGCGCCGCCAGTTCGGCATCGCCCAGCCGGCTGAACAGCGGCACGGCCCGCAGGGAGGCGGGACGGATCGCCCGGCCCTTGCTGTCCCCCTTGTCCTCGGCGGCGAGATCGATCCGGCCGGGGCGCGCCAGCACGACGGCGCGGCGGTTGACGCGGTAGACCCCGCCCGCCACGTCCACGAAGGGCAGGAGCCGGAGCAGCCAGCGCGGCGTGTTGGCCGCGTTCTGGACCGAGGTGACGGTCGCCGTCGCAAGATTGCGTGCCGCCGTGGCGCTCACGCTCAGACCCGGTCCGCTCATCGTTCGTCCTCACTCCATCCAGGGTTGCAGGCGCGCCGCATCAATCCGCAGATGATGGTTGGCCCCGCAGCGCGCACGGGGCGGGCGCAACACGTATTGATCAATGTTTGACGACGATAGCAGACCAAGAGATCGTATTATCGTCGGTCGAAGGATGTATTTTCCGGCAATTAGACGATCATCGTCTGCCGCTCAGCCAACCGCAGCGCATCCGCGCTCGGCACGATCTGGATAAAGGTCGATTCGGCCGAGGGTCAACGAAACGATTTCCCTATTTTATGCCGTTTCTTGGAAATAGAACCTCTGGCATGCACAACGCATAGGACAAGGCAGCAGCCCCATTGCCGGATCAGAGAATTTAATTTTATCGGATCGGCACACGTGCCGGGATCCGGACGACTTTGTTTTACGGGAAGATTTTTTCGTCTCGCCTCAGATCCCATCCCCGTAGCCGAAGGATTGGTCCATGCTGAGCGCCGGCTCCTCGCCGGCCGGCAGGCGCGAGACGACCCGGGCGGGTACACCGGCGACGGTCGTGTGGGGCGGGACGTCCTGCAGCACCACCGCGGCGGCCGCGACCTTGGCGCCCGCCCCGACCCGGATGTTGCCCAGAACCTTGGCGCCGACGCTGAGCAGCACCCCGCGCTCGATCTTGGGATGCCGGTCGCCACTCTCCTTGCCGTTGCCGCCGAGCGTCACCGACTGGAGGATCGAGACGTCGTCGGCGATCACCGTGGTCTCGCCGATCACCACCCCGGTGGCGTGGTCGATGAACACGCCGGAGCCGATCCGGGCCGCCGGATGGATGTCGCAGCCGAACACTTCCGAGATGCGGCTCTGGACGTGCAGTGCCAGGGTCGCCCGGCCCTGGTGCCAGAGCCAGTGGCCGACCCGGTAGGCCTCCAGCGACGCCAGCCCCTTGTAGAACAGGAACGGATCGAGGTAGCGGCGGCAGGTCGGGTCGCGCTCGCGGATCGCCACGAGGTCGCGCACCGCGTGGGCGCCGGCCTGCGGATCCGCCTCGAAGGCCGAGAGGCACAGGTCGCGCATCGACAGCCGGGCGAGGTCGCCGTCGCCGAGCCGGTGCGCGAGGCGGTAGGCGAGGGCCTGCGCGAGGGTGGGCTGGTCGAGAATCGTCGCCTGGATGATGCCGGCATAGAGCGGCTCCTCGATCAGGGCCGCCGCGGCCTCGGCGCGCAGGGCCGCCCAGACCTCGTCCTCCGCGGTGCTGCGGCTCGTGATGCGCAGGGGCGGCTGGACCACGGCCATCGTGGCACCCGCGGCGGGCACGGCAGAGTGATGCATCGGTCGCCGCCGATCACGCGGCGGAGCGGAACAGGTCGGGCAGGTAGCGCTCCAGGGTGTCGTGCCCCTGGAACTTCACGTCCACGGTGGCCGGGGCCTCGCCCGAGCGGTGGATGCCCACCACCCGGCCCCGGGCATGCCGCCAGATCCCCAGGATCTCGGCGAGGTCGAGCCGCGCGAACACGACCTCGTCGCCCTGCATCATCGTCGCTGAGGCCATGGTGTCGGTCCCCCTTGGATCGGCCGGTCGCGGCGTCCCGGTTCTGCCGCCGCCGGCGCCCGAACCAGGATCGGCGCCGATGGCGAGAAGTCTTTTCCGGATGCCCCGGTCCGGCGGAGAAGGTTTCGACCGCGCACGGCCGAAGCCGGAGCATCATTTTCGCTAAGTAATTGTTATAGAACGATATTTACGCATCGCCCCGCATTTGGCAAGCCCAGCGCCAGGCCGACGGGAGCGCGACCGATCGCGGCCGCGACGCCGGTCCATGCCCGTCGGCCCATGCTTCTGCTCCGGGATGCGCCTTCGACGAACGACCTGCGCTGCAAGTCTTCGTCAATTTGGCAGCACATTCTCAGGCCCGGCCTCTAGATTGAAGAGGTCGACCCGCAGTCGACGCAGAGCCGGATGGAGGTTTGCCGTGATCGCCAGCAAGAAACGGATCGCCCTGATGACTGCTCCGTGTCGGCCGTGTTGCCGCGTCCAGGAGGAGGAGAGCGCACGACATCAGACACGAAAGGCGACCACCGATGCTGACCTATGAAACGACCCGCAACGCCCGTCCCGGCCTGAGCGCCGAGCCGGCCCGGGCCCTCGGCCGGACCCTGTCCCGGAGCATCCGCTCCCATCCCTCCCACGAACGCGCCGCCCTCGCGAGCGCCCTCGGCGACGGCCTGATGCCCGACGAGGTCGCCCGGATCCTCGCCGGCCGCCCGGTGGCCGAGGCCTTCCCGATCCGCTGGGGCGAGAGCCCGGAAGCCTACGCGTCCCGGGCCGTGTCCGAGATGTTCGTCGCCTACCTCCAGTAGGCACGCCGCGCCGGCCTCCCCGAACACGAACGACGGAAACCTGTCATGTCGGTCTTCCCCCGCGGGCGGAAGCGCCGGACGGGGACGGCTGCCTGCGCCCTCGCCCTGGCGCTGGGTGCCGCCGGCCCGGCTGCCGCGTACCCGCCGAAGGGCCGCGAAGCGGCGTCTTCGGCCGACAGGCCGGACGTCCCGGCCCGGCTCACGGTCGGGCCGGGCGGCCGGGACCTGCGCCTCGCGGGCGATCTCACCGAGGGCATGGCCGTGCGGGTCGCCGCCATCCTCGCCGCGCACCCGCAGATCGCGCGCCTCCATCTCACCAGCGACGGCGGCCTCGTGGAGGAGGGCGCGGCGATCGGGGCGCTTGTGGCGGCGCGAGGGCTTTCCACCTACGTCCCCGATGCCTGTGCCTCGGCCTGCACGCTGATCTTCGTCCGCGGCCGGACGCGCTACCTGGGGACCGGCGGCCGGCTCGGCTTCCACGCCCCCTACGAGATCGGGGCGCAGGGCCGGATGCGCCCGGTGGATTCCGCGCCGGAGCGGGCGGCCTACCGGGCCGCCGGCCTGCCGGCCGCCTTCGTGGCGCGGGCCCTGGCGGTACCGCCGGCCGGGATCTGGATCCCGACGGCGGGGGAGCTGCGCGCGGCCGGCATCGTCACCGAGGTCGTCGGCCCGGACCGCTTCCCCGATTCGACCCTGGACGCGGATCCGAGCGCGTCCGGGGCTCGGGCCGCGATCCTGCGGAGCCTGCCGATCCTGCGCCAGGCCGAGGCGGCGGGGCTCGACCCGATCGCCCGTCGGTACCGGGACGGCTACGCCGCCGGCCGGCCGGAGGCGGAGGTCGCCGCGGGCCTGAGGCGGATGGCCGCCGGCTACCTGCAGCGGCGCTTCCGGGCAGCCGATGATGGGGTCGTCCGGGCCCTGGGACACCAAATCCTGGCGACGCTGCGGCGTACCGAGACGCAGGATGTGGCGGCCTGCGGCATCCTCGCGGCCGGTGACCTCGTGGCGCTCGACACGCGTCTGCGGGCCGAGAGGCCTGCATCGCACGGGCTCGCCCCGCTCCTCGCCCGGACACAGGCCGCGCGGCCGGACGGGGCGGACGCGTCCGCCACAGTCCCGGATGCCGCCCCGCCAGCGGATTGCGCCGCCCGGATCGCGGAGACGCGGCACGCCCTCGACCTGCCGCCCCGGGAATCGGCCGCCGCGCTGCGCGCGCTGTTCCTCGCTGGGCCGCAGCAGATCCTGGCGAGCCGGGCCGGGCCGTAGCGGCCCGCGCACCCTCGACTTGCCGCGCCGGCGCCTATCTTCGCACCCAAGGCCACGCCTCGGAGCGGTCGGTCGGAGATGGGAGTCGCCGGATGCCGGATTATCGCCTGCGCGGGGCGGTTCGTGGCGCGGATGGGGAGATCGGCGCGCCGCGCGTCGACGAGGAGCTCACGGCCGCGGACGCGAAGGAGGCGGTCCGACTCGCCAACAGCCGCTCGCTGGCGATCGAGGACGAGGCGGTGAACGCCCTGTGGCTGGTCGACGCCCACGGCACCCTGCTCTGGTCCCTGCGCCGGGCCGACCTCGAGTCCTGATGCGGGCCCTGCGGTGAGCCGGTGCCGTCAGGCCGGCGCGCGGCGGCGCGTCTCCGGCGGCGCGGCGGCACCAGGACACTCGGCACCGCCGAGATACAGGAACCGAACATCATCCCGCGCCCGCAGGGACGCGGCGCTGCCGGCCAGCGCGCTCCGTCCGTTCTCCAGCACGACGGCGTGGTGGGCATGGCGCAGGGCGAGGCGGACATTCTGTTCCGCCACCAGCAGGGTCAGGCCCTCGGCCTGGTTCAGGCCCGCCAGCACCCTGTAGATCTCTTCCACAACCTGGGGGGCGAGTCCCGTGGACGGCTCGTCGAGGACGAGCAGCCGGGGCCGTCCCATCAGCGCCCGGCCGATCGCCGCCATCTGCTGCTCGCCGCCCGAGAGCAGGCCGGCGGCGACGCCCCGCTTCGCTGCGAGGCGCGGGAACAGGCCGTAGACCCGCTCCAGGTCGGCACGAACGGTTCCGCGGCTCGAGCCGCGCCCGAGGCCGCCCGCGACGAGGTTCTCCTGGACGCTCAAGCCCCGGAAGCAGTGGCGCCCCTCCAGCACGCCCACGAGCCCGGCACGGACCAGGTTATCGGTCCGGGTCCGCGTCACGTCCCGTCCGTCATAGGCGAGGCGCCCGGCCGTGACCTGCCCGCGCAGGGCCGGGAGCAGGTTCGACACCGCCCGCAGCAGGGTCGTCTTGCCGGCGCCGTTGGCGCCGACCAGGGCGACGATCTCCCCCGCCCGGACCGCGAGATCGACACCGTGCAGAGCGTGCACGGCGCCGCCATAGACGACCTCCAGCGCCTCGACCTGCAGGAGCGGCGGACCGGCGCCGTCGCTCATCGGCCCGCCGCGGCGGCCTGCTGGCCGCCCTGGCTGTCGGCGGCCTCCTCGGCCGCGCAGTCACGCGGGGTGATGCCGTGCTCCTTGGCGTAGGCGGTCGAGGACGCCTCGATGATCGGGCGCAGGCTCGCCCAGTCGGGGGCGATCCAGTCGGACACCACGTTCCACCGCGCCCCGTCCCATTGCTGGAAGGTGACGCGGCCCTCGCCCTCGTGGTTGGCGCAGGTGACGGTGATCGAGTGGAACAGTCCCTTGGCGCCGAGCGCCGCCACCCGGGCCTCGTCGAGGCGCAGGTGCTCGAAGCCCCAGCGCACCTCGTCGCCGGTCAGCGTGCGCTGGCCGAACTTGCCTTGCGCGATCCGCACCGCCTCGACGTTGAGGATGCCGTTCAGCACCCCGAGATTGTGGTAGACGCTGCCGATCCGTTTCCGGTCGGCGAGGTTGCCGTTGCCGGCCCCGTAGACCTTGCCGACGACCTCCTGGATCACCGGGTAGGCGGTGCCCGACGCCTGGGTGGTGATGGCGACGTAGCCCTTGGCGGCGTCGCCCGCCGGGACGACGTCCTCCTCCGAGTTCGACCAGACATTGCCGACGATCCGGTCGGCCGGGAAGCCGGTCTTCTGGGCGGTCTTGAGGGCCACCGGGTTCATCACGCCCCAGCCGCGCAGCACCACGAAATCGGGCCGCAGCCGCCGGATCGTCAGCCATTGCGATTGCTGCTCGTTCCCGGGATGGGGGACCTCGATCTGCTCGACGGTGAAGCCGTACTGCCTGGCGAGCTGCGCGTAGATCGGGATCGTCTCCTTGCCGTAGGGCGAGCCGTGGTAGAGCACCGCGACGGTCTTGCCCTTGAGCTTGTCGAGGCCGCCCGCGCGGGTGCCGAGATACTGGATGATGCCGCTCGTCTCGCTGTAGGGATTGAGCAGCAGCGGGAACACGTAGGGGAAGACGCGCCCGTCGGTGGAATCGGTGCGGCCGTGATTGATCGTGATCAGCGGCACCTTGTCGGCGCTGATGCGGTCGATCATCGCGTAGGCGATGCCCACGGAGAGCGGGTTCCAGGCGGCGATGCCGGGCCGGGATTTGAGCCGCTCGTAGACCTCGACGCCGCGCTCGACCTCGTACTGGGTCTCACCCTCGCTCCAAGTGAGCTTGACGCCGTTCACGCCTCCGTCCCGGGCGTTGATCAGGTTGAGATAGTCGATGAAGCCGCCGAAGAAGCCGGTCCCGCCGGCCGCATAGGGGCCGACCCGGTAGCTCTGGAGCGGGAAATACTGCTCGTCGGCCCACCCGGCCCGGGGGGCCGCGCCGGCGAGCACGACGGTGCCGGCGAGGAGCGCGGCGCGGAGACGGGTCTTCAGGGGCATGGTCGTCCTGGGGTTGGTCAGACGGGGAGAGGATCAGGCAGCGCGGCGGCCGAGGCGGCGGCCGGCCCGGTCGAGAAGGGCGGCGAGGCCGGCGGGCTCGCGGATCAGCACGGCGACGATCAGGGCGCCGAGCACCATGCGTTGGACCATCTCCAGGGTGCCGGAATCGAACCCGTCGCCCAGGACCGCCGCGCCGAGGCGGGAAAGGAGCAGGGGCAGCACCGCGATGAAGCCCGCGCCCAGGAAGGCGCCGCGCAGGGTGCCCAGGCCGCCGATGATGACGATGAACAGGATCTGGAAGGAGCGGTCGAGGTTGAACCCCGCCGGCTCGACGGTGCGCAGATACGCGAAGGCCCACAGCGCCCCGGCGATGCCGATCACGAAGGACGAGACCGCGAAGGCCAGGAGCTTGGTCCGGGCGACCTTCACGCCGACGAGGCGGGCGGCCGTCTCGTTGTCGCGGATCGCCACGAGGTTGCGGCCCGTGGGGGAGGCCACGAGGCGCCATGCCAGGACGGTCAGCAGCGTGACCACGCTCAGCGAGAACAGGTAGCGCCCGCGCGGATCGTCGAAGGACAGGCCGGCCACCACCAGCCCGGGCGCCGTGATGATGCCCGAGGGGCTGTCGTTGGAGATCCAGCCGATCCGGTTCAGTGCCCAGGCGACGAAGAACTGCACGGCGAGCGTCGAGACCGCGAGGTAGAAGCCGCGCAGCCGCAACGCCGGCAATCCCGCCACCAGCCCGGCGAGCGCCGCCACGAGGCCGCCGAGCAGGATCGCCGCCGGCAGGGGCAGGAATGGCAGGCGCAGCGACAGGTTGAAGGCCGCGTAGGCCCCCACTGCCATGAAGGCGGCCGAGCCCAGCGAGAGCAGACCGGCATAGCCGGTGAGCAGGTTGAGCCCGAGGCCGGCCAGCGCCAGGGCCAGGAACGGCGTCAGGAGCGCCTCGAACAGGTAGCTCGTGCCGGTGAGCGGCACGATCCCGTAGGCCAGGACCAGAAGGGCGGCGAGGCCGAGAACGCCGGCGGACGGGCGCGGGCGGGGCGCCGCGAGGGGCAGGGCATCCATGGCGGCCTCAGACCCGCTCGACGGCGCGCAGGCCGAACAGGCCCGAGGGCCGCACCAGCAGGAAGCCGAGCGCCGCCACGTAGGCGATCCAGCCCTCGATCCCGCCGCCGATGACCGGCCCGAGATAGACCTCGGACAGCTTCTCCACCGCGCCGACGATCAGCCCGGCCACGATCGCCCCGGCGATGGAATCGAAGCCGCCGAGCACGAGCACCGGCAGGGCCTTCAGCACCACCAGCGACAGGGAGAACTGCACGCCGAGCCGCGCGCCCCAGAGCAGCCCCGCCACCAGCGCGACGATCCCGGCGGCGATCCAGACCGCCGACCAGATCCGGGGCAGGCGCAGGCCGGTGTTGAGGGCGGCCAGCGGATCGTCCGCCACGGCCCGGAAGGCGAGGCCCGTGCGGGTGTAGCGGAAGAAGGCGGAGAGCAGCGCCACCATCAGGCCCGCGACCGCGGCGGCGAACAGGTCGAACCGGCTGACCAGCACGCCGCCGAGATCGATCGGCGTGTCGTCGATGCCGAGGTCGAGCCCGTGGACCTGCGTGCCCCAGGCGAGCTGGGCCGCGCCCTCGATCACGTAGGCGACGCCCAGCGTCGCCATGAACAGGGTGATCGGCGGCTGGTTCACCAGCGGCCGCAGCACCAGGCGCTCCACGCCGAGCCCGACCACCACCATCACGGCGAGCGTCGCGGCGAGCGCGGCGGCGAAGGGCAGGCCGCGCTCGGTCAGGCTCACGAAGGTGAGGGCGGCGAACAGAACCATCGCGCCCTGCGCGAAGTTCAGCACGCCCGAGGTCTTGTAGATCAGCACGAAGCCGATCGCCACGAGGGCGTACATGACGCCCGACAGCAGGCCGCCGACCACGACCTCGGCCAGGAAGGCGAGATCCGGGCTCATGCGGCCTCCGCGTCCGCGTCTTCATCCGCGAGCCCCAGATAGGCGGCGATGACGGCCGGGTCCGCCTGCACCTGCGCCGGCGTGCCGGTGGCGATGCGGCGGCCGTGGTCGAGCACGGTCACCCGGTCGGACAGGCGCATGACGACGCCGATATCGTGCTCGATCAGCACGATCGCGGCCCCGGACGTCTCCCGCGCCGCCCGGATGAAGCCGGTCATCTCGGCCTTCTCGGTAGCGGTCATGCCGGCCATCGGCTCGTCGAGGAGCAGGAGCCGCGGCCGGGCCACCAGCGCCCGGCCGAGTTCGACCCGCTTCTGGAGCCCGTAGGGGAGGCGGCCGGCCGGACGGTCGGCCACGGCCCCGAGTCCGAGGCGCCCGATCACCGCCTCGGCGGCGTCGCGGTGCGCCAGCGCCTCCCGCCGGGCCGCCGGCAGGCCCAGGATCTGAGCCCCGAGCCCGGCGCGCCGCGCCGCCGCGAGCCCCGACAGGACGTTGTCGCGGACGCTCAGGCCCGCGAACAGGGCCAGGTTCTGGAAGGTCCGGGCGACGCCGAGCGCGGCGAGCCGCCCGGCGGGCACCCGGGCGAAGGCCTCTGCGCCGATCCGCACCCGCCCGGCCTGCGGCGCGTAGAGGCCGGTGACCGCGTTGATCAGCGAGGATTTCCCGGCGCCGTTCGGCCCGATCACCGCATGGATCTCGCCGGCGCCGACCGCGAGATCGATCTCCGCGAAGGCCACCGTGCCGCCGAAGGCGAGGGACAATCCCTCGATCGACAGGACCAGCCCCGCCCGGTCGCGGTGCGGGCTGCCGCCGGCGACAGGGAGCGCGGCCGGGCGGGCGGCGGAACGGGGAAGGGGACGTCGCCCCTCCGGACCCAATCGAACAGGGCGCAGCGCAGGCTGCATGATCCGGACTCCGTCCAGGATAGGCCGCCCGGATCGGCGCGAACCGACGGGCCCCGTTGAGGAAAGACGAGACGCAGGACGAGAACCCGACCTGAACGGATATCTTGCTGCTCCCGCTCGTCAAATCCTGCTGTGCGGCAGCATCGAAGTCAAAAGCACAGTCTTTCCAATTTCGAGACGACACGCGAACATTCTCCCGTCACACGGCGGGGTGACGAGATCACTTCCACCGCCGCGCCGACGGGCCGTTCGGCACTGCCGGATCGTGCCGGTCAGGCGTGGCGGCGCGGCTTGAATCCGGGTCCGGATTCAGGCCCGTCAGGCGGGCAATGAGGACCGAAAGACACCTTGCGGTAGCACAAACTAATCTACATAAGTATTATTGGAGCGAAACTAAATGTAGGCTCGCGCTCCCACGCCATCGTGGAGAAGCCGCCATGCCAAACCCGCTCGCGCACAAGCTAAATCGCTACGTTCGGCTCTCGGAAGACGACCGGATGTGCTTGGCCGATATCATGAGCCCGAGCCGCATGGTCGCCGCGCGCACCGACATCATCCACGAGGGCGAGGATCCGCGCGCCATCAACGTGATCCTGGACGGCTGGGCCTGCCGGTACCGCCAATTCGCCAATGGGCGCCGCCAGATCGTCTCGCTCCTGCTTCCGGGCGATCCGTGCGATCCGCACGCCTTCCTCCTCGACGCGATGGATCACACGATCGGCGCGATCACGCCGGTGCTCCTCGGCCAGATCTCCGGCACGGCGATGCAGGATCTGACCGCCCGAAACCCGCGGCTCGATCTGGCCTTCCATCGCGAGGCCCTGGCCACCGCGGCGATCCAGCGCGAGTGGACGGTCAGCCTCGGCAGCCGCACCGGGATCGAGCGCCTCGCCCACTTGTTCTGCGAGCTCCATGCGCGGCTGGCGGCGATCGGGCTGACGGACGGGAATACCTGCGCGATGCCGATGACGCAGAACGATCTCGGCGACGCAATGGGCCAGACCAGCGTGCACATCAACCGGACGCTCCAGGAGCTGCGCGGCATGGGGCTGATCACCCTGCGCAGCCGGCGCCTGACCATCCACGATCCGGTCGCGCTCGCCCGGCTCGCGCATTTCGACATCGCCTATCTCCACCTCACGGAGACCGAGCGCGCCGCCGCGCGCTGAACCCTGCCCGCCCCGTGGCGATTGAGCCAGGTTGAACGACATCCGGAGTGGCCCGGCATGACAGACCCTCGCGATCCGGCGGAGCGCCTCGCGGCCCTTGAGGCCGACAATGCACGCCTGCGCCGGCAGCTCGACGCCGCGGGTCTGCCGGACGGCCTGCGCCACGGGATGCGCAACACGATGGCGATGATGCGCACCGTCATGCACCGGTCCGCCGAGCGCACCGCGGATGTCGAGAGCTACGTGGCGCATCTCGACGGCCGGTTCGGAGCGGTGATGCGCGTGCAGGCCGCCACGGACGCGTTCGGCGAGGCCGACCTGCACACGCTGATCTCGGACGAGCTGATGTTCCACCTCGCGCGCGAGGGCGAGCAGGCCACCCTCGCCGGCCCGCGGGTGCGCCTCCGCCCCAAGGCCGCCCAGGTCGTCGCGCTGGCCCTGCACGAGCTGACCAGCAACGCCGTCGAACACGGATCCCTGGCGCTCCCGCAGGGCCGGATCCGCGCCGCGTGGCGGGTGAGCCGGGAGGCCGAACCGCCCGTCCTCACCCTCGACTGGGCCGAGACCGGCGGCAGCGGAATCCGGGCATCGGACCGGCGCGGCTTCGGCACGGACGTGCTGACGGAGATGCTGGCCTACGATCTCGGCGCGGCGGTCGACCTGCACTACGAGCCGGACGGGCTGCGCTGCACGATCCGCCTGCCGCTCACCGCTCGGATCGGATGCCACGTGGCTGAGGAGCCGGAGTCGGCCTGGGACGGCGATATCCGGTGAGGTCCGGCGCGATCCGGCACGAAACGCGCCCCGTGCGCCCGCCGGCGCCCGCCGCCCTCACGATGCCGACGCCGCCCGCACCTGTCCGGTCATCTGGGGCAGCGCACCGAGCGCCTCCATGGCCCGGTTCGGGCCGGGCAGGAGCAGATAGTCGAGCGTGAAGCCGGCAAATTCCTGCAGACGCTCGAGATTCGGCACGCGCACGCTCTTGCGTCCGCTCTCGATCAGCCCGGCCCGGCGCAGATCCGAGAGGACCCGCGAGAGATGGACGTTCGAGAGTCCCGCGGTGTCGGCCAGTTCCGACTGCGCCAGCGGAAGGCGATAGTCGGGCTCCAGGCCGAGGCCGACGGCATTCAGGCGGGCGAAAAGTTCGCAGATGATGTGGGCGACCTGTCTGTCGGCGGACCGGCGCCCCACCCCGACCAGCCATTCCTGCAGGACGGCCTCGTCGACCAGAATCGACCACCACAGGGCGCGGTAGATGTTGGGCCGGACAGCGGCAAGTTGCTTGATCGTCCGGTAGGGCACGGAGGCGACGGTGCAGGGCGTCAGCGTCGCCACGGAGTGGATCGCCCGGTCGAGCAGGGATGCGTGCAGATCGCAGCCGTCGCCGGGAACGAGGTAGGCGAGGATCGATCGCCCGCCGTCGGGCAGGAGCTTGTAGCGGCAGGCGAACCCGTCGAGGATCACGTAGGCGGCGTCGGGCCGCTCGCCCTCCGAGACCAGGTCGCGGCCGGCATCGACCTGCGCGACATCGCGCGTCGCGGCGTCCAGCGCGGCCACATCACCGTCGTCCAAGGATGCGCGCAGCGCCAACTTGCGAAGGAAGGGGTTCAAGGGATCTCCCGCAGGTACCGCCCCGCGCACGGAGCCGCGCAAGCTTAACGCGCGATCGTCCATCCTTACTCCCCGGCGTCATCAAATTACCGCCTCGTCCCGCCCCATCTTCCGACGGCCCTGATCTGCGGAAACATGCGACGATCACCCGTGTCGGCGCCCCAAGGGACGTCCGGCGGAACCCGCCCAGAGCCGGATTGCCCCGGATCGCGGCAGACACCGCGAGGGATGCCGGGACGCGGATTGAAGTCCCTGCCGGCAGCCGCTCAGGACCGTCGGGATGCGCCCGATCGGGCCGCGCTCCGCCCGGCGATCCAAAGCTTGTTCTATCGGCTCGTGAAGACGGGGCGGCCGCATCAGGAGAGCTGAAGCGTCCGCAGGACGGTGCCGTTCCCGTCATGGATCTCCATGCGCCAGCCCGCCGCGGCGTCCGGCAGTTCGCCAGAGCGCCGGAACTCCTCGATCAGCACCAGCGCTTCCGCTTCCGCATGCGCGAGCGATGCGGCCTGGACTCCCGCCTCGTCCTCGATCGTCTCGCCATCGCGGCTCAGGCGAAAATAGTAGCGCTCTGCCATATGATCCTGCTGCACCGGGCCCCGACCCGACTTCGACACGCCGCATGGATGCCGCCCGTCGGGCGACGCCTCCGCTCGCGCCGCGGGCTGAGGTAAGTGGCACCGATCCGCGCCTGATCAACGTGCCGGCGCATTTCCGGTCGCCATGCCCATCCGTTGATCCAACTGCCTCGTGCATCTGCCGGCAGGACAGGCGAAACGCCGCCCTTCTATGCGTCGACGGCCACGAAACAGCCGCCCGACCCGACCTGCCTAAATAATTGGCACGTGATTTGCGAAGCGCCGACCCGTCGCAAGGAAGACGACGCAGGGGACCGCCATGAAGGCATTTGGAACTTGGGCCTCGGCCGCCGCGCTGGCCGCCGGACTCGCGATGGGCGCCCTCGGGGCGGGGGCGGCGCGGGCGCAGGAGACCATCAAGGTCGGCATCCTTCACTCGCTGTCGGGCACGATGGCGATCTCCGAGACCACCCTCAAGGACGCGATGCTGATGCTGATTGCCGAGCAGAACGCCAAGGGCGGCGTGCTCGGCAAGAAGCTGGAGCCGGTGGTGGTCGATCCGGCCTCGAACTGGCCGCTCTTCGCCGAGAAGGCCCGCGAGCTGATCAGCAAGGACAAGGTCGCGGCCGTGTTCGGCTGCTGGACCAGCGTGTCGCGCAAGTCGGTGCTGCCGGTGTTCAAGGAGCTCGACAACATCCTGTTCTACCCCGTCCAGTACGAGGGCGAGGAGAGCGAGCGGAACGTGTTCTACACCGGAGCCGCCCCGAACCAGCAGGCGATCCCGGCGGTCGACTACCTGATGTCGGAGGATGGCGGCGGCGCCAAGCGCTGGGTGCTGGAGGGGACCGACTACGTCTACCCGCGCACCACCAACAAGATCCTCGAAGCCTACCTGAAGTCGAAGGGCGTCAAGGACGAGGACATCCTGATCAACTACACGCCGTTCGGCTTCTCGGACTGGCAGACGGAGGTGTCGAAGATCAAGGCGTTCGGCTCGGCCGGCAAGAAGACCGCCGTGGTCTCGACCATCAACGGCGACGCCAACGTGCCGTTCTACAAGGAGCTCGGCAACCAGGGCATCAAGGCCACCGACATCCCGGTCGTCGCCTTCTCGGTGGGCGAGGAGGAACTCGCCGGTATCGACGCCAAGCCGCTCACCGGCCACCTCGCCGCCTGGAACTACTTCGAGTCGATCAAGACGCCGGAGAACGAGGAGTTCATCAAGAAGTGGCAGGCGTTCAAGAAGAACCCCAAAGCCGTCACCAATGACCCGATGGAGGCCCACTACATCGGCTTCAACATGTGGGTGAAGGCGGTCGAGAAGGCCGGCACCACCGATCCCGACAAGGTCATCGCCGCCCTCCCGGGTATCGAGCAGAAGAACCTCACCGGCGGCACCGCCACGATGCTGCCGAACCACCACATCACCAAGCCGGTCTTCATCGGCGAGATCGAGTCGAACGGTCAGTTCGACGTGGTGTGGAAAACCGAGGGCCTGATCCCCGGCGAGGCGTGGTCGAAGCAGCTGGAAGGCTCGAAGGACCTCGAGGCCGACTGGGTCAAGCTCAAGTGCGGCAACTACAACACCAAGACCAAGACCTGCGGCGGCGCGTAAGCCGCCGTCTCCCCTCCCCCTTGTGGGGAGGGGTAGGGGGGGGTGGTGCAGGAGGCACCGCCACGCTCCATCCTGCTCCACCCCCACCTCCGGCTCCTCCCCACAAGCTCGAGCGATCCCGGGCAAGCCTGGGATCGCCGGGGGAGGCGAGAGTCCAACCCCGCCAGAAGTGCCATGCTCCGTCTCCTCACCCTCCTGGTCCTGCTGCTGGCCGCCCCTGCGCTGGCCCAGGCGCCCGATCCCTACGGCCAGCTCGCCGGCGACGGCTATGCCGAGATCGAGGCGGGCGTCGCCGGCCTCGCCGCCTCCGGCGACCCGCGCGCCGACGCGATCCTCGCGGCCCTGGCGGACGGACGGCTGCTGGTGGGCCCGGACAAGACCCTGCTGATCCGGCAGGGCAACGCCGTCGTGGATGCCCGGACCGGCGCTCCCGCCGCCGGCGGCTCCGATCTCAAGCCGGTGCGGGCCAACAACCGGGTCCGCCGAGCGATCGAGGCCGCCCGCGGCCAGCTCGACCTCGCGAGCCCCGATCCCGCCAAGCGCCGCGCCGCCACGGACGCGGTGTTCAAGGCCCGGGACGCGGCAGCGCTCGCAGCCCTCGACGCGGCCCTGGCGCGCGAGACGCAGCCCGGAATCCGGCAGGCGCTGACCGAGGCGCGCGCCGCATTGCTGCTCGCCAAGCCCGGAACCGCGGAGGCCGACCGGATTGCCGCAATTTCCGCCCTCCAAGCCCGGGGCGATGGCGACGCGATGGGCATCCTGCGCGGTCTCGCGGCGGATCCGAGCGAGGCGGTGCGGGCGGCGGCCGGCCGGGGCATCGCGGCGATCGAGACGCGGCTGGCGATCCTCGGCGCCCTCCAGAACGTCTGGTACGGCATCTCGCTCGGCTCGGTCCTGCTCCTCGCCGCCATCGGGCTTGCCATCACCTTCGGGGTGATGGGTGTGATCAACATGGCCCACGGCGAGATGGTGATGCTCGGCGCCTACACGACCTACGGCGTGCAGGAGCTGATCCGCACCAAGGCGCCATCCCTGTTCGGCTGGTCGCTCGCGATCAGCATCCCCTGCGCGTTCCTGGTGGCCGGGTTGATGGGCGTGCTGATCGAGCGGTTCATCATCCGCTTCCTGTACGGGCGTCCCCTGGAGACGCTGCTCGCCACCTTCGGGGTCAGCCTCGTCCTGCAGCAGGGGGTGCGCTCGCTCTTCGGCCCGACCAACCGCGAGGTCGGCGCCCCCGCCTTCATGAGCGGCGCCGTCGATTTTTACGGCCTGTCGATCACCTGGGGCCGGCTCTGGATCATCGGGTTCGCTCTGGCGGTGTTCCTGGGCCTCCTGTTCGTGCTGCGCAGGACGTCCTTCGGCCTGAAGACCCGGGCGGTCACCCAGAACCGCCGCATGGCCGCCGCCATGGGCATCCGCACTCCCTATGTCGACGCGCTGACCTTCGGGCTCGGCTCCGGCATTGCCGGGATAGCGGGAGTCGCGCTGTCGCAGATCGACAACGTCTCGCCCAATCTCGGCCAGGGCTACATCATCGACTCGTTCCTCGTGGTGGTGTTCGGCGGCGTCGGCAACCTCTGGGGGACGCTGGTGGCGGCGCTGACGCTCGGCGTCGTGAACAAGCTCGCCGAGCCGTATATCGGCGCGGTGCTCGCCAAGATCGGCCTGCTGATCTTCATCATCCTGTTCATCCAGAAGCGCCCGCGCGGCCTGTTCGCGCTCAAGGGCCGGGCGGTGGAATCGTGAGGGACCAGCGTCCTTCCCTCCCCCTTGCGGGGAGGGACCGAGGGTGGGGGTGGCGCCGAAGGCACCGCCGCGCCCGATCCGGGACCATCCCCACCCCTACCCCTCCCCGCAAGGGGGAGGGGATGCGCGTCCGCGTGTACGGATCTGTCCTATGACCCCCCGCACCCCCCTCATCGACCGGAAGGGCTGGATCTTCCTCGCCGCGCTGGCGGCGTTCTGCCTCGCCGTGCCGGTGCTGAACCTCGCCGTACCGGAAGGCTCCGGCCTGCACGTGCCCACCTACCTCGTCTCGCTCTTCGGAAAATATCTCGCCTACGCGCTGCTCGCCGTCAGCCTCGACCTGGTCTGGGGTTATTGCGGCATCCTCTCGCTCGGTCACGGGGCGTTCTTCGCGCTCGGCGGCTACGCGATGGGCATGTACCTGATGCGCCAGATCGGCTCGCGCGGCGTCTACGGAAACCCGGTCCTGCCCGACTTCATGGTGTTCCTGAACTACAAGGCCCTGCCCTGGTACTGGTACGGCTTCGACCACTTCGCCTTCGCGGCCCTGATGGTGCTGCTGGTGCCGGGGCTTCTCGCCTTCGTGTTCGGCTGGCTCGCCTTCCGGTCGCGGGTCACGGGCGTCTACCTGTCGATCATCACCCAGGCGCTGACCTACGCGCTGATGCTCGCCTTCTTCCGCAACGACATGGGCCTCGGCGGCAACAACGGGCTCACCGACTTCAAAGATCTCCTGGGATTTTCCGTCCAGGCACAGGGCTTCCGCGTCGGCATCTTCGTCGCCACCGGAATCGCGCTGGCGCTCGGCTACCTGATCGCCCGGATCATGACCGTGTCGGCCTACGGAAAGATCCTGATCGCGGTGCGCGACGCCGAGAGCCGCACGCGCTTCCTCGGCTACCGGCCGGAGCACTTCAAGACGCTGGCCTTCACGGTCTCGGCCATGATGGCGGGCGTCGCCGGCGCTCTCTACGTGCCGCAGGTCGGCATCATCAACCCGGGGGAGTTCGCCCCCACCAACTCCATCGAGACGGTGATCTGGGTGGCGGTGGGCGGCCGCGGCACGCTGGTCGGCGCGGCGCTCGGCGCCGTGCTGGTCAACTACGCCAAGACCGTGCTCACCGGCGCGATGCCCGACGCGTGGCTGTTCGCGCTCGGCGGCCTGTTCGTGGTCGTGACGCTGTTCCTGCCCCGCGGCCTCGTCGGCACCGCGATCGAGCGGTTCGGCGGCCGGCGCGCGGCCGCCAAGCTGCCGCCGGAGCCCGCCATCGCCCCGAAACTCGCGGAAGAAGGGCAGGGCTCGTGAGCACCGACCTCCTCGAACACCCGGATGCCCGCGGCCCCGCCAACCGGAAGCGCGAGACGGACGCACTCCTCTATGTCGACGACCTGCGGGTGACATTCGACGGCTACAAGGCCCTGCGCGGCCTGTCGCTGACGCTGGCCCGCGGCGAATTGCGGGCGATCATCGGCCCGAACGGCGCCGGCAAGACCACCATGATGGACTGCATCACCGGCAAGACCCGGCCGGATAGCGGTATCGCCCTGTTCGACGGCACCCACGACCTCCTGAAGAGCGACGAGCCGGCGATCGCGGACCTCGGCATCGGCCGCAAGTTCCAGAAGCCGACGGTGTTCGAGAGCCACACGGTGGCCGACAACATCCTGCTGGCCCTCAAGGGGCCGCGGGCCGCCTTCGCGTCCCTGTTCGGCTGGCGCAACCGGGTGGCGCGGGCGCGGATCGACGCCCTCCTGGAGACCGTCGGCCTCCTGGCCCATCGCGACCGCCCGGCGGCCGATCTCAGCCACGGCCAGAAGCAGTGGCTGGAGATCGGCATGCTGCTCGCGCAGGACCCGAAACTCCTGCTGGTCGACGAGCCGGTGGCGGGCATGACCGATGCCGAGACCGCCGAGACCGCCCGCCTGCTCCGGCGGATCGCGGGCGAGCACGCCGTCCTGGTGGTGGAGCACGACATGCACTTCGTCCGCGACCTCGGCTGCCGGGTCACCTGCCTGCACGAGGGCGCGGTGCTGGCCGAGGGCTCGATCGACGCGGTCTCGGCCGACCCGCGGGTGGTCGAAGTGTATCTGGGACGATGACCATGCTGAGCGTCGAGGGCATCGACCTGTATTACGGCGCCGCGCAGGCGCTCCGCGGCGTCTCCCTGACCGCCGAGGCCGGGCAGGTCACGACGGTGCTGGGCCGCAACGGCGTCGGCAAGACCTCGCTGATGCGGGCGATCGTCGGCCAGCAGCCCTTGCGCGGCGGCGCGATCCGCCTCGACGGCCGCCCGATCCAGGGGCTTGCCCCCTACGACCGGGCGCGCGCCGGGATCGCCTTCGTGCCCCAGGGCCGCGAGATCTTTCCGCTGCTCACCGTCAAGGAGAACCTGGAGACCGGCTTCGCGCCGCTGAAGCGCCGGGACCGCCACATCCCCGGGGAGATCTACGACCTGTTCCCGGTGCTCAAGGACATGCTGCACCGGCGCGGCGGCGACCTCTCGGGCGGCCAGCAGCAGCAGCTCGCCATCGCCCGGGCTCTGGTGACGCGGCCGAAGCTCCTCGTGCTCGACGAGCCCACCGAGGGCATCCAGCCCTCGATCATCAAGGATATCGGCCGGGCGATCACCTACCTGCGCGGCAAGGGCGAGATGGGAATCGTGCTGGTCGAGCAGTATTTCGCCTGGGCCCGCGACCTCTGCGATTCCTACGCGGTGATGGATCGCGGGCAGGTGGTGCTGGCCGGCCCCCGGGCCGGAATGGTCGAGGCCGACGTGCTCCGGTGGATGTCGGTGTAGGGCGCGACCGCCGCAACGCCCCCGCTCCGGGAATGCGGCTCCTTAACACATATATTGGAGTGGATATTCAGCAATCAGAGAGGGGCCATTCAGATCATCAGCCTCCAAATCTGTGCACATGCCCCACTTGGCCCATGTTAAACCACAATTCGGGTTCGCCATGGGGGTTCAATCACGGGAGGGCCCATGACGATCCTCGATCCGATCACCGGCGAGCTGGTCACCATCGCGGTACCGAGGCCTCGTCCGCAGCCCGGCCCGCGCTGACAGGCGGCGCGGCGTCATGACGAACGCGACGGATCGCAGAACCGGGCGCCGCAGCCTGCGTGGCGCCCGCACCCAGATCCGGACCGTCCCGCCGGGCTTGCTGCTGGCCGGCGGTGCGGGGACGAACGCCGCGCTGACGGCCGCCGACCTGATCGCCCAGGCCCGCGCGGCCCGCCGGGAGGCCGAATCGTGCGACGGAACGGACCGCGCGGAGCAGAGCTGACAGGAGCGACCGATCGGTCGCGTCAGCGCCTGCGAGACCCGGCCGCCCCGCTCCGCGCCTCCCCGGCCATCGGGCCGGTCCTTCAGCACCGTCCGCATCGGCCGCTCGCGCACCCCGGTCGTTGAGTTCTGCATCGGGCGGTCGACGGGGCAGGAGCCGGGATGGGGGAAGGAGAGGCCTTCCGGTCCTCGCCAGGATGATCGGTCATCAAGATCACTGATAGCCCTTCGGGAACGGATCGGGCTTGATCAGCTCGGGGCTGGTGTAGACGATCTCGAACTGGCCGTCGGGCTTGGCCTTGCCGACCCGGGTCTTCGACCAGAGGTGATGGTTCTCGTCGATCTTCACGTAGCCTTCCGGCGCGCCCTTGAATTCCAGGCCCGGCGAGGCCGCCACCACCTTGTCGACGTCGAACGAGCCGGCCTTCTCGCAGGCCATCTTCCACAGGAACGGGCCGAGATAGGCCGCCTGCGTCACGTCGCCGATGACGGTCTTCTCGCCCCACATCTTCTTGAAGGCCGCGACGAAGGCCTTGTTGTTCTCGTTGTCGATCGACTGGAAGTACTTCATGCAGGAATAGGCCCCGGCGATGTTCTCGCCGCCGATGCCGTCGATCTCGTCCTCGGTGACCGACAGGGTGATCAGCACCTGCTTCGACAGGTCGATGCCGGCCGCCTTGAGCTGCTTGTAGAACGCCACGTTCGAGCCGCCCACGATCGTGGCGAAGATCACCTTCGGCTTGGTCAGCTTGATCTTGTTGATGACCGAGTTGAACTGGGTGTGTCCGAGCGGGAAATACTCCTCGCCGACGACCTTGCCCTTGAGCACGGTCTCGATGTGTCTGCGGGCGATCTTGTTGGAGGTGCGCGGCCAGATGTAGTCGGAGCCGATGAAGTAGAAGCTGTCGCCGCCCTTCTCCTTGTGGACCCAGTCGAGGCCGGCCAGGATCTGCTGCGTGGCCTCCTGGCCGGTGTAGAAGACGTTCTTCGACTGCTCCAGGCCCTCGTAGAAGGTCGGGTAGTACAGGAGGCCGTTATACTGCTCGAAGACCGGCAGCACCGCCTTGCGGGACGCCGAGGTGAAGCAGCCGAACACCGTGGCGCAATGGTCGTTGACGAGGAGCTTCTTGGCCTTCTCGGCGAAGGTCGGCCAGTCGGAGGCGCCGTCCTCCTGGATGATCTTGATCTTGCGGCCGAGCACGCCGCCGGCATCGTTGATCTGCTGGATCGCGAGCTTCTCGCCCTGGCTCGGCCCCGTCTCGGAGATCGCCATCGTTCCGGTGATCGAGTGCAGGATGCCGACCGTCACCTCGCTGTCGGTCACCGCGAGACCGCCGGCATCGGCCGCCGCGGCCGGTGCCACCGCGATTCGCGACAGGGAGGCGGCCAGCGGGGCCGCCGCGAGGCCGAGCAGCAGGCGGCGGCGGAGTTTCGAATGCACGGGATCGTCTGTCGCCATGGCGGGCTAATCCTTCAGGTTATCCGAACGGGTGAGCCGCCCCATCCGCACCGGATCAGCCGTCACGCACGGGATCGTCTCCGCACGTCTATTTCTTCCAAAGAAACTATCTTTCTCAAGATTAAAACATCGGCAGCCTGCTTATATCGGCGGCGTGTTCCGGCCTCGAATCCGCTACTTGCGGCGCCGCGCGGGTTCGAGGCCGGTCAGGGCCGCGAAGGCGTGGCCGGCGGCCGCCTCCAGCCCCGCTGCCAGCGTGCCGCCGTCGCGGGCGAGGAGCCGGAGGCCGAGCCCCGCCGCGTTCGGCAGCGGGCTGAGGCCGGCCCGGCAGCCGGTGCGGTCGGCCGCGGCCTGGATGTCCGCGGGGTCCGGCAGGCAGGAGGCCGGCCCGAGGACGACGAGCGCGCCGTAGGCCCGCCATGGGCCGAGGGGCGAGGCCGGATCCTGGAACTCGGCTCCGGTGATGCGGGCCCGCTCGCGGACCAGCACGGTCCCCTCCGCTGTCTCGACGCCGAGCGACAGCGCGACCTGATCGAAGGGCCTGCCGCGCCCCTCGGGGTCGTGGCAGGCGATGCTCTCGGACACGACGGCCCGGGCGCCGGGCTCCAGCGTGATGCGGGTCGAGGCGGACAGGGCCGCGTCGGGGAACAGGATCAGCGGATCGGGCACGCAGTGCAGGAAGGCGTCCGCGCCGACGCGGATCCGCGTGTCCTGGCAGGCCGGCTGATCGGCGCTGCGGTGGACCACCGTGGCGGCCTGGGTGGTGACATGCGCCGCAGAGCCCGCACCCATCGCGATGTCGAGCCCGAGACGGTCGCCGCGATAGAGGCCGCCGGAGGCGGACTGAAGGTACAGCGTGATCAGGTCCGGCCGCTGCGGATACAGGCGGAACGGCTTCGTGATGTGGAACGGGTAGGGCACGTGCTGATCGGCCAGCACGCTGGTGCCGCCACCGCGCACGAAGCGGAGCCGCGCCGTGGCGCGTCGGCCGGTCCGGTTGTCGTCCGTCACGGCTAGGGCGCGAACAGCACGGCGCGGCCGATGGCATCCGCCACCCGGTCGATGCCGTGGCCCGCGCGCGCATTCGTGGCGATGACCGGCTTGCCGCCCCGGACTCTCCCGGCCTCCGCCAGCATCCCGTCGAGGTCGACCCCGACATGCGGCGCGAGGTCGACCTTGTTGACCACGAGGAGGTCGCAGCGCAGCACGCCCGGGCCGCGCTTGCGCGGGATGTCGTCGCCGCCGGCCACGTCGATCACGAAGATCCACCAATCGACGAGGTCGAGGGAGAAGGTCGAGGCGAGGTTGTCGCCGCCGGATTCGAAGATGAGCAGCTGCAGGCCCGGGAAGCGGTCCTCCAGCGCATCGCCCGCGGCGATGTTGAGGGTCGGGTCCTCCCGGATCACCGTGTGCGGACAGGCGCCGGCCTCCACCGCCTCGACGCGGCTCGGATCGATCAGACCGGAGCGGCGCAGCCGCTCGGCATCCTCCTTGGTGACGAGATCGTTCGTGATCACGGCGAGATCGACGCCGCGCGCCTGCAGCACGGGGATCAGCCGCTCGATCAGCGCGGTCTTGCCGGATCCGACCGGGCCGCCGATCCCGATCCGGGCGGCGTTCGCGGGAGTCACGTCGGTCATGGGGAGCTGGGCCGTGAGAGGGGTGTCGGGGTTCGGGCGCGCTCAGCGCAGCATATAGCGCTGGGCGAGCGGCAGGGTCCGGGCCGGCTCGCAGGTGGCGAGCACGCCGTCGACGAAGACGTCGAAGGTCTGCGGGTCGACGCGGATCTCCGGGCAGGCGTCGTTCCAGAGCATGTCGGCCTTCGTCAGCGTGCGGGTCCCGCGGGCGGGCAGGAGCGCCTTGCGCAGGCCGAGCTGGCCGCCGAGACCGGCCTCGATCGCCAGGGGATGGACGAAGCAGGCCGAGAGCGCCTGCTTGGCGCGCCCGAAGGCGCCCCATTGCGGGCGCATCAGCATCGGCTCGCAGGTCATGAGCGAGGCGGCGGAATCGCCCATCGCGCCCCAGGCGATGAAGCCGCCCTTGATCACGAGCTCCGGCTTGATCCCGAAGAAGGCCGGCCGCCAGACGACGATGTCGGCCATCTTGCCGGGCTCCAGCGAGCCGATATGGTCCTGGATGCCGAAGGTGCGGGCCGCGTTGATCGTGTACTTGGCGATGTAGCGCTTGATCCGGGCATTGTCGCCGAAGCCCGGCTTCTCCTCGGGGAGCGGGCCGCGCTGGTCCTTCATCTTCGAGGCGAGCTGCCACGTCCGGCAGATGACCTCGTGGATCCGGCCCATGCCCTGGCTGTCGGAGCCGAGCATCGCGATCGCCCCGATATCGTGCAGCACGTCCTCGGCCGCGATGGTCTGGGCGCGGATGCGGCTCTCCGCGAAGGCCACGTCCTCCGGCAGAGCCGGGTTGAGGTGGTGGCACACCATCGTCATGTCGAGGTGCTCGTCGAAGGTGTTGACCGTGTAGGGGTTGGTCGGGTTCGTCGACGACGGCAGGCAGTGCGGCAGGCCGGCGACCCGGATGATGTCCGGCGCGTGGCCGCCCCCGGCCCCCTCCGTGTGGTACATGTGGATGGTGCGGCCGCCGATCGCCGCCAGCGTGTCCTCCACGAAGCCCGACTCGTTCAGCGTGTCGGTGTGGAGCTGGACCTGGAAGTCGTAGGCGTCGGCGAAGCCCAGGCAGGCGTCGATCGCGGCCGGCATCGCGCCCCAATCCTCGTGGATCTTGAGGCCGAGGACGCCGGTCTCCAGCTGCTCCTTCAGGGCGGCCGGCCGGTGGGTGTTGCCGCGCCCGAGGAAGCCGAAATTGACCGGCCAGGCCTCGGCGGCCTGGAGCATCCGGCCGGTGTTGAACGGCCCGCCGGAATCGATGCCCACCGTGATCGGCCCGAGCGAGCCGCCGAGCAGGGTCGTGACGCCGGAGGCGATCGCGTGGTCCGGCAGGCCGGCGGAATCGAAGTGCACGTGCACGTCGATCGCCCCCGGCGTCGCGATCAGGCCCTCGCAGTCCCGCACGGTGGTCCCGGCCGACACGATCAGACGCGGATCGACGCCGTCCATGATCGCCGGGTTGCCCGCCTTGCCGAGCGCCACGATCCGCCCGTCCTTGATGCCGAGATCGCCCTTCTGGATGCCGAGGACGGGGTCGATCACCACGACGTTGCAGAGGAGGAAGTCGAGCGCCCCCTGGGCGGCGGTCACGCCGGGCGCCATCCCGATCCCGTCGCGCAGGGTCTTGCCGCCGCCATGCAGGCACTCGTCGCCGTAGACGGCGTGGTCGTGCTCGACCACCGCCACCAGGGAGGTATCGGCCAGCCGCACCCCGTCACCTGTGGTTGGCCCGTAGAGGGCGGCATAGTCGCGGCGCGGGATCGTCACCATGGCACTCTCCTCAGGCGCCCTTGAAGCCGCGGGCCTTGGCGCGGGCGAGGGCCGCCGCCCGCGCCGCGTCGTCGGGCAGCGTTCCCCGCGTCAGGTCGTTGAGCCCGGTCAGCTCCCGGGCGCCGCCGAAGCCGACCAGCGTCACGGTCTTGCGCTGGCCCGGCTCGAAGCGGATCGCCGTGCCGGCCGGAATGTCGAGCCGGTACCCCAGGGCCGCCGCCCGGTCGAAGTCGAGCGCCCGGTTCACCTCGAAGAAGTGGTAGTGCGAGCCGATCTGAACCGGACGGTCGCCCGTGTTGACGACGTCGAGGGCCACCCGCGGGCGGCCCGCGGCGAGTTCGATCGTGCCGTCGGCCGGCAGGATCGCGCCGGGTTCGAGGATATCGGCAGGGGCGCCCTCGCGGGCGCGGATCGGCTCGTGGACGGTGACGAGCTTGGTTCCGTCCGGGAAGACGCCCTCGACCTGCAGGATCGGCAGCATGGCAGCGATTCCCGGCATCACGTCCTCGGTCGACAGGATCGTGGAGCCCCAGCCGATCAGGTCGGCGACGCTGCGCCCGTCGCGGGCGCCCTCCAGGATCTCGTCGGTGATCAGCGCCACCGCCTCCGGGTAGTTGAGCTTGAGGCCGCGGGCCCGGCGCTTGCGGGCGAGCTCGGCCGCGGTGAAGATCGTGAGACGTTCCAGTTCGGTGGGCGTGAGCAGCATCGCGCGCTCCCTAATTGGCGAACAGGCGCAGATCGGCGCGGGCGTGCCGCATGGCGGCGATCTCGATCAGCGGCGTGAAGCCCGTGAGGACGATGGCGTCGTCCGGCTCCTCCGGGACCGGCCGCTCGGCGATCTCCGCGACGAGCGGCAGCACCGCCTGGAGCGCCTGCTGCCCCTGGATGGCGCCCACCTGGCCGAGCCGGACGGTGGCCGAGACGGTGCCGGAGACGAGCTGATAGCCGGCGACGGCCGCCGCTTCCGGCTCCGACAGCCCGAGGGCGCGCCACAGGGCCCCCTGCACGGTCGCGAGGTGCCCCAGCATGGGACCGGACCGGATGGCGGCGCGGAGCTCGTCGGCTCCGGGGGTCGCGAGCCGCACATGCGTGGTCAGCAGGGAGGCGCCGTTGCGCCGGCTGCCGACCCGCATCGCCTCGACCAGGGCGGCCGCCTCGACGGCGGCGTCGATGCGGCCCAGCCGCGCCGGATCGGGAGCTGCGCGGTGGGCCAGGATCAGGGCGACGCGGTCGCTCTCCGCCCAGCGAAAGCGGACGAGGCCCGTCAGCGTCCGGATCAGGCTGGCCGTGTCGAAGGCCGGATCGCCCGCGACGAGCCCCTCGATCCCGTTGGAGAAGGCGAAGCTCCCGCTCGGGAAGGCCGCGTCGGCCTGCTGGAGGGACAGGAGCCGGCTCAGCACGGCTCCGCCTCGTCGAGGACCGTGTGCGTCACCTGCCCGTCGGTGACGAGCGCGCCGAGGCGGACGAGGTAGTCGTCGGCCGGCCCGTCCAGGGCCACCAGGATCGCCCCATCGGCGAAGCGCACGCGCCAGTGGAGATTGCCGGCATGGTAGCCGAGTTCGAGGGCGGCGGCCTGGCTCCCTGGGACGAGGCGGAGCCAGCGCTCGGTCCCGACCCGGGCGACGAGGGCGTGACGCTCGTCCAGCGCCAGCACGGCCCCGTCGAAGAGCGGCTCGTCCCGCGGCAGGGCCAGGGCGATCTCCTCGCCGGCCAGGGTCGTCGCGCGGATCCGGCGCCGGGCGACGTCGGTGCTGGACACGACCAGCACGTCGACCGCGCCATGATGCGCGAGGTGGTGCAGGCGATCGGCCAGCCCGGAATCCCGCCGGCTGCCCAGGATGCGATGAATGACCCGCATGTCGCTCGTGTTCCGCCTGTGCTGGCCCGGTCCCCGGAGCGCCTAGCAAGAGCGATTCCGTCGGCGCTCACCACGTCCGGCTTGCGCCCGTTTCCGTGCCCGCGTCGCGCCGCTGCCACCGCGGCGTGCCGGATCGTCGGCCCTCAGCCGGGGCCAGCCCGCGCAGGGAACCGCGCGGTACGGACCGGAAGACGCCGCCGTGGAAGCCGTCCTTGGGCCGGCGCGCTGTGTCGGGGTTCCCGCCGGGTTGGCCGGCCACGCGGTGCCGGACGACGGGCTCCGGGATCACGCTGCGGGGCAGGGCGAACTGGGCCTTGAGCTCGAACGCGGCACTCCGATCCGGAGCGGGGCGCGCGTCGCGGATCGGGACGATGTCGGGGCTGCCGGGTCCTCGGCGGCATCGTCGGCGGCGTGATCCATCCGGCCGTCGGTGGACCGGCCCTCTTCTCCGCGCGCCCTGAGCCTGTCAGACGTTGTCGATCTTGAGGATCGGCGCCGTTTCGGCCCGGCTGCGCCGGCAGGCCTCGGCATCCTCCTTGAGGTCGATGCCGTAGGTCGGGATCACGGCCTTGAGGCGCGGCAGCCAGCCATCCGGCGTCAGCCGGTCGGCAAAGCACGTCTCGAGCACTTCGACCGCGATGAACGCCGCCGTCGAGGCCCCCGGCGAAGCGCCGAGCAGCGCGCAGATCGACTTGTCGGCCGCGGCCACCAGCTCGGTGCCGAATTCCAGGTAGCCTTCCTCCAGCGGGTTCGCCTTGCCGGTCGGCTTGATCGTCTGCACCCGCTGGCCGGCCACCGCCGACGTCCAGTCCTGCTTCAGGGCCTTCGGAAAGAACTGCTTCAGGGTCGCGAACTGGTGGTCGGAACTCTGAAGCACCTGACCGACGAGGTACTCGGTCAGCGCGACGTTGTCCTTGGCGACGTCGAGCAGCGGCACGATGTTGTGCGGGGTCAGCGCGGTGAACAGGTCGGTGAGCGACCCGTGCTTGAGGAACCGCGACGAGAAGCCCGCATAGGGCCCGAACAGCAGCGAGCGCTTGCCGCCGATGATGCGGGTGTCGAGGTGGGGCACCGACATCGGCGGCGAGCCGGAGGCCGCCTTGCCGTAGACCTTGGCGTGGTGGCGCGCGCTGACCGCGTCGACGTCGCAGCGCAGCCAGATGCCCGAGACCGGGAAGCCGCCATAGCCGCGCCCCTCCGGGATCTTCGAGGCCTGCAGCAGCGGCAGCGAGCCGCCGCCCGCGCCGATGAACACGAACTTCGCCGTCACGGTCTGGCGCGTGCCGTCGTAGGTGTCCTCGACGGTCACGGCCCAGCGGCCGTCATCGACCCGGTCGAGGGCGACGACCTTGCGGTTGTAGTGCACGGAAAAGCCCGGCTGCGCCGCGAGCTGCTTGACGAGGAGGTGCGTGAGGGCGCCGTAATCGACATCCGTCCCGGTGACGATCCGGGTGGCGGCGATCGCCTCGCCGGGCGCGCGGCCCTCCATGATCAGCGGCGCCCAGCCGGCGATGACCTGCGGATCCTCGCTGTATTCCATGCCGTGATAGCAATGGTGCGCCGCCATCGCGGCGTAGCGGGCCTTGAGGAACGCGACGTTCTCTGCCCCCCAGACGAAGCTCATATGCGGGCAGGGATGGAGGAAGGCGCGGGGATCGGGGATCGCGCCCTTCCGCACCAGATGCGCCCAGAGCTGGCGCGAGATGTCGAACTCGGTGTTGACCTCCAGCGCCTTGGCGATGTCGACGCTGCCGTCGGGGCGCTGGGGCGTGTAGTTCAGCTCGCAATTGGCCGCGTGGCCGGTGCCGGCATTGTTCCAGCCTTCCGAACTCTCCTGCGCGCAATCGTGCAGGGTCTCGAACATCGCGAGTGTCAGCGAGGGCTCCAGCTCCTTCAGGAGCGTGCCGAAGGTCGCGCTCATGATGCCGGCGCCGATCAGCACCACGTCGGGATTGTCGTCGCTTCGGCCGGCCATCGCGGGGCTCCTGGCAGCGGGTTCGGAGGATCTCACCGGGCGTTCGGGACGAAGGGCAGCCGGGCCTCGGCGCCGGGGGCGAGGATCACGTAGGCCCGGCACCAGGGTTCGTCGTCGACGAGGCGCCAGGAATGGCCGGAGCCGGCCGTATCCTCGGCGATGAGGATGTCGCCGGGGCGGATCGTGAAATGCGCGCCGGCCTTCGTCTGGAAGTCGAGGGTGCCGCGCAGGGTGATGACGAACTGCCGGGTCGGGGCCGGGTGCCACGCGTAGGTCCCGCCGGCCTGCGTCTCCCGGAAGGAGATCGAGACCACGTCGGTCGTGCCGCTGAGGATGTCGCCGCGCTCGCCGTGGGGCAGGGCGATGACGCCTTCCTCGAAGTAGGAATTGTCGTCGTCACCGGTCCAGATGCGAACGCAGCGGATCATCGGGCTGAACTCCGGCTTCGGAATGGCGCCTCAGCGCCAGAGATTGGTCTTGGCGAGGTCGATGATCTCGGTGCCGCGCCCGTCGATCACCGCCCGTGCGAGCCACATCCCGAAGCCCGTCGCCTGCTCGAGGCCGATCTTCGGCGGCATCGACAGTTCCTGGCGGGCCGAGACGACGTCGAGGAGGGCCGGGCCGTCATGGTCCAGCAGCGCGCGCATCGCGTCGGGCAATTCGGCCGGATCCTCGACGCGGCGGGCGAAGATGCCGGCCCCCCGGGCCATGGCGGCGAAGTCCGGGTTCACCAGTTCGACGCCGGTCTCGAGGAAGCCCGCGGCCTTCATCTCCATCTCGACGAAGCCCAGGGTGCCGTTGTTCAGCACCACGACCTTCACCGGCAGCCTGTGCTGGTTGAGGGTCAGCAGGTCGCCCATCAGCATGGCGAAGCCGCCGTCCCCGGAGAACGAGATGATCTGCCGTCCGGGATAGGCCGCCTGCGCGCCGATCGCCTGCGGCAGGGCGTTGGCCATGGAGCCGTGGTTCAGCGAGCCGATCAGCCGGCGCTTGCCGTTCATGGCGAGGTAGCGGGCCGCCCAGATCGTCGGCGTGCCGACGTCGAAGGTGAAGACCGCGTCCTCGGAGGCCGCCTCGCTCAGGGCGCGGGCGACGTATTGCGGGTGGATCTTGCCGCCGGCCTTGCCCACCGCCAGGGCGTCGAGCCCGGCGCGGGCCTTGCGGTAATGGGCGAGGCTGTCGTCGAGATGCGCCCGGTCGGTCTTCGCCTGCAGCTTCGGCAGCAGCGCCGTGATCGTGGCGCCGACATCGCCGATCAGGCCGAGATCGATCCGGCAATGGCGCCCGAGGCTCCCGGCCCGCAGGTCGACCTGCGCGATCTTGGCGTCCTCCGGGTAGAACTGGCGGTAGGGGAAGCCGGTGCCGAGCAGCAGCAGGGTGTCGCAGTCGAGCATCGCCCGGTAGCCCGACGAGAAGCCGATCAGGCCGGTCATGCCGACGTCGTAGGGATTGTCCCACTCCACGTGCTCCTTGCCGCCCAGCGCGTGGACCACCGGGGCCTTCAGCGCCTCGGCGAGCTGCAGCAGCTCCGCGTGCGCCCCGGCGCAGCCGCGGCCGCAGAACAGGGTCACGCGTTCGGCCCCGTTGAGCATCCCGGCGAGGGCGTCGAGGTCGGCGTCGCGCGGGCGCACCACCGGCGGGGGCGGCACCAGGGCGGCGGAGAGGTCGGGCGCCCCGCCCGGCATGGCCATGAGGCCGACATCGCCGGGGATCACCACCACCGCCACCCCGCGCTCGGCGATCGCGACGCGGATCGCGGTCTCGATCACGCCGGGCAACTGGGCCGGCGAGGAGACCAGCTCGCAATAGTGGCTGCATTCCTGGAACAGGTTCTGCGGGTGCGTCTCCTGGAAGTAGCCCCGGCCGATCTCGGCCGAGGGGATCTGGGCCGCGATGGCCAGCACCGGCACGCGGGAGCGGTGCGCGTCGAACAGGCCGTTGATCAGGTGCAGGTTGCCGGGCCCGCAGGAGCCGGCGCAGACCGCGAGGTCGCCGGTCAGGTGGGCCTCGGCGCCGGCCGCGAAGGCGGCGCTCTCCTCGTGGCGGGTGTGGATCCAGGCAATCGAGCCGTCCTGGCGCAGGGCCTCGGTCAGGCCGTTGAGGCTGTCGCCGACCACGCCGTAGATGCGCTTCACGCCGGCCTGCGCCAGCGCCCGGACGAACAGATCGGCGACCTTCGTGCTCATGGTGTCTCGCTCGAGTGAGGGGCTCGGGATGACGGGGTCACCGGGTCAGGCCCCGGCCAGCCCGTGGCCGATCATGGTCTTGGGATCGCAGACGGCATCGAAGCGCTCGGCCGGGACGCCCTCGGCCAGGGCGGCCTCGCGCAGCGTCGTGCCTTCGTCGTTGGCACGGTGGGCGATCTTGGAGGCGAGGTCGTAGCCGATCACCGGTGACAGGGCCGTGACCAGCATCAGCGACTGGTTCACGGTCTCGTCGATGCGCCTGCGGTTGAGTTCCGTACCGGCGACCGAGAAGGTCCGGAACTTCTCGCAGGCATCGCCCAGCACGCGGATCGCGTGGAGCGTGTTGTTGATGATGATCGGGCGCATCGCGTTCAGCTCGAAATTGCCCTGCGAGCCCGCGAAGGCGACCGCATTGTCTTCGCCGATCACCTGGATGCAGACCATCACCAGGGCCTCGCACTGGGTCGGGTTGACCTTGCCGGGCATGATCGAGGAGCCCGGCTCGTTGGCGGGCAGGAGCAGTTCGCCGAGGCCGCAGCGCGGCCCCGAGGCGAGCCAGCGCATGTCGTTGGCGATCTTCATCAGCGCCACCGCGAGCCCGCGCACCGCCGCCATCGCGGCGACCATGGCGTCCAGCGAGCCTTGCGCGGCGAACTTGTTGGGCGCGGTGACGAAGGGCTTGCCGGTCAGCGCGGCGATCTTGCCGGCGATCTCGGCGCTGAAGCCCTCCGGGGCGTTCAGCCCGGTGCCGACCGCGGTGCCGCCGGCCGCCAGCCTGTAGAGCCCGCCGCGGGACGCCTCGACCAGGGCCAGCGCGTCGCGCATCTGCTGCCCGTAGCCCGACCATTCCTGGCCGACCGTCAGCGGCGTCGCGTCCTGCAGGTGGGTCCGCCCGGTCTTGACCACGTCCATCCAGTCCTGGGCCTTGGCGTCGATGGCGTCGGCGAGCCTGTGTGCCTGCGGAAGAAGGACCTCGTCGAGTTCCAGCACCGTAGCGATGTGCATCGCGGTCGGGAAGGTGTCGTTTGAGGACTGGCCCATGTTGACGTGGTCGTTCGGGTGGACCGGGCTCTTCGAGCCGAGTTCGCCGCCCAGAAGCTGGATCGCGCGGTTCGACAGCACCTCGTTGACGTTCATGTTGGACTGGGTGCCGGAGCCGGTCTGCCAGACGTAGAGCGGGAAGTGATCGTCGAGCCTGCCGGCGATCGCCTCGTCGGCGGCCTGGACGATGGCCTGCGCCCGCCACGCCTCCAGGCGCCCGGCCGCGGCGTTGACCAGAGCCGCGGCCTTCTTGACGTAGCCGTAGGCGTGATAGACGCGCTTGGGCATGCGATCGGTGCCGATCGAGAAATGCTGGAGCGAGCGCTCGGTCTGCGCGCCCCAGTAGCGGTCCGCCGGCACGTCGATGCCGCCCATCGAATCGGTCTCGCGGCGCGTCCCCGTGGCGGAGATGCCGATCGGACGGTCCTGCAGGGCCGGGACACCTTCTTCCACGCTCGACGACATCGTGCCTCCCGCCGCGACGGGTTCAGGACGTCCTAACCGTCGCCGTCAGCCTGCCTCGCGCGCAGGGCGGCATTCTTGTTGGTTTGGATTGCGAATTGCGCATTCGTGCCCGTTCGGACACGCGCGCTCGATGGGAAGCCCGCTCGGAGCGCCGCCGCAGGCCATCCACCCGGTACCGGTCCGCCGGCGCGCGGCTCAGATCACGCCGAACCAACCCAGGAGGCCGGCAATCGCGAGGATGGGCAGCGGATTGAGGGCCGTGCGCCAGAACAGCAGGGTGAAGAGCGCCGCGGCGATGTAGCCCCGCGCCGAGAAGCCGGCGCCCTCGGCCACCGTCCACCCGCTCGCCAGGATCAGCCCGACGGCGATCGGCCCGAGTGCCGCCTCCAGGGCGACGTGCCATGCGCTGCCTGAGGTCCGTTGCCAGAGCCGCGCCACGACGATCATCAGCAGCCCGGCCGGCAGCATCATGGCCGCCTGCGCGACCAGGGCTCCCGCGAGCCCCGCGACCTTGTAGCCGATCATCGCGACGATCAGGTTGCTCGGGCCGGGGGCGGCCTGCGAGATCGCGAAGATGTCGGAGAAGGCGGCCCCGGTGAGCCAGTGCGCCTCCCCGACCGCGTGCCGCGCCATCTCCGGCACGACGCTGTTGCTGCCGCCGATGGACAGGATCGACAGCGTGCTGAAGAAGGCGGCGAGCGCGATGAGGTCGCTGGCCTTCACGAGGCCGCCCCATCCGCGCCGCGCCGGTGCAGATGCCGCCAGGCCAGCAGGAAGGCCGGCGGCGCCAGGATCGCCAGCACGGCGATCAGCGGCAGATGCAGCAGAACCGAGCCCAGGAAGGCCGCCGCGATGAAGGCGAGGGCGGCGGGCCGCCGCGCGAAGCCCTCGCCCGCCTTCAGGCCTGCCGACAGGGCGAGCCCGACCGCGGCGGCGGTGACGCCGCGCAGGACATCCTGGACCGCCGGCACCGCGCCGCTGTGGAAATAGGCCCAGGCGAGGCCGAGGACGATCCAGAACGGCACGAGCGTCAGGCCCAGCAGGGCGGCGGCCGCCCCGGACACGCCGCGGAAGCGGTGGCCGACATAGATCGCGAAATTCGCCTGGTTGGCGCCGGGCAGCACCCGCGCCAGCGCGTAGGCGCTGAGGAACTCCGCATCGTCGAGCCAGCGCTTGTCCTCGACGATCAACTTTCGGGCCCAGGCCGTGAGGCCGCCGCCGAAGCTGACCAGGGTCAGCCGGTTGAACAGCCAGAACAGTTCCAGGAGGCCGGGCGGCGCGGCGTCTGGCGCCGGCAAGGGCTCAGCTGTGTCGGAGGTCGGCATCCGGCTCGAACTCCGCGCTCTCGTCCGCATCCGGTGCCGCAATCGGATAGGGTGGCTCGTATCGCCGCGACCCCTTCCAGTCCGCCTCGAAGACGGCGGCGATCGCACCGACGATCGCGGGCTCGCCGATCACGACGCCGAGCTCGCGCCGCAGATCGAAAGCGGCCTGATCGAGGTTCTGGGTGCCGAGATAGACCCGCTCGCCGTCGATGATCGCGATCTTGCCGTGGCTGCGCAGCTGGCGCTGCTTGTGCAGGCGGCCGCCGGCCTCGCGGAACAGCCGCCACAGGGCGAAGGAGTACATCAGGTCGGGCTGGTGCAGGCCGTGCTTGCCGCCGCACAGGAGGCGAACCCGGACGCCCCGCTTCAGGGCGGCATGGATCCGCTCGAAGATCACCGGCTCGGCGAATTTCGGGTGGGCGAGATCGATGCTGCGCCTGGCCCCGTCGAGCAGGTTGCACAGGATCGCCCGGGCGCTCCCCGGGCTCCAGGACAGGCCGGACCCGCCGTTCGGCGCGAATGTCCCATCGGTCCAATCCGCCTCGAAGCAGGCCCGTATGTCGGCGACCTGACCAGGATCGGACAGGATGATCCCGTAATCCCGGGTCTTGGTGAAGTACTTCTCCATGAAGTTGAACGTCGCGACCATCGCGCGCGCGCCGTCGACGACCAGCGACTTCTCGTGGGTGACGAGGAAGCGCGGCGATGTCCAGCGCACCGGAAGGCCGGCCTCCTCCAGGCGCGCGAAGGTCCGATCGTTGACGCGCTCGCCGGTGCCCTTGGCCGGATTGAGAAGGACGCGGACGGCGATGCCGGCCGCATGCCGGTCCAGGACGGCGTCGATCAGCAGGGGATGGTCGAAGGTAAATTGCTTGAGCAGGATCTCCCGCTCGGCGCTCCGCATCAGGGCGACGACCGGCTCGGTCCCGTGGTCCGGCTGAACGATGAGCTGGGGGGCCTGCATGTCGGCGCGACGATGTCCTTGTGCCGGATCTGTGGGACGGGCTCGCCCGCGCGGGGCGGTCAGGCCACGCGCGGTCGCTCACCGGTGCTGCCGCGACGAAGCCGATGGCCGAGGCGGGCCATGTAAATGTAAACGACCGGCGTGGTGTAGAGCGTGAGGAGCTGAGAAACGATCAGTCCTCCGACGATTGTAAGGCCGAGCGGCTGGCGGATCTCTGCGCCGGCACCGGTCGCGAGCAGGAGGGGGAGGCCTCCGAGCAGCGCGCAGAGCGTCGTCATCAGGATCGGCCGGAAACGCAGGCGCCCCGCCTCGCGGGCCGCTTCCGTCGCGGACAGGCCGCGGTTCCGCTCCGCCTCCAGGGCGACGTCGACCAGCATGATGCCGTTCTTCTTGACGATGCCGATCAGCAGGATGATCCCGATGAGGCCGATCAGGTCGAGCGGCCGCCCGAAGGCCATGAGCGCCAGGAGGGCGCCGAGCCCCGCGGAGGGCAGCGTCGAGAGAATCGTGATCGGATGGATCGTGCTCTCGTAGAGCATGCCGAGGATCAGGTAGATCGCGAACAGGGCGAGCAGGATCAGGGGCGCCATCCCGCCGAGCGCGGCGCGGAACGCCTTCGCGTTGCCCTCGAAACCGTGCGCCACGGAGGGCGGCATCCGCAAGGCGGCGACCGCGTCCTCGACCGCCGTGACGGCCGTGCCGATCGTGACGCCGGGGGCGAGGTTGAAGCTCAGCGTCATCGACGGGAACTGGTTCTGGTGGTTGATGGCCAGCGGCGTGACGTCCGGCACGGCCGTGGCGATCTCGCCGATCGGCACCATCGTCCCGCTCTGCGAGCGGACATAGATCCGCCGGAGGGCCTCGGGGCCGAACTGGTAGGACGGTTCGACCTCCAGGATCACGTAATACTGGTTGAGGGCCGTATAGAGCCGGGCCACGTGGCGCTGGCCGAAGGCGTCGTAGAGCGTCTGGTCGATCTCGGCGGGATCGACGCCGAGGCGCGACGCGGTGGCCCGATCGATCGAGAGCCGCAGCGTGCGCCCGGCCGATTGCCGGTCGCTGGCGACGCCGCGCAACACCGGGAGCGCCCGGAGCCGGTCGGCGAGGCGCGAGCCCCAGACGGTCAGCTCGGCCGGATCCAGGTCGGTGAGCGTGTACTGGAACTGCGTCTTGCTGAGGCGGCCGCCGATGGTGATGTCCTGGGCGGCCTGCATGTAGAGGGTGATCCCGGGGACCGACGCGAGCGCCGTGTCGAGGCGCCGCATGACCTGGAACACGCTCACGTCGCGCTGGCCGAAGGGCTTCAGCGTGATGAACACCCGTCCGTCGTTCTCCGTGACGGTCGGCCCGCCGGCTCCGACGAAGCCGACGGCGCTGGCGACCGCCGGGTCCCGGGCCGCGATGGCCAGGAGCGCCTGCTGGGCGGCCTTCATGGCGGCCGGCGAACTGTCCTGGGCCCCTTCCGCGATGCCCAGGATGAGGCCGGTGTCCTCCTCGGGGAAGAAGCCTTTCGGGATGACGACGAACAGACCGAGCGTCGTGAGGATCGTGGCGATCATGACGCAGAGGGTCACGGCCTGATGCCGCAGCACCACCGCCAAGCCCCGATCGTACAGGGCGAAGAGCCGGTCGAACATTCGCTCGACGGCCCGTGAGATCCGCCCCGGCGCGTCCTGCCGCCGGGGCGGCAGGAGCTTGGCGCAGAGCATCGGGATCAAGGTCAGGGAGACCGCGGTCGAGACCAGGATCGCGACCGCGACCGTCGCGGCGAATTCCCGGAACATCGATCCGACGACACCGCCCATGAGGAAGAGCGGTATGAACACGGCGATCAGCGAGATCGAGATCGACAGGACCGTGAAGCCGATCTCCGACGCGCCCGCGACGGCCGCCTCGACGGGGCCCGCGCCCTCATCGATGTGCCGCACGACGGTCTCGACCATCACGATGGCGTCGTCGACCACGAAGCCGATCGCGACCGACAGGCCCATCAGCGACAGGTTATCGAGGCTGTAGCCGAGCGGGTACAGCGCCGCCACCGTGCCCAGGAGCGCGATCGGGACGGAAAGCGCCGGGATGACGGTCGCCCAGACCGTGCGCAGGAACACCGCGATGACGCCGACGACGAGGGCGATGGTCAGCAGCAGCGTGCGCCGCACGTCGTCGAGGCTCTCGACGATCGTCGTCGTCCGGTCGGACACGATGGCGACGTCGATGCCCGGCGGCAGGGACGCCCTCAAGTGCGGGAGCCGCGCCCGGATGGACGCGACGGTCTCGACCACGTTGGCCCCGGCCTGCCGCTGCACGGCGAGGATCACCGTCGGCTTGCCGTCGATCCAGCCCGCCAGGGTCTCGTCCTGCGGCGCCTTGACGGTCCGCCCGATGTCGCGGATGCGGATCGGCGCGCCGTCGCGATAGGCGACGATCGCCGCGTCGAAGCCTTCGGCGGTCAGAAGCTGATCGTTCGTCGTGAGGGCGAAGGTCTGCTGTCGTCCGTAGAGCTGCCCGGTCGGCTGCTCGACGGTGAGCCGCGCCAGTGCCCGCCGCACCTCGGGAAAGCTCAGCTGCTCCGACGCCATCAGGGCGGGGTTGAGCTGGACGCGCAGCGCCGGCAGTTGCAGGCCGCCGACCAGAACTTGGCCCACGCCTGCGATCTGCGCGATCCGCTGCGCCAGGATGGAATCGGCGTAATCCGAGACCGTGGTGATCGGCAGGACGTCCGAACGCACCGCGATCAGCAGGATCGGCGCGTCGGCCGGGTTCGTGCGCCGGGAGACGGGCGGATCGAGCAGGCTCGCGGGCAGCTGCCCCTGGGTATTGTTGATCGCGGCCTGGACGTCGGTGGAGACGCCATCGAGGCTCCGGCTGCGATCGAATTGCAGCGTGATCTGCGCGTAGCCGACGCCGCTGCTTGAGGTCATCTGGCTGAGCCCGGGCACCTGCCCGAACTGGCGCTCCAGCTGCGTGGTCACGGAATCGGCCACGATCTGCGGCGATGCGCCCGGAAGCTGCGCCGTGACCTGGAGGATCGGCGTGTCGATGCTGGGCAACGCCGCGATCGGCAGCAAGGGGTAGCTCGCCACCCCCAGCGCCACGACGGCCACCATGAGGAGGGCCGTGGCGATCGGGCGCCGGATGAAGGGGGCCGACAGGTTCACGGCAGCAGCCCGAGCGCGCGCGTCGTCGTCTGAGAGACGGCTCCGGGCTCGGCTTCCGCCACGACGGTTCCGGGCCGCAGGCGGTACTGGCCCTGCGTCACGACCGTCTCGCCTGGGCCGAGCCCGGATCCGATGAGCGCGAGACCCTTGTGCCGCGACGCGACGGCGACCGGCCGGACGCGCACCGTGCGGTCGTCGCCGACCACGTAGACGAAGGTCCCGTGGTCGTTCTGCTGGATGGCATCGACCGGTATCGTGAGCGCGTCCTTGATGACGCGGGGGCTGATTTCCGCCACCACGAAGGTGCCGGGCCAAAGCGCACGCTGCGCATTCGGGACGTTGGCCTTGAGCTGAACGGTGCCGGTCCTGGTCTGCGCCTGATTGTCGATCAGCAGCAGGGTGCCGCTGTCGAGCAAGTGCGTCCCGGTCTGGTCATATATTTGGGCCGCGACCGGACCGTGCGTCAGCGCGGTCTGGATTTCGGGAATGTCGCCGGCCGCCACCGTGACGATCACGCTGATCGGCTGCAGCTGCGCGACGACGACGATCCCGCCGGGATCGCTCGGGCGGACGAGGTTGCCGACATCCGTCAGCCGGATGCCGGTCACGCCGTCGAAGGGCGCCCGCAGGGTGGTGAAGCCGAGCTCCGCTTCCGCGTAGGCGACGGCGGCCTTGTCGATGGCGACCGCGGCCGCCTGTTCGGCGACCTGCGCCTTCTGGTCCTCGACCAGCCGATCCGTGGCGTATCCCTTCTCCAGCAGCGGCGCGTTGCGGTCGAGGTTGAGCTGGGCGTTGCTCAGCCGCGCCAGGTCCCGCTGCAGCTGCGCCTTGGCCTGATCGAGCTTGGCCCGGTAGATCTCGGGATCGACCGTGGCCAGCACCGAGCCGGCCGCCACGGACCTGCCCTCGACGAACGTCACGCTCGTGAGCAAGCCGGTGACTTGGCTGCGTATCGTCGCCGTGTTGTAGGCCTGCACGGTCCCGAGCCCCTTGAGGACGACCGGTACGTCGCCGCGGGCGACCTTGGCGGTGACGACTGGGACCGGAGCGTCGCGTTCTGCCGCCCGGGCCGTCTCCCGGCCGTCGATCAGGGCTGCGAGCGCCAAGGCTGCGAGCGCCTGGGCTGCGAGCGCCAGGGCTGCGAGGGTCGGGGCTGCGAGGGTCGGGGCGACGCGTGTCGCGCGAGCGAAGCGGGCCATGCGGGTTCGCCTCCGGCGACGCTGAGGGCGCGCCTCAGCACAGGTGCAGGGCGGTCTCGGAGGCGCTGGCGCGCCGGCCTGCGGACGGCGCCGCCTGCTGAGCCTCCTCGGTGCCGTGCGCCTCCAGCACGGTCTTTCCGCGGAAGACCCAGTAGGCATGGCCCAGATAGCCGATGATGACCGGGACGACGATCAGCACGCCGATCCCGACGAAGCGCAGGGTCGCATCGTCGGACGCGGCGTTCCAGATCGTGGCGTGGCGGGGCACGACGTAGGGCCAGAGGCTGACCACCAGCCCCGCGAAGCCGAGGAGGAACAGCACGATCGTCCATTGAAACACCCGCGTCTCGCGCCCGCTCCACAGGCTGCGCCCGATCAGCACCGAGACGCCGGCGGCCGCCGCAGGAAGGAGCGCCAGCGGCAGCAGCTGCGGCCATGCAAACCAGCGCTGCGCGACCTCGGGAACGGTGAGGGCCGTCCAGGCGCTCACCAGGATCATCATGGCGGCCGTGAGGATCAGGGCGGCCCGTCCCACCTCCCGGCCGAAGACCTGCACCGCCCCGTCGGTGCGCCAGATCAGCCAGCCCGCGCCCAGGAGCGCATAACCGCCGACGAGGCCGGCGCCGCAGAGCAGGCCCAGCAGGCTGAAGGCGCTGAACGGGCTTCCGGAGAAGACGCCCTCATGCACCGGAACACCGCCGATGAAGCCGCCCAGGACGAGGCCCTGCGCCAGCGTGGCGAGGAGGGAGCCGCCCGCGAAGGCGAAATCCCAGACGCGCCGGAAGCGCGTCGCCTGGAACCGGAACTCGAAGGCGATGCCCCGCAGGATCAGGGCGAACAGCATCGCCATGATCGGCAGGTAGAAGGCCGGAAGCAGAACGTAATAGGCGATCGGAAAAGCGGCCCAGAGCAGGGCGCCGCCGAGGACGAGCCAGGTTTCGTTGCCGTCCCACATCGGCGCGATGCTCTGCATCATCAGGTCCCGGTGCCGATCGCGCGGTGCGAGCAGGAACAGGATGCCGATGCCGAGGTCGAACCCGTCGGCGAGCACGTAGATCGCGATGGCGAAGGCCGCGACGAGGGCGAAGATCAGGGGTAAATCCATCGTCATTCCCCGGCCGCGATCGGCGTGGTGTAGCGGGGCGCCCGGCCCAGGACCGCCGTTCCGGCCTGTTCGAGGCCGGGGCGCACCGCGTTCGGATGCAGGTCCGCGATCGCGGCCGGTCCGCGGATGACGATGCGCGCGCCGTACCAGAAGAAGGCCAGGAGCAGCAGGTTGTAGACCAGGGCGAACATCAGCAGCGAGGTCAGCACGGCCCCGGGCGCGAGCGGCGCGACGGCGTCGGCCGTGCGCAGATGTCCGTAGACCACGTAGGGCTGCCGCCCGGTCTCGGTCACGGTCCAGCCGGCGATCACCGCGATGAAGCCCAGCGGGGTCGCCGCCATGGCGGCGAGCTGGAACCAGCGGGTGGTGAACAGGCGGCCGCGCCAGCGGAGCACGCCGCCGATGACGGCCAGGATCAGGAGCACGAGGCCGACGCCGACCATGATGCGGAAGGCGAAGAACACCAGCGGCACGTAGGGCCGGTCGGCGGCCGGGACGGCCTTGAGCCCCTGCACGTAGCCGTTCCAGCTATGCGTCAGGTAGAGGCTCGCGGCGTGCGGGATCGCGATCTCGAAGAGGTTGCGCTCGGCTGCCATATCCGGCCACGCGATCAGCGTCGCCGGGACGCCCGAGCCGGACTCCCAGAGCCCCTCCATGGCGGCGAGCTTGGTCGGCTGGTGGCGCATGGTGTTGCGTCCATGCGCGTCGCCGATGACGAGCTGCAGCGGGACGAGCACCAGGGCCGCGCCCATCGCCAGGGAGAAGCCCTTGCGGGCGACCGCGACGTGCTGGCGCCGCCAGAGGTGGTAGGCCGAGACCCCCGCGACCACGAAGCTGCCCGTGATGTAGCTGGCGCAGACCATGTGCAGGAAGCGATAGGGAAAGGACGGGTTGAAGAACGCCGCCCACCAGTCGGCCACATGGAACAGGCCGTCGGCATCGAGCGTGTAGCCCGCCGGCGTCTGCATCCAGCTGTTGGAGGCCAGGATCCAGCTGGCGCTGAACAGGGTCCCTGTGGCGACCATCAGGCAGGCGAAGAAATGCGCGCCGCGCCCGACGCGGTTCTCCCCGAAGATGACGATGCCGATGAAGCCCGCCTCCAGGAAGAAGGCGGTCATGACCTCGTACATGAAGAACGGCCCGAGCACGTTGCTGACGGCCCGGGAGAACCCGCTCCAGTTCGTCCCGATCTGGTAGGAGAGGACCAGCCCGGTCACGACCCCCATGCCGAAGCCCAGCGCGAAGATGCGGATCCAGAACCGCATCAGCGCGCCGTAGACCGGATCGTCCGTGCGCCACCACCGGAAGCTCAGGAACGCGACGAACGAGGCGATGCCGATCGTGAAGGCCGGCCACAGGATGTGGAAGCCGATCGTGAAGGCGAACTGGATCCGGGAGAGCGTGAGGGCGTCCATGCTCAGGCTCCCGTTCCGAGGCGGCGCATCCGGACCGGAATCGCCTTGTAGGAGGGGGTGTGGCTCTGCGGATCGTGCAGGCCGAGGGGGACCAGGGGATTGGCTTCGGGGTAATAGGCGCCGACGCAGCCGTCGGGCAGCGCGTAGGGCACGACCTCAAAGCCCTCGACCGAGCGGGCGATTCCGTCCTGCGCGAGGGTGTGGAGGGCGACGCGGTCCCCGGCCCGAACGCCCTGCCGGGCCATCTCGGCCTCGCTCAGGAAGACCACCATGCGGCCGCCGAAGACGCCCCGGTACCGGTCGGACAGGCTGTAGAGCGTCGTGTTGTACTGATCGTGGCTGCGCATCGTCGTGAGCCAGAGCGCATCCGGGTCATCGGCGTATTCGTCCTCGTCCAGGCCTTCGAAGACCGCGAACTCGGCGCGGCCGGACGGCGTCGCCCAGATCCGCTCGCGCGCCAGCGAGGTGAGATGAAAACCGCCGGGCACGCGGATCCGCGCGTTGAAGCCCTGGAAAATCGGGAAGACGCGCTCGATCGCGTCGCGGATCCGGTCGTAATCCGCGGTGAAGTCCTCCCAGGGAATGGCCGAGCCGGGGCCGAGCGTCGCCCGCGCGATGCCGGCCACGATCGCGGTCTCGCTCAGCAGGTGCTCCGAGGCCGGAAGGTTGCGGCCGGCCGAGGCATGCACCATCGACATCGAGTCCTCGACGGTGATCGATTGCGGGCCCGTCGCCTGGTGGTCGACCTCGCTGCGGGCGAGGCAGGGCAGGATGTAGGCTTCCCGGCCGTGGACCAGCTGGCCCCGGTTCAGCTTGGTGTTGATCGCCACCGTCAGGTCGAGCGTCCGCATCGCCCGCTGGACGGCTTCGGTGTCGGGCACGGCGGCGGCGAAGTTTCCGCCGAGGGCGATGAAGGCCCGCGCCTGGCCCCGCAGCATCGCGCCGAGGGCCGTGACCACGTCGTGGCCATGGGCCCGGGGCGGCTCGAAGCCGAAGACGTCCCGCATCCGGTCGAGCATGTCCGGCGTCGGCTTCTCGGTGATGCCGACGGTTCGGTTGCCCTGAACGTTGGAATGCCCGCGCACCGGGCACAGGCCCGCGCCCGGCCGCCCGACATTGCCCCGCAGGAGCGCGAGGTTGCTGATCAGGCGGACATTCTCGGTGCCGCGGCGATGCTGGGTGATCCCCATCCCCCAGACCAGGATGGCGTTCTCCGCCGCCACGTAGGTCCGTGCCGCGGATTCGAGGTCCGCCCGGCTGAGCCCGGACCGGCGCTCGATCGCCGCCCAGGGTGTCGCGCGAAGGTCGGCTGCGAGGGCCTCGAAGCCGCGCGTGTGGCCCGCGATGAAGTCCGCATCGAGCACGCGCCCCGTGTCGGCGGCGATGGCCGCATCGTCCATCGCGATGCAGGCCTTCATGATCCCCTTGAGGGCGGCCGCATCGCCCCCGACCCGGACCTGGAAGATGCGCGAGGCGATCGGCGTCGAGGTCAGCGACGCCATCTCGACGGGATTCTGCGGCGCCTGGAAGCGCTCCAAGGCCCGCTCCCGGAACGGATTGAAGCTCAGGATCGCCGCGCCCCGCCGCGACGCGTCGCGCAGGCTCGTCATCATCCGCGGGCTGTTGGTCCCCGGATTCTGGCCGAAGATCAGGATCGCGTCGGCGCGGTCGAAATCCTCCAGGAGAACCGTGCCCTTGCCGACGCCGATGCTCTGCGGGAGACCCACACTGGTCGCCTCGTGGCACATGTTCGAGCAATCGGGGAAGTTGTTGGTCCCGTAGGCCCGTCCGAGGAGCTGGAACAGGAAGGCGGCCTCGTTGGAGGCGCGCCCGGACGTGTAGAACTCGACCTGATCCGGATCCGTGCCGTCGCGCAGGATCGTCCCGATCCGCGCGAAGGCATCCGCCCAGTCGACCGGGACATACCTGTCGCTGGCCGCCTCGTAGCGCATCGGGTGCGTGATGCGACCGACCATCTCCAGGTCGTAGTCGCTCCACGTCGCCAGTTCGGACACCGTGTGGGCGGCGAAGAAGTCCGGGGTGCAGCGCTTGGCGGTCGCCTCCCAGGCCATGGCCTTGGCCCCGTTCTCGCAGAATTCGAACGGGCCGGGCTTCTTGGGATCGGGCCAGGCGCAGCCCGGGCAGTCGAAGCCCGAGGGCTGGTTCATGCGCAGGAGCGTCGCCGCTCCGCGCACCGCAATCTCCTGTTCGACGAGCGCCTTGCCGGTCGCCTCCAGCGCGCCCCAGCCGCCGGCAGGATTGGTGTAGGCGCGGATCTTGGCCTTGGCCATCGGGGTCCTCGGGCTGGAGGCGGGCGCGGACGTCAGAAGCGTCCGAAGCGGCGATCAGGGACGAGACGCGTGCGATGCGCCGGAACAGGCGGCCGGGCATGCCGGCCGATCCCGCTTCGCGCGGCATCCGGCTCCCGCAATCCGCGGCCGGAGGCCGGGCGCCCCGATCGCGCCGCCGCGCAGCTCGGGGGCGATCCTGCGGATCATGCGAGGCGCGGGCCTGTCCGAACGCCTCAGCGACGGTGGTGCCGATGGTGGCGACGCGGACGCATCACTCCGTACCGCGAGGTGATCCGCGCGCCACGGTGCATGCCGGCGAAATGGCCGTTGCCCTGTGCGGCCGCGTCCCGATCCAGGCCATCGCCGGCCGCGAGGCTCGGAGCGGCTGAGGCGACCAGAAACCCGACGAGCACGGTGGCGCCGAGGAGAAGTGACTTCATCGTCCATGATCCCTGAAGATCGCCCCGTCCGGGCGACGGAGTCCGGCCACGTGGACGCCGCGAGCATTCCGGAGCGACGCGCAGGTGGATGTTACATGGACTGAAGTAAGCAGCTTCAGGAATATTGATGGATCCTATCCTTTTGGAACATTCGTGCCACGTCACTCGGCCACCATCACCTGACGATCTCATGCCGATGCCGATGGAACCGATCCGATCGTCCAAATGGCCGCCGCTTTCGACAAGATGCGTCGGTGCGATCGCGGTCTCTTGGGTGAGGCTGCGTGCGGATCACGCGCCTCCGGCGCGATCCAGCATCGCGGCCGATCAAGCAGGGAGACGCCGGGTGGCGCCAGTGTGCAGGCACGTTGCAGGCATCCAGAGGGTGACGCCGAGTGCGCGCGGCTGTGAGGATTGTCTCCGGATCGGCAGCGCATGGTTTCACCTGCGCGTCTGCCGAACCTGCGGTCACGTGGGCTGCTGTGATCAGTCGCCCATGCGCCATGCGACGGCGCATTTCCACGCAACCGAGCATCCCATCATCGAGGGATACGATCCTCCGGAAGGTTGGGGCTGGTGCTATGTCGACGCGGTCATGATCGATCTCGAAGGCGACACCACGCCTCAAGATGGTCCGATCCCGCGATATTACTGACTTCGCCAGGCTTTAGATCCGACAACGACCAAAGATCGTCGAGCCCGGGATTTTTGGCGCGCGCCGGTGATGCGTGGGGCCTCCGGCCCGCCCGGGCACCGCGCGGCCGTTTCACCGCTGTCGGGCGTGACGCGGCGCATCGCTCTGAGCGCCCTTCGGGCCGCAACGCTTCTCTTGCAACGAGGATTGCATGGTGACCACCACGGATCTGTCGTTCCGCTACCGCCTCGAGGAGCAGCCGCCTCGCCTCGGACCCGGAGGCGTCACCCGGGGCGCCTCGGTGAAACAGTTTCCGGCCAGTCAGGGTCTTGCCGGCGTGTCCATGCGGCTCGCGCCCGGCGGCATGCGGGAGATGCACTGGCACGCCAACGCTGCCGAATGGGCCTATGTCGTTTCGGGATCCTGCCGCACCACCATCCTGGACCCCGATGGCGGCTCGGCGATCGACACGTTCGGTCCCGGCGACGTCTGGTATTTCCCCCGCGGCTGGGGGCACTCGATCCAGGGGCTCGGACCGGATGAGTGCCACTTCATCCTCATCTTCGACAACGGCGACTTCTCCGAGGATCACACCTTCAGCGTCACGGATTGGTTGGCGCATACGCCCGCGGCCGCCCTGGCGCAGAATCTCGGCCTCAGCGCGGCGGATCGAGCCGGTTTGCCCCATGGCGAGGCGTATTTCGCTCTGGGGCCTGTGCCGGATGACCGATCGCCCGATGCGGCGCCCCGGGCGCGGCCGGAACTGACCTCACGTCACCGCTACCCGCTCCACGCCCAGGAACCGCGGCGCGTCCCCGGAGGCGGCACCCAGCGCACCGTCACGGTCGACGAATTCCCGCTCTCGACCACGATGGCGGGATCCGTGCTCGAGATCGAGCCGGGGGCGATGCGGGAGCTGCACTGGCACCCGAACGCCGACGAATGGCAATATTACCTCGCAGGCTCGGCCGAGATGGCCGTGTTCCTGGCGGAAGGTCACGTCGTCGTCGAGACCTTCGACGCGGGCGATGTCGGCTACGCCCCGATGGGATCGGGACACTACATCCGGAATACGGGGCCCGGCATCCTCAGGGTGCTCATCGGCTTCAACAACGGGCGTTACCAAGCCAACGATCTCTCGGCGTGGCTGGGCTCGAACCCGCCGGACGTGCTGGCGACCAACCTGGGGGTGCCACGTCCCGTAGCCGAGGCGCTGACGCGCCATCGGGGCTTTCTGATCCCGGGAGCCTGACCGTGACTCGGCCGGGCAACGCCGCCCGGCAAGCCCGAAGCCCGGCCGGACGCCGCGTCGGCCGGGAGCGTCCCTCAGCGATGACGCATTCCTTGATCGACCACCTGTCCCACGGTCTGAGGCGTCTCGCGGCGACCGGTGTGCCGTTCGGAATCCGGACGACGCTGGCCGCCCTGACGGCGCTCTGGCTGGCCATGTGGCTTCAGCTCGACACGCCGCGCTGGGCTGCCTGGACGGTGATGTCGCTGGCCTTGCCCACCCGCGGCCTGGTCGCCCGGAAAGGGGCATGGCGGATGATCGGTACCGTGCTGGGGCTCGTCGCCGGCGTGGTCGGGATCGCGGCGTTCGCTCAGGCGCCGATCGCCCTGGGGCTGTATCTGGCCCTGTGGTTCGGGCTCAGCGCCTATGTCGGGGGGAGCCTTCCGGGTCTCGCCTCCTACGGGGCCGCCCTGGGCGGCCTGACGGCGGGCCTGATCGTCGTCCTGAGTTCCGATGCGCCCCTGTCGGTGTTCGGAACGGCTTTGGCGCGCGGTGCCGAGATCTCGCTCGGGATCGCCTGCGTCTACGCGGCGAGCGCGCTTGCCGAGATCGGCCAGGGTCCCCCGCCCGCAACTGCGGTCGCGGCGATGCCGAGTTCCGACGTGGTCGCCGCCAACGCGCTTCGAACCAGCCTGGTCGTCGGGGCCGCCTGGGCGATCTGGATCGCGACCGCTTGGCCGACCGGCGGCCTTTTCGTCGCCTTCGCGGGGGTCGTGTCGATCATCTTCGCCACGATGCCGGATTCCGACCGGCGTGCGCGCGCCTATCTCTGGGGCGTCGGCGTCGGCCAGATCGCCGGGCTGGGCGCGAAGTACTACCTCCTCGGCACGCCGGCCGCCTTCGAGATCCTCGCCGTCGTTCTGTTTCCCTTCCTCTTCGTCGGCGCCGTCGCCGTCACGGATCTGCGCACGACGGGGGCGGCGATCGGCTACAACCTGTCGTTCCTGACGGCGGTCGATCCGATGAACCCGATGCAGTACGACCTCATCGGCTCGCTGAACCAGAGCCTGGCGGTCTTCGTCGGCATCGCCTTCGCGGTCGCGGCTTTCGAGGTGGTGCTCCCCGGGCGGATCTGGAGGACCGCCCCATGATGCCGCTGCGCGAGATCGACATCCTGGGGGTTTTCGTGGCGCCCTTCGCACCCTGCGTGCTGATCGCCGTCTGCGTGACCGCCGCCGCCGTCGTCACCTTGCGCCGGGTCCCGGCGACCCGGCCTTGGTCGCGTTCGCCGCTGATCGAACTCGCCTGCTTCACCGTGACCCTGTCGGGGCTCGTCCTCATGCTCGGGCGTATGTGAGTGATGCCAAGCCTCCAGCAAGGCAGTGCGCCGCCGGCGCGGGTGCAGCCGCCGACGCCGCTGCCCCGTCCCGCCGCCCCGTCGGTCTTCGGCCTCTTCGCGGTCGCGACGGTGCTGGCGGGCGCCGGGCTCCTCGCCTGGCTCGCCTGGGCCTATTACGTCGACACGCCCTGGACCCGGGACGGCAGCGTGCGCGTCTACACGGCGCAGGTCGCGGCCGAGATATCCGGCCAGGTCACCGAGGTCCTCGTCACCGACAACCAGACGGTCCGCAAGGGCGACGTGCTGTTCCGGATCGATCCGCGCGACTACCGGATCGCGGTCAAGCGCGCGCAGGCCGCCGTGGCCCGGGCCGCCGCGCAGGTCGCCAATGCCCGGGCCGAGGCGGACCGCCGCAACAGGCTCGACGACCTCGCCGTCAGCGCCGAGGTGCGTCAGACCTACCAGAGCAACGCCGACGCGGCCGAGGCCGCCTACCAGGGGGCCGTCGCCGATCTGGAGAACGCCGAACTCAACCTCTCGCGCGTGGAGGTGCGCTCGCCCGTCAACGGCGCCGTGACCAACCTCCTCCTGCAGGCCGGCACCTACGCGATCGCCGGCCAAGCCGCGATGACGCTCATCAATTCCGACAGCTACTGGGTCGCGGGCTATTTCGAGGAAACGCAGCTGCGCCGCATCCGGGTCGGCGACGCGGCCCGGATCGTGCTGATGGGCTACCCGGACCGGGTGCTGAACGGCCGCGTCCAGAGCCTCGCCGGCGGCATCATGGACCCGAATGCGACACCCGGCGTCGCCGGCCTGCCCTCGGTCAATCCCGTCTTCACCTGGGTCCGGCTCGCCCAGCGGATCCCGGTCCGCGTCACGCTCGATGCCGTGCCGGACGACGTGACGCTCGCCGCCGGCCTGACCGCGACCGTGAGCGTCGCGGCCGGGGCGCCGCCCCCGTCCCATGCTCCCGGCGGGACGATCCCGAAGCCGGCCCGCTGAACGGAGTGAGATCCCCGATGGTCCAGATGCTCGGCGATGCCGCGATGTCCTCGCCCCTCGACCAGACCGATCCCTATCTGCGGGAGGCTCAGACCTTCCCGCTCCTCGACGCGGGCATGATCGCGCGCATCGCCCAGTACGGCACGGAGGAAACGGTGCCGGCCGGCACGTTCCTCTACCGGCGCGGCGATCGCGCCGCCGACTTCTTCCTGCTGCTCGACGGCGCGGTGGAGACGTTCGACGAGGGGCCGGATCGCGAGCGGCACGTCTTCACGGTCCATCATGCGGGGCAGTTCACCGGCGAGACGAACTTCCTGAACGGGCGGGAATCCCTCGTCAGCAGCCAGGCCCGGACGGATACCCGGCTGATCCGCGTCCCGCGCCTGGAGTTCCGGCGGATGCTGGCGGCCGAGCCGGACCTCTCCGAGATCGTGATGCGGGCCTTCATCCTGCGCCGCCTGGGCTTCGTGCGGCACCAGCATGGCGGCGTGGTGCTGATCGGACCGAGCCACTGCGCGGAGACCCTGCGCCTGCAGCGCTTCATGACGCGCAACGCCTATCCGCATCGGACCGTCGCCACCGATCTCGACGGGGACGCGCCGGAGATGATGCGGCGCTTCGGACTTGGCGAGGCCGATCTGCCCGCGGTCGTCGCGCCCGGCCCGGTCGTCCTGCGCAATCCGTCCACCTGGGAGCTTGCCGACCGGATCGGCCTCACCGAGCCCCTCGACGAGGACCGGGTCTTCGACGTCGCGGTCGTGGGGGCGGGGCCTGCCGGCCTCGCTGCCGCGGTCTACGCGGCCTCGGAGGGCCTCTCGACCCTCGTGATCGAGCAGGAGGCGCCCGGCGGTCAGGCCGGGACGTCCTCGAAGATCGAGAATTACCTGGGCTTCCCGACCGGGATCTCGGGGCAGGCGCTCGCCGGACGGGCCCAGATCCAGGCGCAGAAATTCGGCGCCCATCTCGCGATCTCGCGGGCCGCCTGCCGCCTCGATTGCACGGATCGGCCGTATCGCATCGCCCTGGAGGACGGTCGGTCCGCCCGGGCCCGGGCGATCGTGGTCGCGACGGGCGCGCGCTACCGCAAGCTCGACCTCCCGGATTACGAAAGGTTCGAAGGGCAGGGCATCTATTACGCGGCGACCGGGACGGAGGCGCGGCTGTGCGAGCAGCAGGCGGTCGCGGTCGTCGGCGGCGGCAATTCCGCCGGGCAGGCAGCGATGTTCCTGTCGGCGACCGCCGCCCACGTCCATGTCCTGGTGCGCGGGCCCGGCCTGCGGGCGACGATGTCCGACTACCTCGTCCGGCGGATCGCCACGTCGCCGAAGATCACCGTGCACCCGTTCACGGAAGTGACGGCCCTCGCGGGCGACGCGTTCCTGCGTCGTGTCGCGTGGCGCGACACCAGAACCGGTGACGTTCAGGCGCAGGCGCTCGGCGCGCTGTTCGTGATGATCGGCGCCGCGCCCAACACCGAGTGGCTGTGCGGCTGCCTGCCGCTCGACAAGGGCGGCTTCGTGTCGACCGGCCAGGACGCGGACGGGCAGGCCCTGTCGTCGCCCTTCGCCACCACGACACCCGGCATCTACGCGGTCGGTGACGTGCGCGCGGGCTCGGTCAAGCGCGTGGCCTCCGGAGTCGGGGAGGGGTCGGTCGTGGTCCAGGCGATCCACCGCTTCCTCGATCCGGGCGTGGGCTGAGCGTCCGGTGCCGCGGTTCGGCCGGCGCGCCCGCGCCGGGCGTGTTCGGAGATGGCGATGATCACGCAAGACTCTCTGGAGATCCCGGAGCCGGCTCTCCTCCGGCGCGGGCTCACATTCGCGATGGCGGGCGCAGCCGGCATCGCGGTCGCCAACATCTATTACAATCAGCCGATGCTGAGCATCATGGAGGCGGATCTGCCCGGTGGCCTCACCGGGCTTGTGCCCACCGCGACGCAGTTCGGCTACGCGCTGGGACTTTTCCTGCTGGTGCCGCTGGGCGACCTCGTCGAACGCCGTGCGCTCATCGTCGGCCAGTTCGTGATGCTCGCCGTCGCGCTCCTCCTCACGGCCTTGGCGCCCAACGCCGCGCTGGTCGTCGTGGCCTCGCTGCTCGTCGGCCTGTCCGCCACCGTCGCACAGCAGATCGTCCCGCTCGCCGCCCACCTCGCCGCGCCCGAGCGCCGGGGGGCCACCGTCGGCACGGTCCTGTCCGGGATCCTCACCGGGATCCTGCTGAGCCGAACGCTCGCCGGGTTCGTGGCGACCCATGGCGGGTGGCGGGCGATGTTCTGGCTGGGGGTGCCGATGGCCCTGGGAGCCGGCGGGCTGATGGCGGCCAGCCTGCCGGTGAGCCGCCCCGCCCAGAGCCTGCCCTACGGCGCGCTGATGCGCTCGCTCATTCATCTCTGGCGCGACCTGCCGGCGCTTCGCCGCGCAGCCGTGACCCAGGCGCTGATCTTCGCCGCCTTCACGGTGTTCTGGACGATCCTGGCGTTCCGCCTGCAGGAGCCGCGCTTCGGCCTCGGCGCCGATATCGCGGGCCTGTTCGGCATCGTCGGCGCGGTCGGCATCTTCGCCGCCCCGATCGCGGGTCGCGTCGCGGACCGGCGGGGTCCTCACGCGGTGGTGGCGATCGGCGCGGCGGTGACCCTGATCTCCTGGCTCGTCCTGGGAGGCTGGAACGCCCTCGCGGGGCTGGTGATCGGCGTGGTCCTGCTCGATTTCGGCATGCAGAGCGCGCTCGTCTCGAACCAGCACCTGATCTTCGCCCTCCGGCCCGAGGCCCGGGGCCGTCTCAACACGATCCTGATGGGCGCCATGTTCCTCGGCGGGGCGGCCGGCTCGGCCGCGGCCACCGCCGCCTGGCAGGCGGCCGGCTGGCTGGCGGTCTCGGGCCTGGGCGTGTCGCTCGCCGCGGCCGCGACCGGCCTCCAGCTTGCCGGGATGTCGCGGCGAGCGCGATGAGGCTCATGCCGGCAACGGTGGAGACGGATGGCCCGGATCGCGGCCTCACCCCGCCGGGTCCGGCGAAGACCGGGACCGGCCGATCCGATCAACGCTGCCGGGTCGCCTCGATCCCGAGTTGATGCGCCATCAGCACGAGGTCCGCGAGCGAGCGGGCCCCCATCTTCGCCATCATGCGGCGCTTGTGGACCTTGGCGGTGATCTCCGTGATCCCGAGTTCGGCGGCGATCTGCTTGTTCATCAGGCCGCCGATCGCACAGCGCAGCACGTCGCCTTCCCGCGCCGTCAGGGCTGCGAGACGCCTGGACAGCTCGTCCTGAAGGCGGCCGGCGCGCAAGGTGGCCGCATCCATGTCCAGCGCGCGATGGATGGCCTCGAGCAGGACCGTGTCGCCGACCGGCTTGGTCAGGAACTCGACCGCACCGCCGCGCATGGCCCGCACGGTCATGGGAATGGTTCCGTATCCGGTGAGGAAGATGATCGGGACGGTGCAGCCGGCATCGCGCAGGGTCTCCTGGACCGTCAGGCCGTTCTGATCGGTCAGGCGCACGTCCAGCAGGATGCATTCCGGCGCCTCGCGCGTCCGGGTGATCGGCAGCGAGGTCGGATCCCGATGGGCGACCGCCGCGAGACCGGCCGACCGGCACAGGCGCGCCAGCGCGCTGCGCAGGGCCGGATCGTCGTCGACGATGTGGACGGTTGCTTCCGGCATGTCACCCGCAACGCCAAACGTGCCCGGACCGGGAGGAGCCCAGGCGGTTCCCGTGCTGCGGGACCGCACCGGCGTTCACAGCAAGCTTCGTGCGCGGCGACACGACCCGGCCGGCCACGGGGCTGCCCGCGCTGTGCCGGACGGTCGAGGCGGACGTCATCGGCCGGTCAAGGGAAGCGGTGCGTTCGCGCTGTCGAGGAACTCGACGGTCGTGAAGCTGAGTTCGGTCGAACCGATATTCTCGAGATCGTGGATCATGAACGCGCCGGCCGGAAAGGTATGGTGCTGGGTGTCGCCCGGCTCATAGGCGACTTCGTTGATCCGGCCATCCGCATAATGCGAGCGGGCGCGCCCTCCGGTGACCGCGGTCCAGAAGTAGTCGAGCACATGCGTGTGGAATCCGATCCGCTCGCCCGGCTTCAGGCTGAGCGACCAGACCCGGACGCGCTCCGTCTCCGAGACGAGGCGGCTGCCGACCTGCCCGCGTCCGGACCCGGCGGCGAAATCCTCGCGCAGGTCCTGCGGCCAGTCGCGCGGGGGCGTCGGCCAGGTCCAAGTCTGCTGCGTCATGACCCTTCTCCTCGTCGGTTCAGTGGAGTGCCGGTGCGGTGGGCCGGTCGAAGCCGGTCTGCGCCGTCACGTGCTGGGCCGCGTAGGCCGCGCGGACCGAGGCGGCGGCCTCGCTCCGGTCCAGCCGCGACACCGCCCAGGAGGTCAGGAAGGCCAGGGGCATCGAGAACAGGGCCGGGTTGTCGTAGGGGAACGGGGCGGCGCCGAGCTTCAGGGTCGCGGTCCAGACGCCGGGGCTCAGCGCGACGAGGACGAGGGCGCTGGTGAGGCCCGCGAGCGATCCCGTGACCGCCCCGCGGGTTGTCAGGTCCCGCCACGCCACCGAGAGGAGGATCACCGGGAAGTTCGCGCTCGCCGCGATGGCGAAGACGAGCCCGACCATGAAGGCGATGTTCTGGTTCTCGAACAGGATGCCGAGCCCCATCGCGACCAGGCTGATGCCGATTGCGGCGGCCTTCGAGACCTGGATTTCCTTCTGCTCGGTAGCGCGGCCCCGGCGCAGGGCGCGGGCGTAGAGATCGTGGCTCGCCGCCGAGGCTCCCGCGATCGTCAGCCCCGAGACCACGGCCAGGATCGTCGCGAAGGCCACCGCCGAGATGAAGCCGAGCAGCAGGGCGCCGCCGAGCTTGTCCGCCAGATGAAGCGCGACCATGTTGGTGCCGCCGATGACGCCGCCGGCCGCGTCCGCGTAGGCCGGGTCGCCCTGCACCAGCGCGATGGCGCCGAAGCCGAGGACGAACAGCAGCGTGTAGAAGATCGTGATGAACCCCGTGGCGACGAGGATCGAGAACCGCGCCTGACGGGCGTCGGCCACGGTGAAGAAGCGCATCAGGATATGCGGCAGCCCGGCCGTGCCGAAGATCAGCGCGAGCCCGAGCGACATCGCCGAGACCGGATCCCGGACCAGTCCTCCCGGCGCCATGATGGCGAGCTTCTTCGGGTGGAGAGCGACCGCGCGGGCGAACAGCGCCTCCAGGCTGAAGCCGAAGCGGGCCAGGATCAGCGTCGACATCAGGACGGATCCCGACAGCAGCAGGACCGCCTTGATGATCTGGACCCAGGTCGTCGCGCGCATGCCGCCGAAGACGACGTAGGCCATCATCAGCACGCCGACGAGCACCACCGCCGCCAGGTAGGGCAGCCCGAAGAGCAGCTCGATCAGCTTGCCGGCCCCGACCATCTGGGCGATCAGGTAGAACAGCACGATGACGAGGGTGTTGAGGCCCGCGACGAGGCGCACCGGGACTTCGGACAGCCTGTAGGCCGCCACGTCGGCGAAGGTGTAGCGTCCGAGGTTGCGCAGGGGCTCGGCGATCAGGAACAGGATCATCGGAAAGCCGACCAGGAAGCCGACCGCGTAGATCATCCCGTCATAGCCCGACGTATAGATCAGCGCCGTCACCCCCAGGAAGGTGGCCGCGGAGGTGTAGTCGCCCGCGATGGCCAACCCGTTCTGGAAACCGCTGAGCCCGCCACCGGCCGCGTAATAGTCGCGCGCCGTCCTGGTGCCGCTGCGCGCGGCCCGGACCGTGACGGCGAGGGTGACCGCGACGAAGCCGAGGAACATCGCAATCGCCATCGGATTCAGCGGCTGGCGCGTCACCGGCCCCGTCAGGGCGTCGGCGCGGGCACCGTCGGCGAGAAGGACCGCCGCCGCGGCAAGCAGGACGCGCGCGCCGGTCATCGGAGATCCTCCCGCAGGCGCCGGCTGAGGCCGTCGAGGCGCGTGTTGGCGACGAGCACGTAGATGAGCGTGAGCACGAAGCCCAGGCCGAGGAGCGCGACGCCGACGGCGAGGCCCCAGGTCAGGATCGCGCCGTCCTTGTCCCCGATCGGTGTGCCGAGGAGGTCGGGGCGGAAGGCGACCGTGAGGATGTAGGCGAAGTAGGCGGTCGCCATGACCACCGCCAGGGACAGGCCCAGGCAGTTCCGCTCGAAGCACAGCCGGCGGAAGGTTGGGTGGCTCGAGATGCGTGCGCTGTTCACTGCGTCCCCCTCTGCTGAGGCCTCGGATCAAGCCGCGATGCCGGTGGCGACGGCGGTCTCCGCCATCACGGCCTCGGGCCGGCGATGGCGCTCGGCCATGGCGCGTTCCTCCGGGGTGAGGATCTGGGCCTGCATGTAGGCGCCGAGCTCCCGGGCACGGCGGATCACGGCGGCGCCGTAGCGGAGGCGGGTCGCCTCGAAGGCCGCCAGGGCCGCGTCGCGATCATCGGGATGTTCCGCCAGCGCATCCACGAGGCTCTGCGCATCCGAGGCGGCCTTGGTCACGCCCATGCCCACATGCGGGCGGGCGACGAAGGCGGCATCGCCCAGGATGACGACGCGCCGGGCGAGCCGCATGCGGGGTGTTTCGAGGTCCTGGATGGCTTGGATGAACGGTTGCTCGGCCTTCTCGACGACCTCGGCGAATTGCGGCGCGAGGAGCCGTCTTGCATCCGCCCGCATCGCCGCGACGATCGCCGGCCGGATCCGGCTCGGGGGGATCGAGAGCGGATGGGCGATGCCGTCGATGTCGGTCAGCAGGTCGCGCAGGGCGGTGTCGGCGGCCGGGCGATACCACACGAAGTTGAAGCGGCGCCGGCCGCGCGCCAGCGCGTTGCCGGCGCCCGCCACCGGATAGCCCAGCATCTGCTCGCCGTCCGGCAACGCGAAGGCGAAATGGTCGAGGAGCGCCTCGCGGGTCTCCGGCGTCAGGGCGGCTTCGTCCACGAGGCCGCGCCAGGCGATGTAGCCGACGTAGTTCGGAACCGCCTCCGGTGAGAACTGGGCGCGCACCGCGGAGAAGATCCCATCCGCTCCGATCAGGAGATCGCCCGTCGCCGACGAGCCATCCGCGAAATGGGCCGTGGCGGCGTCCGATCCCGCCTCCACCCGGGAGAGCGCGCGGCCGTGATGGTAGCACGCAGCGGGGAGCGCATCGCGGAGCAGGCCGTAGAGATGGCCCCAGGAGGTCAGGATCTGGGGAAGCGCCAGGTCCCCGATGACCGCGCCGTCCGCCCCCAGCACCCGCCGGCCGACCACCGACACGCCGACTTCGGCCGCCTGCCGGTCGATCCCGGCGGCCTGGAGGATGCGGAACAGTTCGGCATGGGTCACGATCCCGGCGCCGCGGCCGGACAGCTCGCGTCCAGCGCGCTCGAAGACGTCGACCTCCCAGCCGGCTCGCCGCAGGAGCAGGGCCGAGAAGAGCCCTGCCATCGAGCCGCCGATCACGACAGCCCTGGGTCGCGTCAGGCGCCCGCTTCCGGTCACTCCCACGTCGAGTCCTCCCTGATCGGGCGGTCCGCCCCATCGCCGGCGCGGCGCGTCCAGCCGGATTGTTGATTATCGATCGATCAACAGTGCGCAGGCGCAGGCGCTTTGTCAACCCTGTTGATCAAGCGATAAATTCGCTTCATCGGAAGGCGATTACGGCTGTCGAGGCCGAATGACCGATCGGAGCGTCGGGCAAGTTGTTTATCGTTTGATCAAGGAGCCTGCTGTGATAACGAACCCCGATGGTCCGTTCGCTCACATCAAAGCCGAGCCTCGCCGGCCCGCTGACCGCCGCGCCAAGCCCGCGCGGGGCCGCGGCGGACACGCCACCGGCCGCCCGCAGGCGGTTGTCGCCTGCCGATCGGGAGAAGAGCATTGCCGCCGCAGCGATTGCGTTCTTCGCGGAGCGCGGATTCGAAGGCCAGACACGCGAGCTCGCCGCGATATTGGGCATCACCCAGCCGCTGCTGTACCGCTACTTCCCCAGCAAGGAGGCCCTCATCGAACGCGTCTACCAAGATGTGTTTGTCGGGCGCTGGGACCCGTTCTGGGAGGAACTCATCGGCGATCGCCGCATCCCGATCGCGGACCGCCTGACGCGATTCTACGTCAGTTATGCCAAGGTCATCCTGACACCGGAATGGATCAGGCTCTTCATGTTCGCCGGCCTTAAGAATCTGGACTTCAATGCGCGATATCTAAAATTCCTTCGAGACCGTATTTTCGAAGCCGTCGTCGAAGAGCTGAGAGATCATTTCGGCAGACCTTCTCTCAAGAGAGTTCCGGTGCTCGATATCGAAATCGAGATGGTCTGGTCCGTCCACGCGTCTATATTCTACCTTGGTGTGAGAGAATTCATCTATCGCCTGCCTCCGGGCTGCAGCGTCCAGGATATCGTCGCGGCGAAGATCCAGATGCTCCTCGGCGGCGTGGCCGCGGTGCTTCCGGCCGCCGAGCCTGCACCGTGACGGGGCCCCCCCGGCCTCGCGGATGTCGCACAGGTTGGGTGTCCTGACCGCCCCCGGCACGGGTCGGGCCCCGAGAGCCGCCTCCGCACGGTTCAGGGCCTGCCCGGCTCTTGTTCGATGGACCGGCGCCAACGGCCCGGGCTCATATGCTCCTCCCGCGCGAAGACGCGGGTGAAGTGGCTCTGATCCGCGAAACCGCAGGACAGGGCGATGTCGGCCAGTGCCAGGTCCTGCGCGCGCATGAGATCCTTGGCGCGGGCGAGGCGCTGCCGCACCAGCCAGGCATGAGGTGAGGTTCCTGTCGAGCACCGGAAGGCGCGGGCGAAATGGCTCGCTGAGAGACCGCAGGCTGCCGCAACGACGGGCAAGCTCAGCGACTGGGCCAGGGTGGTGCGCATCAGGTCCTGGGCGCGCTTGAGCTGCCACGGTGCGAGCCCGCCGCGCACGGGCTTGGCGGCATCCGCCAAGGCCGCGTAGGTTCCGAGCAGATGCGCCGCCAGCGCCCGGCCCAGCTGGTTCCGGAACACCGTCGCCCCGCGATCCGACCG
>Ga0316227_1000316_pt1 | contig 72585 bp, 108 predicted proteins | sample TBH18019metaG_FD_206012 | JGI IMG/M metagenome (GOLD analysis project Ga0316227, IMG submission 206012) | Freshwater microbial communities from Trout Bog Lake, Wisconsin, USA - TBH18019 | ecosystem: Environmental > Aquatic > Freshwater > Lake > Hypolimnion/Profundal zone | place: USA: Wisconsin... | reverse complement strand
TGTGATATTCTAGCTTTGGCCTGCTTAGTATGATGCGCGCCAAGTCTGCTATTCCTTATATTTGCCATTGCTTGTGCGGTATGCTTTTTGCCATAGAATGGATTACTTGTGCCAGTTATACTGTTTGCGTGTTTTGCCCGAGCTATGGCATATGCCCTTGATGTCATGCTGTGGTTTTTGGTCATCATGTTTACAGCAGCCCATAAGCCAGTATGATTGTGTATTTTAGCTAACAGCAAATGGGCTAAACAATGCTCTCTTGCAGTTAGCGTGACAAGGTTATCATCTAAGTCACTTCCTCCTAAACACCGCGGCAATATATGATGGATTTCTGTATAACATTCAGGCACTAAGCGAGATTGTGCTTTGGCTATTAAAGCCTTGTATTGTTTGGAGTAGTTCATTTTGATATTCCAGTATAATAATTTGATGTTAGATAGGTTAGTCCTTGATACTGGCAAAGACAACGTTGTCGACACGCTGTCCCTATCTAATACTAATCATACAAAAACCATTAAAAAAGCGCCCTTTAAATCCTAGATACCCCGCTTTGACCATAGTGTTATGCAATACGACATCAACCACCAAGGAGCAATTATGAGCACATTATTCCCAGTCATCGAGATTAACTACAACAACCGCAAGCCATCCAAGGCAGTCATCATGCGCACCATTGCTGAGTACCTCAAGCAGGGCGGCAAATCATTTGACATCCGCTGGGGTGAAAACTGGATTGAGCTGAACTACCACCCAAACCATGAGTGCTGGTATGGCTCAGGCTGGATCAAAGAGATTGGCGGCTCTGACATAGCGGACGAGCTCAACGCGATCCGTAAGCAGGCCATCAAAGAGATCCAGCAGTTTAAGAAAGAGCATTTTCAATTCATTCACATCGGAGGTTAACCATGAAACGATTCCAAGTATTCAGAGCAGTGTCATACATATATGAGGTCGAGGCAGAGGACTGGGCGAGCGCTGAGCTCAAGGTGATCATTGAGAACCCTGAGCCAGTGGCCAAGATCCCCACCGATGACATCTACACAGAGGAGCTGGGCTAGACACACCGCTTTGACCATAGTAGTACAACACAACACACAGGAGCTACACCACCATGGCATTCATGAACCAAGACAAAAAGAAAATCATCAAAGCAAACCTAGACAAGGTGCTCAAACCACTGGGCATCAAGTACAGCCTGCGGGTGCGTGACAATATGAGCATCACCTGCACCCTACGCAGTGGCGCAGTGGACTTTATTGAGAACTTCAAACAGACCACTGGCAAAGACTTTGACCTGCACGTACGCAACCATATTCAGGTCAACCCGTACTGGTACCAAGAGCACTTCACACACCGCCCACAGCGCGTGATTGGTGAAGTGCTTGACGCGCTCAAGAGCGCAGACTATTATGACAAGTCAGACGCGATGGTTGATTACTTTGATACCGCGTACTACTTCCACCTAGACATTGGTAGCTGGGATAAACCTTACAAATTGGAGAAATAATATGAGCACATACAACGAACAATGCGCGGCAATTTGGAACCAACCACGCGCCAAAAATCCAACCTACTTCATCAGAGAGGACGCAATGTACCTTAAGTATGACTTCGAGGCTCGCGCAAAGAAATACCTTTACACCTTCCAAGTGATGGAAGACAATCAGGGCTGGAAGTTAGGCGTCAGCCCCATATTCAAAACAAGGCAGGACGCAGAACAATTTATCAAGGAGCTAACAAGATGAACACCAACCGATTCGAACTAAACCTAGACGCTGAGGAGTTCTTAGCCATCAAGCGTGCGCTGTACTGGTACGCAGACAAACTAACCAACATGGAGCGCTCCCGTGGCCGAGATGACGGTGAGTGGGACGTGGTAATGTATTTGCAGGACAAACTAGAAAGACAACTCAAAAGGGAGGCATTTATATCATGAGCAGATTCGCAGACAAGATGGCATACGCTGAGGGCTACCACTCAGGTATGATTGATGAGGTGTTTGACAACCCGTACGAAGACTTTGACCTGCGTGTCCAGTTTAACTACGGTTACCGCACGGGGTGCGAGCGTAGAATGCGTGCCCAACTACCACAGGAAAGTTTATATGTTGAACCTACAACTGCTTAGAGAGATATTTGAAGAGCCATCACCGTGCGACAACTGCAAGTCTTTTAATGACTGCAAGACCATGCGGCTGGCCTGCACTGAGTTTGCGGTGTACGTGAACAGCGGCATGGTCTTGCCAAACATCAAGCCAATGCCTAACAGCTACATCTACAACAAGGTAATGAGTACAAGCGATAGCTACAACGGCGCCGCGGTTATCTCTGCGGCATTTAACAAATACCAACGAAACAAGGCGGAAGGAAAATATGGCCACTTTACAGAATGACATCGAGGACGACTGGAGCTATGAGCCAGTGTTGGAGTACGTTGACGACCCGCGAGATTTTGATGAGCAGGTTGAGGAATTACAACTTGGCATATACCTGTGGGAGCTACAAAATGAGCAAGAATAATCCAACCGTGGTAGACTCTGTACTTGGGCTGATCCTGTACGCTGGCATAGGTGCGTGGTTAGCGCTCATCTACCTAGCAACCACAGGACAGCTATATGTATCTTAGATACCTTATATGGAATGAGTTTGGCGAGTGCATCCGCAAGATGGCCAGCCGCATCGAGTGCGAGCCATACCTGCAAAGCGGGTGCACCTTGACCACACTACCCAAACCAAAACAACCAACGGCATCTCAGCACTTTAACGGCGCGTTAGAATTGCTCGGAGGTGCCTTACTTTGAACAACGAACGAAACTCCTTGTCCATGTTTTTGGCAAACTTATATGACATTGAGCCATTGAGTATTGCCGAGGAACATGCCCTAGCACCAAAGATCAAGAAGGGCGACATGAACGCGCTCGACAAAATCATCACGCACAACCTGCGCTATGTTGTGTCACTGGTCAAAAAACTACCAACGTGGACTTATGGCCGCGTGGACATTGAAGACCTAGTGAGCGCAGGCTATGAGGGCATGATCACGGCGGCCAACCGTTGGGAGCCTCAAGAGGGCATCCGATTCATTGGCTTTGCCAAACCATTCATTGAGCGCTCGGTGATGCGGTGCGTGGAGAACACGGCCAACATCATCCGACTGCCAGTCAATGTCAGCGAGGAGATTCGTAAGTTGAAGTACCACGAACGCATACTCATGCAGGAGGTTGGGCGACAGCCTAACGTCAGCGAGCTGGCACACCGTCTCAATATCCCTGAGATACGTGTCCACCAGCTTAGGGGTTACTTACAACGTGAACCCAAATCCCTAGATTACCTTAACAGTGAACACCTTGAAACAGATGGAGACGATTGAAAATGCTTGAACTAACCCCCGAACAGCAACGTGCGTACGACAGGTACATCAAGGCACGGGACACGGTAAAGCTGGTACGCACCAGTAAGAACGCTAAGCTACCTTACATACCGCACCGAGAGTACACAGACAGCGTGCATGAGGCTGGTAGTTTGGCACCCCTGTTTATCCCCAACTTACCATGGCTGGAGTACTTAGAGGCCAGTTTGGCATGGTGGGCGGTTGAGCCTAGGTTTAGGGATCAGGAGCGCATGAGAATGAGCCGCGGTGATTATGGCGTGGCAGATAGCTGGGACGAGCACGAACCCAAGGTAAAAGACATGGTATCAGACCTAAAAGGAAAGAAAGAATGAACTCATACGAACACTTTGCCACAAAAGGCATTTGGAGGAATTTAAAGGCACCTAGGAGCCTCGATGAAGTGGGAAGCTACTACCCCATTACCACATACGAGAACGAGTCCCAAAGTGCGTTTAAATCGATTCTAGCGGTATTGTTAGCTACCACTGCAGTAGTTGCCTATTTTTACATACTGCTTTCCCCATTGTTTTGACATTTTGTCACAGGTTGCACAGGTTGCACGGGTATTTTCCACTTTATGCTGGCCTATGATTATTATTTCTTTTTTTAAAAGTAAAAAAGTAAGAAATAGTTGTGCAACCTGTGCAACCTGTGACAAAAATCGCAGTTTTGGAATATAGGACAACAATAACCAAACTTTTAGTTATATAGAAAAGCTATATCTGTTGTTTGTATAATTAGGTTTAAGCAAAGAGAGCAAATCAGATGACAATTGAAAAACCACCAGCACTACCCGTCTTATTTGACGCAATACCAAACCAGCTCAAAAAAACCCCACGCTGGGTGCTGTGGCGCTATGTCCTCATTGGTGAGGCACCCAAGCAGAAGTGGAGCAAGCTCCCAGTACAGCCCAATGGCAAGTCGGCCAGCACCACAACACCGGCCACTTGGAGTGACTTCTTCACCGTGGTGGAGGCCTACGAGAGAGGCAGTTTTGACGGGGTGGGTTTCGTATTTGATGGAACCGACAACTTGGTAGGCATTGACTTGGACGACTGCTATGATAGCCACACCAACGGTTTCACAAATGCTGCACTGCAACATATTGCAGACTCGGTGCAGGGTTACATGGAGGTCAGCCCCAGTGGTACGGGGGTGAAGATTTTTACGTACGCAGACCTGCAGGCGGGACACGTTGACCACGCCAAGGGACTGGAGATATACAAGGACGCGCGGTACTTCACGGTGACTGGCCACAAGCTGGGCGGTGAGATACCGAGCACCTTCCAAGACCTGTCAGCGCACATACCCGAGCGCACCATACGGCAGTCAGGCGACGCGTTCGCAGACTACTCAGCGCCACTAGAGGGCTGGGACATCGCACGGGTTGAGACCGAGCTTCTGTCTAAGCTAGACTCGAACGGCTACGATGACTGGCTACAGGTGGGGCAGATCCTGCACCACCAGTTTGAGGGTGACTTCGAGGCGCTCGAGCTGTGGGACAGATGGAGCCAGTCAGGCGACGAGTACCAGCCCAACGCGTGCGACAAGAAGTGGCTAGGCTTTGGTAAGAAGGGCGGGCTCACACTGCGCTCGCTGATCTACAAGGCAGGGCAGAAGACACTACAGGACGCACTGGACTCAGGCATGGTGGTGCTGGACGCGAACAACCCCATCACCAACGCGAAGCGGTTCTTGGAGGCGCAGTACTCATGCGAGGAGGGTGTCACACTGGCACACTATGCTCAGGACTGGTACATCTACCTGCAGACACACTATGACCTGATCGAGGAGCAGACCATCCGCTCGGAGCTGTATAAGTTCTTGGACAAGTGCGTCAAGCAGGTCAAGGGTAACATGGCACCGTTCAACCCTAACCCAGCCAACGTGTCAGCCATACTGGACTCGATCAAGGCCTTGGTGCACTTAGAGAACAAGCCCAACACAAGGCCGCCAGTATGGCTCAGTGGTTACGCTTACAACAAGCCCGATGCCAGTAAGTTAATCAGCTTGGAGAACGGTATCTTCCACTTCGAGCAGAACATACTGATACCCCACTCGCTCGGTTTCTTCACGACAAACAGCCTACCGTTTGCCTATGACCCAGCCGCGCAGTGTCCTAACTGGTTGAAATTCTTGGACGACATCTGGCCGAACGATGAGGAGAGCAAGCAGTTACTGCAGGAGTACATGGCCTACGTGCTCAGTGGTGACACTAAGCAACAGAAGATGCTTAACCTAGTCGGACCGAGGCGCTCAGGTAAGGGCACGATCAACAAGATCCTCGTTGCCCTGCTTGGCCAGCACAACACCGTGGCTCCGCAGATGGACGAGCTCGTTGACAGTTTTGGTTTGCAACCATGGCTTAACAAGCTCTTGGCATCGTTCACAGACGCACGCTTGACAGGACGCAACACGGCGGGCATCGTGTCGCAGTTACTGCGCATCGTGGGCGGTGACACCATCACAGTAAACCGTAAGAATAAGGAGGCATGGAACGGCTACCTGCCAACACGCATCATCATCTACTCGAACGAGGCGCTCCAGCTCTCAGAAAGCTCTAACGCGTTGACAGGGCGCATGCTGGTGCTATCGATGACCAACTCGTTCTTCGGCAAGGAGGATGTCACGCTATCGGACAAACTGATCGCTGAGCTATCAGGTATCTTTAACTGGTGCCTAGAAGGCCACAAGCGCAGACTATCTCGCCCTAGTGAGCGGTTTGTGCAACCTAAGTCAGGCATCGAGCTACTGGAGACGATGGAGGAGTTAGGTAACCCGATGAGCTCGTTCATCTCGGACGTGCTGGTATATGATGTTGAGGGGCATGTGACCAAGGACGCACTGTTTGCCTGCTACAAGAGATGGTCAGCGCATAAGAACATCCCAGTGGGCACCGACATGGCGTTCAAGAGGAAGTTCTTGGCGGCCACGCAGGACAAGCACATCAGCTCAACGCAGTTACGCGAGGGCAACGAGCGGGTGCGCGTATACATCGGCGTGAAGTTTACCGAGAAGGCGCAGAAGTTTGTTGATTCATTAGATTCATTTACAGAGGACATATTTTAAAATGACAGACGCACAGGTAGCATACGACAACTGGAAAGCCCAGCATAAAGCATCGTTGATGGTATACACTGACTATCAGATGTTTGAGATTGGGTTCAACGCAGCGCAGGAGATTATCTCTGAGTTAGCAAACACCATCTTGTCAATGGAGAAGGAAGCAAAGAAGATGAACAGTGAGATCCAAAAACTAAAGAAGTCCGTTAAAGCAAAGTGAAGAAGTTTAACTTTAGAAAGACCGTTGCGCGTAACCACTTCACCACCGTCTTCGGCGGTGTTGGGTTGCGACGCACGGTCATGCACTTTGCCTCGGGGCCGAAATCTAAAGAGCCGTACAAGCGCACCAAGCTGTCTAAAATACGTAGAGCCCACCAAGGGCACCGCAACAAAGTGTTTGGTACTATACAGGCGCTTAAGATCCGCCGCATATGCGGCATACGTAAGCCAACACCGCAGTTTAGGAGGTAGTATGGACATCCGTTTATATAGGGCGCCGTGGTTTAAAGGCACACCCCTACAGTGGAACTCTGTACGTTTTAACGGTGGTGACATATACTACGTGTACCGGTTTTTTCCAATACTTATACAGGTTAGAAAATGAACGCAAATGAACTAGCTGATGCTTTAGAAAATATGACTACTGGATGGTTTGATGATTTAACTTTAACGCAAGCAGCCACCATGCTACGCCAGCAACAAGCTGAAATAGAAAGATTGAACCAGCGCATTGAGTTCATGGTTGAAAACCAAAGCCATCACGAAGGCATCGCCCACGCCGGTGGCTTTGAGGCTGGCTGGCAATCTGCCCAAGCCGAACTGGACTCATTGAGAAGCGTAGTGTACTGGCTTAAAGAAAACCGCCCAGAGGTCTGGGATGACATTAAGAAATGGAGCAAAATGTGAACGCACTAGAACTAGCTGACGATTTGGAATCACACCTATTTGCCATTGGCAAGGAGCGACCATTTTATGAACACGCAACCATGCTACGCCAACAACAAGCTGAAATAGAGGCGTTGAAAGCTGAATGCAAAAGGCTATCAGAATGGCTTTTGAAAGTTGGGGAAAAAGATGATGCACATCCGTAAAGAGTGTGAGGTGGTTAAGAATGGATTTAACTTCTACCCACTGTCCGATAAAGGTAGCTTTGGCTTTGTGTTTAATCTAAAAGGTTATCAGTTTATGTGTCGATACAGCAAGATTACTAATAAATGGATACTACAATGAATAAACCAATACTAGAGAAATGTGATTCAGGTCATAGCTTTTATAAACTACCTGACCACCCAAAAAATTCAATAGGTCATTCCAGTTGCCCATATTGCTTGGCTATTGGTGAAGAAGTTTTGAAAGCTGAAATAGAGGCATTGAAAGAAGCATTACGCATGAAGGTAATACTGAACACACATGTTGAAAAAGCAATGAGGGAAACTAAATGAACGCAACAACTCACTATAACATTGAAGAGATATTGCAGCACCTTGAAAACTGCAATTACATTGGAGCCAAAGAGGCCATTAAGTTGATCCATAAACTAAACCAGCGTAGAATGGCGTTGCAACAACGCGTGGCTGATCTTGAAGACCAAGTCAGTAACTTGCGGCAATGGGAAAAGCGTTACCTTGACGTCATTGAGTCACTGAGCCAAGACAGCAAGCAGGCACTAAACCCCGAATTAAGAACGCATGATGGAAAGGCACAAGAGAAATGAACGCAAATGAACTAGCTGATTTAAAGGAGTTTGAAAAGATGCTTTCTGTTGGGTATTTACCAGCAGTTAAACAAGTTATCGCCATGCTACGCCAACAACAAGCTGAAATAGAGGCGTTGAAAGAAAAATTAATAATGGAAGAAGAAAGTTATATTCTTTTGGATGAAGAATGTCTTTTTGCAAAAGAAGCAATAAAACTACATCAAGCTGAAATAGAGGCGTTGAAAAAAGAAGCCGCACTACAAAGGTTATCTGACTTTACGCAAGAAGCTGACAATGAACCAGTAGCGTGGATGCAAGTTCACTATGAAGATGGCAAACCTACAAAATTTAGTAAGGTACAAACATGGGAAGATGATGTGCCACTATACACCCATCCAGCAAAGACACTAACAGATGAGGAAATAGACAAACTTTGGCATAGCGATGAGTTTTATGAAGAATGGACTGATGGAAGCATAAGCGCAATTCATTACAACAAGTTTGCTAGAGCAATACTAAGAAAGGCTAATGAGAAATGAGTGAAAATAAAATGTGGGACAAACTATTTAATCAAAAACTTAAAGAAGTAATGCTCCCATCAAACAAATACCATTTTTACGCAACACTTTCGCCAACTGCAAATGGGTTTTGTGCAAGGGAATTGATTGCAGAGGAATATTATCAACAACAATCTGAAATAGAATCGTTAAAAAATAAAACATTAACCGAAGACGAAATAAAAGAATGTGCCGATAGTGTTTGCCATGCTTGGAAAAAGAATGGTGTTGGTGAGCTTTACATGGAAGATTTTGCTAGAGCAATATTAAGAAAGGCACAAGAGAATGGCTGATTATTTAATTATTGCAATTCGTTTATTGGCTTTGCTAATTGCTGTGATGTGTATAGCTTTGATAATAGAGTGCAAAGATATATGAGAGATATGCAAACCGACTTAGAAGTGGTTGCAGTACAAAAGTCTAGGATTGATTGGCATCCATCTTGCGCTTATCCAGCAATCTATACGCAACATGGTTGGAAGAACCCTAAAACTGGAGAAGTGAAGTGGGAAAAAGTAACCATTGAACCATTAAAGGAACAAGACAAATGAAAGTATATGTTGTTTGTGCGTGGTATGCTTACGAAGGAAATGGTGACCCACAAAAAGCCTTCGATTCAGCAGAAAAAGCAAAAGAGTATATAGCCACTAAATCATTGGAATGGTGTGATGGCTACGACTATTATGAGTTGGAGGTAGAATGAACGCAATTAAGCTCAAAGGTTTTATAACGTATAACATCGGTGGCGGGTATTGCTGGGTCCGTATTGGCAATTTAAAAATTGAATGGATGGTACAAAAATGACCACCTTCACCACACAAGACCGGCAAGATGCGCAACGTGCCACGTTTAAATGTACCTGTGGACATGCAATTGGGCACCCATTGGTTCCAAAATGCACTTGCAAAAAAGTGTTGCCATTGACTGACGAGCAAATTAGAGACATTTGGTACAGACATCCTGAGTTTAAAGATGGATTGGGTGTCGAACCAATTGAGTTCGCCCGCGCCATCGAACGAGCCCACGGAATAGGAGAATAGGTTATGTGGCTTTTAATTACTTTTGTTTATTATGTAGGTATTATGGACGGTAGAACAGCATCAGTTAATCATGCCCAATTTGGTAATGAAGCAAACTGCGTAGCCGCTGGAAAAGCGTTTGTTAATATGGCGAATAACAACACGTACACCGCTAAATTTATTTGTGTGAAACAATGAGCTTCACCATCTACCAAGCAGACGGGCTCAAAGTCATCCAGTGGTTTCCAACCATCGACGCCCTTATTGCCAGCATGCTGGCCAACCCTAACGATACATATTGGAGAAATGTATGAACGAACAAGACGCCAAACAATTATACAACCACGTCATGCACAACGCACTGGTCTACGGCCAAGGCTTCTTGCGCTTTACAGCAGACGGCAAGTGTGAGGTGGTAGACCCCAGCCAATACAAAGAGCTGGCCGAGGCATTACTGTGGGCAGAAGAGAATCAGGTGAAACTATGAAAACCAAAATATACGTATGGTGGATTAAGCTGCAAGCAAACCGCATGCCTTGGACTAAGCTGTATAAGTATAGAGTGCGTGAGTGGGAGCGCATGAAAGACACCAATAAGTTTCTTAACGGATTTTGGTGCGCAGATCATAAAGGCAATCTCGAACGAAAAACAGATTGGGAAACTATAAAACAAATGGTAAAGGAGTTAGAATGAGCAAACTAAAAGTAATTAAACCAGCAGTAAAAGAAAAAAGCGGCAAAGTCATCTCAGACACCGACGCATTTAGCCACACCGAGATTGAGAAGAAAGCGGGCCGCAAGAAGAACGAAGACAAGCGCGGCTTCTTGCTATCAAACGGCACCTTTGCAAACCGCAAGGAAGCTGCCAAGGTGGCCAAAGCGGCCGGTGAGGTCAAAGACCCGGGCAAGAAGCTACACAGCCACGAACTACGCGCCGGTCTCAAAATCAAAAAAGCCAAGGAGCCAAAATGAAAGCATTTCCAGCATCAAGCAGATATAACGATGAATTCAATGGTATGGATTTGCGGGATTACTTTGCAGCTAAAGCTATGCAAGGGTCTATAGCATTTGGTGGTTTTCATGATGATGAAACCGCATTTGCAAAATGGTGCTATGAAACGGCTGATGCAATGATGGAGGCTCGCAAATGACAACACGCGACGGTGGTAAGGGTGACACCCCACGCCCGCTCAGTGTCGACAAGGAAACCTTTGACAAACGCTGGGATGACATCTTCAACAAGTCTAAGCCAGATGAGAATGAGACGCAATTACACATTGAGGCTGACAACGACCACATAGAAATACTGGCAACCATACCCTTTGGACGATGATGAAGAAGAAATACGACTACTACAAGCTGGACGTTGGTTTCTATCCTGACGTGATTAAGTTGTGCTTTGACGACAAGGTATTCCAGCAGATCCTCAAAGACCACAACGTCTCGCTCAAAGCCAACGCGCTAGACTACGGCATTGCGGAGACGCACGTGATTGGCGACGGCAAGGACGCGATCATCGTGCTCGTCTTCGACATGAGCCTAGTCAACGACGACATCAGCGAGCTGGTGGACACGATCGCCCATGAGCTGTGCCACGCGGTAGACAGCTTGGCCGAGCACATTGGTGAGGACGATGGCTTTGTTGGTGAGACCAGAGCCTACCTCACAGGCCACCTAGCCAAGCAGGTATTTAAAATTTGCATGCACGAAAAGGAAAAGTATGCTAGAAAAACAAGTAGAGCAAAGACTAAACAAACTAGTCAAACAAAACGGGGGAATGAGCCTCAAATTCATATCGAGTATCTCGGGCGTTCCGGATCGCATAGTCTTACTGAACTCCAAAGTATTATTCGTGGAGCTGAAGACGACGAGCGGCAGGATCAGCAAGCGCCAAGAGATAGTGTTTGACCAATTCGGCGAGCAAGGCCACCCAGTACACATACTTAGAACATACGACGACATAGAGGATTTTATTTGTGAAGCGCTCCGACCTGCACCAGTACCAGCAGCATCTTATCAATTTGTCCCGTACGGTCCCGAACATGGGACTTTTTCTGCCACCGGGACTGGGGAAGACGACGACAACACTCACCATCATTGCGGAACAGTTTCAGGGGAAGACCTTGATCATCGCGCCAAAAAGGGTGGCGGAAACCGTGTGGGACGCAGAGGTAAAGAAGTGGGACCACCTGTCGCACCTCAAAGTAGCCAAGATCATGGGCAGCCCGACGCAGAGATCGTCCGCCTTGAATTCGGAAGCAGACATCTATCTGATAAACCTTGAGAACGTAGCGTGGCTATGCGAGGCTGCAAATATGTTAGTGTTCACTAACTTAGTGATTGATGAGTCCAGCCGGTTTAAGGATCCCAGCACCAAGCGCTTTAAGGCGCTTAAAAAGCATTTAAAGGGCTTCTCACGGCGTATTATCCTCACTGGTACACCTACCCCTCAGGGTATCGCTGATCTCTGGTCACAGGTAGGCATATTAGACTTAGGCGAGCGCTTGGAGACATCGCTCACCCGCTTTCGTGACAAGTACATGCTGCCGGATCAGATTAACAGGCACACGCACGTGGTGTACAGCTGGAAGCTCAAGCTGGGCGCAGACATGCAGATCCAAGAAAAGATTTCAGACATCTGCTACTCGCTCAAGGCGGAAGACTACCTAGAGCTGCCCGAATGCACTAAGCTATACCACTCTATTCAATTAGATAAAAACGTAAAGGCAAAGTATGACGAACTTAGAAAAGAGATGGTCGTTGACATCAAGAAAGAAAAAATCACAGCTCCGACAGCGGCGGCACTGGCGAACAAGCTACTGCAATTCACATCAGGAGCGGTTTACAACGAAGAGGGAGACACACAAGAAGTACACCGCGCTAAACTGGAACGTCTTGAGTCGATCATGGAAGAATCTTCAAGTCCCACGCTTGTCTTCTATCATTTCAAGCATTCGCTCCAACGAATACGTCTTCAGTTCCCAGAGGCGGTGGTGCTGGACGATGACAACATTGCGGCGTGGCGTCGTGGCGAGATTCGTATGCTCCTTGCCCACCCGCAAAGCGGCGGAATCGGGCTTAATCTACAGTGCAACGTTGGAGACACAGCACAAACGGTCTGGTTCGATCTACCATGGAGCTCAGAGAACTACATCCAAGCGAATGCTAGGATCTACCGCCAAGGGCAAACGAAGCCGGTTATCATACACCACCTAACGGCGCATAATACCATCGACCAGCACGTGGTAAAGGTGCTCGAAGGCAAAATAAATTTGCAAGAAGCCCTGTTAGACGACCTAAATTGCGTATTAGTGTAGCTATGAAGAAAACATTTACCCGACACAAAGTAAGCGCTGCGACTCCGAGGCTGTCCGACGAGGAGCTAGACCCAATCGAACAAGACGACGGGGACGGTATTTCTACTGAGTTGGTAGAGGCCTACCTACCCTGGAGTGCTGAGGACGTGGCAGACATTAAGCGCCTCATCAACACCAAGGTCCCGCCGAAGGAGCGTGAAGTAATGACTGCTTTTTTGGAGGGCCTAAACCACGTCGACTTGGACATAACGGAGAAGTACTGGCGCTATCACTTTAACAAGGGTGTGGAGTTTATTAAAAAGGAACTGAAGCTATGACGACGTTTATTGTAGAGCATTTACACAACGGTCACGCAATGTTTGACACGGTTCAAGGCGTGGAAGACATTGACCCCACTATGTTTAAAAACATTCAGACACTGTGGGTATGTGACACACCAGAAGAAATTGAAGCGGTTGAAAACGAACTAAGGAGAAAGCATGCAAGATCCGGTCAATCATCCTAAGCACTACACAGAGCACCCATCAGGCATTGAGTGCATTCAGATCACTGAGCACATGAGTTTTAATCTTGGCAACGCGCTCAAGTACATCTGGCGCTGTGACTTAAAGAAGGACGCAGTAGAGGACTTACGCAAGGCAATGTGGTACATCCAGCGTGAGATTGAAAAGCGAGTCAACCCAAAAGAAGTTCGCAAGGACTCGATACAACACTACACAGGCAGCTTTACAAACGCACCTAACACTGGCACAGGAGATTGTGGAAAATGAAGATTGAAATTGACGACGACTTTGCAGACGAGCTCATTGGTAAAAGTCTTATTGACAGCTATGTCAGCATAAGTGAGAGCTTAAAGCAGTCCAACAAATGGCATGAAGATGACGTTGAAGCATGGAAAGAACTCCTTCCTGCGTTGATTATTGTTGGTAGATGGTACTGTTTTGATTTTGAGGGCAAAGTAAAGGCTGCCAGAAAGAAAAAGAAATGAACACACGAATTGATTTAGAGTCCGCCATCATGACGGCGTGGCAAACAGCCGACGACATTGAATTGCTGTTTAAGCACTACGGAGACCATCCAACACCAATGACCGAGGACGATGTATTAAATGCACTGCTCGGTATCAAGGCACTTCATGAGATGCGTATGGAGAAGTTGATGGACACATACTGTCAAAAGTTTGAGTTAAACCAGTATTGTGTTGATCCAGAAAAATTAGCAGCAAGAGAAAGACTGATGTATCCCGATTTTCCAATTAAACAAAAAGGTAAAAAGAAATGACAGACGAAGTAAAACAACCGGACCCATTAGATGATGTAGTAGTAACATTAGAGTACACTATTCGTGAAATCAACGCAATGCTAGTTACACTATCTAAAGCCCCGTACGAGTACGCATACGGCCCAATTAACTCGATCCACGCACAAGTTGGCCCTCAGTTTCAAAAGGCCAAGGCCAGCATGGAGGCAGCATTAAAGGCGATTAAAGATGAGTGATGATAATTTTATCCGGCAATTTTTAAAGCATCGTAAGTTCAGCACCAAGATTGCAGACAACGTGGACGAAAAGACACGAAAGACAACAGCAGAGCAAGAGATGGAGCACCGTATGCTGGCAGAAGCAATGACTAAGGGCATTGTCAACGAAATGATGCCAACCTTTCGCAAGATGATAGAGCAGGAACAAAAGGCGAAAGAAAAGCCAGTCCGCAAGATCATTATTCCAGACTAGGGCGATTTAGTACGAAAATGCGTATTAGTTAATATAGGACACGCTGTGAAGCGCTCCGAACCAGTAAGCGAGAGGTGACTGGACTCCTGACCGCTGGGAAAGACCAGCACCCTTACACACATCACACACACAGAAAGAAACAAAATGAACCCATTCGAATTGCGCTATGCAGCGTTTTACCAAGCAAAAGAGCTATTAGAGAACACCTACAAAGCCCAGATGGCTGCGTGGGATCTAATGGACAAGACATCCAAACAATTAGCTGAAGCAGCTCCAAAGTTCCCTACAATGACCGAAATCATTGACGCAGCAATGCAGATCAATAAGTTCGTCAGCGAGAGCACTGAAAAAGAGTTAGTAAAAGCTGCAAAGAAAGTAACAGGCTTTTAAATTTTTGAGATTAGGCAAGGTGTGACCGGAGGCATCGGCACTTAATATCACCAGACCCACAGGTAACCAACTCCAAGATTGGGATTTCCTGCCCAATGTCAATAACTTTACAATCACTGCTTTTTAACTTTACAATCACTGCTTTTTAACTTTACAATTAGCCTGCAAAACTTTACAAAAATGTCAACAAAACTGTTGATACATATACTTTTTGTCAACAACTATACACATAACTATACATTAAGTAACAAAAATGGCAACTAAACCCGGTTTATACGCAAACATCCACGCTAAGCAAGAGCGCATTAAAGCTGGCTCAGGCGAAAAGATGCGCAAGCCGGGTACCAAAGGCGCCCCTACAGCAAAACAATTTAAAGAGGCTGCAAAGACAGCTAAGAACAAATAATGGCAACTAAAAAGAAGTCTGTATCCCTAGCTATTGGTCGTGGTGAAAAGCTACCAGCATCGCAAGGTGCTGGGCTTACCGCCAAAGGTCGTGCTAAGTATAACGCGGCTACTGGCTCAAATTTAAAGGCACCCCAACCAGAGGGTGGCTCTCGTAAAGATTCATTCTGCGCTCGTATGAGTGGCGTAAAAGGTCCTATGAAGGACGAAAGTGGAAAACCAACCCGCAAAGCAGCGGCATTAAAAAGGTGGAAGTGTGGCAGCTAAAAAACCAACCAAAAAAGTATTTACCCCAGAGATGGCTGAGACCATTTTAGAACTGGGTAAACAAGGCGCGTCCCAAAAGGCGATGTACGCAGCAATTCATATCAGCAAAGACACCGCGGCAAAGTGGAAAAAAGACGACGAGTTCTTTGTTGAAACCATGTCAATGGCCACTACCTACGGCCAAGCGTACTGGGAAAACATGATGCTTGCCAACATTGACAACCGGGGTTTTAATAGCCGCGTAGCCGAGATCGCCCTACGTGGACAATACCCAGACGATTACAAAGACCGTCAAGAGATCAAAGCAAACATTAAGCAAGAAATCGTAGTGGACTACGACAAAGAAGTTTCTGATTTAATAGCAAAACTTAACACATAAAACTCAAAGGGGAATCGGCTTAGCGGCCCTGCCAGTGCTCACTCACTGGCTACCCACCAAATAACCAGTGAGGGTTCCATGAAGAAGTGCTCTAAATGCGACGAAACACAGCCGCTTATCCAGTTTAGTAAAAGCAAAAACTCAAAAGACGGACTGCAAAGTTGGTGTCGTTCCTGTAAGAATCAAGACTACAAGGACAACCGGGACAGACGCTTGGATAGAATGCGGATGAACAACTACGGCATTACTTCTGAAGAGTATCGCCAAAAGATAGCCGATCAAGGAAACGCCTGCGAGATTTGTAAGCTGCCGTTTGTGCCAGACAAAAACCCTTGCGTAGACCATGACCACACTACGTTGGCTGTGCGTGGAATACTTTGCACACACTGCAACTCCGGTTTGGGGCACTTTAAAGAATCACTAGAAAATTTAGAATCCGCCCAAGAATATATTAAAAAATATACTGCGCAAAATGACTGAATTTGCGTATTAGTAAATATACGATTAACCCGAATAAGAGAATAATATGACCGCACACGCCATACTATCTGCATCAGGATCCAAACGATGGCTATCCTGTACACCGTCAGCTAGATTAGAGGCAACACTCCCAGAACAAAAACGCGCCGCAGGTTCTTTTGACTTCAGTCAAGAAGGCACTATGGCCCACTCCCTTGGAGAGATTAAACTACGACATTATTTTGGACAGATAGGAATTGAAGAGTATGAAAAAGAATACGAGATCATTAGAAACACACCTTATTTCAATGAAGATTTTGAAGCTCACGTTGACAATTATGTACTGTACGTTCGTTCTCAAATTGGTGAAGGGGACACGCCGCTTTTTGAACAGCGTGTCGACTTCAGTGACTGGGTTCCTGACGGCTTTGGTACGGCCGATGTGGTTATACTTTCTAAGCACTCCATTCGAGTCATCGACCTTAAGTTTGGAAAAGGAGTGCCCGTTCACGCGCAAGATAACACTCAGCTCCGCCTCTATGCCCTCGGAGCATACGCTAAGTTCAAAGAAGAATGGCCAGAAATCAAGGAAGTCAGCTACACCATTCACCAACCAAGGCTTGACTCTATCAGTACCGACGGGACAAGCATCAGTAAGTTGCTCGATTGGGCAAACTACTACGTCAAACCCAAAGCCAAGAAAGCGTGGGCAGGCAGCGGGGAGTTCCTCCCAGGTGAGTGGTGCCAGTTCTGCCGCGCCAAAGCGACGTGCCGCGCCCGCAGCGACTTCAACACCGAGCTCGCCAAGCTCGAGTTCAAAGAAGCCCCGCTCCTCGACGAAGAAGAAGTCAGTCAAGTCTTAGTTAAGGCGCAGCAGCTACGTACTTGGGTCAATGACGTAGAAGAGTTTGCACTAAACCGAGCAGTAGAAAAGAACATTGTACCCTCTGGATACAAGCTAGCAACGACGACAACACACCGTAAGATTTCAGACTCAGCAATGGCCGCTACGGTCTTAGTTGAAAAGGGTATGGACCCACAAGCTATATGGGAACCACCTAAGCTCAAATCCATAGCAGCTCTGGAAAAGCTAGGACCAAAAGGGCAAGTAACAGCTTGGCTAGGGGCGCTAATCCAACGCCCAGAAGGTTCGCCAAAGCTAGTTAAGGCCAAAGAAGACGCTAAGGAGGACTTTGCATGAACGCATGGTTGATTGGTTTTATTGGTTGTGTGTATATGTTTGTAGCAATTCAATTTTTTATGAAAGGCCAAGTAGGCATGGGGATCTCATTTTTAGGGTACGCCCTTGGAAATGTGGGTCTGGTTATGGTGACATTACAATTATAAAAGAGGCGCCTATGATGGTAGAATGTTATGGTTCGGAGTTTGAAGTTCCGGACATATTGGTAAATAAGTATTTATCTGATTTTGAAGTTCTACCGGGAAGCAGGCACAGAGAGGGTGTGGAGCAATTAAGAGCCGCAATCTACGAAGTAGTTGACGTTATTGGCGAAGAGCCGGATTTATTAGAAGAGTTTGAATACCGTTCAGACTTTATCAAGGCTCTAGCAATGAAGCACGCAATGGAGAAGTTGGGCATTTTGTACGACGCTTAAACTTTCTCACATTGTGAAATTTAAAGCAGTAGATTTGCGTATTAGTAACATCAGTAAAAGGTTAGACGTGCTGGCACCTATTGAAGTCCAGTACTAATGTTAAAAAGGTAATATATGACTCAAGCAGCTAAAGTAAAAATCGTAACTGGTAAAGTTCGTTTCTCATACGCTAACGTGTTCCAACCAAAAGCATCAGTAGAGGGTGGTACACCAAAGTATTCAGTATCAATCATCATTCCTAAGTCTGACAAGGAAACCATTGCCAAGATTCAAAAGGCATACGAAGACACTAAGGCTGGCGCAGCTGCTTACTTTGGTGGTTCAGTGCCTAAAGGTCTTAAAGGTGGCTTACGTGACGGCGACGAAGAGAAAGACGATCCAGCATACGCAGGCTCTTACTTTATCAATGCAAACTCAGCACAAAAGCCTGGCGTTGTAGACGCTGACTTGAACCCAATCATGGACATGAATGAGTTCTACAGTGGCTGCTATGGCCGTGCTTCGATTACGTTCTACCCATACAACGCACAAGGCTCTAAAGGCATTGCATGTGGTTTGAATAACGTCCAGAAGTTAGAAGATGGAGAAAAGTTAGGCGGTGCAACATCTGCCGCTGCAGACTTTGCTATCTAAGTAGTACCCATAGAAGTGGGCGGCCCGGCGTAGAAACTGCGTCGGGCTTTTTTGCCCTTATGACCAACCAATAATAAGAAAGACACCATGAAGTATTATGTATACCAACATGCTGATCCTGAAACCGGAGAGATTTTATATATCGGTAAAGGGTCTTACGAAAGGGCTTGGCTGTGCCGACGAAATAATAGGGATCCTGAATACACAAAGTATTTGAATCATTTTTTAGATAATGGATATACTTTATTTGACATTGTAACAATACTACATAAAGGGCTGACAAATACCGAAGCTGAAAATCTAGAATCTAAGTTAATTCAAAAGATACAACCCGTTTTTAATAAGCAACAAACAGAAAAATGGTCGTATCCTAAAAAGTTTTCTGAGGAAGTTGTTTCCATGGTAAAAGCTCTAAAACAAATGGGTTATGGTCCTCAAAATACAGCATGGATTATGGGTGGTGATAAAAACAAAAACGCAATGACTATGTGGAGAATGGTGAATGAGTAATAAAAAATATAACGAGATGGATAGCTATCAAGAATATATCGGAATGAGTAGATATGCCCGTTACCAAGACGACAAAGGTCGTAGAGAGACTTGGGATGAAACAGTAGGCCGTTTTGTAGACTATATTTTTAGCCGTACACCAGCAATCACCGCAGATTCTGCGTTAAAAGAAGAGCTATTCACCGCAATCAAGAACCTAGAACTAATGCCGTCCATGCGAGCCATGATGACGGCTGGAAAGAGTGCAGATCGTGATAACACATGCGTTTACAACTGTTCGTATTTACCTGTCGATGATGTTAAGTCGTTCGACGAAGCTATGTTTATCTTGTTGTGCGGAACTGGCGTGGGCTTCTCGGTTGAATCTAAATATATTAATAAATTGCCCGAAGTGCCAGAAAAGCTCTATGAATCTGGGGGGACAATTATTGTCCACGACTCTAAGGAAGGATGGGCCAAGTCATTGCGTCTTCTCATCGCACACTTATACGCCGGAGAAATTCCCAAGTGGGACGTATCAACCGTTAGACCTGCCGGAGCACGACTCAAAACTTTTGGAGGACGTGCTTCTGGGCCGGAACCATTAGTAGACCTATTTAAGTTCACTGTTAATACTTTTAAACACGCACAGGGCCGCAAGCTAAACAGCTTAGAGTGCCACGACTTGATGTGCAAAATTGGTGAGGTGGTTGTAGTGGGTGGCGTGCGTCGCTCTGCAATGATTTCGCTATCTGATCTTGATGATGAAAGGATTCGACATGCAAAAGCTGGACCATGGTGGGACACAGCTCCACACCGCGCTCTTGCGAACAACAGTGCGGTGTATAACGAAACACCTACTGTCGGAAAGTTCATGGAAGAATGGTTATCACTTTACAACTCCCATTCCGGTGAACGAGGCATTTTTAATCGGGAGGCTGCTAAAAAGACGGTTGAAAAATACGGGCATCGAGATCCGAATTATGAGTTCGGAACTAATCCTTGCTCGGAAATTATCCTTCGACCATATCAATTCTGTAATCTTAGTGAATGTGTAGTACGCCATGACGACACCAAAGAAACCCTTTTGCGAAAAGTGCGGCTTGCCGCCATCCTTGGTACAATCCAAGCCACCTTCACAAAATTCCCTTACTTGCGTAAAGTGTGGCAACGTAATACTGAAGAGGAGCGCTTACTTGGCGTTTCGCTCACCGGCATCTACGACAACCCACTCCTCACCACAGAAGGACCAGAACTAAATGAATTCCTCGCAGAGCTCCGCTTGGCAGCAAGAGAGGCAAATGAGCAGTTTGCTGCAATCCTTGGAATCCCTAAATCAGCTGCAATTACATGTGTTAAGCCAAGTGGCACAGTATCGCAGCTTGTTGACTCAGCTTCGGGAATCCACCCACGACACGCTAAGTACTACATCCGCCGAGTACGAGGAGATAAGAAAGATCCTCTCAGCCAATTCTTGGTTAGCCAAGGAGTTCCAGCGGAAGACTGTGTCTACAAGCCGACTCAGACAACTGTGTTTAGCTTCCCAATCAAAGCCCCAGACGGAATCACCAGAGACGAAGTCACCCCAAGAGACCACCTCGCCCTCTGGCTCACCTACCAGCGACACTGGTGCGAGCACAAGCCCTCCGTTACCATCTCAGTAGAGGAGAAGGATTGGCCAAGCGTTGGTGCGTGGACATGGGATCATTTTGACGAGATCAGTGGCGTGTCTTATCTGCCGTATGACGGTGGTACATACCGTCAGGCTCCGTACGAAACCTGCACTAAGGAAGAGTACGAGGCGTTAAAAGCAAAGATGCCTAAGATCAATTGGTCAGAACTATCAGAAAATACAGATAACGTGGAGGGTGCACAGATGTTAGCGTGTGCTGCCGGCGTCTGTGAAATCTGATCCATGGGACTGTCCTCCACTCAACCTGTGGAACTGGAACCTAGCGTGGAGATGGTCAAATCTCCATGCAACGGTATCTGTACCCTCGACGTTACGGACACATGTCGAGGGTGCCAACGAACCAGGGAGGAGATTTCTAAATGGTATGTTATGTCCAACGAAGAGAAGTTAGCAATACTGAATAGATTTAAGTAACTATTTCACATGGTGGTATTTCGGGGCCCTTCGGGGCCCCTTTTTTGCGTATTAGTATACGTACAGATACGTCTGTTAGCCTAAGGAGCATATATGATTTACTCAATCGACTTTGAAACACGCAGCACCATTGACCTCACCGATCGTGGCCTTGATGTATACGCCAACGACCCCACAACAGAAGTGTTGTGTATTGCGTTCGGCACCCACCCCGAGACTGTTAAAGTCAAATCCCCACAAATTCCAGAAACCTCGGAGTTATGGCCTTTGATGAACCACGTCAGCAAAGGTGGCAAAATACAAGCATGGAACGCCATGTTCGAGTACGCCATCTGGAACTGCGTCTGTGTGCCCAAGTACGGCTGGCCACCACTAAAACTCGAGCAGTGCATTGACTCTATGGCCATAGCAGCAGCCAATAACGTGCCGCAGTCTCTTGGCGATGCGGCTATCTTTATGGATAGCGCACATCAAAAAGACACCCGTGGCCGCTATTTGATCCAAAAGCTATGTAAGCCAACCAAGGGCGTATTTAACGAAGACCCTGAATTGATGCGTGAGTTGTTTGATTACTGCGCACAGGACGTACGCACAGAAATGTCGATTGTAGCCAATTTAAGGCCCCTATCAGCCGCGGAACAGGAAGTTTGGACCATGACCCAGCGGATCAATTTGAGAGGCGTACCGGTCGATCCTAAAGAGCTCCAGAACGCCGTAAAAGCAGTCCAAGGGGCACAGGCCCAACTAGACCATGAACTCGTCTCCTTGACCGGTTTTAAGCCCTCTGAGCGGGCTAAATTGCTGGGATGGTTAAATGCGCGGCTAAAGTGTATTGGGATGGCGCCAATGGAAGACATGACGGCAAAAACCGTTTCAGCTATGTTAGTGAACACTAACTTAGATCCATTAGTAAGAAAGGCGTTAGAATTACGCCAAGAAGGAAGCCAAACTAGCGTGGCTAAGTACGCTAAAATGTTGGAGATACAACGTGAAGGAAGAATTAGGAATACATTGGTATATCATGGGGCTAGTACTGGCCGCTGGGCGAGCCGTGGGGGCCTTAATTTACAGAATATTGCAAGGCCCACGTTGGAAGATGGAGAGATTGAATCTGCAATACCGAGAGTATTTGGTGAGGCAAGAGGCACAATGCAACAACTCACCAGTCTGGTCCGTAGCGCAATCGTTGCACCGCACGGAAAAACCTTCGTTGACGTGGATTTTAGCTCAATTGAAAACCGAGTTGGCGTCTATTTGGCGGGGCAAAACGACAAAGTCGAACTCTTTAGAAAGGGATTAGATGAGTACAAAGTATTCGCTTCACAAAGCCTTTACCACGTACCATACGATGCGGTCACGAAGGACCAACGCCAGATTAGCAAGTCTGCGGTCCTTGGTGCGATGTTTGGTCAGGGTGCTAAGGGGTTGGTTAAGTACGCTGAAGGAATGGGTGTAAAGCTCACGGAGTCGCAAGCCAAGAACGCAGTAGATAACTACCGCAGTTCATACTCGAAAGTGAAAGCTCTTTGGGCAGCATGCGAAGCTGCGTCGATTGATGCAGTACAGAATCCCGGTACTGCGTTTGCTGCGGGTAGTAAGATTGTGCTAAAAGTTGCCAAGAATGCATTATGGATGAAACTTCCAAGCGGTCGTCTCATCTGCTGGCAGAGGCCAGAGCTCGAGTTGTTGCCAACTCCTTGGGGTTCTACTAAGCTGGGCGTCACAGTTCACAGCCTTAACACTTTTAGCAGGCAGTGGAGTAGAAACGCTTTGATTGGTAGTAGTATCTTTCAGTCCGCTGTACAGGGTACCGCTAGGGACTGTCTTGCCGTGGCTATGCTTAACCTTGAGCAAGCCGGTTATGAAATGATTAATCTGATCCACGACGAAATCCTTTTATTGGTAAAAGAAGAAAATTCGGAGGCCGTTTTGCAAGACGTCATAAAAATAATGACAACCCCGCCAACATGGGCTCCGGATTTTCCTTTAGCTGCAGAAGGATGGATCTCAAAAAGATACCGCAAATAGGGCATTTAGTTTCAAATACGCGTATTAGTAAAAGTAGATAGGGACAGCGTGTCGACAACGTTGTCTTAGCCTGAATCTAAGACTCACCTATCGCTTTCAAACTACTATTCAGGGGTATCAAAATGCTATCTCAAAAAGAAAAGCAAAAAATACGTTCAAAAAAGCATCAAGATAAATTAATGTCAACCAAAGAGGGTTGTATAAAGCGAAGATTATTTGAAACTAAATATCGAGCCAAAAAGTTAAACTTAAAATTTGATTTAACACTAGAGGATTTACTATCTATTTTTCCAGATAAATGTCCAGTATTTAAAACCGAGTTATCTTGGGGGCACCAAACCGGAAAGATATTACCAACCAGCCCTTCTTTAGACCGAATTGACCCAAATAAAGGTTATGTAATGGGCAATGTTCAGTGGCTTTCTAATTTAGCAAACGCTATGAAAAACAAAGCTACAAAAGAACAATTGAAACAGTTTGCTAATTGGATTACTGAAAGTCTTTAGTAGCAGACTTAACCATCTCTTCAATTGGGGCAATCTTGTCCACCAACTCTTGTGTTACGGGTTGGTGGAAGTCACCCATCTTAAATGTGCCCCAAGCGTACGGTGCCTGACTAGGGTTGGCAGCAATTTGCTTAGCTGCATCTGGGAAGTAATGTTCCCAAGGCAATTGGGCTATCATCTGACCTTTGAATGACCCTGGAATTTGGGTGTCATAAGTTGGGTGTTCTGTTTCAGGGGTTAGCTCTTTAAAAGGATTTAACTCACCAACAGAATAGCCGGTTGTACCGGTCTTAACATTTCTTAAGTTTGGATCGGTGATAGCGTGTATGGTTGCTTCACCACTTGGCATATCGTACTGAGCTGCAATTTTAGTTTTGTTTAATCGGTCAGCTACGTGTTTTCTTAAATCAGAGTTAGCAGCAAACTGATTGATTACTTCAGGATGGTTCATACCCAAAAAGTCTGGATAAGTATCGCGAATCATATTATCAAACGCACGCAACTTAGCTTTATTTGGGTTGAGTGCATCCAATTGGTTTACTAATGCTTCAGTGTGGTGTAGCGCATAATTGGAAGCATCTGGAGCCATGGCGGTATACATACCAAATACCGGATTACCTTTGGCAGTCTCAGCAGCATTTGCAGCTTTATTTTGTAAAGCAGAAGCTGCGCCCTTTTGTGATGCCCAAAATGCGTCTTTACCAAGATCAGCTTTACGTTGGCCGTAGCGTGGGCCACCATGCAACTCTGCTGCGCGGCTGAGCGGCACACCGTTAACTGATAATAAAGAGTGCCCCGCTAGTGAACGATCTCCAGGCACGCCAACTAAAACACCACCTTGCAAATCTTGAATACTAATCTTATTTGGTTCTGAAAAATTATGCGTCGGCACTACATTATGAACGTATTCAGCTTCGCGTGCTAACTGCGCGCCAGACTTCTTAATCGGATCAAATAGCTCAGCCATAGCGTGCTCGACCGGCGATTTAGAAACAGAGCCCATCATGTTGGGCATCTGATTCATAAACTCGTTCCAAGCAGCTGGATCGCTTACCTCAATCCCGTTTTTACCTAAAGAGAGCGCGCCGGTTTGGCGGGCCATATTTTGTGCTGTAGTTTGTGGCAAGGAGGCTAAATGCTCAGACCACTTTGATGCCAGGCTAGGTCCCTGTACGGTACCAACCTCTTGTAGGGTGCCAGCTATACTGGCCGGAGACTTTTTTATGTCACCCCCTTCGGCATGGCCGGGTGGAAGTGTGGATCCTTGCAGTACATGCATACCTGGATAGTACATCTCATTTTTAGGCTGAGTAGTTGCCTTACCCAGTTCAGTAGGTGACATCCAACCAGTAGCTAAGTCAACAGCAGTACCAGCAACTTCGTGCGGCTTTAACGGCGCTGCACTAGCCCCTGGAATCATCGCGCCAACAACAGGCAACCCACCAACAATATTAGCACCAACTTTCGCCCATTTATTTTTAATTAGTGGGGCTGCAGCTGCAGAAATACCCGCACCAATATCAGCAATACCACCAACGGAAGCAGGATCACTTAGCCCTCTACCAATATCGTAACCAGCTATGGCGCTTCTTGCTAAAGGTGCTCCTATTTTTTTAACGTGGAACGCCAGATTTTTTTCGTAAGGTGTTAATTTAGCAGGATCTATACCTTGTATTTCCGGTGTGCCGGGCGTTACTGTTGAGTGTGAGTGATACGTCTGCCCGGTTTGTGGATCTCTTGCGTACACATGTTGAACAGTATCAGGCTGTGCTGGAGCACCAACAATTTTTCTACCAGCTTGTGCTGCCTGTTCATAGTTCCTAATTTCAGGAAAACCTGATAGCTTAGCCATGTCTTCCAACGGAATGTGTAAATTTCTTCCAGACAATTCGGCAAGGACGGTATCTGCATAATTTTGAACCGCACCGGGCCCTGCTGGCTTTACCCCACCTGCTAAATTATTTAATATTTTATAGCCCATGTTTCCGGTTGTTAGCGCCTTGTTAGCTGCTATTCCTGTACCAGCACCAACTAAACCCTGCTGATTCGGTGTCATTGTATCGACCCGTGTTGGTGGGGGGCTAGGAGAAAAATCCTGCGGATTATATGGCGTGCCATTGTAATTTGGGTTAGCAGATGGTGTAGCCACAACAATACTTGGCGGCGTATAGCTTTGACCAGCGCCATCATGGGTTTGCTGGTCTATTGATAGCGGGGTATAATCTTTAACTGGTTCGGTCATTTTACTGGGTACGCCTGTCCGTTAACAACAATATAATGGTTCCCTTTCGGGTCAACGTGAATGTATTTATCCTGCTCTTTACCAATAACTTCAGGTACATCAGCAAATTTCTTGGCTACATCTCTAGCCGCATCTACTTTAGAATAAACTTGATAGTACGGAGTTTGCTCAAATTGAGCGGCAGTACCACCCGGATGTTCTTTTTCCCATTTAGTAAATTCAACTCCTCGATAATACGCAGTACGAATGTCTTGCATATTCTGAGCCAAGTTTTTCATACTGGATTCGTAAGTTGAATCTACACTCACACCTTTGGCAGGTTTACCCAATTGTAAATCTGCGTTAGTTAAACGACCACCAGCACCCTGTACTAAATTTTTAGCCCATGATGCTTGCGCAACAGCGGCGCCTTGGTCCACGTTGTGGAAATGTGTTTGGTCCTCATTACCCAACCAACTTCTAGCAATAGCATGATTTTCTGAAGGATCTTGCGCTAATTTAGGGGTTATTTTTGCTTGAATTGGACCATACCAATGGCTACCAGCTAAGTTAAATACGTTAGCATGACCTTTAGCTGAGTTAAACAAGCGATCATAATCATCATAAGTTTGCTGGGCCGTACCAACACTATTACGATATTCATTTTTCTTTTCTGTATCTTGTTTAGCCGTCTCAACAGACTCAGTACCAATGCCCTCTGCAGCACGCTTCATACGGTCTTCATACGCAGCTAAATCAGCTTTATAGGCTTCATAGTTGCTACCATAGTTTGCAGCATTTGGCTTTTGCTCTCCGGTAGTGGCTCTAAGAGAAGCTGCTGAAGGGCCTGTTGGAGCGGCAGGAGCAGCAGCGGCAGGAGCAGCAGCGGCAGGAGCAGCAGCGGCAGGAGCAGCAACGGCAGGAGCAGCAGCGGCAGGAGCAGCAGCGGCAGGAGCAGCAGCGGCAGGAGCAGCTTGGCCTGGTAACATTTTAGTGTTGTCATCCCACTCATTAACCGGCAATGGCTTAGTATTGTCATCCCACTCACTCAAAGGCTTAACAGGTGCAATTGTAGATGGGTGTGGGGGCAACGGAGCCGTTTGGTTTGCTGCGGCAGGGGATGTAGTAACTGGCTGGCCACCTAAAAGTTTTTGAGCGATTGCAATTGTTTTTTCTCTGCCGCCGTTTGCATTTGCAGCCGCATCACTAACTTGTCCGGTTTTAAGGAATCTAGCTGCACCATCGGCACCTAAGAAATGTGCTAAATCTAAATTTGGTGCTGTGGTATCAATTCCTAATTGGGATAAACGATTTCCAGATAACTGACGGTATGTATTAAACGCTTCAGTTTGCTCAGCTGGAGTAAGCGAAGTAATTGGGCGGTCTTTGAATTTAGGATTAGCAGCTTGAATGTCTTGATAAGCTGCTTTTGTAATTCCATAAGTGCCATAAGCTGAACTCTTTGATAAATCGTGATAGCCGACATTTGGGTTGGCTCCAGATTCATTTGTAGCAATACGAGAAGCATCACCAGTAGCAGGAGCTGCAGCTGTGCTTGGTGCTGTTGTGCTTGGTGCTGTTGTGCTTGGTGCTGTTGTGCTTGGTGCTGTTGTAGTAGCACCGGGTAAAGATCCAAATTGTTTTAATGTTGCTACATTAATTCTTTGCTTTACATCTTCAGGAAGGTCATTAAATTGATTTGGTGTCATTCTTACTGGACCAACACCAGGGATCATGTAATCTACAGGAGTACTTGAAGCCGCAGAAGCTCGTCCTGTTGCAGTTGCGCCAAATTGAGTTTTTGCAGCATCTCCAAGAATATCCAAACGTCCTTGTGCATCCCAAGCGGGCAATGCGGCCATACGTATTTGTACATTAGGATCATTGAGTAGAGCAGAATGTTGAGACGCTGTTCCAGCAGCACCTGGAATAAGGCTGTTACCACCAGCCAGTGCAGCCAATTGAGCTTTAGCATTTTCGTTTGCTGCTTGAGCGCTGCGGTAAGAAGCCATTTGAGCTCGCATAGCATCTATTTGCTGCTCTTCAGCATTCTTAACACGATCACGCTCTGCAGTTGCGCCAGCACCTTGGCCAACAGCCAAAGCGTCTTTAAGGCCACCTAAAACGGTTGGCAAAAACCCGGTACGCTGGTCAATTTGCTGCTGCATATTCTTAAGCAGCTCTGTAGTTTGAGTTGGGTCTAATGGAACCTTACCTGAAATAGTTGGTTGGCCAGCTATTTTACCTGGCGTTACGGCAACTGTTCCGTCGCTATCTGTGTTTAGTGCTTCTAATCCCATGATTTATCCTTAAGTTATGTTGTTAGGGTCAACAGGATTTAACGCACCAGTTCCGTAAGTTGGATCATTATAAACATTCCCGTCGGTTCCTAAAACTTGACCAGCACCTGCGCCACCATTCGCGCCAGTTCCGGTTACTGGTGACCCATAACTTAATGTAGATCCGTTTGATCCAGTAATCCCGCCAGACGTATCAATTGGGGTTGCAGAAGTACTGCCGGAAGAGCTGCTAAATAGGCCACCCAACCCCAAACTATTAAGAATATTTTTTCCAGCAGCAGTTCCGTATAGTGATGATAGTCCACCTAATCCACCACTTAATGCAGAACCAATCTGAGTCGCAGCCTGTAATGCAGAGTCTTGAGTTTGTTGTGACGCGGTTTGTGGTGCGTTTACTGAGTTTACCAAGTTGGCGTAGTTTGTGGTGGTTTGGAACGGCGCGTTCATTTGAGCAGCACCAGTAGTCAAGCCTTCTGTAATGCCCTGTGCGCCTACGTTGCCTAAACCAGTAGCAGCAGATACACCCTGCTGTTGGTTTTGTATCGCTGAAGTCATCTGTTGTGCCTGTAAGTTGGCCAGCGCGTTTGCTTTAGAAGTATCTACAGCTGTTTGCCCACGTAAGCTACCAAAGTTACCAGACCCAATTGCGCCAGCTTCTGTACCAGCTGTCATTGTGGGTAATAATTGGTTTAGCTGTTGATCTTGCGCTTGGAACAGGCCACCCATAGCAGTACTCGTGTTTGGAGTAACTGCACCAGTATTGGGGTCAACAATCCAAGGATTAGCAGCACCTTGAGCGATTGTATTTAGCGTACCCTGAGCTTGGGTAAACGGGTTGTTTGCCCCTTGCAGCGTATTGACCGCGCCCTGAGCTGCAGTATTTTGAAACTGCGGGGCCGCTTGCTGCGCCGTACCGGCCTGGTTGATAATATTTTGCTGAGCTGTATCATACCAGCTCGGCATTGTGGTCTGCGTTACTGCAGTACTTTGCAGCGCGTTATTTAGTCCGGTTGAGCCTGTTGTTGCCATTATACTTTCGCCTTGTGTTTTGCTTCTAATAGATAACCTAATGCGCCCTTGCTGTCAGGTGGTAAGTGTTTAGCGTCTGCTTTACGCTTGTGCTCTCTAATTGTCTTTAAAAACTCGTCTAGTACTTTAGCACCGCTATCGTTACTGCCATTACCTAAAGACGACACCACATCCGCGGGAATAACAAACTCACCGTTTGCTAGCATCGCCGGAATAGAATCGCTGGTACCGTCGCCTTGACCAGTTACATAGCGGTGGTGTATTGAGTTCAAACCACCTTCGCTAAAGAACTGAGGGTTATGGGTTTCTGGAAGAACTCTGTCTTCGTAAGAAGTAGGACCGCCGTCTTGCATGTGCGGCATAGCAGTTAAAGGAGCGCCGTGCATACCAAACAAACTGGCGTGTTGAACTGGTGAGCCATGCGATAGTCCAGGAACCGCTGGAAAGTCAGCTGAGCCGCCCATGGCCTTATGCATAATACCACCGCCTTTAGCTTGCTGAATTTCAGTTAGCTGTTGTGGATTATACGAAGGCTGCTGGTATGTATAAACAGGCGCAGTGTATGTAGATGATAACGGATCGGCAATCTGAGTGCCTTTAACTGTTGTAGCCACGGGTAATGTGATGCCTCCTAAAGTATTTGCTGCTGCTGTTCCACTGCTTAAACTGCCTAATCCCGATGTTGTGGTTGGTGTGTTGCTTGTAGTTTTAGCCGGTGTGCTGCTTGTAGTTGTAGTTTTAGCCGGTGTGCTGCTTGTAGTTGTAGTTGGTGTGCTGCTTGTAGCTGTTGTAACAGCGCCAGACGCCAAAGCAGCAAGAGCGCTGCCTAATGCGCTTGACTGATCTGTTGGATTAGAACTACTATCTGACGACGCTGGTGCTGGCGCTGTGTACGGACTTCCATCCTGATTTACTGGATCGCCGTATGCGTTACTAAATCCAGTTGGACTTTTTGAGTCCGCGATAATGCTCGTCGACGCTTGCGCAGCTATATTATCTACCGGAGTGTTATCTACAGGTGGTACTACCGGAGTGTTATCTACAGGTGGTACTACCGGAGTGTTATCTACAGGTGGTACTACCGGAGTGTTATCTGCAGGTGGTACTACCGGAGTGTTATCTACAGGTGGTACTACCGGAGTGTTATCTACAGGCGGCACTACCGGAGTGTTATCTGCTGGAGGCACTACTGGTGTAGTATCTGCTGGAGGCACTACTGGTGTAGTATCTGCTGGAGGCACTACTGGTGTAGTATCTGCTGGAGGCACTACTGGTGTAGTATCTGCTGGAGGCACTACTGGTGTAGTATCTGCTGGAGCAGTATCACTTGGCGCTACATAAGGAGTGCCGTCAGAATTTACTGGATCGCCTGCGTTATTACTAAACCCAGAGGGGCTGTTTGAATCTGCAAACGCGTCAACAGGAGCTGGTAGCGCGTTTCCTGATTCAGAAGTACCAGTTACAGTAACAGAGCTATCCGGTGTGTTTGCGGGCAATTCTGAAGCATTTGCGCTCGGTATAATTGCATTAAGCACCGCGCTAGCCGCATCCGCAATTGGATTAGAAGACGGAGCTTGCTGCGTAGCATTGTCTGCTGGGGTAATATTAGCTATTGGAGCTTGCAAAGCAGCAGTACTCGCTGAGCTATCAGGAGAAATTGTTGCAGTAGGAGCGGACTGTATCGGCCCATTTGACGCCGTTGTTGTATCGGGTACTAAGTTACCACTAGCAATCTGGTTTAAGTTGCTTAAGTCTGTGCTGAACTGACTTGCTGTATTTTGTAGCGCAGTCTGATCTGTTGTATACGTGCCCAGTTGAGTCTGCAACGCTGTATTACTATTTTGATACGCTGTTTGTAACGGCTGAATTGTATTTGTGTATAAATCGTTTACCGCAGTTGTACTAGCTTGCGCAGTTTGCTGAGCCTGTGCTACCTGATTGTATAGGTCATTCAATTGACTACTTGCAGCAGTAAACGCAGAGTACTCACTGTTGTACTGCGGTATCATTCCGTTTAAAGTGTCTACAGCAGAATTAACACTAGAAGCGTAAGCCGGATTAGTTGGGTCACTATTGTACTGCGCGAGTGCAGTTTGATACTGCTGCTGCACAGATTGAATCTGGTTATAAAAACTATTTATGCTATTTTGCTGATTTGTAAGGGTATTGTACTGAGACGTATACTGTGACTCTAAGTTGTTATACGCAGTTTGATCAGCTTGAGCCTGGTTATAAACCGGTGTATACTGGTTAGTAATTGCGTCGTTTAGCGCCGCTTGTGCTGCGCTTGCTTGTGTATATACACTGTTTAATGACGTAGTATCTGCGGCTAAAGCAGCATTTTGTTGCGCAATCGTTGGCTCTAAAGCAGAAGCTGAACTGCCGATTGTTTGTGCTTCTTGTTGCAGCTCTTGTGCCTGTGCTGAGTTTGCAGGATTGGTGTCCGCAACCGTAGTGGCATCTGGCGAAGACGAGGGGTTTATGTTTGAAAAAGGAGCTGATAAGCTGCTTAACCCAGCCTGAATTGTTGGGTTAATGGCGTTACCAATGTCTCCTGCTACAGCGCCTGCTGCGCCAGACAATGCTCCGGTTTCTGCGTTACCGCCTTTTATTGCGGCAGATAAGGCACCAGTACCAGCACTGCTAGCAATATTTGCGGCGGTTGTACCAACGTCTGGCGAAATTAATGACTTAGCCGCGCTCGATAGCTGACCCAAACCACTACTGATTGCTGTATTTTCAAGTACTGTTACCGGATCTGCTCCGGCAGCAATTGACTTTGAAGCCCCAACCAAGGCTGAGGCCATTGGAGTAGCTACTGCAGACGTCACGCCGTTTGCTGTTAATAGGTTTGTTACGTCGGCTATTGAGGCGCCAGTTAAACCACCCATTAAAGCGCCGGATAAAATGCCGGTTAACGGGTCCTTACCCGTCGCAACACTTTTAATTCCGCCTAATGCACCACCAGTCAATGCACCACTTCCTGCAGCGCTTAGCATTGACTGAACCGCTGGCGACAGTGCGCTTGCACCAACTCCTTCAGCTGTTAGTCCGGTGCCTAACGCACCGCCTAAACCTGCAACACCGGTCATAGGAGCTACAGCACCCGCTCCAGCACCTAAACCAATACTTGTAGCAGTTCCTGTTCCAGCGGTTGTACCAGCACCGCCAGCTAAAATGCTATCTGCCGCTGGCGTTAATGAGGCGCTTCCAGTTCCGGTTAAAGCCGAGCCTTCAGTTACGCCTAAATCTGCTGGGGTAGACGCAGCAAACACTTCTGGAGCCAAGTACGGCGCCGCAATAGCTAAAGCAGCTGTGCCCAAAGTGGCCCAACCACCGGGGATTGCTGTACGTACTGTATTGTCTAACTGGGCACCAACGCTACCAATCTGTTGAACAACCTTAGACAACCCAACAGAGTTGCTAAGATTAGTTAGCTGGTTTTCTGCCCAATTAAGAATGCCCATTATACTTTAGCCATCCAAGTAAATTTAGGCAGGTTAGATTTCTCCACCTTCCAACCAACTCGCTTCATTAAAGCTAAGAGTTGTTGGTTAGTGGTGTCGCCATAAACCGTATCGACTTCTGAGTCTTTTAGTTTTTGTAAAAAACCTTTTAACGACTTTGCCAAAGTAATTGGGCTGTCAACAGTAGACATGTGTAACATAGCACGTTTGTCGCCCAAACGAGTAATTAGCAAAATCGAATTGTTTTCTTGAACCATTACGGTATGACCACTTTGCACCTGAGCAAGCACAGACTGCAAAACCTGTTGAGGGTTTGCTCCTTGGCTTTGTGCTTCTTGGGTTATGATCTGCGATGGGGTCATTTTATATCCAGTATGCTTCTATATACACTAATACGCATTTTTTGCGCTTTTTGCCCCAGTTTAGTGGGATTTGCCGTTGATTATTAGCGATACTTCTTTTGCCCAATCTTGCCAAGAACCAAATCCTTCAGAGCTTGGAACTGGAAAGGCTGAAAACGTAAAGGTACTAGCAATTACATCCGCAGTATCCCTCCAATTTTCTTCGGGATTGTACGGGATATTAAGCTGACCGTAGTAAATTATAAAGTTACCGTTCCAGTCTTCCCAGCTAGATTGCTCTGGTAGAAATGGAAAGAACTGCTGGTTATTCTTATTGACATAAATTGTCATGGACGCTCGTCGCCGTACTCTGCGGTAATCATTAAACGACCCATTTCAAAGTTACCGTCAATGGTGTTAGATTCAAACTTTAAGCGGATTAAACGTGCTTCAACACGTAGGTCAATCTTGTCAGTATCTGGATCAAAATAGTACGGCCCGTACACTTCCATGTCTGCATCGGTTCCATTAGCAAACTTACGACCCAATATAGTCATAGACATTGGTCCGGTTTGCAAGAAGTTTGGCTCTACACGACGTAAGTGCATGCGGCGGTTAATGCCGACTAAAGCATCCTGACTTGGATTACCAGTTAACCAACTAATGTCGCTGGTTGTGATGCTAGAATACACCGCGGTTTCTGTGTTTAAGTTCACTTGGTTTTGGCCATACTCATGCTGCCAAATAGTGAAGCCACCAACTTGTTGGTAAACCAAAGAGCCCGGAGCCACTGTAATGGGGCTTTCTTCGTCAAACGAAACTAAAGTAACGCCCGGTGTGCCGATCGTGGTATTGTACGTAAACACCGCAGAAGTGACTTGGTACGTTGAGTTATAGTCTGCAGTTTTGTCAAATGTAAAGATAGTACCAGGTGTAAAGACAGAGCTAACGTCACCAGAGAAGTACATCTGGTTTGCTGTAGGCGCTGGTAAACTTGCTGGATGGGTAATTACAGTGTAAGCGCGGCTAAATGTTGGGGTATAATTCCAGTCAGCCCAAATAGGTGTTGGGAAAATCTCTGTGGTATATCCACAAGAGCGTTGTGCTCCAACTGCTTGACCAACGTCATACCATAGCTTATCTTTTACGTTGTAAATAACAGCGTCGGTGCATTCTGTCGCTGTACCGCGAGGATAAAAGAACCAAATCTCATTGTAGCGTGGTACCTTAGTGGCCCATACTTTTTGGCGTTGTGTGTAGTTGATGTTGTCGAACAAGTAGTTTACGTTCTTATCGTTAGCAAGCACTTGTACGCTACCGTTATAAGCATAGAAACGATCAACACCCATCCACCAATACACGCCATCCATCTCTACAATAGCGTTGGATGACATGATTGAGATTTGGCTAGAAATAATATCGTAGTTCCAAAACTGGTTTGTAGTCGTTGTAGCAGAAGCCGACGAGTTAAATGAAACCCGAATCAATGAGTCTGTCGCCCAAAACAAGCCAGCTGGTGAGTTAGTACCACCACGCATTGGCATGCCCTTAACAATTTTAGAAGACGACACGTTGTTTTGGTTGGCTAAAGGACCGTTCCAGTCGTAAAAGTTTTGTTGTGTATAGGTGCTGCTTACGTTGTTGTTTGCAATAAAGCCATGAGAGCCGTACACAAAAATAAATGGGTACAAAACGCATACGCCGCCGTCTACGCTAATAGGTGTGTACGTTGGGTTTTGGCCTTGAGAATCTGATAGCCCTGTAAAAGTCCAAGTATTGCCTGTGCTAGGCTGAACGTTACCAACTAAAACCTGCGATGGCACTCCGTTATCAATGTCAATTAAGTTGTATCCCGGATGGGCAAATAAAGACAACGCACCACCCGCTGGGCTAAACTGAGCGTCAAACTGCCAAGTAATACGGTACGGACCGCTTTGTGGGTCTTCTGTAAATACTGGGGTGTTGTTTAACCAAACGCTTGTAGGAGTACCACTAATTGCAGTTGTTACCGTGACAGTTGTGTACGACGCTGCATAAGTTGGTGTACCAGTTGTCACATAATTAACCGGAGTTGTTTGATTAAATATTACGTTTGTTCCGCTAGGGAAAGATGACACCACGTTACCAGGGACGGTAAAGGTTGTGGTGGTGGGTACTGAGTGCACAGTAAACTGCACAGTACCGGGTAAAATATTTGCTGTAAAGGGGCCAGAACCTACGCCGTAGTTAATGCCGCAAGTAAACACGTCTAACTCTTGGTAAGTGCCTGCAAAAATGTAGTTTACGCCGTTATATGGCTGTGACACCAAGCCACGATAAATACCAATGTTACTGGTAAACAATGTGCGATAGCCGCCAATCTTTTTAGGATCACCACGCTGAAAACGGCACCACACACCGTCGGTGTATTGATCGTTTTGGAACTGAGTACCGTCGCGTTTAATCCCAGCCGGTATTGCTAGGCTGTAGATTGATGTATATTGCGAATTGTCTTGTTGCTGATTATCAGCCGCCATTTAGAACGTTCCACCACTAATTAATTTTGCGTTTAGTTGTGCATTAACAGTAACTATCGGTGCACTTAAGTTGGTTGCGTTAATGTCAATAATTTCAGTGCCGTTTGCTGCTAAGCCTAAAATACTGGTACCAGCCAAGTACATGCCAGTAGCGTTGTCGTTTAGGAAAGCATACGATGGAGCACCTGCGTTACCGTTAACTGCTTTAAACGTAGCAGAAGACGAAGAGTTAAGAATGTATAAAAACTCACCGTCACTGAGCAGCGTATAAGTATTGCCAGTTGCTAAGGCCAAAGGAGCTTGACTGCTTCCAGCGTTTTGGAAAGTAATGTCGTAGCCAGACTGATTGGTATTGTTTACAAATACGTACAGCTGAGTAATGGCAGGCAGAGTAACGGCTAAGTTAGCGGCTCTTGTGCCAGATTGCGCTACATAGGTTTGAATGATTGGTGCATTAGCTGTAAGGTTTAGTGTATTACCAACGATAGCGTCAACGTCGTATGTTGCAGATGTAAACACCACATTGTTTGGCGTAACCCAGCCAACAGTAATAAACGATCCTGTACTAATGTCAAAGAATATAAAGCCAGAATCACCGGGATTGGTAGTGATTGTGCTTGCGCCGTTAATTACCTGCGGAGACACTGGAGAGAAAATTAACGCACCAGTTCCGCTGTTTCTAAACGCAATAAACCAACCCCTTGAAAGGCTAGAAATATTTGGTAGGTTAATTGTTGCGTTACCACCAGTCCAGTTATATGTTGCAGCACGGCTTGCATCTGTTATGGTTGGTACAACAGACACATCAATAATGTTTTGAGTTGTTGCTAAGTACCCGTTAACAGTAGTTAAGCCTAATGGACTTGGGCCAATAAGCGATGTTGCGTTGGCTGTTGACGTGCCAGCACCAAAGGTTAAATTGTGCCAAGTTCCAGCGGTAGTGCTGTTATTTGTTAAGTAGTAATACTGTGAAATACCTGTTGCAATTGTTACGCCATTTGCGCCTAAATAATCAGTTACTAAAAACGAGTAAGAACCCAGGTTACGAAACAAGATGTCGGCACCAACAGTGCCTTGGGAACCCTCTGGAAGGGCAATAGAAAAGCCCGAGCCAGTTGGCATAACGTCAATGATACGGGTAGCAGGAGTTTCACCAATGGTTTGGTTAACTGTCGACGGCCAAAATAGCGGAGTATTAGCGCTTAATGTTATCGCTGAATAAGAGACGTCTGTTGGTGTGACAACGGTGCCTGTAAAGGGAGAGGTATAAACTGGTGTACTCATTTATTATGGTTCCTGAACCGAAGTGTTGCGATCCACACGACGTGAATTGTCTTCTTTCTTAAGCGCTGCAATTGCGTCAGTGTAGTATTTTTTCCACATATCTAGCTTATCTAACGCTTTTAAATAGCCTTGTGCTTGTAATAAAGCACCGTAAAGCATTGCCTGTGGTGCAATAGCTGTCCATAGGTTTTGTTGATTAGACTCGTCCAAAGGCTGGATTTCGGCGTAGTAAATAATTTCTGCTGGATAGCTTTGGTCTGGTACGGGGGCAAAATTCCAGTTGTTGTAGTCATAGTCGGCGTAGTATATTGGCTGACCTGTTGAAGACTCAGATTGATACTGAGCTATGTAGTCCTGGCTGCGCAACAACACTGGTTGCCCATTGATTTTCATAGAAACTGTTTTACGCCAACGAGCAGGCTTGTTCAGCACCGCCACATTAGATGTCAAATTGGTTTCTACCACAATAAGCTGCATGTAGGTTTTTAACTCAGCAGCGATTGAAGACTCTGCCAACGCAATTAAATTAGGAATCTGCGCAATAAAGTCTGCGTCATCACGCTCCATGTATTGCTGGATATTCAACACCAGCGAGTCGTATGTCATTATTACGCTCATCGTGTGTAGTAACTTATGTTAGGTTGGAAATAGATTGGTGACTTATCACGCTCTTCGTTAGATGCTTGCATGAACAACTTATCGGCCTGTTGTTCTAAATACTGAATGCGGGCCATGTCAACGCTAGGGAGTTGCAGCGCCAATTTGTGTGATAGGCTAGCTTGTACGGAAGCAATCCAACGATCTGGTACGTAGATTTGATTTGTCAACGAACCAACGTCTTCCATTTGCTTCTCAACAATTAACTGGAACATTTGGTACGGGTTGTTTGGTACTGGCCACAGATACATTGAAGGTTCAATTGTGCGGTCGAACCAGTATTGCAAAGAACGTACAGATGGGAATTGTTTGTTTGGAAGATTCCAGTAATCGTCACGATTTAGACGTGCGAGCGGAATAACTTGTTGGCTAGTTGAAAACACAACTTGGCGTACTGAATAGTGAGACGCTACGGTCTCACGCAAGCGCCAGTAAAGATGTGGCTCAGTGGTAGAGATGTTGTAGTATTGCCACTGATAGTCTGTCATTGTGATTTCTGGGAACTGTTCTTTTAAGAACCAGTTAATGCCGTCATCACTGTATTCAAACGCTAGGTTATATGTTTGTGTTGAGTTTGGTGCGTAGCAGTTCCAACCAACATAGTACACGCTCTGTGATTGCTGATACGTAGAGCCAAAATAGTTCTCGTATCCTAAAGTAGAAGCTGGGGTAGAGAGGGTTGGGCTTAAATCAAACGCCGCTGGAGACTCTGGATTGTCTGCAGGAAGGTATTCGGACGCTTGAATGTTCTGAATGTATACCCAGTTTGCTTCACGCACGTCAATAGTAGTCTTTGGCAGGACTAACTGTTGCTGCTGCGTAAGAGCACCATACAGCTGGTTTTCTAACAGCCAAAGATTAACGCCCAGGTTAGATAGGTTTTGTAGGTTGTAAAACAGCGCTTGCTTAGCAGCACCAACATACTCAGGCGTCATCTCTTCTGCTGTCTTACCAGCATCACGAAATGCATAGGAAATTAACTGGTCAACATTGATTGTTGTTTGGCCAGTGGTGTTGCTATAAGCCATGGATTACTTCTTTCTTCTTACAGAACCACCACGTTTTTTCTTTGGAGCATCATCCCAGGATTCAGCATCTGTTTTAGCTTTATTAGCGCGCTCTACAATATCGCTTACACCTAATTTTTTATTGCCCCAATCAGATTCAATAGATTTATCTCGGGCGTACCCACCAATTGGGTTATTGGCTTTTGTAGCTAATTGTGTAAATGCGTAATCATCTGATGTTTTTGATGAGTCTCTTGCAGCATTACCCGATGTATCAGGAAGCGCATGCCCCCCACCAGCCATTTTTTTAACTTTACCACCAGCTTCATAATGATTGCCCTCAGCTTTCATTTTGGTGTTTTGTTTGAATGTCATTTTTACCTTCCGCGGCCGGCGGCTCGCTTAGTTACTTTATTGGGTAGTTTGTTGCTGGCTGGACCAGCTTTGATAAACTCCTTGGCAACCTTTTTGGGGATGCCAAGGGTTGATTTGCCAGCAGCTGCGGCGTACATAGCGCCTTGTTGAGCTTTTGACTTAATAGGCATTACATGTATTTCCCAGCTTTACCACCGCGTTTTTGAGCAGGGATCATTGGGCTTGTTGGGCCAACTGGAGCAGCTTGTGGTGCTGGAGCAGGAGCTTGCTGACCCATACCAGTCATTGCCGGGGTCTGTTGCATCTCATCAGCAGCAAATTGGCCTTGTTGGCCTTTGTTTAAATATTTACGAGCATTAGATAAACGAGCAAGCTCTTTGGCCGCCATTAAATCCTGTAATGTAGAGCCACCAACTGCCATCTTCTTAACTTCGCCGCCAGTTTTGTACTTGTTTGGGCCGCCTTTGGCACCAGAAGTCGCAGAAGCTGATTTACCAGATTCTTTGCTTTTCTTTAAGCCATCAACATCACCAGCTGGTTTGCTTTTCTCTTTAGCTACGTCGCTGCCTTTCATTGCTGGGCGCTTGGTTGCTGCATTAGGAGCGTCGGCTTTACCAGGCTTGATGTCTTTTACTTTTTTAATATTGTCTTTGTCACCAGCAGATTTCTTGGCTTCGTAAACGTTGGTTACAGAACCACCTTCTTTGTAGGCGTTACCGCCGCCACAAAACTTCTTAACAGTGCCTTTTTCTTTTTTAGCACGTCCACCTTTTTTAAGTCCAGACAAATCCGTCTTTTCTTCGTGCTGTTGCACGTCATGCATGCCAATGGCTTTTTTAACAATTTTCTTGTCTTGTGCCGTATCAGCTTCATCAACAGTTTTACGGTCGCGTTTTGTAAAATTCTTTACTTCGCGTTGTACAGATCCACCTTCTTTAAAGTGCTGCATCTTAGGTAGTTTTTTGAAATCGTCCATTATGTCCTCGAGGTTGTTGGTTAACGGGTGATCAGCCCTTATATCTACTAATACGCTAAAAAGGACTAAATCGCCCTTAAAAATAGCTCCCGTTCCTTTTCTCGGCGGGGTTTTAATACTGGTGGTGTGACCCAATTCATAAAGGCGTTTGCAGCCCGATTGTAGTCATTATTATTAAGGTGCAGCACTACCTCAGACTGCTTAAAGTGATCCGCTCCAATATTGAAGCAGAGGCTGTATAAGGCGTCCATTTGGTTCTGGTTAAGGGGTACCCTTACTGAAGTCGCTACGGCCTCGTCACACCACTTTAAATCGTCTTTAAACAGGTCTTCTACTTGCTGGTCTGTTAATACCGTGTGGAGCATCCACTGCTCTGTTGGCTTAATAAGATGCCCAACGCCAATGGTCCACAATCCGCGTGAGTCTTTATAGGCTTTATGGCGCTTGCCCTCAAAGCCAGAAATTAACTCAAAAGTTGATTCTGTAATTGCCACGATGTCTTTTTCTACTGTTTTAATAAATTGAAAGCTCTGTAGCACCCAGATGAGGGTGCACAACCAAATAGCTAAAAATAGCCTTTTGTTCATACTAACTCCTTTTTTGCGTAGCACTACTAATACGCACTTTGGGGATTTATTTTGCGTTTTCGTACGCCTGAAGGTCTTCTAGCTGTTGGGCTACTTTGAGGTATTTTGCGTTGTTTTCTGCTGCGACGCTGAGGACGGTAGCAAGGTCAAGGGAGGTGGTGGCACCATCAGAGCTGCTGGGGCTTGAGGTTTGACCAGTTGCACTTGCGTTGTACAGCCGCACATAGCCATTAGTAATACTACAAGAGCTATTGTCCAGAGGACGTACAGCTTTAGAAATTTGGCGTTGGAGGCTGACATTTGTGTCGCTGAGCTTTCCGATTTGTTGTATGTATGTTGCGACAATTTGGTCTCCTTTTCGTTGTATATCGTTTACTTTTTGTTCTGCTTGAATGTTTGATTTTTCTATTTTAGCAATATAGTAGTCTGAAGTCCAGCTATATGCTGAATACCCCACTACCGCACCAGAAACGGCAGCTACTATAAGATAAATATAAATTGCGCTGCCAACACTGGCAATACTACTCAGTAGGTTTTTCCACATCTTCGTGCTCCTTTGGTTCTGCGTCTTTTTTAAGCATCACAGCTGCGCCATGTGCGCCAGCGATAATACCAACTGCTTCCGCAAAGTCTTTTAGTACTGGCATGTTACCATGAAACATTTCATACCCAGCACCAATAACAACCGCAATAAACGAAAGCAACCAAGACCAACGTGCAATGTCGTTGGTCTTGTTGTCTGCTCCGGTTACTAGATCGTTAAAAACCTTCTGAATCATTTATGCTCGCGCAATGAGTCTAATTTATCTTCGATGCGATGAACCGCTTTCAGAACTTCGTCCCAGCGGGAAGCAAAGTCGTCTTTGTGCATGTAGTTTTCAGCTAGATGCGCACGAAGCTCATGCACATTATCTTGTAATAGTTGAACAGCTGTCCAAAGCTCTTTACAGAACCAGCCAATTGCCACACAAATCAGCGGAAGAACCGTATTGATTAGTGTCTGCAAATCCATCTTATTTTCCAGTCTCTCTTGCTAAGCGCTCAGCAGCCTGGTTAATAGCCATCTGAATGATTGGGTTTGGGTGTTTAGCAATTTCAGTTACTACAGCAGCTTCAACTTCTGCTGGAGCTGCTTCTACAGTGGTTTCAACTTCTGCAACGGTAGGAGCAATTTCAGCTTTGATTTCGGCTTCTAATGCTTCTAATTTCTCTTCGATGGTTTCTAACAAAGACATGGTGGTTCCTTTTGTGGTTAAAATTAATTTGATGTGTAGAACGCAGTTGAGTTAGCTGCGGTAAATGTTCCGGAAGAATTAGATACTATCAGCGGAATATTACTTGTACTACCTGAAATTGCAGTTGGTGTTACCCAAGTTGACCCGTCAATAGACGACGTATATATTGCACTAGAGGCTTGAGAATTACCAGCCGCTACGAATGTTCCGCCGACATTGCAAGCAATACTACCGAGGCCTAGCCCTGTAGTACTTCCTATTGTGGTTGGAACGCTCCAAGTTGTGCCGTTTGAAGAAGTAGCATAAATTGGGTAGTTGGGTGAGCTGCCATAATTGCTAACACCAACAGCAACAAACAATCCGGATGGATTAACTGCAATTGCGTTAATACGGTAATTTGAAGTCGAGCCGCCCATCGTTGAGAAAGCTGACCAAGTTGTTCCATTAGTTGATGTGGCGTAGTATGGCTGGTATGAAGAGCCGTATCCTACAGCAACAAATAAACCTGAAGAATTAACTGACACACCGGTCATTGTTATTCCAGAACCAGCGCTTCCTAAAATTGTTGGTCCCGACCAAGTAGATCCTGAATTTGTAGAGTAGTATACTACTGGATCTGTTGGTAAACCAGTTGAAGACGAAATATTGTTTCCAACGGCCACGCATGTTGTACCAGTTGTACCACATACAACAGCTACAGGATTGCTTATTTGTGTTGTACCGCCCATTACCGCCGGTGTAGCCCAAGTTGTCCCGTTTGATGAATATGAAAACAGAGGCAAATTAGACGAAAAATTAAAGCCAACCGAAACAAATCCGCCTGCAGCAGTTGGTGCTATGGCACCCATAATCATAACGGATGTTGCTGAACCCATTGCCGTTACAGTACCCCAAGTAACTCCGTCTGTTGAGGTTGATACGCTTGGAGGTGAAACATTAAATTTATCAAGAACCGCTACATAAGTACCGCTTGAGTTAACTGCCAATCCATTTAATGTGTATCCGCTCCAAGCGGAAGGAAACGGTGTGGCAGAACCAAATCCATTAAATGGCAGCGCATACGCTTTTCCATAAAAGTTTGTTGGCATTGCGATTGTGCCAGAACTAACGCCGGCTAAATTTCTAACCTTATAGTCATTAAGGCTAATAGTTCCTGAAGAGGTATTGGAAACAGCAATTTCAATAGATTGACCCGCAGTAGCACCAGCTAAACTAATTGGGCCTGTGGAGTTCATTACTGCCATTATGGTGTTCCGTAAGCAGTTACGTTAGCCAATGCTACAAAGTTACCAGATGAGTCCATGGAAGCGATTGCTGTAGAACCATAATAGAAATACAGTTTGCTACCAACTTGTTTAATAGAGAAGTTAGTTGTATTAAAGCTAGTTGCTTGCGCAGTACCATTAACTAATAAATTACCTGTTCCAGGATCCGTTGTGGTACCAACAGATAGTCCACCAAAAGGAGTCACACGTACACGCTCAACGGTACCAATCTTAAACAGAATTGGCCAGCTACCTTCAGTCTCTAAAGCTAAATTCGAGCTTGAACCGTTTTGTGTCCAGTACATTTGGGCTTCTGCTGTACCGTTGTTGTAAAGCCCAAGTGCGGTAAATATGCTACCACTAGATGCGTCTAGCAACAATGTATTGCCGTTGCCGCCTTTAACATATAAAGTGCCTGGTAAGGTGCCAGAAGTATAGCCAGTATTAACACCGAAGTTACCACTAGTATCTTTGTACAATTGACCCGAACCAATTGTAATTACACCAGTACCACCAGTTAGTGTTGTGCTGTACTGAATGCTTGTTGCGTTTACAGTACCGCCAGACTGATTTGTTGCAGTAGTAGCGGTTCCACTAATACCAATAGGCCAAGTACCGGTTGCATTTGAACCTGAAATGGAGGCTGCGCCAATAGTATTGTAGGAAATTGTTTGAGCTGAACTACCGTTAAATACAACGGGGGACGTACCGCCGGTACCACTTGAGTTAAACGTTATGGAGTTAGCTGTAGAAGCTGCTGGAAGGCCGGAATATCCTGAGAAGCCACTGTAACCAGAAATACCAGAACCGCTGTATCCTGAAATACCAGAGAATCCGGAAGCCCCTGCAGTACCACTGTATCCAGATGCGCCTTGTGCGCCGCTGTATCCAGAGTATCCGCTAGCTGCTGCGGCACCAGGTTGACCTGAGTAACCAGAGAATCCAGAAATACCAGAGCCACTAAATCCACTGTAGCCACTGTAGCCGCTGTAACCTGAAATGCCGTTAACTCCGCTGTAGCCGCTATAACCGCTGGTTCCTGAATTACCTGTAGGTCCCGTTGCGCCATTAAAGCCACTAAAGCCAGAGTATCCTGAAAAGCCAGAACCGCTATAGCCGCTAGCACCTGAAGCTCCATTGGCGCCGGTTGCACCTGAGTATCCAGAGTAGCCGCTGTAGCCAGAAACACCAGAACCGCTGTAGCCAGAAATACCAGAACCACTGTAGCCAGAGAACCCACTAAAACCACTGTATCCTGAAGCACCGTTTGATCCAGTGCCACCACTGTAGCCACTGTAACCACTGTAGCCGCTTGTCCCCATACCAGTTGCGCCACTGTAGCCACTGTAGCCGCTCACACCCGAAATACCAGACCCACCAACAAACGAATTTACAGTACCAGAAGTACTGAGGTAGTACAGCTTACCGTCTGGAATATTTAACGCAAGCTCACCACTAACCAATTGGGCTGTGGTTGGTGCATTACCAGGGGTAGTACTGTGGTATATTGAAATCGGTGTGTAGCCTGATTGGGCCATGGTTTATTCCTTTAGATGCTCTAATATTTCTTGTGGTTTTACAAAGCGATCGTTTTGGTGCTCGGTGGCTTCCCACCATACAAATTGATTTTCTATTAAATGTGATCGGTCTTTTAGTAGATTAATGTTTTCAGGGTGCCCAAATATTAGTGGATCCGATGGACCCCACAGTACAATTCCTGGCTTGCCTTCATCCCAAGCTAGGTGTTGAAAAAAGCTATCAACCCCAATCCAGGTTTTACACTGTCTTAATAATTCTCGCAAAGATGTAATCGGTAAGTTAGTCCTAAAGTCTGGCACTAGTTGTTTTTCACCTTTTACACCAACTTGCACAACGTGCATAGTTTTTTGCAATTCTTGTACAAGTTCTTCCCAATGTGGATAGTTTTTTGGGTTTTCTTTACCTGTTCTTAACTTTTGTGCGTACGGAGCTATGATTATCATAAATACATCTTCCTATACGCATTTTCTAAACTATCTTTCCATTTCCATTGGTCCATCTTTTTGTAGATGTTCCACTGGTCAATGTCCCCAAACAGTTGTATAGCTTCTGCTATAGGTTTTCCGGGAATAACTTCAGGGTAACAGCTAAAAACTTCAGCGCGAGGTATTGAAGGAAGTATGTGGCTGAATACAATATGGTCGCCAAGACCACAATTAAGAACCACAACGGTGCGATCACGAAATCTAATAATATTTCTAAAAATTTGTTCGTCATGCTTATACATCTCCTCGCTTGTTTCGCTACGAATCCCACCTTGAGGATTCTTCATGTGCCAAGTTACTGCGTTCGGTACTGCTAAAATGCTGTATCCTTTTTGTTGCAGCTGATAGGTAAACAGCGTCTCTTCTCGATGCGCTACTCGTGAAAGGCCCAGATTATAATCAGCGATCCCAGCACGATATAAGAAAGAACAGTGTAGATGCTCAACTTCTTTATGCCTTTCAATCTTGCCCCATTGGATATTGGGTTCGTTATCAATGTTGTCAATTAACCCGGTTACTTTACTAGTGTCTGGCATGTACGGTGGCGTTAATATCGAACCACCTACTGCACCCACGTTATAAACAGTACCTGTTGCCCAATCATACAATTCAGCTAATACATTGGGTTCTGGAATAGCGTCATCGTCGACGCGCCACACCCATTCGTATCCTGACAAGTTTGCTGTTTGGTGTATGTGGTGCTGACCTTTTTTACCAGCAAAATTCCATTCCCACTTAACACCTTTTGCGTCTAACATCTGAAAAAAGTATGAATATATCATCTCTTTTCGCATGTCTTGTGGTTCGTCATTATCGTCAAAGATTACCAATGCGTCAGGTAATTTTGTTTGGTTGATAATAGCGTTTAATACTAGTGGCAGTGTTGTGAAGTACCGCCCCCGTGTTGCTATAGAGCACAGTACTTTACTCATTGTCCCACCTGCAAATCATTAAATTGCTAAGGTTGCTTTCTGACACTGGCTCCATTACATCTGATATGTTGCCTGCGTGGTTGATGTACGCAAACTTAAAGCCAGGAAAGTCTTTTTCAGTTAAACCGTGCAGCTTATGATGCTCACCCCAAAAGCCTTTTGGCTCATTATGAGGTACCGTGATTAAAAGACGTTTGCAGTGGCTTTTTAGCCTATCTACGACCTCCAAACCATTGTCTATATGCTCCACTACCTCAAACGCAATTATGGTGTCATAATCGCCTAAAATAAACTGGTTAATGTCCCCGCTAACAAATAGGTTATTAGGTCCGTCCCAGTTTTGCTCTTTGGCAACATCAACAATAATTGGGTCATAGTCTAACCCAAGGTAGTTAATGTAGTTATTAAAAAACTGCCTACCATAGCCAGTCGAGCAACCAATTTCAAATACGCTATTGCCTGTAATATTTTGTGCTGCCCATTCGTATCTTTGCGTTTCTCTTGGAAACACTGGATCGCCTTTTAGGAACACAGCGCGCTCGTAGTTATTTGACAAGCGCCATCTATACCACTCAGGATTGTATTTCTTTGCTAACTTGAGCTCATTTAGCAAAAAGATATTATCCCAATTTTGTACTAGCTCTGTGTCGTGTACTGTACCCTCAGCCTTGTGGTAGATTGGGAACGTTCCATCGTCCCAGTTGGCTGCAATTTTGAAGCCTAACTTTTCAGCCTTGTAGCAAAACTCAATGTCCTCACAGCCGCCAACACCATAAGATTCGTTCAGTAAACCAACCTCATCAAACACTTTGCGGTCAATCATTACACAGAAAAATACAACAAAACGGCTCTGTGTAATTTGAGAAAACTGTGTCCAAACTGCTGCGATGTCTGTATTAGCGTCTAGCTTTTCCAGCCAGTTGGGTCCTAATATTACGGTGTCGTTGTTTAGCAGTACAATTTTACGGGCTCTCGCCTTTTTAATTCCTGCGTTTGTAGCCTTAGCAAACCCAAGTGGAGTATCACTCCAACACATTCTAAAGTGCGGTACTGCTGTTGTTAAGTAGCGTAAATACGCTTCTGTATTGTCTGTACACCCGTTGGCCGATATAATCAGCTCTACGTCGTCCATGTTAGTGTATTTAATTATTGAATCAATACACGGCTTTAAGTACTTCTCGCAGTTATTGTAAGTTGGTATTACAATGCTATATTTCATGTATTCCTGTCAAGTTCGTACGAACCTATATTATATCGTCCTACTACCACTAATACGCAAAAAGGCTTTTAAGCGCCGTTAAAAAAGGCAAAGAAGTTGAAATTAGTAATTGCCCCAACAAGTTTATAAACAATAATAATACCGCCTTGTGCGCCAGCACCACCCCTACCCGTTGCATCGGAAAGCGGTAAACCTCCGCCACCGCCACCGCCGCCAAAGTAAGATGTATTTGATGCGGGGACTGTGTTACCTGATGTTCCACCTTCACCACCACCACCACCCATACCAACAACATCAGTTCCGACGCCGCCTATGCCGCCGGTTGAGATTGAATTTCCAAGACCACCAGAACCGCCGCCGCCACTAAATCCAGGGTTACCTTTTCCTGCAGAAGTTACGGCTGCGCCGCCGCCGGAACCCGCGTTGTTATTACCCCCAGCACCCGAAGAAGTGGCTACGATAGCATTTCCACCAGCAGATCCTCCTCCATTACCACCACCACCGCCACCGCCATAACTAGCCGAACCTGTACTAAATGAACCATTACCGCCAGTTCCTCCAACCCCTAATGGGCCACCAGCACCACCACCACCGCCACCGCCAACTCCGTTTCCTGCAACAGTGATTAGTGCGCCGGAACCGCCAGAACCGCCATTATAAGTGGAGCCTGCTCCACCACTTCCGCCAGTTGAAGATGTTGTGGTTGAAACCCCGCCACCCCCGCCTCCAGCAGAATAAGCGCCTGAGTTAAAGGTAGTAGAGCCACCAGCACCACCATTTGAACCAACAAATGCGGCAGTGCCACCTGCGCCTACAGCATAAGAAACACTGCCAGATAAGGTTAAATTGGTTGCTTTTGTATACCCACCACCACCACCGCCAGCTCCGCCAGCTCCGTTGGGAGCAGAATAGTAAGAACCTGCGCCGCCGCCGCCGCCACCAAAAAGGTGAATAGCATTGTTAGAGTTATTCCAGTTTGCAGGAACCGTCCAAGAGGTTCCGCCAGTTAATACATAAACATATTGGTTTGCCGTAGGTGTAGTAGCTGCAACACCAAGCACATTTGAATTTAATTGGGTATGAGTTCCAGCGTAAAAAGTAACTGGAGCAAGGTTAGAGGTTATATCCTGAACAATTAGATAATCAACTCCTGATGTTTGATTGGTAATTGTTAATGTCGCAGATGCTCCTGAAGAATTACTAACAACTGTTACTGGATTACCAGAAGAACCACTGACAGACCAAGTTCCAATAGTTGTTGTAGTAGCAGATGGAAAAATAATAGTGTTTGCTACTGTTTTTTGACTATTTAATGTAGAAAATGTATTTGAACCTGAAATAGTAAGGTTGGAAATTCCAGTAGCACCACCTATGGTTAATGTTCCATAAGTTAACCCACCACCAGCAAATGTCCTAGTTGCTGTTGATGTGCTAGATAAAACAATAGTAGAAGAGGCACCGCTAAATGTAAGACCTGTGGTTGTAGCAAATGACCACATTGTTCCTGAGTTACTTAATGTAATTGTAGAAGTGCCAAGTGTTAAAGTTGCTGTTCCTGTTGCGCTATAAACAAAACTGGCGCAAGAAATATTGTAATTTCCAGTATTTAAACTACCATTGGTTAAGGTTATTGCTCCTGTTGTTGTTAAAGCACTTCCTAAAGTCCAACCACCTCCAACACCATTAAAAATAACTATTGCCAAAGATTTACCATTTGTAGTAATGGTTTTTCCTGTTGTAGTAGCCGCAAAAGTAACTGTGGCATTACTGGTAGACGCATTAAATGAACCGCCTGATGGAAAAGTTAAATTTCCATATACAGAATATGTTGATGCTGTTGTTCCTAAATTAATAGCTTGAGAAGCAGTAACAGTTAAGTTATTACAAACTGCTCCTGTGCAAAAAATTGTTCCTGTTCCTGAGTTTGTATCAATTACAGCATCATCGGAAGAAGTTGGAGGCCCTACTAATCCACCTACTCCCCCTGAAGTTAATGCCCAGTTAGTATTGCTAGACGTATTCCAGGTGCCTGTTCCACCAACCCAATAGTAAGTAGCCATTATTGCGCTACCTCAATTGGTGCATTAGGGTCGATAAAATCTGTGCCGTTCCATATCCAGCCTATTTGTGCGTCATTCCCATCTGCGTCAGGGGTAACGATAAGCTGGCAATCAGGATACGGACATGGGTCAGTTGGTTCAGCAATAATTATGTTAATTACTAAACCATCCGAGAGTTGGCAGACAGCGCAAGTAGTCATATTAAGCTTGTTGTGCTAAAGCAATTACGTCCCAAGTTGTGGAAGCCGTATTGTAAATACATCCAACATACAATATTTTATTGATTGTTGTTGAAGTTGGCAAGGTTGTTCCCACAATTCTGTAAATTGAGTTCCAAGATAAAGTTTGTGATGTGCCGTTATCCAAAATACGGATAATTAGTTTTTGAGCGTCCACTGGGCTGCCACTTGGCGCATTGATAGTAAGGCCAGTAGCCAACGCGGTAACTTCGTACTGGTCTGTTGTTCCGGCGTTTGGTGTGATGGATGACGCGCTGGTTGTTGAAGTAACCCTAGGTGCAACATAGGTGTTTGCGCCAGAGTAACCAGAATAACCAGAGTAGCCTGATATACCAGAACCGCTATAGCCAGAGATACCAGAACCGCTATAGCCCGATATTCCACTATAGCCAGAAATACCAGAACCGCTATAGCCAGAGATACCAGAATAGCCCGATATACCAGAACCACTGTAACCAGAAATACCGGAGCCACTATAGCCTGAGATACCACTATAGCCAGAAATACCACTGAATCCACTATAGCCAGAAATACCACTGAATCCACTATAGCCAGAAATACCACTGAATCCACTATAGCCAGAAATACCACTGAATCCACTGAATCCACTGAATCCACTATAGCCAGAAATACCAGAACCACTGTAGCCAGAAATACCACTAAATCCACTATATCCAGATACGCCGCTATATCCTGAAATTCCACTATAGCCTGATAATCCTAAACCACTATATCCAGAATATCCCGAAATACCCGAACCGCTGTAGCCAGATACACCCGAACCACTATAGCCAGATATACCACTATAGCCAGATATACCACTATAGCCAGATATACCACTATAGCCAGATATACCACTATAGCCAGATATACCACTATAGCCAGATATACCACTATAGCCAGATATACCACTATAGCCAGATACACCACTATAGCCTGAGATACCACTATATCCCGAAATACCGCTGTAACCAGATATACCTAAACCACTATACCCCGAATACCCAGAAATACCCGAACCGCTATACCCAGATATACCTGAACCACTATAGCCTGATATACCACTATAGCCTGATATACCACTATAGCCACTAAAGCTAGAGTAACCACTGTAACCAGATATACCGCTGTAGCCTGATGCTCCGCTGTAACCGGAAATGCCTGAACCACTATAACCAGATATGCCGGAGCCACTGTAACCGCTGTAGCCGCTAAATCCTGATTTGCCACTGTAGCCACTGATACCACTATAGCCGCTAAATCCGCTAAAGCCACTATATCCAGAAAAACCACTATATCCAGACCAGCCGGATACTGGACCAACAACTTCGGTCGAGCCGTCGCTGTAGTAGATAATTAAATCGCCGTTTGACGGGTTGTAAACAATGTTGGTAATCAGTTTACCAGGCGAAGCTGCGTTGGCAATCTGGGATACAGAAGCCTGCTTGGTAACACCTCGTTGTACTACAGGTACCTGTTCGTCACCAGTTAACGTGGTGGCTATGGGTAGCTGGGTTATCGACTGATCGGCCATTTATTATGTTGTATATGTGAAAGCACCGTGAGAGGTGCCAGTGCCAAATGGAGAAATTACAGCAACGTCCACCAAACCGGTAATTGGGTATGCTGGTGTCATTGCGTTTATTTGAGTAGAGTTAATTAATTCAAATGGTGTTATTACACCACCGAATGTAACCGTGTTTACATCTGTGAAGTTTGCGCCGGTGATAATTACGAATGTATTTCCAGCTTTTGGACCTGTGTTTGGTGAAACACCGTACACGTATGGGTTTAATACCATTGGTGATGGTACAACGTTACTTGCTTTGTTTAAGTCGCCGGTACCATTTGCGTAAGTACCGTCAGTGCCTTCAATAAAGATGTCGTTCTGAGCTGTAAAGCCTGTCTCTGTTAAGAGATTGTTACCACCAATTGGGCCAGTGGCAATGTCCACGTCTGGGCGCGGAAAACGTAACGCAATGTTTTCAGTTTGACGTGCTGGCAAACGCCATGGGTCAAAGTTATCCAGGTCGTCCTTGCACACCCGCATGCCAGGGAAGTTTGGATCTGGCATGAGGTCAACATAGGCGAACTTCCTATTGCAGCGGTCACAGACCGCTACAGATAGGACAGAATTACCTCTTGTATCAATGTAGACAGGCATTTAAGCGCCTTAGATTGCTGATGCTAACGCTTGACCGTCGTTTTGAACCAAAAATCCTTCAATATATGCTGCAACGTGCTGAGAAGAACTATCACTCGTTGAAAAAGCAAAAGTCAAATCGGCTTTTTGTTGAAACACATTTGGCGCATAACGGTGCACATCCATAAACAATGTGAAGCTAATTTGTGCGGTAGAAAGATTGATGCCATTTGTGGTATTAGTCAGATTGTAAAAAATGTATACGTTGCTAGACAAGCTACTACCAGACCAAGCATTAATGCGATTAAGGTAAAATGTGTATCCATTTGGGACAGTGTACACTGTCATTTGGCTACGACCTAAACCGGGGTTAATTTGTGCATAAGTTGTGCTTCCATTTTTTACGGTAATTGTGCCTGCATTGCTGGTTTGACCGGAAGCTACTGCAGTCATAACAATGCTGTTAATGCGTAAAAATTGGTTAACTGTGGTTACACCGGTTGTACCGTTTAGAGATACTACTTCAGTTAATTGGTTGTAGTTTGCGTCAAGACCGTTGATAGTTACTTTTGCGGGGCTTACATCACTTGTAGATGAGCTTACAACAGTCATAGTTAAAGCAGTGCTAGGGAAAGTATACGCTGTTGCATTTTCCCACAATGGGATTGATGTGCCTGCCACTGCTGCATTGTAACCATTAATGTTGACCAAAGAGTGGCCCATGATTTGGCCACGAGAAACTTGTAAATCAAATGGTTCTGTACGACCGACTTTGGTAACAGATTCAACTGCTGCTGGGATATTTTGTAGATTTGTTACGAGTGCCATAATAATTTCCTTTAAAAGTTAGTACGGGGGCGGTTAGCCCCCGAGGCAATTATTATTGGTTTGTGTAACCTTGGCCAACGTTGATGATCGAACCAGTGTAGTTACGTGGTGTATATTCTACGTTGAATGTACCAGCCAATGTACCAGTAATTGCACTGATAGCAGCTTGGTTAAATACAATAGTTGCGTCCAATGTACCGATGTTTGCCAACAAAGCTGTAGCTGCGTCAGTAGCTGCAAAGCTGATTGTGTCGATACCAGGAGTGGTAGAAGGAGTAATTGTACCGATTGTTGTGTTGGTTACCGCACCAGTTGTTGGGTTTGTAACAGCCAATTGAACTGTGTAAGCACCACCAGTTAAAGCTGAAGGTGTAGTTGTTTGGTAGAACTTAATGTTCTCAATAATTGCGCCAGCTGGTAATACTAATGGGGTTGCTGTAGTTTGGCCAACTGCAAAAGTAGGTACGTTAGTAGCTGCACTAGCTGTTGCGGTAATTGGGGTAATTACAGCTTGCTGAGTTGTGCGGGCTGCGCCAGTGTTATCTGGAGCGATTACGCCGTTGTTTGTTGGGTTGTTGTATTTGTAGATTCGGACTGGGCCGGTGTATGATACTGACATTTTTGATTTCCTATCAAGAGGGCATCCACACTAGATACTTGACTATCTCACCGGGTAGATTACGGGAGCTATATGTGGACTATTCTACCTATATTTACTAATACGCTAAATTCTTATAAAACGCCCTAAATAGCAAAAAAGCCACCTTGTGGGTGGCTTTTTTGACTTACTGCGAGGTTTTGATTACAAACCAGCTGTACCGTAGATGTTACGGGCATCATGCCAACCTGTAGCATAACGCTCAGTGGCCTTGTAGCGCATAGAATCAGTCTCGAAGTCACCTTCCATGGATTTCTCCATTGGACGACGCATAACGAGCATGAGACCATTCTCAGCATCGGTCTGAACCCACCAGGCTTTGCTAGAGGACAAACGTGTAACCACGTGTGTACCTTTAGGCAACATACCTGTTGATTTGATTGGGTTCAAATCGTTGTCAGCTGTACCAGAACGGAGAACAGACTTCAGAATTACTTCTGATTGGAACTCGAGTGCTGGAGGAACAACTAACTGTTCTGCTTTCAAGCGGATACGCTTACCGTTGTTGTCAACAGCAGAGCGAATTTGAATTAACATCTGTTCAACAGAAGTTTGGCTCAAAGAAGCAGCTGTAGATAACTGGTTAGAGTATGAAGCACCGTTAGCGATTGGGTGAGCTGTGTTGATCAAAGTAACGCCGTCGCCACCAACATAACCGCTTGTGAAAGCAAAGTTAAGGATGTTAGCGCAAAGAGTTTCTTTGGTTTCAATCATAGACTGAGCCAAGTGCTTAGCGAAAGTGCTACCGATACGGATGTGATCGCCGTCTTCCATCAAAACTTTGGTCAAGGCGTATGCCAAGCCATAGATTTGGTAGATGAAACGGGTGATGTACAGTGTACCACCTTGATCGTAGCTAACTGGAGTGCCGTCAGGCATTGCAGGAGCGGCGTTCATACCATAAAGCATTACTTCTTCATGGTAGTTACGTGGAATACCTTGGATCTGTTCTACAAATCCCTTCCACTCGTCAGAGCGTTGTTCATAAACGCCATCAAAGACTTCGTTGATAATCGGCTCGACTACCGCACGAAAGTCAGTACTGCGCATTGGGGTTGCCATTGCTTATCCTTTCGTTATTAGACCGAGACCGATGGGGCCGCGAACTGGTTATTAGACAACTGAACTTGAACGATTGTGTAAGCGTCGCCCCACTGGTTTGTGTTACCAGCTGGGTAGGCTACTTCACGTCCAAGACCAACTACACGAACTTGACCTTGGTTACCAGAACCAACAGCAGTTGCAAGCAATGCTGTGGTAGAGAAACCTGCACCACCGTTACCGATAGCATAGCCGTCAGATACAGTAGAACCAGAAGTTGTGTCAAAGTTGTATTCGGTACCGATAGCTGCAGAAGTTACTGAGCCATTGCACTGGATTTCATATACGAGTGCTGGGTCTGTGAAGATCCAGAAAACGATGTTTGTATATGAATTCAATGATGTCAAAGAAGCATACTTAGCTAAAGAGCGACGACCGTCAGAGTTTGTATACTCAAGACCGTCAAATACACCGTAAACCTTACCGCTTGATGCAGTTTGGTTAGCGATTGTTAATTGGCCAGAAGAGTTGATCGCTACAGGCTGAAACTGCCAGAAAGACTGGCCAGAAGTCAACGAGTAAGGAGCACTGTATGATGTACCTGGGACAAAACTGTTAGTACCAACGAATGGTACTGCACGGTCTAATCCGCTTGGGTGATATACAGGCTTCAGACCAAAGGGTTGAAATGTTGCGGACATTTATTTTCCTTTGTTATTTTTGAAGAATGTTATGAAAAGCGAATATTACTATTTGCTTTGGAGGCCTCTTTTTCCATTTCCAGAATTCCACCTTCAAGAATTGAACGACCACCTTTGCCTTCTTGGGCTTGGCCCCGAACAGCAGCGGTGATATTACGTTGGTGCTCGAGAGGATCCTCAAGGTGCAACATCTTCATCACTTCTTGGTAGATTTCTTCTGGTAACTTGAAGAGAACCATTTCGTTACAGCTAACACAGCCTTCAAACTTGCCCGAGTTCATCTTGCCTAAGTTTTCAAAACCTCTTCCTAACTCCGAAGTTTTAACTGGCTCATAGCCCAACGCTAATCGTTTGTCGATACTGTCATAATTGTTTGTGGTGGATAACCAACACAGGTGAAACCCAGGGATAACCCCGTTTGGCAAGTCCGGCAATGCCGAATTTTGCCATTTATCGCGGAACGCAGCTACACGCTCCTTTTTTGCTATTGCGTCTGGATCGTCGTTAGAGATCCGTTCTTTTGTTTCAGCAACTCGATCGGCTAAGCGATCATCTAAGTCACGTTTAATTCTGTTGTTTGCCATGATAATTAACCTTTATTTGCACGATCATACTGCGCATAAGCGCGGATCATTTTGTTTCGTTTTTCTACGTCATCCCAAGCACCTGCGTCCTTAATTGCTTGGACACGATCACGACTTAGCGTAATAGTTCCGGGTTTTGCACTGTTTACTGCAGCTGTGCGTCCGGATGTCGATGCGTTTGCTCGTTTCACAGAGCCTCCCTTTGAAGTATATCTGTGTGGTAAGCGGGATTGTAGACGACTGTCTAGCTCTTCCCAATACTCAGGATCAGCTGGATCCCAACCATCGGCGGCTAGTTCTTGGTCAATTACTTTGGCAATTCTACTATCGGTATCTCGAGCTTGTGGGTCATACCAAGAGTTCTTTTTAAGCCATTTTGTTGCATTGGCTTGAACCTCTGTTGTTACTGGGTTCGGAACGTTTTCTTTTGGTGCCTTAGCTTGCTCGACTTGTTGTTTTTTATAGTGTTCGGCTTGTTTTAAACGCTGCTTAGCGTCTGTCAACTGTTCCAAATACTCCATCTGAGCTGCTGCGTCGCCAGATTGTGCTGCTTGGATCATTTTCATCTTTGCGTACTCGACACGAGTGGCTTCGTCTTCGATAGCCTTGTCGATTTGTGCAAATTGATACGATACTGCAGTGTTTTCTACCTTAGCTAAGCGTTCTGCTAGCTCGGCATTGCGGCGCTCAAGTGCTGTAATCTTGTTTTTTGCTGATATTTCGCGCTGTTTCTTTAAATCTTTCTTAAGTCTGCGCTCTTCACGACGTGCTTCACGGATTTTCTCACGCTCTTCGTCTGAAATATCACTGTCTTCGTCATTTTCGTCTTCTTCGCGCTCATCTTCTGTGCGCTCGTCTTCTACTTCTGACTTTACTTCTTCTTGGTCTTCAATTTCTTCTGGAAAATCCAATTTGGCGACCAAAGTGCCATCTTCCATTTCCTTCATCGGGACGTGGTCGTCCTGATCCTTGTCTTTCTTTGCCATTCTCTACTTTCTACAAAGTTATTAGTCTACAAACGCTTTCATTTTCTGTGCAGCCTCAAACGATTTGATCTTGGAGATCACTTCACGTGCTTGCAGCGTAATAAATACCACTGCGGCACCACCGTCGTTAGGATCCACAACAAAACGATCACCGCCGTACTTAATTGTGCGAACTAAATCGCCAACATTACACCAATTGCCTTCTGGCCATGGGGTTAAGTCGTCTGGGCTCTTGTATGCCAAGGGTCCAATGCCACGTACTTTGGCTACAGTTTCATTAAACTTCAACGTCTGCCTGGTTTCATCCACCAGGATGATTCCGCCTTTACTTGTTACCTTTTCACGGCGCAGTTGCACCAATACTCGGTCACCAAGAATTTCTACACCTGGGTCAATGTCAGGAAAGCACTCTTCTTCAGTGCGCAAATCCGGGTCATCGCCCTCCTTAAAATCAATCGCCATCCGGCAATCCTTTCCTGAATCTTACGATTCGTCTTCTTCGTCTTCCGTCAAAATTTCATTGACAATATCCAAAGTTAACTGCAAACCTTGGATAACGCCAATGTGTTGCTTGTAATCATCAAACGTGTTGATGTTTGTACCCGCAGTGACGGCTTCTGCATGGTCCTTTATTTCAGTCCTTACGCGACCGATAATTTCACTGATAAAGTCCTTCATACTTTTACTAATACGCTGACGGAAGTAAATCCGCCCCAAATATTAATAAAAGTTACCGCCGCCAATGTCTTTGAGGTTCTTACCTGGACCAACTTTGCTGTCTTTAGCCATTTTGTTTTGGTTAAGTACTGCGTTGTTAGCACGCTTAGAGCCAGAATTACCCTTGTCGATTGTTGTCTCGCCAGGGCCGCCAGCATAGCCTTGAGCTCCGGTTTGTTTGTATGTGTGGCGGAAACCTAATTCGTCGCCACCAGTTTTCTTAGTTGCCATTATTATCCTTCAGGGGGTTGTTGTGGTTGTGCTGCTTGTTGTTCTTGCATCTGTTGCATTTGTTGCTCGTGCATTTGCTGGGCTTGTGCTAAGCCTTGCTGGTGTTGTTGAGCGTTTTGTGCAATTTCCATCTGGTGCTGCTGGTCTGCCTGAGCTAAGCCTTGTTGGTGTTGCTGGGCTTCCATAGCAGCTTGTTGCTGTGCCTTTTGGGCTTCAATTTGTTGCTGAACCTGCTGAGCTTTTTGCTCGAATGCTTGTTGCTGAATTGCTAATCCGTGCTGACGAATGTCTTGTTCAGCGGTTTGGATTGCTTCTCTAGCAGACTGATCCTGGTCAGCTTCTAACTGAGCTTGAATTTGGCTCATCTGTGCTCCAGCCGTAATCATAGCAACACGCTCTTTAGCAGAGTTGTTGATGTTAGCCATTGCAATGTCTGTAGCGTTGCGTTGGTTATCAATGTTAGTCTGCGTGCTGTACTTAGCTTGGAGTTCTTGAACCTTAGCCTGTAACTCTGCAACTTTAATCTGATAGTTTTGTTGAATCTCTTGAGTATCAAGTTGCATCTTAGCTTGAGCTTCTTGCAGTTTGCGCTGTGTCTCTGCAGTCTGAGTCTTAACAATTGCAGCTGCAGTTGGATCAGACATGAGCGCAGACTGTTGCTGCTGCTGTTGAGCCTGTGATACTTTCTGAGCCAAGCCAGTGATTTGCTGTAGGAATGGTCCAAGTGTTTGTTGTGAGTCTTGACCAACCAATTGTGAGGCAAGGGCCAAGGCTTGCTGGGCTTCTTGATCCAATGGTAGCTCTTGGTGCAGTTTGAGTACGTCTTCTCCGCCCGAGGCTTTGGCAACATAGCTGCGCATAGACTGCAAGTAGTGCAGTGTTAAGTGTTGCTTAATGTGCTCTAGTGCATGCGGCGCAAATACTGGGCCAATGATAGGGTTACCACCGTACGCAGGATTTGTTGCGTACTCTAAGTGAATCTTAAGGTGCGCAATGTGGTCTTGGTCGGGGTAGGCGGCAGCGGGTCGTCCCATCGTCATAGAAACGTTCTCTAAGGCCGGATTGGATTCGTTGGCGCCTTGTGGGTTTGGCAGCACTTCTTCGAGCTCAGGAACTTTTAATTGCTGTAACACACGCTTGTATACTGCACGCATGTCAAACATTCCTGGAGGCGCGGTGCCAGCCATTTGTAACAGTGCTTGATTCTGAGCAACACGTTGTGCTTCAGAAAAAATGTTAGGATCAGATACCGGACGAACGTCTGAGTTGTACGCAAAGTCACGTACCTCAATCTCTTCGCCGGATTGGTTGTCCATCTCTTGCAAATACCAATGATTGATACGCGAGATGATTTGTAAAGATTTTTCTTGGCTGCGATGCAGGCGAGCGTGAATGCTTGAGAATACTTTAGCACCTTGCTCAATCAAAGCCTGGGTTGTACCCACTGGCATCTGGCTGTTTGCGTCAGCAATCTTCTCTTCAGCTGTAGTAACCACACCTTTAGCTGCGTTGGTTAACCAGCCTAGCAAGTCGTATAAAACTGAAGAGGGTGGATTGAACGGCATTGGCATTGCAATCTGACGGATGTCAGTTACACCAGCACCGGCTTCTACTTCGATTACTTGAGTAGGTTCAATTCGATCAGATTGTCCAGATACGCGCCCAGTTTTGAGCTTAAGCATGGTCTGGCTATTATTGATATGGGCAGCGTCAAGCAGAGCGCGCAAAACACCAGTAAGAGCAGCGGAGAGGCCGCCAATAAGATGAGGCAATCCAATCGCGTAAGCGCCACGCCAAGGAATGAACTTGAATTCAACCATCCAGTCGAGTTTTGTTCGTTTTTCATCATTAGCATCCCAGTTGCGGTACAGTGCCAGCACTCTGCCGCTTGTTTCGTCAATAGTCAGGATGTATGGGGCACGCTTGCCTTCTGTTTCTGGATCTTCGTCCAAACGCATGTAGCAAGAAATCTCATAAATTCTGCGTAGCTCGTCGATATTTTTAGAAGGCATGTCAATGCCCTCGATCTTATCGTTTGCTGCCTTACTACGGGTTTGGTCGTTTAATGGAGAGTCAGAGGTATAAATCTCGTTGTCGTAGTCTCGGTATAGACCAGAGTCAATACGCTTGATGTACTCGTCGCCAGTAATGTCTTGTTGCTCTGTAACACGCTGTGCTGTGTAGAAGTTTGTTGAGGCGTACGGTAGGATAACGTTGTCAATTGGTACCCACTCGCACGCTGGACGAGCTTGCTCTTCGTCGTACATCCATTTAAGGTACTGAGATCCGCCCAAGGGTAGTTGTGTGAACAACTGTTCCATCTCGTCGCGGAACTCAGGTACTTGTTGTGTTAACTGCCAGTTAAGGAAGTTTACTTTTCTGTTTGCTGTTTCTTGTTTGGTTTTGTCGTCGTCGCCTTTGATGTCGGACTTAACAATACCGTCTGCTGGTAATAACTCTTTGGCTGCGGAAGCGGCGAAGTCGACGCAAGCCTCAGCCATGACGGGATGAACAACTTTAGAAGCGCCGTCGAAAGTAGCACCACCAGGAGCGTCCTTGCCAAGGCCGGTCCTGCGAAGTCCGTCTTCATATTGCTTGTCTCTTTGTTTGCGAGCCTCTTTGTCTACGTCAATGTAGTCAAGGTACTCAATCGCTAATGATTGGAGTGTCTGCTCATCAAACTCTTCTGCAAGGTTTGCATAAAACTCTGGGTTCTTTGCGGGACTCGATCTTTCGACGTAATTAACCACAACTGAACCATCGTCCAGTTCAATTACTTCTTGCTCTACTTCGTCGGAGTCTAATCCCAGTACGTCTTCATACTCTTCCATGTCAGCGTCTTGCTGTTTTGCGTCCTTAATCTCGTCCTCTCGGTCGAGACTGGGCAAATTGCCGCCTGCTTGCATAGGTAATGATGGTTGTGCCATAGATTATTTGATTTGGAATTTGGTGGGCGGAAAGTGTGCCCTTATTTTAACTAATACGCTATTTTGGACCAATCCGCCCTACTGGGCGTAAGGATTGGCAAATCGCTTACGTACATCGTCGTCTGCGTAGTCATAATCGCGCGGTGGTAGGTAGTCTAGCTGCAGCCAACCATCATCCCTCAGAATACGAAGCGCTTGGGATAGTGAGTCTACGTAGTCGTCATGCCCCTGCATTTCAGGGAACGAGCAGACTTGGCGAATAAACCGTTTGGTCCAGTCAGCAAACTCACCCTTTTGTTTTGGATCTTCGGGGATAAATATCTTTCCCTTAGCTACCAAAGGGGCTACAATGTTCAGTCGCTGGACTTTGTCGGCTCGCCCAGGGTTGTACCCTTGCACTGGCACTCCGGCGCCTCTGAGCTCTTGTATGAGGCTAATACCGGCTGATTTATCCTCCATGAGGATGAGGTCTGCTTTTTTGCCTTTGGCAAAGGTGTTGTCTGCGCCGTAAACTACTTCCTTAAAGTCGTTGATTACTTTACGGCGAAGTTCTGGGTAAGAGAGGTGGTTGTCCCAAGCGTCCAACAATATCGCACTGGTACCGCCGTCTTGTTGCTGGAAGATACCCCACACCGTACAAGCTGTTGGGTCGTTGTGTGTTTTTTCTGAGGTAGCTGGATCGTAGCTGGCCAGAACGTATTCCAGCTCTGGTGTGGGCTTATCGGCTGGCCACATCTTGAACTGCTTGCGTTTGATAATACCAGCGGACTCTGGGTCTAGGATCTCTCCATAAATCTCCTGTCTACCAATATCTGTTCCGTCATAAGTCTCAAGCTGTTTGAAGAATGTTTCAGACAGGTTCTCTCGGTTGTCAAACGACGAGGCGTTGACCATGTACACGTCGCCGCCGATTTTACCTTCGGCAAGGTCTACAATCAATTCCCTAGGCTTAGGGGTTGTAGTAATGATTTGCTGGACTCGAGGTATTCTTGGGTCTTTAAGACGCAGAGTAAACTGCACGCCGTCGTAGGCATCGTCGAGGTAGTCAAAGGCACACAGCTCATCGAACCAAGCTCCATGGTATTGTTTACCACGGTATCGTTCAGGCTCTGAGGCTGGAATGCCTTGAATGATCGAGCCGTTGACGAGTGTGATTTCAAAGAGGGACTTGTTGTAGTCTCGGATAAGGGACTTTGGTATGATGTTAAGCAGACCGGAATCTCCCTCAAAACAAGTTGCTCGTATGTCGTTAGAGGTAGGGGCTGTGACAAGCCAGCGTGTGCCTGGGTAACGCCAAGCACGTATGCCAAGCCAGTGGCTAGCAGTGTGCGTCTTACCAGATCCACGACCGGCAAGCATAAGGAAGGTATCGTACTCACCATCTGGTGGCTCCTTTTGATGCGCTAGTGCAGACTTGGCCCAGGTCATTCTCCAGACCGCTGCGTCTAGTTCCGGTTTAGGCCAGTGCTTACGCGCCTTGATAAATTCGGATATTTCTTTTTGTTCTTCTTTACTTAAAGACATGCAATAAATCCTTCTTCGACCAACATGCTGTTATCCTCTCCATCTATTTCGATGTGAACACAGGCTTGCGGTGTTATCTCTTCAACTTTAGTAATCAGTCTCCAGTTTTGCCGCACCTTAGCAGGCTTTGGCGTTTGCTGTGGTAAAAGTTTTAGCTTGGTTTTAATAAAAACAGTGTATCCGTTTATTTTGTCCGGACCTTCGAGCACTGTCTTACATCCCAACGATTCGGCAAGCCCTTGAACTCGCTTGACGGTTGGTAAATGCTTTGATGTAAACCGAAACGTATCTAACTTTTGGTTATATTGATTTGGTTTTGCGTGCATAATCCCACTAAGCAGCTCGATTCGTTGTTCAGAACTCGCCAGTAGGTAGTTGTTTGGTATTTTGTACGGTATGTTTGGTGCCAAGTGTGACATAACCGTAGGCTTTGTGCTGTAAACTCTGTACCGCTTGGCTGGATCACGCCAGTAAGTTTGCAAGTAGCCATAATCTTTAAGCCGTTCCATAACTTCGTCCATGTATTGCGCTGGAATTTTCATGGTTCCGTCTTTTCTACGGCAGAAAAACCATAGGCCAAACACAAACGGCGGGACTGGCAGGTCCATAATGGGGAATTCTAGCATGCCGGCTGTCGGTACGCTGTACACTAAACGGTTTCGTTTGTCTAAAAGCTCCAGGTTAATCAGTTCGGACAGGGGTTTTAGTACCAAGGGCCTCTTAAACTTCTTAACGCCTTTGTATTCAAAGATTCTTTTGCGGTACTTTGGTGTTTCTACTGGTAGCTTTAGGTTCCCGTCCCCGCAAACTGACGTGCCGTCTTTAAACCATACACGATAGCATGGCCGTTTGTCTAGGTGTTGGACGAGTTTTATCCGGACCTTGCGGCCAAGTCTGTCAAATACAATGTCACCCTGCTTTAAGTCTTGCGCTATTTTCCAATAGTCAAGGGTTAACACCTTTTGTGTTGCTAGTATCGCCATAAAAGTTTTCCAATACCCATTTGTCTAGGTATTTTCCCAACAGCAGCCTAATCTTGTTAATGACGCCGTTGGGTAGTTTTTGGATTACCAAGGCGCCGTCTGTTAGCTTTAGACGGAAAGCTAAGTACTTAGCTGTCTCTTTGTCTAAAATTCCAATCGGTACGTCAACGGAGTCAAAATTATACAGGTCGCACACTAGTACACGCAAACCAACGAGTTTTTGGTTTTTGTCTTCTAGTGCGCCTTGAATTTGGTAAACGTACTTGTTCATACACCCACTAATACGCAGATTGCATTAAAGCAGCCTTTATTACAAAAAGTTATATTAAAAGATTTTTATATAACTAAAAGTAATCACTATCCACAGTATCCATAGTATCCAGGGTCTAAACGACATTTACCCTATATCTTTATTTTATTTTTAAAAAAAAAAAAAAAAAAATCAAAATTACTGTGGATACTGTGGATCGTAACTAAAATGTTCTTTTAAATCAACGAGTTACCGTGCCACCATAGGGTTTACCCCAGTGGATTATAATCCAGGATGCAGTGCAGCATTTTATGTGTTTACTAAAAAAAAATAAAAAATTTGCAAAAACTTGAGGTCTGGCCTGGGGCCACCGCCGGGGGGTGGAGGGTACCTGTCAAGGGTGGTCGCCGTATTGGAAAAGGGACCCTCAGCCACAAAGGAGGGTCGTTCCACATTATGAGATGCCATCTCACTATGTGGAACGCTAGCACTCAGCCACCCTGCCTGCTAGTAATGGGGACAGAGTGGGGCGAGATACCCACACTGCCAGCATGGTTACTAGCTGGCGCTGGCACTGTGGTATACTGGAAGATTGCCTGCGTGCTACTATGTTAGTGCGCACTAACTTAGGCTCGGCGCTAGCAATCTAGGGGTAATTCCTGATTGACGGATTGGAGGCGTTTTAAGGGGGCATAGAGGCGTTTTGTTCTGCCAGGCTACTTGGGTATCAACCACTGTGCGATCTCTAGTCTTCCAGTAACCACGGGGCTTAGCGGGTTGATGCGCACGCGAGGTGGTGAGCTGGAGGGTGGGCGTAATATGGCAGGTTAAAAGACTGACAGCATCCCCAAACTATTTTCTGTTTTCTTGATCTAGGTCAAGAAAATTGTTGAGAATGTGATTACAATAGAGCCATGAAGTAAGGTAGTTCTAGTCGCAGTGCAGAGTTATCGGGATGATAACGACACGCAGACCAATTACCACGGGATGGCGCCACGATACGGTGCCCTAGGTGACTAAGTACCAGCCTAGTAAAACGTGTGGCAGACCTCATGACAGGATGCGTGAGAGAAGAAGTACCAGCGGGGTAGGATGTCCCAACAGCTGGCAGATAGTAATACTCAGAGCCCATTGTCATGCAGTGAGCTCGAGGGATTACTAACCACACAACACACAGGAGAATCACACCATGATGACCGACAAGCAATTACAAGAATTAGTGGACGAGCGCCACGCTGACTACTTGGCTGAGGAGCGCGCAGAGCTCCAAGCAATGCAACTCAAAGACCTACCCAAGGGTGAGTACTTCAAACGCAAGCCTGACGCCCACAAGGTATTTACTCGCAACGAGTACTATCGCGACACCAAGAAATACCAGTGCGACGACCACGACGACATTTGGGGCAACGGTATCCAGCTCAAGGGCACAACAATCGTATACATCGGCTTTACTTACTAAGAGGACTAACCACCATGAACAACACACTCAAAATCCAAACAATCCTACGCAACGACCTAGCAATGTGGAAGACCATGAGCAGGGATCAGCTCTACGAAATGATGCTTGAGGATCGCAGATTTTTTCTCGAGACTGAAGTAGAGCAGGGCAACGAAGAATACCTCGACGAGCTACTCGAAGAGATCGACATCCCAGCAGTGTGGGCAACCACACCATGACACGCGTGCAGACCAAGGTCATGGGTGACAAGCTGGCATTCACCCAACGCGACGGTGCCACCGCCCTGCACGCCCCTGAGTTTAACCACCAAGGGGTTGACTACTATTTTCTAGGCGGCGTATACTACGACCTCGAGCCAGTTTTAATTGACTACATATTCAAGGAGCTAACATGACTAAAGACCTACCACTAAGCGAAGTACTCGAAGAGCTCGAGCGCAGGTATGGCGTTGACGATCAGACCGACGACGAGGTAGAATATCTCAACTTAATTAACGAAATGGAGCACAACCAATGAAACGCAACCACAGACTAGCATTTAACGCGCTCAAGAAAATCGGGTGCCCAGTGTACGAGCGCAGTGACATCGAGAACTTTCAAATCAGTGCCGAGGGTATTTATGGTGACTATGACCGCGACACATGCTGGGCGGACTACTACGACGGGCGTAACATTCCCGACTGGGAGTTCGGCATCAACCCATTGATTACCAACACCCTGCGCAAGTACAACCTGCACGCAGAGTGGATTAACGCAGGTGAAATTGGCGTATACGAGGACTAATAAAATGGCATACATGAACCAAGACAAAAAGAAGATCATCAAGGCTAACCTAGACAAGGTGCTCAAACCACTGGGCATCAAGTACAGCCTGCGCGTTGATAACCACATGGCAATCAACTGCACCATTAGATCGGGCTCAGTTGACTTTATCCAAAACATGCGTGACATGCTCAAGGGTGACCAGTTTAAACTGACCACGGATCATGGATACGTGCAGGTCAACCCATATTGGTACAATGAGCACTTCACCGGCCAACCGCGTGAGATCATCAACCAAGTCATTGACGCCCTCAAGAGCGCAGACTATTACGACAAGTCAGACGCGATGGTTGACTACTTTGATACAGCGTATTACATGCACTTAAACATCGGCGACTGGGACAAACCTTATCAACTTACAGGAGCATCAAAATGAGCGAATTAGAGTACCAATACATGGAGTACATTGAACAGCATGCCTTTATTGGTAATGGAGACATGTTGATTGTGGCGGCAGAAAGTGGCCGCTACTTGAAGGACTTTTGTGATACCATTGGCATCACTGTTGAACAATTTGAGGAGATGGTATGAGCACATACAACGAAGAGTGCGCGGCAATTTGGAACCAGCAACGGGCTGAAAAGCCAACGTACTTTATCAAAGAGGACGCTATGTACCTCAAGTACGACTTCGAGGCTCGTGCAAAGAGATACCTTTACACCTTTCAAGTGATGGAAGATCACAAGGGCTGGAAAATAGAAGTCAGCCCTATATTTAAAACAAGGCAAGAGGCAGAACAGTTTCTTGAAAAGGTGTGCAGATGACAGACATCTTTATTGCCGACCCTGACGCCCAGTTTACCTGCCCTTATGACGGGGCAAGGACTGAGCCAGTCAGCTCGAATGGCTGGCTATACGTTGAGAAGTGCACACAGTGCAACCGACTAATTAACTTTGAGTTTGACGACGAGGACTATGATGACTAAATTTAAACCCGTAACCAGCAATGACCGTGACAGCCAATTTGGACTGATTTGGCGTGCCTTAGAGGCGTATCGTGAGGACTGCATACCTGAGGGTCAAGATCCCCAATACGACGCAGAGTGGAGCGATATATGCACCGTGATGGCGTGGTGGGAAGAAGACTTGGAGCAAACGGACAATGCGTGATACAATCTATTGGTGGTACAATCATCTTGAGCAAGACCGTATAACATTAAACGAGGAGCAATAACATGAGCGAATTATTTCCAGTGATCAACATCAACTACGCAAACCGCAAGCCATCCAAGGCAGTCATCATGCGCACAATAGCTGAGTACCTCAAGCAGGGTTGCAAGGCCTTTGAGATAAGCTGGGGCGAGAACGTCATCGACATCAACTGGCACCCACGCTATAAAGAATGGTTTGGCACTGGCTGGATCAAGGACATTGGCGGCGACGACATTGCCAAAGAGTTAAACAGTGCTTACAAGGAGGCAGTCGCCCAGCACACTAAATTTATGGAAGACCACTTTCAATTTATTCACGTAGGAGGCTAACATGACAACGTACTACTATGGCATCATTGAGTTCGGTGAGTTTAACGTAGACAGCCGCGATCCCAGCCCCATGGCTATCATCCATCGGGTGGACGAGGTCAAGGAGTTTGACCGGCCAGCCGAGGCGTGGGCTCACTGGGAGCAGAGTAGCAGTGACGCGTACATAAGTGTTGACGCCAAGGACGAGTTTGACGTACAATACGAACTAGTATTCAAACACCACGTATAGGAGCATTAAAATGATTACAGACAACATGATTGACGACTTAGGCATTATCAACCAGCAGATCCAAGAGCTCGAGGCTACAGCTCGTAAGCTCAAGCAGGCACTCATTGCCCGTGGCGTTGGTAAGTACGAGGGCATGGACTTCATTGCCGAGGTGCAACACTACGACCGTGCAACCATCGACCCAACGCTGGTACGCAAGCTGGCTAATGAAGACTTTGTGTCCAGCGTGACATCTATCAAGGCAGTGGACGCAGTGGTAGTGCGCCGGGTGCAAGCATGAACACCAACCGATTTGAGGTAAACCTAGACGCTGAGGAATTCTTAGCCATCATGCGTGCCCTGCACTGGTACGCCGATAAGATTACCAACCAAGAGCGTTCGCGTGGGCGTGACAACGGCGAGTGGGACGTAGTAATGTACCTACAACACAAGCTGGGCAGTCAGCTCAAGAAAGAAACGTACATACCATGAGCCAGTACAGATACGTACTCATTGACGAGTTTGGCGGGGCTTGCAGGAAGTTTGTCAGCAAGGTGGAGGCAACCCCTTACATGACTGAGGGCATGCGCCTAGTCACCCTGCCACGTGAGCCTAAGCTCAACCTTTACTTTGTCGCGGCATCAACCCTATTAGGGGCGCCATTTTGAGCGGGCACCATGGTAGTAGACCATCGAGGGGGCATAAAGTGCAATTCTTAGTCGGAGCGGCAATCTTAATCTCATTGGCGCAAATGCTTTATGTACTATGCATGAGTGCGCCAGTGCTGTATTCTAAAATAGGCTGGCGCGGTTTTATTGGAATTGGCTTGCTTATATTACTATGCATTATATTTCCAGTCCTGTGGCGATTTGTGCTAGTCATTGGGTTTCTTTTAATGTTTATATGGATAAATTCATAATGGCAAACGACTTTTTAACTGACTACCTCAAGTCACTGTATGGCATACCAGTGCTCGAAAGTGCTGAGGAGTACGAGCTCGCAACCAAGATACAGAAGGGAGACGAGCTGGCACTCGAAAAGCTGGTGAGGCATAACCTGCGCTTTGTGGTGTACACCGTGCGCAAGCTCACCGCGTGGAACCACTCACGCACGCCTCAGGAGGACTTGATTGGCATGGGCAACGAGGCACTACTCAAGGCCGCGCGCCAGTGGGTGCCAAAGAATGGCGCCAAGTTTGCGACGTACGCCAAGCGGTTTATACTGCGTGGCATCGAGCGTGGTCAGGACGACGAGGAAAACCTAGTACGCATTCCCATCAAGGTGCGTGAGGAAATACGCAAGATGACATACACAGAGCGTGCACTGACTCAGACGCTAGGACGCAACCCCACGGTGTACGAGCTGGCAAGCGTACTGGGAAAGCCAACCCGCCGCATTAACCAGTTAAAGTTTTACATGATGCAAGAACCATCTTCACTAGACTCACTCAACATCGACAAAATGGAGGACGAAAACGATGATTAACCTAAGCAAAGAGCAGCAGGCGGCATACCAACGCTACATCAAGGCACGCAACAACGTATCGCTGGGACAATACCGCAAGTACAACAAGTCTTGGCAACCTACCTCAGACGTGGTTTGCACCGTGGACGTGGCTGGGCTAAACCACCCCATGTTTATTGAAAACGACGAGTGGCTGGAGTACAAGGAGGCCTCACTGGCATGGTGGGCAGTCGAGCCTGACTTTAGGAAGGCAGAGCGGATGAGCATGATCCGCGGCGACTATGGCGACGCAGATTCGTGGCGCGAGAAAAACAGTCCAGTAAAGGAGATAGCATGACTCAAATTATTCCAACCGACGTGTACGACAAAGACGGTAACCTGCTCAGGGTGGAGTACCACAACTTAGAGGGTGAGTTCGAGATTCAGGCAGAGTGGGACGAACGGGACGAGCAGAACAGCGAGAACCGTGAGCGGTTTAGGAAGTGGGCAACCACCATGGTCAAACGATTAGGATTCGAGGTGAAGACATGAACTGGACTGGAAGGCTGTTAGTTTTAGTAGCACTAGGGTATATTGCGTATCACCTCATTAGAGCCGCATTATAGCCCCGTAGAGGCGTTTTCTAGGACTAGGTGAGGCTACCCCCTTACCCAGTTGTTTTAAACGCCGCTACGAGCCTGTTTTAAAAAGTGGCAGGATCGTGCCACCATACGATTTTGTATGGTGGCACGGTAAGTGACTGATTCCAAAGGATATTTTAGTTACGATCCATAGTATCCACAGTAGTTTTCACTTTTACTCTAGATTTATTTATTTTATTTTTTTAAAAAAAAGAAAAAAGTAGAATATACTGTGGATACTGTGGATCGAGTACAAAATAGCTATACAAATCAATGGGTTACCGTGCCACCATACGATTTTGTATGGTGGCAAATATCCAGGATGCAGTGCAGCATTTTTTATAGTGCCTTTAAAATCAAGGGGTTACAATTATCTGTAGTTAACTTCTGTGGATCCTATACCTAATTGTCGCTAACTTCGGTTAACTTCACAGATAGTATTTTGGCGCCCACATTTAATTTCACATGGTGAAATGTTGGGGTGATATTTTGCGTATTAGTAAGGGCAAGAAACGAGGAGAGTCATGTTACAAAAACCACCCGCATTAGCAGTAGATTTTAATGCGATACCGTCCGACTTGAAGCGCATTCCACGGTTTTGCCTGTGGAAGTACACGCTCGTCGGTGACGGTGAGTCACAAAAATGGAGCAAGCTACCAGTTCAGAGCACTGGGAAGTTTGCGTCTTCAACCAATCCCGACACTTGGACGGATTTTTTCACAGCTCAGAAGGCATACGAGAATGGCACCTTTGACGGAATTGGATTTGTTTTTACTGGGGATGACAACATCATTGGCATTGATATTGATGACTGTCGTGATCCTGATAGCGGCGAGTTAAACGAGCTAGCCCAGTCCATCATGGACAAGGTGGCTGGCTACGCCGAGGTGTCACCCAGCGGGACTGGCATCAAGATATTCACCCGTGCAGACATCCACTCAGCCCACGTTGACCACTCTATCGGCTTGGAGGTGTATCCAAAGAGCCGCTACTTTACGATGACGGGGCACAAGATTGCTGGCGACGTGCCGAGCGAGCCGCAAGACCTCACCGCTCACGTACCACCACGGGCGATGAGGAAGTCGGACGACGACTTTGCGAACTACACGCCGCCAGTCGAGGGCTGGGACTTGCTCCGCGTTGAAACGGAGCTACTGTCCGAGCTCGACCCATCGTGCGGGTACGACGACTGGAAGAATACGGGCATGGCACTGCACCACCAGTTCAGCGGCGACGTTGAGGCCTTGGAGGCATGGGAGCGCTGGAGTGCGCAGTCCGACAAGTACACCGTGACTGGCATGAATTCATGCACGACAAAGTGGAACAGCTTTAAGGGTCAGGGCATCACGTTGCGCTCACTGATATTTAAGGTGAACCAAAAAAAGCTGCAAGCGGCTCTAGCAAACGGCGAGATCGTGCTGGAGATTTCCAACCCGCTAGACCACGCAAGGAAGTTTTTGTCCTCGATGTACACGGTGGAAGATGGCTATAAGCTGGTGCACTACGCTGACGAGTTTTTCACGTACACTGGCACGCACTACACCAACATTGAGGAAGCCACGGTGCGCTCCCAGCTGTATAAGTTCTTGGACAAGTGTCAGAAGGTGGACAAGAAGGGCGCGCTGGTACCGTTCAACGCCAACCCTGCCGTGGTGAACGCGTGCTTGGACGCGATCAAGTCGATCGTGCACTTAGCCAACGATCCTAACACCAAGCCGCCGGTATGGCTGGACGGGTATGCCCAATCCAACCCGCCTGCTGAGAAGTTAATCAGCATGGTCAACGGACTGTTTCAGATGGATCAGCTGGTGCTCTTCCCGCACTCGTTGGGCTTCTTTACGTACAACTCACTGCCGTTCGAGTACGACCCTGCTAAGGACTGCCCTGAGTGGATGAAGTTTTTGAACGACGTGTGGGGTGAGGACGAGGAGAGCAAGCAGTTACTGCAGGAGTACTTCGGGTACATCTTGAGCGGTGACACTACGCAGCAGAAGTTTTTAAACATCATCGGTCCGCGCCGTAGCGGTAAGGGTACGATTAACAAGGTGCTCGTTGACCTGTTAGGCCAACACAATACAGTGGCACCACAACTGGAGGAACTCTGTGACACGTTCGGGCTACAACCATGGCTGGGAAAACTCTTGGCATCTTTTACTGACGCACGTGCACCAGAACGGAATAAAAGTGCTGTGGTGTCTCAGCTTCTTAGGATTGTGGGTGGTGATACTGTCACCGTTAACCGTAAGAACAAAGAGTCTTGGAACGGCTATCTACCTACTAGGATCATTGTTTATTCTAACGAGGTACTACAACTAACTGAAAACTCTAACGCGTTGACAGGCCGCATGCTGGTGCTCAAGATGTCAAAGTCTTTTATGCACAAGGAGGACACCCTGCTGTCAGTCAAGCTCAAGCAAGAGCTCTCAGGTATTTTTAACTGGGTGATCGAGGGTCAGCGCAGAAGACTGTCACGCGGCGGTTACTTCTTGCAGCCTAAGTCCGGCGTAGAGTACTTAGAGTTGATGGCTGAGCTGGGCAATCCAATCGGTGCGTTCATTGAGGACGTCTTGGAAATTGGAGCAGGCTACTCGGTCAACAAGGACGACATCTTTGCCTGCTACAAACGCTGGGCGCTGCACAAGAGCATCACCCCAGGAAACGAGCTGTCGTTTAAGCGTAGATTCTTGGCGGCGATTCAGGAGCACCACGTTGAGTCAGACAGCACCCGAGTAGGCGGTCAGAGGCAGCACTTCTACAAGGGCATCCGTTTGAATCAAAAGGCTCAGAAGTATGTAGACGGCTTGGAGAGTTTAGACAGTGAAGCATTTTAACTTCCGCCGCACCGTCATGCGTAACGACTTCACCACCGTCTTCGGTGGTATTGGTCGGCGCAGGACTGTGTTTACTAGAAAAACTAAACATCGTCCAGTAACACGCACCAAGATGCAAATGACCCGCCGCGCCCATCAAGGATGGCGCAACAAAGTATTTGGCAGCATACAGGCGTTAAAGATTCGGTTACAATACGGCAGACGTAAGCCAACACCACAGTTTAGGAGGTAGTATGGACATCCGTTTATATAGGGCGCCGTGGTTTAAAGGCACACCCCTACAGTGGAACTCTGTACGTTTTAACGGTGGTGACATATACTACGTGTACCGGTTTTTTCCAATA
>Ga0316227_1000296_pt1 | contig 74951 bp, 70 predicted proteins | sample TBH18019metaG_FD_206012 | JGI IMG/M metagenome (GOLD analysis project Ga0316227, IMG submission 206012) | Freshwater microbial communities from Trout Bog Lake, Wisconsin, USA - TBH18019 | ecosystem: Environmental > Aquatic > Freshwater > Lake > Hypolimnion/Profundal zone | place: USA: Wisconsin... | reverse complement strand
GGGTATAAGGCTCTGCGGTAAAGAAAAAAAGAATCTTGAAAAAAGACTGATGCGATCAAAAGACCTACAGTGGTGGGATATAAGCATCAGACCTAAAACGGTATTTTTATAATGACTGAGTCCCTAACTGTACTGATGCTGATTTTTACCGGTGGCATTTGGTCTACCATAGTAAACCTCACACTTTTCCAGTACTCCCTCGCTTCGGGACGCTCCCTTCAGGAAGCCATGACCATGACCTTTGTTTCATTAATTCTCATACAATTTTTCAAAGCTTACAACTTCCGTTCCGAAACCAAATCCATACTCAACCGCCCTTTTGCCAACCGCTGGCTGAATATTGCCATAGGGTGGGAGTTGGCAATGCTCGCGGCAATCATTTATATCCCTGTTCTGCGTAACATGTTCGGAACTTTCCTGCTTACCCCTCAAGACATGGTCATTGTTTTAAGTTCAGCTGGATCAGTTGTTCCGGTTATTGAACTGCTCAAATGGTTTATAAGAAAAAAGCATCCCTCGTTCACCGAACCTTCAGGGAGCTGATCATCCCCGCTGCCTCCTTCCTTGCTGCCGTTTCGATGGCATTTCAAACACAATCCCCTATGGGGCGGTCAGGGAGCTTGCCGGGTTTTCGAGACTCAGAATACCGGAGCCCTCTTCGTAGGCGAAATGTTCGGCATAACGGCCCCACTCGATAGCTACCTGCAGCACTCTTTCGGCCTCATCTTCGCTGAAGAAATCCTCCAGTTCCCGGAGAAAGCGGTCTTCGGGGGCACGATTTCCAGGACGTTCATCAATAACGTGGCGAATATGGGCTGCAAGGGCAACGTGGCGGATGACATGTTCGGCAAAGATCACCTTACGTTGAAGGATGTCGGCGTCCACATAGCTTTTCCCTGATGCGGTAAGTTCAACGTCACCACCTTCGGTTCGGGCGAATGAGAGGATTTCCAGTGCTTCCAGCAGAGGAAATAGCTCTTCAACGCCAAATCCCATCTGATCGGCCAGTTCAGGAAGATCGGCTCTTCCATTATAGGGTTCTGCGACCAAGGCTTCCATCAACCCTGCAAGCTGATTGATGTGCGCACTCGGGAGGCGGAAAGACAATGGAACAACATCGACCTTGCCTGGAGCGCTACGAGGTCGTTTGGTCATAAGTTCATAGACCTCATCGACGAGTTGGCGAAATGTTGGAGCTTCACGATCGCGCGGATGTTCCAGGGGAATTTTGATCTCTGCCAGAATTGTGCCAGGATTGGTTCCCAGAATAACAATACGGTCAGCAAGAAGAACAGCTTCCTCAATATTATGGGAGACGAGAAGAATTCCTTTAGTGGGAATCCGTCGTTCAAGCCAGAGTTCAATCAGATCAGTACGGAGCGTTTCGGCAGTCAGGACATCAAGAGCTGAAAAGGCTTCGTCCATAAGGAGCAGTGTTGGCTCAACCACGAGCGCACGGGCAAAACCTACACGCTGCCGCATTCCTCCTGAAAGTTCTTTTGGATAGGCTGATTCAAAACCGTCAAGACCTATGAGGTCAATTGCGGCAAGTGCACGCCTCCGACGTTCTTCCTGATGCACTCCCATGGCATCGAGCCCAAGTTCAACATTTTCAAGGACAGTAAACCAGGGGAAAAGGGCAAAGGTTTGAAAGACCATTGCGAGTCCTTTCACCGGACCGGTCACCGGTTTTCCGCAATAGAGCACCTCCCCGCTTCCTGGTCGGGCAAGGCCTGATATGATACGGAGCAGGGTGGACTTGCCCGAACCTGAACGTCCAAGAAGCGCAACAATCTCCCCCTCTTTAATAGTGAGGCTCACCCCATCAAGTACCAGATGCTCTTCTCCGCCAGACTTCTTGAATGATTTGCTGATATTCGTCAGATTCAGCAGATCGATCTCAGGATGCAATGTCTCCATAGGTCAGGTATGTCTAATCCAGACGAAAACGGGTCTGGGAGATATTATAAAGCCGTTTCCAGAAAAAACGGTTGAAAAAGATAACGTAGATGCTCATGACAGCAATACCAAGAACAATATGTGGATAGTCGCCTTTTTCTGTCCACTGGGCAATATAGGAACCAAGGCCTGTGGCGGTAATTGTTGTGCTGCCCCAGCTGACAACCTCTGCTACGATGCTGGCATTCCAGGTGCCACCTGAAGCCGTTATCAGGCCAGTAATCAGTGAAGGGATGATGCCGGGAAGAAGCAGGTGTTTCCAGAGTCGCCATCCTGAAAGTCCAAGGTTTTGAGCTGCTTCGCGCAAGTCAGTAGGAATAGCTGAAGCTCCGGCGATAACGTTGAAGAGGATATACCACTGGGTGCCAAGAATCATAAGCGGTGCCGTCCATATTTCTGGTGAAAGATGGTATCGAACCAGAAAAAAAACTGCAACCGGAAAAAAAAGGTTTGCCGGAAAAGCTGCCAGAAACTGGGCAAGGGGCTGAACCTTTGTAGCAAGTCGGGGATTAAGACCAATAATGACCCCAAGCGGAACCCAGATCAGAGTTGCAAGTAACAGTAACACCATCACGCGGGTAAGTGTTATAAACCCCAGCATGAAGACCTTTGCAATCTCTACATGATCAACCCCACTCATGACGAAGCTCATCAGCATCCATGCTCCGAACGTCATGCCGCTGATCAAGATACCATACCATGTAAATCCCTGCAACTTCATCACCAATGAGGAACTTTCCTTGAAGCTCAGCGTACGGCGGGGTAGTTTCGGGAGTCGTTCGATGAATGTAATCCATTGTTTCGCAATACGTTTTGCAAGGCTCCGGAGCACATGGGCGCGCTGAAACAGTGTTAAAATCCATGATTCAGCACCATCCTGGCTTTCGGTCAGTTCAAACTTGAACTTTTCGGCCCATGCCACGAGTGGTCGAAACAGCAGTTGATCGTATACAAGAATGACAATGAGCATGGTTAGAAGTGCATAGCCAATAGCAGAAAGGTTTTTGCTCTGGATAGCTTGTGCCACGTATGAGCCAATTCCCGGAAGCGTCACAGCAGTCTTGCCTACCGTGATGGCCTCCGAGGCAACAACGAAGAACCATCCACCTGAAACAGACATCATGGTATTCCATATCAGGTTCGGCGTGGCAAAGGGGGCCTCGAGTTTCCAGAACCTCTGCCAGGATGAGAGGCCAAAGAGGTCTGAAGCTTCCTGAAGTTCCTTCGGTACGGTTTTCAGAGACTGATAAAAACTGAAGGCCATATTCCATGCCTGTGAGGTAAAGATGGCAAAGATGGCCGCCATTTCAACACCAAGAAGGTTTCCTGGAAAAAGTGCAATAAAACCGGTAACGGTAATGGAGAGGAAACCAAGAATCGGCACCGATTGGAGAATATCGAGGAGCGGCACCAGAATGGTTTCTGCCCGACGACTTTTTGCGGCTAATGTTGCGTAGGTAAAGGTAAAGGTAAATGAAGCAATGAGCGCTGCAACCATCCTGAGTACAGTGCGGAGTGCATACATGGGTAGATGCACAGGATCAAGAGAGAGCTGTATCTGATCGCCAGGAATATAGGGCACTGCCATTTGACGGCTCCCCCATGCCAAAAGGGTAATGAGCCCCATGACAAGAGCAAAAGCAACAATATCCCAGAAATAGGGCAGGGGGTTTTTAACATTCTTTTCTACCATGGGCTCGATAACAATCCATTGTCCAGAGAACTCTCACAAAGGGGTGTAAATAGGGCGAATATAGCTATTTCTCATGCAAGAACAGGTTGATAATGGATACAAGGTACACTAATGAATGTTGAAAAATTGTTACAGAATTGTCAAGGAATAGAAAAAAATACAACCTTAGTAAACCGGCACTGACCTCTTTACAAAAAATGTTTATAATCAAACTCTATCTCTACCGGGTTGTAACAGAAAATTAATAACCACAATGCCATGCCGGATCCTATGCTTCTTGTTATAGAGGATGACCAGAACCTTGCCAAACTGCTGGAATATAATCTTGAGCGTGCTGGCTTTACCTGTCATATTGCAGGGAGCGGTGAAATTGGTATAGAGCAACTTTCGAGAAAAAGTTTTGATCTGGTGCTGCTTGATATCATGCTGCCAGGAATTGATGGCTTTGAGGTATGCCGAAAAATAAGGCAGCATCAACTCTATAAAGATATTCCTATTATCATGCTCACCGCTAAGGGAGAGGAGATCGACAGGATTCTCGGTTTTGAACTTGGCATTGATGACTATGTGGTCAAGCCGTTCAGTCCCCGTGAGCTGACCCTCAGGATACGGGCAATTCTTAAACGGGATCGCCGTCAAGGTGGTAAAACCCAGGAAGTACTTAAGGCAGGTGATCTTGAAGTCGATTTAACACGTCATATTGCTACTCTTGAGGGTAAAGAGCTTGTATTGACCCTTATGGAGTTCAAACTTCTCGTAGCGCTGATTAAAAGAAAAGGTGACGCACTGTCAAGGGAGATGTTGCTCAGCGATGTTTGGGATGTCGATAAATCGATTAATACCAGGACTATTGATACCCACATTACAAGGATTCGTGAAAAACTCGGGGATACTGGTCAAATGATCAAAACAGTACGAGGACTCGGCTACAAGCTGGAGGAAAAAGAGAGCGAGAGCCATGCAGGTTAAGATCTCTTACAAGCTTGGTTTCGTTATCGGAATAATTATTTTTTTAACCGCACTGATCAGCTATCTCTCGATCGGCAAAGAGTTGACCGATATAGTAAGTGCTGAAATCAGGATGGAACTGCAAAGAAATCTGTTATTTAATAAACAGATACTTGAACAGAAACCCCAGGAGTGGCACACGAGAGGAAACGCTGATGCATGGGCCAGTAACGCAGGTCGTGCGCTTAACATCAGAGTCACCTTGATTGATCTTGATGGGCGGGTTATTGGAGACTCATATATCTCATCCGACAGGTTAGACCTTGTTGAGAATCACCGGGGAAGGCCGGAAATAAAGGGTGCTCTTGAAAAAGGGTACGGTGAAAGTATCCGGTACAGTCAAACCGTCAAGGAGCAGATGCTCTATATTGCTGTTCCTGTTGGCTCACCCAAACCCTATGCAATCCTTCGATTTGCCAAACCCTTTTACGACATCAGACTTTTCGAGGAAAAACTACAAGATGGCATAGTGTTCAAACTGTGCCGGGCTCTCTTTTTTTCTCTGATAGCAGGTATTGTTATAGCTTTTTTTCTTTCCCGTCCGATCCGGACTCTTGCTGCAGCCGCTCAAAAAAGAGTTCAAAACAACCATAGCGGCCTTATTCCTGTCCAGCGCAAGGATGAGATCGGCGTGCTTGCCAATACCTTCAATGCAATGCAGGATGAGATCATAAAAATGCAACGCAGTGAGGAGTGGTACCATGCGGTTTTTTCGGGTATTCGTGAGGCTATCATTGTTACCGATAGTCTCGGAAATATCGTTCTGGTCAATCCTGCAGCGTCGAGAATGTTCCGGATAGATGGCGGCATGTTCACCGCCCGCCCTCTTAAACATCTGACCGATATCAAACTTCAGGAACTTTTTGCCAAGGTTCACAGTAACCGTGTAACGCTGATTAAGGAAGAGATGTCACTGAAGAGCTCGAAAGGAGTGCGCATTATGCAGATCAGTTCGATGCCTGTCATGAAGGATGGTCAGTTTGACGGAACAGTTTTTGTATTAAACGATATTACCAAACTCCGTAATCTGGAAAAAGTCAGAAGGGATTTTGTGTCCAGTGTTTCACACGAACTCCGCACACCGCTCACCATTATCACTGGTTATACTGAAACACTGCTTGATGGGGCTATGCATGAAAAGGAACATGCCACAGCGTTTCTGCGTATTATTTTGCAGGCAAGCGAACAGCTGACAGCCCTGGTCAATGATGTGCTCGACCTCTCCAGAATTGAGTCAGGACATATAGAGTTTCAGTTTATGGCCGTAGATATAAAAAGCATCATTGCAAAATCAGTTGCTCTTCTGAAACTCTCGCTTGACAAGAAGCAGATCATGCTTGATATCTGTATCCCTAAAGGTCTTCCGCCAGTTTTGGCCGATGCGGTCTACCTTGAAATTGTTATCCGTAATCTCCTTGACAACGCCATTAAATATGTTGATGAGCGCAACGGAAAGATCAGAATTGCAGCATTCAGGAGCGATAATCATGTGCGACTGGAGGTGGAAGATAATGGTATCGGCATAGCGAAGGATGACCTTAGCCGAATTTTTGAGCGTTTTTACAGGGTTGACAAGGCTCGTTCCCGGCAACTTGGAGGGACAGGACTTGGGCTTTCAATTGTCAAGCACATTGTTCTGTCTCATAAAGGAGATATCGAAGTCCGTTCAAGAGTAAATCAGGGCTCAGTGTTCAGCCTGCTTCTTCCTGTTGCACCAGAGGCAGCAGAAAAAAAGCATCACTGAACAGACTCGTAAAGAGATGCTGCCTTGATAATATCCTGGTGCAGAGGAATCCGTACTTCAGGAATGAGATGCTGCGGATAAAATCCAGCGTCAAACAACTCATGATTGATCGCTATGGTATCATCAGCAACAACAACCCGATAGGCAAGAACAAGCAGCGATCCATAAAGCTCCACCTCCCGGTGATAGATTCCGATAAGCGAATCGATTGTTCCTTCAAGAGCTGTTTCCTCCATCAGTTCACGCAGACATCCCTCTTCTGCTTCTTCGCCAGCTTCAAGAAATCCCCCGGGAAGTGACCATTCATTATATGCTGGTTCGTGTGCCCTCCGGACAACAAGAAGTTCATCGTTTCTGTTCACTGTATAAGCTATTGCTACAGGGACGGGGTTGATATAGTGTATCCAAGAACATGACGGACAGAACTTTCGCTCTCGCCCTTCAATCATTGCCTGATCAAGTCCTGTACCACAAATTGGACAAAAAGAATAAGGTTTCATGGTGCCGTATAAAAACAAGTTTGTAAAAATAAAGTGCTATCAAATATTTGAGTCCGGGTTTTCACCCCATTCATATCTTGCGATTCCGATACTTTCCTAAGGTTCATAACATTCAATACTATAACGCATAGAGAGCTTAATTCCGTTCCCTTCCTGCAAAGAGTATCGACCATTCATTACAGTTTCAGATCCGTCACAACTACAGCACCATGAAACCGCCGGTCAGGGAATACAACACGCCCTTTTGAATTGATGACCAGATGTGGAAAGCCTGATTTTTCAAGCATGCGTAACAGTTTTACGAGATCTTTTTTCCCTGCAGGCTTGATAATAATGTCGGCTTGGGCATCAACTTTTTTAACATCATGTTTTGTCAGCTCTTCCTGGAGAAAAAACTCTCCTTTTATTTCTGCCCTCAATTCATCAAGTCGCAGCATGCATCACTTCCTTTGGTTTTATGTGACCATCACCCACTCTTGTGCCCGGAAACCTTAACATATCTTTCAGACTCTGGAAATTCCAGACTTTGCGAGAGCAGCCTTGCGTTCAAAAATCCCCCTGAAACCATCGGTCAATTCGCGGTAAATCCTGCTCCGACTGTCTTTGACCCGTCGGTAGAGCTTGAGAATATCAAGCGTTAAAATAATCCTGGTCGAACTACAGTTCAGTTCACCGAACATATGCTTGCCGACCACTTCAAACCCAAGCACCCTGGTATGAAAATTAAGTGGTGAATGCGCCTCCCCTTCAAATACATCAGTGATAAAGTGAGTGTAATCACGCTCAATAACCTCAGCAGCAGCTGAGCGCATCAATCGAAGTGCAACTCTTGGGTTCTTGCGAAACTCTTCAAGGATCATGAATCTGCCAATTTCCACGTATTTTCCGGCGTTTTTCAACGCTTCAACATCTATGCCCGGCATGAACTTCACGTCGTACTCTTTGGGAATGTCAAAAGAGGGATCATAGAGCAGACGAAGCACACCTGCCGGATGGTCATTGATTTTTGCCAAAAACCATGAAACGTCATTATCCCCGGAAGGCTCATCGGGAATCTGGTTCTGAACCGTGGTAATCCATTTTTTTTCAACACAAAAGACACTTTTGACCACTTCGAGAGCAGCGGTACGATCGCCGGCACTTTCAACCCTGCTGACGGTTACACTTGACATGTTTGCTCCTTTGTCTCAATAGTTGTTTCTGAAAATATTATGCTTTTTACAGGGCAGCTCTCGCCGTATCGCTTGCCTGAAAGTTCAGCAAGAGAGAGCATGATTTCATGGGTAACATCGGCAGCCATCCGATGAAGTTCAGATTGCTTATTACTTTGGTATGATCTATCGGCAATGAGGGCCAAATATGCTGCAGTGTGGTATGGAAAATGCATTGGTCTACCGATCCTGACTATTGTTCGGCCAATCAATGGTATTTTCCCTTTTGTTATCCTGCAGTTAAAATCTATTCCCACTGGCACGACAGCAACTCCGGAGTGCAAGGCAATATGGCCTATGCCCGGCTTTCCGCGGACAAGATACCCCGGATTTCTGTTGCGCTTTCCTTCGGGAAAGATCCCGATGCTCCGGCCTGCCAGAAGCCTTTCAGAACACTGCTCTACCGTATCACTTGCAACGTGGGAAGGTCGCCTTGCTTCTATCCAGGGCAGCGTAGAGCGTTTGTGATAGACATAGACGGGGTCTGTCATGTTAATCACAGAACCGAGAATCGGGATTTTGCCATACATCCAGTCAATCACAAAACTGATAATACGGCCACCGAGAAGATAGATGAGCAACACCGGTACCATCAGCGCTTCAAGTGAATTGTTGTGGTTGAAGGCATAGATACGCGCACTCTCTGATCCTGAAAGATTCTCAAGACCGTAAACCCTGGTTAACAGAAAATTGGGAATCATGAGTAATCTTAGCAGGAGAGACCTTCTTCGAGATAATAAAGGAAGTGGCCTGAAAAACTTGCCGCCATATTGCTTCATGAAACTCCTTCAGTTACCTGTGACAGCCCTATGAAAACCCTGAACTTCACAATTGTAAGAAAAGAAAATAGTGTTGGTGAATGGTTACGGAGTTGCAACAATTCCGTGAAATCGGTGATCGTTCCTGAGCAGATCAAGCAAGAAGATGAAGGCGGGAAAAAACATAATCAAGGGAGTCTTCATTCAGGACAATTCTTGAATAGCCAGTTGAACCAAGTTCGATTGGCCGCTGATCCCGGTCACCAATAAATTTAGGCTTCCGTTTACCATTATACCAGCAGACAAGGCGGATGGTGCTCCCTTCAATTTCGAGGGCTGTGACAGCGCGCTTTCCAATAGTGCACCCTGAGTTGAAAACGCTTGGAATTGGAAGGTTGTTGTAGAGGCCACTCCGAAGACCGCTGATTTTGCCTTTTTTGTAACAGGCATCAAGTTCCGTTTTCAACAGGGTGATGTTATGCTCAATTTCCGGGCGCTGTTCATCAGGTATGGATGAATAGGTTCTGCAGAGATCCTCGATCCTGTAATTGAGATAATCCACTTTTGACAGTGATTCAAACAATGGACGATGGGTATGACCTATAATGGAAACAATTTTAGAGTGGTTTGAAAACTCATAGATGGATTGTTCGATGGCAAACCGTCGGCGGCTGTTATAGGCTACAGAAAAGTTTCTGATACCGACAGGCTTTGCAATATAGCGGAGAAAAAAGATGACTGCACGGCTGAGGACTGAACAGGTTTCCCACAAAAAGGGCGATGCCTGGTGGCCGTGAAAAAGCAGGAGGATTTCATTGCCATAGTGAAGTTTAATTGATTCGACAAGCGATGATCGGAGCAGGTACTCACCCTCGTCAAGCAGGGCTGAATCATGATTGCCGTATGTTTTCCATAAAAAGCCGTTCTGTTTAAACTTCAAAAAAAGATCATAAAAATCGCTCCACTTCGAAGTAATGTTCTTCAGGGAAAACTTAAACAACTCCTCAATATCGCCATTAAGAACAAGACTGTATTTTTCAGGCAAATAATAGCTCCCCAAGATGCATTTGAGCAGTTCCGCATTTTGCCGAAACTCATCAAGCCTGCCTCCATTGCCCATATGAAGATCACTGAGTATAAGAATCCGTGAGGATTGATCGAGGTGCACCGCTTTTGCTTTTTTAAGCAGGCTTTCAAGATGCACATGTTTTTTTTCAAGAAAACACATCGTGCTTTTACTGTAGCACATACCAAGAGTTGGCAGTCCAAACATTAATGGTTATTTTGGTTTACCTCCACGGTACAGAAATAACGCAATTGCTTCGTTTCGTTGGTTCTTGAGGACAGAGTTAAGGTAATTGATTGTGAGAAACATACCCTTCTCCCTATTGTAAACTTCCCGTGAACTCTGTTATCCTGCCAGAGTTGATCTGTTGCATAGGATGATTTCACAGGAAAAGATTTATTACCCCAATAACAACACCATAACTCTTCGGGTAATTCTTCTAAAAAGTCACAAACTTGTAACATATTCCCCATTGTTTTCTATGACGAAAGCCAATAAATTATGGAACAATAATAAAGCCGGATACCCGGAACCATTGCTAATAAACTTTTGAACTTTATGGCTGACGAGAGTGTCGGAGGAAACAACCGAACCAATGCATTTGTCGTAAGTGCTCAGAAACGCACCATGCAGAAGGCCGCCAAACAAGTCGGCGAAGGGGTGCTTCTCGGGATAGGCTCGTTTGTCGCCATTATTGTCCTCTTTATCTTTTACTTTGTCGCACGCGATGCTGTGCCCTTTTTCCAGCTTCGAGGCTTCACTGAATTTTTCACCAGCTCAAACTGGTCCCCGGCTGACAAGCCCGGTACGTTTGGCGCCCTTGCCATTATCTACGGCTCCCTGATGGTCACGCTTGGTTCAGCGATGATTGCCGTGCCGATGGGCGTTACAGCCGCTATTTGCCTCAGCGATATCCTCCCTTTTTCAGTCCGCCAGTACGCCAAGCCAGTCATTGAGATGCTTGCAGCAATTCCTTCCGTAGCATTCGGCTTTTTCGCCCTTGTTGTCCTCGCTCCCCTCCTGCAGAACAACGGCGGCCCTATGCTGATGTGGGCGTGGTGGATTCTTGTTTCACCCTTTCTTCTGCTCGCGGTGATCGTGGCGGCTGATCTCCTGACCAACGACATCAAGGATCCGACGCGCAGGAAACAACTCCACGTGACGCTTCTTCTGCTTTTTGCTCTTCTTTCGGTTTTTCTCCTCTACAAGGTAGGTACACTGCTCTCTGCAATTCAGATTATTACCGGTACCAACGCGCTCAATGTCTCCATTATTCTGAGCTTCATGGCGCTGCCGACTATTGTCAGCGTTTCGGAAGATGCCTTGCAGGCTGTAGGACGCGACATCCGCGAAGGCAGTTACGCGCTTGGAGCCACAAGGGCCGAGACCATCGTGAAAACCATTCTTCCAGCAGCAAGCAGCGGTATTCTTGCAGCAGTGATTCTCGGTATCATGCGCGCACTCGGCGAAACCATGGTGGTCTGGATGGCCTCAGGTAACTCATCCCATATTCCCGAACCATGGTTCAACTATCTCGAAGCAGTCCGGACACTCACGGCAACCATTGCCGGCGACATGGGCGAAGCCGACCAGGTGACCGGATCGGCCCGTTATCATGTACTGTTTGCCATGGGTCTCCTGCTGCTGGTTATCAGCTTTATCAGCAATCTGGTCAGCGAACGTATTGTTGTCCGGCAGCGTAAAATTCTTTCCGGCCAGTGATCTCTCTATGGCGAAGCTCTGTAATGGTCTCCTGTAACCTGTTTGTCTTGTTGTTATGAATATCGGAACCCGGAAAATACTTGATCGCTCCTTTACCGCCCTTGGTATCGGCTCTCTTGTGGTCATGGCAATGGCCTTACTGATTGTGCTTGTGCCGATTGTCAGCAACGGTATCGGCGCACTCTTTTTTACCGGCACCGTAGAGCACCGCAAAATGCTGCTCCATGAGTTCCGCCGAGGCGGGAGCGAGCAGCTTTCAAGTGAGATTGCTTCTTCAGACCGATACCGCCGGAAGGCCTACGACATGCTCACTGGATTTGAGGCGGAACTTGAGAAGATGGAGCCGGAAAAAAAGGCAGAGTACAAGGAAAAATACACACCGGTCAAAACAGCCCTACAGGCACTGCTTGGCCCTCCTCCCGGCAGCCCTGAACCGATGCTGACCAGGTTCAAGTACGGCGAGACCCGATGGGAGAAAGCCCAGGAGAAACTCCACGACCTCATGTATGAATCAAAATGGGATAACTCCAATCCCGACATCATGGCAAAGGAGTACTTTGCAAGCCGTGCTGCTGGTTTTGCAGGCACCTCTCTTGCCCCGCTCTTTCCCTATGTCAAAGAGAACCTTGAGCACATGCTCATTCCTGAGTTTACCTTCTACTGGGGGTTTATTACCGACAGCTCCGTAGACTCGCATTTTTTCGGTGGAATATGGCCTGAGATTCAAGGCACCTTTTTCCTGGCCATCGGCGCCATGCTCTTTGCCTTTCCACTCGGAGTCATTGCTGCAGTATATTTTACCGAATATGCCAAACCAGGCTTCTTCAACAGCATGCTGCGAAGTGCCAACAGCACCCTTGCCGGTGTGCCGAGCATTGTTTTCGGCATGTTCGGGCTTGCCTTCTTTATCAATACCCTCAAGGTTTCCGAATCCAAAAGTGTGATTGCCGGTGCACTGACTCTCGCCATCATGATTCTACCCACCATTATCCGTGCAGCTGAAGAGGCGATCCTTGCCGTACCGAAAACCTACCGGGAGGCATCACTCAGCCTTGGCTCCACAAAATGGAATACCATTGCCACCGTGATTCTTCCGGCAGCACTGCCCGGTATCCTTACCGGAGGGGTAATCAGCCTTGGCAGGGCCGCAGGCGAAACCGCACCCATTATTTTTACCGCCGCAGTCAGTGTCGGTTCAGCCATAGGCCTCGCCGATGTGTTTTCCTCTCCCACACCGGCACTCAGCTGGAATATCTACAATCTTGCCAGCGAGCATGAAGCCGCATCTCAAATCCGCCACGTGCAGTATGGCATGGTGCTCGCTCTGGTTACTATTGTGCTGCTGCTCAATCTCTCGGCAATTGTATGGAGAGCCCGTATTTCCAAAAAACTAAAAGGTTAAGGATCAATGCTCATGACAGCTGATGCCCGGGAAAGTTCGCAGGGTGCGCCGGCACAGAAGGCAACAAGAGATATCTATCTTCCACCTGCACGGAAACTCGTATCCGGAGGCGGGAGTGCTCATATCTCAGCCAAAAATTTTTCAATCTATTACAACGAGTTTGAAGCGGTCAAGAAGGTCAGTGCCGATATTCTCTCAAAATATGTTACGGCCATTATCGGCCCGAGTGGCTGCGGCAAGAGCACCTTTCTACGCTCCATCAACCGTATGAACGACCTGATACCAAACTGCCGCATCGGAGGCACCCTTCTTTTTGACGGTGACGACATTTACGGCAAATTCACTGATGAGGTGCTGCTGCGTAAGAAGGTAGGAATGGTCTTCCAGAAACCGAACCCCTTTCCGAAATCCATTTTTGACAACATCGCCTACGGCCCCCGACTGCATGGGGTGACTGACAAGAAAAAGCTGCTTGAAATTGTGGAACGAAGTCTGCGGAAAGCCGCGATATGGGATGAGGTTAGCGACCGCCTCGATAAAAATGCACTCGGGCTGAGCGGAGGCCAGCAGCAGCGGTTGTGTGTTGCCCGCACCCTCGCCGTTGAGCCAGAGGTTCTCCTGCTCGATGAACCAACCTCGGCACTCGACCCCAAAGCCACCGCAAAAATCGAGGACTTGATCCAGGAGCTGCGAGGCAGTTATACCATCATGATTGTCACACACAACATGCAGCAGGCATCAAGGGTCTCGGACTCCACCATGTTCTTTTACGAAGGGGTACTGGTTGAACATGCGCCGACCGCGCAGCTCTTCACCAACCCGAAAGACCCGATCACCGAAGACTATATAACCGGAAGATTCAGCTAACTGTAACACAAGATAACTCCCATGTCAGAACGACCGGTCCATGAACATATAAAGGAACTCTCAGGGGTTCTTGTTCAACTCTCCGAAAAAGTACTGGAAAACTTTTTTCTCTCCCTCTCGGCAGTGAAACATCAGGATGTGGAGAGTGCCCGCCAGATCAGGATGGTTGACAATGAAATAGATAGTGCAGAGGTTGACCTCGAAGAGCGCTGTCTGGCCTTTCTGGCCCTGCAGCAGCCGGTAGCACGCGACCTGCGAACCATTGTCACCATCATGAAGATCAACGATGATCTTGAGCGTATCGGCGATCTGGCAGTGCATATTATTGACCGAATGCCGGAGATCACTCCACAAATGCTTGCATTGTTTGAGTTCGAGACCATGGGTCAGCATGCCGGCGAGATGGTCAAACGTTCCATTGAAGCCTTTGTTTCAAAAGACCGCAATCTGGCCGACGAGGTCATAGCGCTCGATGAAGAGATCGATATCATGCACCGTCTGGCCTTTAAGAAGGTCACGGCGATGATGAGAGGTCAGGAGGCTCATGCCGACGAACTGATAGCTGCCTTAAGCATATCGAGGTATATCGAACGTATGGCTGACCATGCCACAAGAATTGCCCGCGAAGTCGTCTATCTCGTCACCGGTGAAATCGCCCGCCATAAGGAAGATTTCTATGAAAACCTCATAAAATCTCTTAAAGAATCATCTTGACCTCCAGAGATTGGCCATTAAACTTGTAATGAAACTCCCCGCCACAAACAGCATCATATCTGTTTTTCAGAAATAAGCATTGTAAAATTTCCCCGCAAACCGCGGGAAATTAACTTCTTAAAGTTTAGTAAAATGACTAACAAAGTTAACGCCACAACATTCAAAAATGTTATGGGCTCTCTGGATGGGAAGGGCGATATAGATTGTTCACACAAGGGATTAACCTCGCTGAAAGGCTGCCCGGTAATTGTTGAGGGTCATTTCAATTGTTCAGGAAACCAGTTGACAACGCTTGAAGGGTGCCCTTATAAAGTTGGAGGAGATTTTGCCTGTTCTGATAACCTGCTGACAACACTTGAAGGTACTCCCGAGGAAGTTGAGAATTTTGATTGTTCACACAATCAGCTGACTTCGCTCGAAGGTGCGCCAAAGGTAGTTCAAGGAGATTTTGATTGTAACAGCAACCGTCTGACTTCACTTGAAGGCACTCCTAAAAGAGTTAAGGGTAATTTCGATTGTTCAGGGAACCAGTTGACAACACTTGAAGGGGGCCCTCATAAAGTCGGGGGAGATTTTGCCTGTTCTGATAACCTGCTGACAACACTTGAAGGCTCTCCACATGAAGTTATTGATTTTGATTGTTCTCACAATCAACTGACCTCACTTGATGGTGGCCCTGATGAAGTTCGAGGGGATTTTGACTGTTCAAACAATCAGTTGACCTCTCTGGGTGGCAGTCCGGATTTTGTAGTCGGAGATTTTTCTTGTGCCGGAAACCAGCTCACCTCCCTTAAAGGCGGACCTGTTGAGGTTTATGGAAACTTTGATTGTTCAAATCATAATCTGACCTCCCTCAAGGGCGCTCCTAAAGAGGTTGGAGGTTATTTTAACTGTTCGGGAAACCAGCTCACATCTCTCCGAGGTACTCCCCAGGAAGTAGGGAATTTAAATTGTTCAAACAATCAACTGACTTCATTTGAAGGTATACCGGATAAAATACAAGGAGACTTTGATTGTTCAGACAACCAGCTCACCTCTCTCAAAGGTACACCTAAAAAAGTTAAAGGGAATTTTGATTGTTCCGGTAACCAGCTCACCTCTCTCAAAGGCTCTCCTAAAAAAGTTAAGGGTAATTTTAATTGTTCGAGAAACAAGCTGATAACACTTGAAGGTGCTCTTAAAAAAATTGGCGGAGATTTTATCACTGGCGAAAATGCCGAAAAATTCACTGAGGAAAAAGTCAGAGCTATTTGTAATATAAAAGGGAACTATATTGATGTTTCTCTTTTGCCTTAATTACTTAGGGGGATTATTCATTCATGGTGGCAAAGTATGCACATTACGACGAAAACATTATACTTCACACTACAGTCATCAGGTCAGTTAGAGCTGATATTTGAAAAAGGGCTGCTTTACGGCTGGAGACTCAAGGCTCTCTCATCAACCGAAGAGCAGCTTGATTTCTATGATACCTTTGAATGGAATGCTTTCGAGAAAGAGGCTGTCATTGTTAAAACAAAGAAAAGTCTCTCTTTTATAGATCTCAATACTGGCCAGGAGAGAGCATCTGTCGACTTCAGCAGGGATCCCTCCATTTTATCCCCTGCTCTTCTCCCATCAGGAAAACTGAAAAATCTCCTCTCTTCATACAGCGACATCAGGGCCTTCATCAGGCTCTGCTCCATTAATACTCTCATTCGTTCATATCACATCCTTGACGACAACGAAAAAATCATAGGTGTTCTGACTTCGACCTCCCTATGCCTTTCCGACAAGAAAAATCCGGAGCCCTTCGCATCTCTTTTTTCACTGATACCATTAAAAGGATATCAAGAGGAGATAGAAAAACTGGTTGATCAAAACTCGTTTGGCAGTGCTCTTGATTTTAAAGATCTCTTTCTGCTCATCATGAGAGCATCTGGACAAAACGTTCAAGGCTACTCCTCAAAAATTTCCCTCTCTCTTGATGCTGATGCATCCATTCATGAAAGTACCCGACGTCTGCTCCAATTCACTTTGTCAATCTTGCAAAAGAATGAACATGGAATAAAAAACAACATCGACACTGAGTTTCTGCACGACTATCGAGTAGCCATTCGTCGAACCAGATCGGTTCTGAAACAGCTCAAGGGGATTTTTGATCCACAAGAGAGTGCGTTTTTCCTCAATGCCTTTAAAAATCTTGGTAAACAGACAAACGAATTACGGGACAGCGATGTCTATCTGCTACAGCAGGAGAGCTATTTCAACTATCTCCCGCCATTTCTCCAATCACCGCTTAAACCCTTCTTCAGCGATATCGCAGCTTCCCGCAAAAAACTTCACAAACAGTTCTGCCGTTATCTTGCATCCAGCGACTATCAATCCTTTGTCAATAAGTGGAACCGGTTTGTCTATCGAGAGTCTCTACCAGATCCGCAGCAAGCTCCGAACGCTTCGCTTTCCACTATAACCGTTGCCATGGAGACGATAAAAAAAGCATGGAAAAAAGTAATCCGGCATGGTCGTCATGTCAGCTCGGAAACAACTGATGCTGAACTTCATGCACTGCGTATCGACTGCAAAAAGCTAAGATATCTGCTTGAATTTTTCTCCTCAATTTTTCCACAAAAAACTATTACCCCTGTTATCAGAAAGCTTAAGGAGCTGCAGGAAAATCTTGGTAACTTTGTCGATTTTGCGGTTCAGCTCAGGTTTCTTCATGACCGCCTTACAGCAATGCCCCCAATCAAGGAAGAGCTTCTCTATTCCGCATCAATGGGCGGCCTTATGGCAACTCTTTTCCATAAACAGGAAGAGGCACGAGAACAATTCCACAAAACATTCCGGCAGTTTGATAGTGATGAAACCGCACAGCATTTCCACAATCTCCTCTCAGGCACCTCGGTAAGATGAAAACAATAGCACTCTACAGTATCAAGGGGGGGGTTGGAAAAACCGCTACAGCAGTGAATCTCTCCTATCTCTCTTCCCTGCTCTCTCAACCAACACTGATCTGCGATCTTGATCCACAGGGAGCAACATCCTACTATTTCAGAATCACTGCCTCAAAAAGGTTCAACAGTGAAAAATTTCTTAAGGGAAACAAAAAAATCTACAACAATATCAAAGCGACCGACTTTGAAAACCTTGACCTTCTGCCCTCTGATTTTTCGTTCCGCAACCTTGATATCGAACTTTCTGAAGAGAAAAAACCAAAGAGAAAACTTAAAAAAAACCTTGAAGAGCTGAGCGACGATTACCAGTTTGTTTTTTTAGATTGCCCACCAAACCTTACCCTGCTCTCTGAAAGTGTTTTTGAGGCCGCCGATATTATCCTGGTACCCTTGATTCCAACGACACTATCAATTCGTACTTACATTCAGTTAACCGATTTTTTTGAAGCCAACAACCTCGACAGCTCAAAAATCCGGGCATTTTTTACCATGGTTGAAACAAGAAAAAAAATGCATCGTGATATTATCAATGAATTCCGCAAGAGCCCGGGGATCCTTGCCGGGAGCGTTCCCTACAACTCCGATGTCGAAAAAATGGGTATCTATCGGGCTCCTCTGAATGCTGTACAGCCAAACTCTCCTGCGGCTAAAGCCTATCAGCACCTCTGGAAAGAGCTGATCACCAACTTTTAGAGGAAAAAAAAAGGCCATTCTTTGAAGAATGGCCTTCTTGAAGTGAACTTCCTCTAACTCATCTGTTACGCACAGAGTGCAATGTTCAGACACTGATTCTTTTGTTCCAAAGCAACATAATCTGTTGTTTTGGAATTCGTTTGATATTCAGGAATGAGTCTCATTAAATGTCGCTTGATGCTATCGACATCATTATTACTGATAGCAAAGGTTAACTCTCCAAGTTCCCTCAGAAGTTTTGGCCATGCCACGAAATCCTCGTTAGCTTTAAATATACGGGAATTCTGTGTTGGCTCCGGATTATTACCAATAAGTAACTCTTCGTAAAGTTTTTCGCCGGGACGAAGGCCTGTATAGGAAAATTCTATGTCACGTACAGAAAGGCCAGAAAGCTCCACCATGCGCCGCGCAAGATCGACAATCTTTATCGGTTCACCCATATCGAGGAGGTAAACATCTCCCCCTGAAGCCATTGCACCGGCCTGGATAATCAGTTGTGCAGCTTCGGGAATGGTCATAAAATATCGGGTTATCTCTTCATGGGTAATAGTCAATGGGCCTCCCTCCTTGATTTGCTGACGGAAAAGAGGTACTACTGAACCACTTGAACCAAGAACATTACCAAATCGTACCATTGAAAAACAGGTAGAATGCCCAAGTTCTTCTGCAAGTGCCTGAAAAATCATTTCGCAGAATCTTTTACTGGCTCCCATAACATTGGTGGGACGAACCGCTTTGTCGGTACTTACAAGGACAACACTGGATACACCATACTGAAGAGCAACCTCTGCGACAGTAAGCGTTCCCAAAACATTATTACGTACCCCTTGAACAGGATTATGCTCGACCATCGGCACATGTTTATATGCCGCGGCATGATAGATAACGGAAGGCTCAAAAACACTGCAGATTTCAGCCATGCGGTTCTCATCGGTAACATCACCAAGGAGTGGAACAACTTCGGTTATGGAATTGATGCGTAAACGGCGACGCTGAAGGTCGTTGTTAATGATATAGAGATTGTGTTCTGCATTATCGACGAGCAAAAGCTTTGAAGGATTGGCTGCAAGGAGCTGGCGACAGAGTTCGCTGCCTATACTTCCGCCTGCGCCTGTAACCAATACCACCCTTCCCTCAATGATCTCATTGACAAGCGCGTTATTGACAGGTACTGGATCACGCCCAAGGAGATCCTCAATCTGAATTTCCTTGATATCTGAAATACTTACTCTGCCATCGACAAGCTCTTCAAATCCGGGAAGCATCTGGATATGAACAGGGAACTTCTTGAACTTATTGACAATTTCACTACGTCGAACACGGCTTACTGAAGGCATAGCAAGAAGAATGTTGCTGATACCCTGCTGCACTATCAAATCCTCGGCCTGCGTGAAGCTGTATACCTTCATACCATTGATGGTTCTTCCATGCAGCTGTTTTTCATCATCAACAAAACCAACAAGGTCATATTTTTTACTTCTGTTTATAGCATTCATGATCTCTACCCCGGCTGAGCCCGCACCATAAATTATGAGCTTTTCCTTAACAACTCCCTTTTGTTCTTTGATATCGTTATTGATATACCAGAACTTAACAAAGCCACGGCTTCCGCCTATAATAAGTAAAGAGATCATCGGCTGCAGCACTCCAATGGAATGGGGAACTCCGGGTACATTCAAAAAAAACAAAACGCATATAAATAACAGACCGTAGGCTGCAGATGCCTGGATCAGCGTTATGAATGCAGAAAAACCACTATGACGATAAACAACGCGGTAAAGACCAGCATAGATAAAAACCGGTATCATGAGAACCGGTGCTAACAGATAGATAAGCCATTGGTTACCTACTGGGGAATGCCAAAGTTCAAAACGAAGTGAAAATGCCATCCAGACAGTCAGCATGGCAGCCAGGATATCAAACGATATAGCATAAAACCGTTTGACAGAAAATGAAGGCTGAAGAATAAAATGTCTGGCCTCTGCAAAGGCCGGATTAATTTTATTATCCTCCAATCGCATTGGCATCTCAACTACACTATTGAGCATAATAACTTCTCCTCAACAATTTTGGTCATTTGAAACCTTTTTACAGGCAAGAACAGCATAGCTTGGATGGAAAAAGAAAGCAAAGAGAGCGCCATTCAAATCATTAATAATCACTGGCAATAACATTGAGTAAAAGCATATCAATATCGTAACGCATTATAATTTCATAATTGTGCCAATGGGGTTTAGCTCTATTAACAGCAATTAACGCGCCAAAAATGAAACAAAAACTACACCACATTAATTAAGATCATATAAAAAAGTAACTTAAATAGTAACCCCTTATAAAAATGAGGGTTGGTTACGATCTTAACTATCGTACCAAAAGGAAATTTTCATGTCTCAACAGTGTCTCACACTTCAGTGTGATTACCCTTATATAACTTTGGCGCATGGTGGCCTGACATGAGAAAGTTTGTTATCAGGCAGTCGCAAAAAAAAGCTTACATTTCCGACCTTGCAAGCCGATCCTGCACAAGAGATTGTAGTGGCTCGGCAACAATAAGGAAAACAACAAACATACTTACCACTATGTATTTCAAGAATGCTGAAGAGGTTCTTTTTCAATGGGTTTCACGTGTCTGTAGCGGAAGTCCTGATGACATTGCAGCACTTTATCATGAATCTGCTGTCCTTATTCCAACATTTTCACCGCATACCGTCATAGCCCCTGAAGGCGTCAGAGGCTATTTTGCACAGCTTGCAACAAGAGATGGACTCGGAGTGCGACTGCACAACAAGGCGCTCAGAAAACAGTCGTTGAGCGATACCGTGCATACCCTGAGCGGGATCTACTCCTTTGAATTTGAAGTTGACCAGGTATTGCTCTCTTTTCCTTCGAGATTTTCTTTTGTAATGGACATCTCGCTTCCCAAACCTATCCTTCACCACCACTCATCACAGGTGCCAAGAAATCTCTCGTAACCCTCTCTGTGAAGCTTGCCCGGAACAATGTATCAGGCCATACAGTGCCTTGTTCCGGGAATTTATTGTTATTTTCTGTATGATGTATTTTTTTGAGTTTTTTTGACAAAACAGGAATACAGATATGTACAGAAGCATTGCTGATTATGGGCTTATCGGAAATCTCCATTCTGCCGCACTTGTTTCTATAGATGGCTCCATTGATTATTGCTCCCTTCCCTGGCTCGACTCTCCAACAATTTTCGCCGCACTGCTGGATGATGAAAAAGGGGGTTATTTCAGCCTGCAACCTTCAGAGATCTTCAGCTCAACCCAGGAATATATCGTCAACACCAACATCCTCTCCTGCCGGTTCACAACAAAAAATGCGGAAGCACGACTCTATGATTTCATGCCTGTTGAAAACACAAGAGAGTGCAACAAACAGCAACACAGCATCCATCGTTGTCTGAAAGTTGTTCGGGGCAGTATGAATTTTACACTCACGTTGATGTCAAGACCTGATTATGCACGGATTGTTCCTCATCCTGCGGAACAAGATGGAAACCGTTTTCGCATCATGTATGGTCAAGAGTCCCTCACACTTGCTGTTACTTGCCGCAATACCAGCCTGATTAGTAATGTAATGGGGCAACTCAAGCTTGCCTTGCAGCTTGACGACATGGAGGAGGCGCACGTCGATCTGCTCTATGGTGATATCGGGGTAACTGATCAGCTGCATTGCTCTTTTGAAAAAAACAGGGTGTTCTGGCAGGAGTGGGCGCTACACTGTGTCGGGGAGCGGTGCTCCTACCTCGGCGAGTTCACACCAATGATCAACCGCTCTCTGCTTGCACTGAAACTTCTCACCTTTCAACCAACCGGAGCTATTGCTGCAGCAGCTACAACCTCCATTCCGGAAACTCCGGGCGGTGAAAGAAACTGGGATTACCGCTTCAGTTGGCTGAGAGATGCATCATTTACCCTTAAAGCTCTTTTCGCACTCGGCCACGTCAGTGAAGCTGAAGCCTACATGCGCTGGCTGAATGCTACCTACCGCAAATACGGCAGCCGCAATCTCCAGATCATGTATACCCTGCAAGGTAACGACCGCCTTCAGGAAATTGAACTTGACCACCTGAAAGGATATCGCAATTCTCGTCCAGTTAGAGTAGGCAACGATGCACACCGGCAGAACCAGTGGGATGTTTATGGTGAAGTGATGGATTGTGCGCTCCGGCTGTCGGATTACGCAGGGAAAATTGATGAAGAGCTGTGGCCTTTTTTCAGGGAGATCTGCGAGCTTGCCATAGAAAACTGGCAAAAACCAGATGATGGCATCTGGGAGGTACGCAATGGACCACATCATTTTGTCTTTTCAAAAGTCATGTGCTGGGTTGCGCTCGATAGAGGTATCACCATTGCCCGACGTTTCGGCTTTGAAGCTCCTCTTGATCTATGGCAAAAGAAACGCAAACTGATCAAAGAGGATATTCTTGTCAACGGATTCAATGTAAAGCTCAACAGTTTTGTCCAGAAATACCATTCAAACGAACTTGACGCAAGCCTTCTTTTGCTTCCACTTACAGGATTTCTCCCTATCAGTGATCCAAGGGTGCAGGGTACAATGGAAGCGTGCGAAAATCAATTGATGGATTGCGAGTTTCTGCTTCGTTACAAAAGCAGTGATGGGCTTAAAGGCGAGGAGGGAGGATTTTTGCTTTGTAATTTCTGGCTGGTAGAGTGCCTGGCACTTTCAGGAAAAATCGATGAGGCAACTGATCTCCTTAACAAGACGCTGAGAGCTTCAAATCACCTCGGACTCTTTTCTGAAGAATTTAACTGCATAACCTCCGAAATGCTGGGAAACTTTCCCCAGGCATTCAGCCATATCGGCTATATCAATGCAGTTTCAGCAATTCTTGCAGCAAAACGCCGCGCAAACAAAACAGAAAAAGAGCCTTCTTTCCGTCATTGGCTGCGAAATCTTATCCCTTTGCGGATAACGCTGAATGAAAGCGAGCACAACCACCCGGAAGCAACAAAAGCTATCGGTGCCGAGTTAAAAAAAACACTCAATCTGCTGCAGGGAGCATTTTTCAATGCAGAGGAGGGGACGGTCAATTACGAGGCCATGAAAGAATCGGAAGGATTCAGCAGATACCTTCAGCTTGCAAGGTCGCTGAACAACTTCAATCCAGAAACACTTCAAACCGATAACGACAAAAAAGCTTTCTGGATCAACATCTATAACATCCTCATTATTCATGGAGTTATTGAATTCGATATTCGTCAATCGGTGCTTGATATAACCAATTTTTTCGGCAGGATCGGCTACAATATCGGTGAATTCTTTTTTACGCCCGATGACATAGAGCATGGCATCCTTCGGAAAAACCGCCCGCATCCACTCTTTCCCTTCAAACCTTTTTCCGGTTCTGATCACCGAAGGCTTTTTCTTGTTGACTCTTTCGATTCACGCATCCATTTTGCGCTGGTTTGCGCTGCCTCATCCTGCCCTCCCATAGAATTCTACGATGCGGCAATCATTGATCAACAGCTTGATACTGCGACAAGAAGTTTCATAAACCGCAAAGGAATGGAAATTGACCGTCAAACCAGCACGCTCTGGTTATCAGCTATCTTTGGATGGTACAGCGGAGATTTTGGTGGCAGCGATCGCGAAACAGTTCTCTCGCTGCTGCCTTATGTCAAGGAAGAAAGCAAAGTGTGGATTGAAGAAAATCTCTCCTCCATGCACATCCGCTTTCTTCCCTATAACTGGCACCTGAACAGCACACTACAGTAGGCAATAAAAGGATTCTACGCTTTTTTCAGCTCTTTCATTTCAATTTCAAGCTGGTTAAGCTTCTCTCTCATGGCTCCAAGGTTACGCAACATAGCTTCATGCTTGAGCTGATCCCGCATAGGCTGTGCAGGATATCCACGGAGGGCAATACCAGGCTGAAGAAAAGATTTTGAGATGCCAGACTGGGCAGCAACCTGAATGCGGTCAGCCAGCTCAAGGTGACCTGCAAATCCGGCCTGACCTCCTATCATACACTGATTGCCAATGTTTACGCTCCCGGAAATACCAGCCTGGGCAGCAATAACGGTATCTTCACCGATGCTGCAGTTGTGGGCGATCTGAACAAGATTATCAATCTTGGCTCCCCTGCCGATTACGGTGCTGCCCATGGTAGCGCGGTCAATAGTAGCATTTGCCCCTATTTCAACATCGTCCCCTATTTCAACAATGCCCATCTGGGGAATCTTTATATATGATCCGTTTTTTTGCGGCGCAAACCCAAAACCATCAGCACCAATGACGCTTCCAGAATGAATGACCACCCTTTTGCCAACAACAGTTCCGTCGTAACAGGTCACATTGGGGAAAAAAACAGTATCATCACCAACCGCTACATCGTGCAAAAGGACGGTATGAGCCCCAATCACCGTGTTGCTGCCTATCCTGCATCGGTCCCCGATTACAGCAAACTCTCCGATGGAAACACCATCACCGATGGAAACATCATTGCCGATAACAGCTGAGGGAGCAATGCCTTTCTGAGCTATAATCCGGGGAGTTGCAAATTTCTGGAGAAGAAAAACAAAGGCTGTATAGGGATCAGCGACCTTAAGAAAGGAGGTGTTCTGGATAAAGTCATCGACACAAACCGACTTGTGCACGATAACAAGCGATGCTGCAGTGGTAGCAAGATGCCTGACATACTTATCATTGGCAATAAAGCTGACCTGACCTTTTTGGGCTGATTCGATCTTGGCTGGTCCGGAAATCAACACATCGGTATTACCTGCCAGTTCTACGGAATCAAAAAATCGGCCAAGATAGTCCTTGATCTCTTGAATAGTCATATTTTAATTAAGAAATAACAGTGCTTTTGAAAGAGAAAAAAATTTAACAACTTTTTCGGCCTTTTTTATTTATATTTGAGATCTAAAGATTGTTCGACTCCGGATTTACGATTACGGTCAAAAGTTCTCCTGAGCTAAACAAGGCTGCCATAATATAATCCCTTTCATCTGAATATGCAGGACACGATGGCAAAACCCATTAAAATTTTCGCGGGACGCAGTAATCCGGCTCTCGCTGAAAAAATTGCTGAGTACCTCGACATGTCCCTTTGCAATGCAAAGGTTGAAAACTTTTCTGACGGCGAAATTTCCGTCAACTATTTTGAATCGATTCGTGGATCGGATCTTTTCATTGTACAATCAACCAATCCTCCTGGCGACAACCTCATGGAGCTGCTGATCATGATTGATGCAGCAAGAAGGTCATCAGCCGCAAGGATTACCGCTGTTATTCCCTATTATGGCTATGCCCGACAGGACAGGAAAGACAGACCTCGCGTTGCCATTACAGCTAAGCTTGTAGCTAATCTGCTAACAGAAGCCGGAGCAAACCGCATTTTAACCATGGATCTGCATGCACCGCAGATTCAGGGATTTTTTGATATCCCTTTTGATCACCTTTACTCCAGCGTAATACTGATCGATCATATCCGTAACAGGGAGTTCCGCGAAAACCTTGTTGTTGCCTCTCCTGATGTGGGTGGCGTAAAGCTTGCCAGAAAATTTGCTGAAGAACTCGGTACTGATCTGGTGATTGTTGATAAACGCCGGCCTGCAGCCAATGTTGCTGAGGTCATGAATATCATCGGTGATGTCAGAGGAAAAAATGTCTTACTGGTTGACGATATGATCGACACTGCCGGAACCCTTGTGAACGCTGCTAAAGCTATCCGTGAGGCCGGTGGACTTAAAATCTATGCAGCTGCAACACATCCAATCCTTTCAGGACCTGCGATTAAAAGAATTGATGCCTCAATACTTGAAAAGGTGATTGTAACCGATTCGGTTATCACAACTCACGACTATTCACCTAAAATTGAAACGGTAACCGTCAGCTGCCTCATCGGCGAGGCTATCAAGCGCATTTATGAAGATGATTCAGTCAGCTGTCTTTTCGACAGCAAAAATATCATTGAAAAACTTACGAACCTTCACTAAACACAAGCGAAAAAAGAGATAAAGGAAGACCACATGGAAACTATTGTATTAGGGGTAGAACCTCGCATTGTTAAAAAGAAAGAAGCCGAAAAACTACGCAAGAGCGGTATTGTTCCTGCAGTTATCTATCATAAAGGCGAAGAGACCGTTGCTATAAGTGTCAATGAACTTGCATTGAAAAAACTGGTTCACTCAGCTGAGTCTCATATTATAGATCTTCAGTTCCCTGACGGTAAAATTAAACGTTCTTTTATCAAAGAGGTTCAGTTTCACCCGGTAACCGACAGAATCATTCATACTGACTTTCAGCTTTTTTCAGCTGATGAGATCATTGAGCTTGAAGTACCGGTAGCTGTAAGCGGTGAAAGTGCAGGAGTTGAAAAAGGCGGCAAACTGCAGATCATCAAGCATGCACTCACCATCAAAGGCAAACCGGAAGATATGCCTGATCATTTCATTGTTGATGTGTCGGCACTTGAAATAGGGCACTCCATTCATGTCAAGGAGCTTCCAATGGATGCATATAGCAACCTGATCATCATGGATGATCCAGACACCCCGGTTATTACCGTACTTGCCTCGAAAAAAGAAGCAGAAGCCACTGCCGAAGAACCCGCTGCTGCTGCTGCAACTACAGCAAGCTGATAGCTTTCCAAATTCTTTTTTCAAAACTGGTTTTTACCATTCAAAGCTGCTTTTCTTCAGGGAAAAGCAGCTTTTTTAACATTCACCGAAAGCCATACGAGCTTGAAAACAGAGAACGGCACATCATCATCACGGCAAAACTTGACTCCCAGTGCAGGCAAAACCCGATTGCAACACAAAGGATCGATTTTTTTTCTTTTGATCTCTTTTGTTGCCTTTCTACTCATCCTGATTATCAAGGCCAAACTTGTACTGATCAGTTTCCGCTCCCTTTATACAGCAGCGCAACTTTTTTTTACAGCTCCGGAAGCTTTGAAGGAAATATTCACCACTGAGATCCTTGAATTCTGGATAGGGGCAATCTACCTTATTGCCATACCGTTATCTCTCGTGCTCATTACCCGACATTTTTTTCGAACCAGGGATACGAAAAAGAACAAACCGGAAACAGCTGAACTAAGCCTTGGCAAAATAAGCTTCAGAGCTTTCATGCGCCAGACGATAGCGCTTTACGCTGCAGCGGTAATCTTTATACTTTACTCTTTTGCATTCCTTGCGCCGTTTATAGCTCCCTTCAGCCCTTATGATCAGCAGGACTTTCTGGTCACCGCCTATCAGCCCCCTTTTGCGCGACTGAGTGCTCTCGTGCTGAAACAACCGAAAACATTAGTTATTCCGTTACAAAGAGGCAGCGGAACAACAGTAGAGCTTGCCAACAGCCTGATCAGCGATTTCCAGAGTCTGAAAACACGCAACGAACCCAATAGCATCAAGTTTGTCAACGAGTACCGCATTGATGGCGACAGAGTTGTCTACCGTCAAGGCATACGCACAAAAACTATCGCCATCAGTGAACTTGTTGGCACCAAAAAAGTCAACACACTGGCCGTCGGGAGTAAAGAACCGGATTATGTGGTTACACGCACCTTTATTTTCGGCACAGATCAATATGGTCGAGACATTCTAAGCCGAGTAATCTATGGTTCAAAAATCTCACTCTCCATTGGCTTCCTCGTCGTTTTGATCTCTGTCACCCTCGGTACCGTGATCGGGGTTTCCTCGGGATATTTCGGTGGCTGGATAGACGCTGTCATGATGCGGATTGTCGATGTCCTCATAGCATTTCCAGCTCTCTTTCTTATCCTGATCATCATAGCCACCTTCGGCAACTCCATTTACCTGATTGTCATCACACTCTCCTTTACCGGATGGATGGGAGTGGCCAGAATTGTCAGGAGCCAGGTACTTTCACTCAAGGAGCAGGAGTTCATTCTCGCGGCACAATCGCTTGGACTTTCGAATTTGAGAATTATTTTTCGACATCTTGCGCCCAACACCCTGACTCCGGTTATTATCGCAGCAACGCTGAGAATCGGCAGCATTATTCTTACTGAGGCGGGACTCTCCTTTCTTGGCCTCGGTGTTCAGCCACCCACACCGAGCTGGGGGAACATTATCAATGAAGGCCGTGACAGCCTTTTAAACTACTGGTGGATTTCAACTTTTCCCGGTATTGCCATCCTGACCACAGTTGTGTGCTTTAATCTTATCGGCGACGGCGTCCGCGATGCCCTTGACCCAAGAATGAGAGGATAATTATGACAAGCAACCACGAGCCTGAAAGCTGGAAAACCCTGCAATCTGAATACCTCTATAAGCGGCCTTGGCTTACCATGCGGCAAGACACAGTCCAACTGCCAAATGGAAAGGTCATCGACGATTACTACATCTGGGAGTTTCCACCTTGGAACAACGTACTTGCCATTACAAAACAACGCGATATTGTCCTGATACGACAATATCGGCATGGAATCGGCAAAGTTTTCTATGAACTTCCTGCTGGAGTTCACGACAAGAGAGGTGAATCGGTACTTGAATCGGCTCAACGTGAACTGCTTGAAGAGACCGGCTTTGGTGGTGGCTCATGGAAGCCTTTGATGGAGCTGAGCGCAAACCCTGCACTGCAAAACAATATAACCTACAGCTTTCTGGCTGACGGGGTTGAAAAAATCAGTCAGCAGAAGCTTGATGCCACCGAAGAGATCAGTGTGCACCTCGTCTCTCTTGATGAACTTCGCTCCATTGTGCTTGAAGGTGGCATGATACAGGCCCTGCATGCTGCACCGATACTGAAGTATCTTTTAACTCAGGCAAAATAAAGGCTCTACAAAGGAGATGTTCATGAAGAAAACCGCACAGCTCTCACTGCTTGAAAAAACAATAAAAGAGCTTGGCTACACACTGCGCTTTGAAAAAGGTAACTTTGTCGGTGGAGAGTGCCGACTGAGAGAGGACAATGTTGTGGTGGTCAACAAATTTCTGCCGCTTGAAGGTAAAATCTACACACTGGCAAACGTGATCAGCAAAATCAATCCTTCAGCTCTCTCCCCCGACATTGTAAAAATAGTTGACACTGTTGTTGATAACAGCCTGTTCAGGCAAGAAAATTGAGGATAGATAATTTTAATCGGCCTCCCAAGTTTTCACAGGATACGGTCACAACACCGATCATGTATTCCGGCATAGAATGAGTAACAGCAAACGGCAGTAAATCTTCGATATGAAAACAGACCCTATCTACATCTTCCGCAAAACCTGGGCCACCTACCAGAAGGTCATCAGCAACAACCTCATGTTTCACAGGGAAATCTCGACTGCGGTCAGGATGCTGCTCGATAGCCGCCCGGGACCGCTCAATGTCCTCGACCTGGGGTGCGGAGATGCCGCCCATATCGGCAAGATGCTGAACCCCGGTCAAGTAGCGGAGTATTGCGGATGCGATCTTTCCCCGTATGCTCTCGATGTCGCCCGAAACAACCTGAAGCCTTTCGGAATCCGTGTAAATCTGCTCTGCAGGGACATGGTCGCCGTGCTAAAGGAGGCTCCCGAAAACCATTTCGACGTAGTCTACTCCGGTTATGCCTTACACCACTTGCCTATTGAAGAAAAGCAAATATTTTTTACGGAATGCCGACGTACACTTCGAGAAAACGGATGTGTCATCCTGGTGGATGTCATGCTCGAAGAAGAACAGGCCCGGCCAGCATATCTCGATAGTTACAACAGAGCGGTGGCAACGCAGTGGAAGGCCCTGACCCCTCAAGAGCGGAATCAGGTACAGGAACACATAAGGAACTGCGATTTCCCCGAAACTCCTTCCGTCTTCAAGGTGCTGGCCAATAACGCTGGACTGACAACCTGCCGAAGACTTGAAAAACATACATGGCACGAAGCCTGGTGCTTCCTGGCGTGAGGATATCTTCGCTCAGGGATAGAACCCTTGCACCGTTCTTGCAGAATGGCAGCATTGTTCTATAGTTTTCTTTGTTCATTTTTATTTATATTTACCCAATAATAGAAGAGATGAACTTTATTGAATAAAGTAATGATTGATAACAACAGCACCATGGGCGGGCGACTCGAAGAGGAGATATATCGGGTACACGGCAGTATTACCGGAGCATCCAAAGCAATGGGAGCGGCAACTCCCTCTTATTTCAGACCCTACCTGAACAATACCAACCGTATCGGAATGAAGGTGAGGAAAAGACTGGAGGCAATCGGGCTGGATGTCGATTATATCGTCACTGGAGTCAAGAAGCCTGTTGAAGAGGAAGCTGATGGTATAAGTCATGAGATGAGGAGAAAATTTGACGATATAGAATACCGCATGATGCAGTTGACAAAGGAATTCCAGGAACTCGTTGCCATGTCAAAACGCGGCAGCAAGCCCTTATAAAGAAGATAGGTGCCTCTCCCCTGCCCTTCAGGGTTTCAACGCTTCTTTATAGAGAGATCAGTTTCCCTGGCAAGAGATGCAACCAGAGAGGTTGCCCAGCATCACTTTGCATTCCATCATCAAGGCCTCCATATCGGCAAGGAATTGCAGGCAGTTGTCGTGCTCTTCCGGATGATGGTCGAGATAGCAGAGAATGATAGCTCCCAAAATGCGGCAATGTGTTTCGGATGAAGAAAGTGTATGCATGGCTGGTATAGGTTTTGCATTGGAAAAGTAAAGCAATAAAAAAGTAACAATAACATTGCATACTTCCAACTTATTCTACACATTTATTATTTTTCTTCATCTTTTTTTTATCTACAGCAATAGCGTGATTTTTTTTAGCCGGATGGCCGGATGGCCCGGCATTATTGCAGGCAGTGGCTGGGTTATTTATTGGAAACAGTTGGATATGAGAAGATTTGGCTGCCATTGGCAGGGTATGGTCAATCCTGTACGCTCACCGCTTTTGTTATCAGCCACAATCAATGGCGCCAGATTCAATAAGCGTTGGCATATATATGTCAACACTAAAGTGGAATGGAAGCAATGCTATACCGAGAAAGATTTCCGCTTTTGTCACTGAAGAGGTAAAGCACTGAGCATCAAAGTGAGCATTGAACCATTTCAAAACCTGTACATCGGGCTGAGAGCGCATTAATTCTGACAGGACATTGGTGTCAAACAAAAATGCACTGTTCATCAATGTTTAAATTGGGGTGGCGTGCGAAAAAATTGCCGTGATGGGATTGGTAGATTTTCGGCCTCAAGGTCTTTGAATCGCTGTTGAATTGATTGAGCTATATTCCTTGGCCTAGATGTTTCGGCGACTTTTTTCTGTTTTAAAACTTCAGCAAAATCCAATAACTCATGCAGCATTGGTTCAGGTAGCTCCCGTACTGTCTTTATAATCTTTTCGGCCGTTGTCATTTCGCCCCTCCTCTTGCCTGGTCGTTATATTTTTCCACAGACAGCGATACCCTTGGCGATGCTTACGAATATCTGATCGGCCAGTTTGCTGCCGGTTCAGATAAGAAGGCGGGCGAGTTCTATACACCGCAGCAAATCTCCAGCATTCTATCTGCCATTGTCACGCTCGATAGTCAGGAGCCAGGCACAGGCAAGAAGAAATATCTTCAAAGCCTGCTCGACTTTGCCTGCGGTTCCGGCTCGCTGCTGCTCAATGTGCGCAAGAAGATGGGGGCGCATGGCATTGGTAAGATTTATGGGCAAGAGTCCAATATCACCACCCCAACGGCTACAACCTGAATATCTCCCGCTACATCAGCACCGCAAGAGCAGAGGAAGAGATTGACCTCACTGCGGTCCATGCTGATTTGGTCAACCTCGAAGAGCAAATTGTTAAAGCCACAAACAAACACAACGAGTTTCTTAAAGAACTTGGGTTGGTTCCTTTACCGATTGGCAATCAGGTAATAGATCGTGATTAAAACAGACTCCAGGCAAACGCTTGTCTGGCAGGGTAATCCGCTTAACCGAGGGGTTTGGCTTTTTAACTTATTTTTTTAAGGGCATATAGCAGAGTGATGGTACCAAGCAGTACTGACCCAGCGGTAAGTAAATCACCGATCTTGATCTCCTGAGTGAATACAAAACCTGCCACAATAACCTCCCTGCGATATAAGTTATTTCGCTATACCATATAGTATTTCACTGTGATAATTTACAGTTTTATTAGCTTAAATGCCATAAACCTGTGAATCATCGCCTGCCCCTGCTGCAACCGCACTCAAAGACGCTGAGGTCTGAGCAGGTGTCGGCTCTGGCTGTGCAATTACCTTAATTACGAGATGATATTGCAATATACTCACCCTTGAATACTATATTTCGCATATTAAGAACTTCTTTTTATCTTTTTTTTACAATATACTTAATTATACCTCAACATGTAACCCACTTGTTTGAGGATCTCTGTCGCATGGTTAAGGTTATAGTTAATTTCTATAAACATTTAATTAACAAGGAGAGTTGAAATGTCAAAAACCACTATTCAAATCGGCATTGATGATCAAAACAATGAGCTCTATGGCAATCCTGGTGGTCATAATACGCTCATTGGCGGAAATGACGTGAGCATGACTCTTGATATGACCAATACCCTTTATGGGAATGCTTATGACATGACAGGGAATACTTCGGGAGGACACAATATTTTGAGTGGCGGGAACAACTCCAATGAAAGTGGCTCTCTTGAGAATCACATCTATGGTGATGCTTATTCCATGTCAGGAAATGCTGCGGGAGGTCACAATACCCTGACTGGAGGAAACAACAACGGTGGGGGGCTTCTTAATTACATTTACGGTGATGCATACTCAATGAGCGACAATGCCACGGGAGGGCATAATACCCTGATTGGCGGTAGCAACTTGATCGATAATGGGGGCACAATAGGTAATTTTCTCATTGGCGATGCTTCCAATATGACAGGGAATGCTACGGGAGGACATAATACCCTGATTGGCGGTAACAACTCCAGTAATAATATGTTATTTGTGAATTATATATTTGGTGATTCTGCCTTTAACCCGGATACCGCAGATGATGGCGTCATGTCCGGTTATGCCTCAGGAGGTCACAATACCCTGACTGGAGGGAACAACTCTGCCGATGAGTCGATAATTGGTAATCTCCTCGTCGGAAATGCTTTCTCAATGACGGAGCACGCCTCAGGAGGTCACAACACCCTGATTGGAGGGAATATTTCCGGTAGTGGTTCGGGTGTTGCGCAAAATGAAATCTTTGGTGATGCTTATTTCATGTCTGGGAGTGCTTCGGGAGGTCACAATACTCTGACGGGTGGAAATAATTCAAGTAATGCGGGATTTGTTGAAAATGATCTCATTGGTGATGCTTTTGCCATGTCCGAGAACAGCAGTGGCGGGTATAATACCCTTATCGCAGGGCTCGGCATTAACGTTTACAATAATATGTGGGGCGACGCACAAAACACCTCGACAGCATCCAAACAAGTAGGTCATGACCTGTTTGTTTTTAAGGATAAGGGATCAATGACAGTCGGCACTCAAAACTTTATCTACGACTTTAGCGAGCTCTTGTCTGACAAGATTGAATTCAGTCACGTGGCAGGTGTAAAGCATTTTAGTGATCTTCAATTTTTGGTTCAGAACGGTGACACTACTATACAGGCCGGAAATGATTCTGTCACTCTGGTCGGTTTTACAAGTTCGCTCCACGCCAGCGATTTTATCTTCGCCTGATAGAGAGGTAATCAGAAAATCTCAGGCAGCCGCTCCCCCATGCGGCACATCAACAATCCCCCTCCACGTTCGCAGACTGCCTGCGACTGCTTGCTGCTCTGGGATGCGGTCAGCAACTGCTCCATCCCTGCAACGCCGCATCATGCTTTAAGCAGAGCTTCTTTAAGAGAGAATCTGCTTATCTAAAACCGATGTTTACTTGACCATAAAGAGACAATATGCGCCAGATTATTTAATCACATTAGGGAAACCGTCTCCGATACGTATATTTTCTATAAATACTTTTTTTACGAGATAAATGTGCCCGCTCACATGCAGAACAATAGTGATAATAGCTGCGATAGTAACGGCAGTTTTGAGCATCGCTACAAGACGCTCCTTGCTGCGCTTGATAGCTGTGAGTCCTCATTTGTTATCGATCAGGATGGGACTATTCTTGAAGCAAACAAGGCCTTTGCTGCGATATTTGGTAAAGAGGTTCATGAGCTTATCAATCGGAACGCTTTTGATCTTTTATCCCCTGAATTGGCAGCAAGCCGCAGAGAAAAAGTAGAAGTAGCCTTCCATACAGCAAGACACATCATTTTTGAAGACGAACGAGACGGAAATTGTATTCGTAATACAATTTACCCTATTCCTGATAGCAATGGAACAATTACCCAGCTTTATATAACTGGACAGGATATCACTGAGCTGAAGAGGGCTGAAAAGGAGATGACAACTTTGCAAATCTTCAACAGTGCACTCGTTGAATCGATTCCAGGTGGGTTCTATGTGCTTGATGCCGAAGGAAGATTCGTCAAGTGGAATGTTTATGAACGGGATGTTATCATAGGAAAAACTGACAGTGCAATGCGCAACAGCTTCGCTCTTGAGTCTATTCACCCTGATGACCGCCCTGTTATCGCAGAAAAAATATTGAATGTTCTCAAAAATGGCGAAGAAGATAGTGCAGAAATAAAAGTGCTTCTTCATGGTGGACCTGAATTTCGATGGCATCAGGTATCCGGTAAAAGAATGATTATTAACGACATTCCGTTTATCATTGGTATTGCCACAGATATTACAGCAAAAAAGCTTGCTGAAGAAGCTCTGCTGAAGAATAGCAGAGAACAGTTACGTGAACTGTTTGAGGGACATTCCTCCATCATGGTGGTAGTTGATAATAAAGGGAATATCATTGAAGCCAACCCTTCCGCAGCAATGTTTTATGGATGGCCTATTGAAAAGCTGTGTACAATAAATGTAGAAGAGATCACTTTGAACCCACCTGAGCTTGTGCTGGCGGAGAGGGAACAAATAATGACATCTAAGCAAAACCGGTTTTCAGTGAGCCACAGAAGAGCCGATGGTTCCATCCGAGATGTTGAATTATTAGTATTAAATAAACCCGAGAATGAGGGTAAAGCGCTCTTCTACTGTATTATTAACGACATCACCGAGCAAAAGCAGCAAGATGATGCACTGAAAAAAAGTGAAGAACGATTCAGAACGCTCTTTGAAAATCACTCTGCGGTCATGATTCTTCTGGACCCTGATACCGGCAATATCATGGATGTCAATCATGCAGCTGCAAACTTTTATGGGTGGTCGAGAGAAACTCTCCGCAAGATGCGCATTCAGCAAATCACCAACGTTACTCCAGAGGAAGTGAAAGCCAACCCGGAAAAATCAAAACTCACGCAACAAAGCATATTCCTGGTTCGCCATAAGAGAGCAGATGGGTCAGTTCGAGATGTTGAGATATTCAGCACTCCGGTCGAAATTGACGGGAAAAGCATTCTCTATGCAATCATTCATGATATCACCGAGCGCAAACAGGCAGCAGAAGAGAGCGACCGCTTGAAATCAGCTTTTCTGGCCAATATAAACCATGAAATACGAACCCCGATGAACGGTATTCTCGGCTTTTCAGAACTCCTCAAAGATCCTCATCTTACCGGAGAGGAAAAGGGCGAATATATAGCTCTCATTCATCAGAGTGGTCAGCGCATGCTGGATCTCATCAATGACCTCATGGATATTTCAAAGATTGATGCAAAAGAAGCAAAACCGGTAGAGTCTGAAACCTCGGTCAATCACCTTTTGCATGATCTCCTGGCATTTTCCAGCCTTGAAGCAAACAAAAAAGAATTACGCTTAAGCTGTACAAAAGGCTTACCTGACAACGAAAGCATCATCACAACCGACAGCGGAAAACTCATACAGATATTGACCAACCTCATCCAGAATGCCCTTAAATTCACCTTAAAAGGCGGCATTGATTTCGGCTACAGCAAAAAGAAAAACATGCTTGAGTTTTTTGTGATTGATTCAGGTATCGGTATTCCTGACGGCAAAAAAGAGAAGATTTTTGAGCGATTTCACCAGGTAGATAACTCGTTGACACGTGCCCACGAGGGATCAGGACTTGGGTTGAGCATCACCAAGGCATTCGTTGAAATGCTGGGCGGCACAATCCATGTCGAATCAGTTGAGGGTGCTGGAACGACCGTCTCCTTTACACTGCCCTATAAACCTGTAAATATAGCAGTGAGCTCTTCTGACACCAACCAGGACAGTGCTGATTCAGCTCCGGCATTGACTATTCTCATCGTCGAAGATGATGATCTAAGTACGATTCTGCTTAAAAAGAACCTCAAAGATGAAAACAGCACTATCCTCTGTGCCGAAAACGGTTGGGAAGCAGTGGAGCTTGTTCAGCATCACCCGGAGATCAATCTGGTGCTTATGGATATTAAAATGCCGGTTATGAACGGTTTTGAGGCTACAAGGCTCATCAAAGAGTTGCGACCTGATCTGCCGGTTATTATACAGTCTGCATTTACCTCAAAGGAGGATAGAGAGAAAGCCAGAGAGACTGGGTGTGACAGCTTCATTACCAAACCAATCAGCAAAAGCGAACTTCTTGAATTGTTGCATGGGCTGCTCAAGTAGAATGTAAGTTCTTGTTTTACCGCATACTGCCCGCTGCGACAACGTGACCAAAACGCTATCACTTTTTGGCTTCACTGCTGCTCTTCATCTGCTCCCCAACGCCAGTATGAGCTCGCTGAACTGCGCCTTCAGTGCAAATGGCAAAAGGTGATCCGGTTTTTTTAAGTTTTTCACTACTTTGATGAGGTGAGTGGAAAAAAGATGGATACCTCATGGACTGAGAGAATTTTAATACAAATAATTGATGATGAGAATATTCAGTCCGCAAAAAAAGCTCTTGACCATATTAGTACTTCTACTGATAACAATAACCTCATCCTGCAGGAACAACTCTGAAGAACTTCGGCGCAACCGGATTATTGCCGGGATCTCTGCAGATTTCGACTATCTCAACCCCCTGCTTATACAGCTCTCCATGTCGCGGGAGGTCTGTGCCCTGCTCTACCCTGCGCTGGTCAAAGCTTCTTATGATGAGAGTAAAGGCATCATAACCTTTCTGCCCAATACCGCTAAAAGCTGGGAGTTTTCAAAGGATGGAAAACAGGTCACCTTCCACCTTCGGAACGGGGTGGTATGGGAGGATGGGGTAAAAGTTACATCACATGACTTTAAATACTCCTACAGTTTATACAAGAACCCAAAAATTGCCACTTCGCGGCAGCACTATCTCAACGATTTGCAGCTGCTTCCTGATGGCACAGCCGATATTGGGCGGGCGGTTGAAACTCCTGACGACTCAACGCTTGTGCTGCATTTTAACAAGGCGATGAACAACGATATTGTGCTTGATCATTTCAACGATTTGATGCCGGTCGCCGAGCATATCTTTAAAGCATTTTCACCGGACGAGATTCGCAGCAGGGCATCTGAAATACCGGTAGTGAGTGCAGGAGCATTCAAAGTGAAAAAGTGGACACGCCAGACAAAACTCGAACTTGTCAGAAACCCCTTATCAATGCTGCCAAAACCTGCCGCAATAAACTCTCTGATTTTTCTTGTTGTACCTGAATACACGACCCGGCTTTCCATGCTGAAATCAGGAGAGATTGATGCCATGATCTCTGCTGGAGGAATCAATCCAAAAGATTGTAAAGAGCTTGCCAAAACAACACCTTCAATCGTCATCAAACCGGTAAAGAACCGATACTTCGACAGTATTGTCTGGCTTAATATTGATGGGGAGGAGTATCGCAAAAGCGGCAGAGTTCGTCCGAACGCCTTTTTTGGCAACAAGTTGGTCCGCCTGGCGCTCACCTTGGCCATTGACCGCCAATCAATCATTGATGGCTTCATGGGGCCTGAACACGCTACTATTGTGAACACCTCCCTGTCGCCAGCCTACAAAGCTATAACCAACACCTCGCTTGACCCCTACAGCTATAACCCGGCAAAAGCATCAGCCTTGCTGCATGAGGCCGGTTGGAAGCTTGGCCAGGACGGTATTCTCCAGAAAAACGGGAAAAAGTTCTCTTTTGAGCTTGCAGCGCCGGTCGGCAACCCAAGGCGCAACTATGCCGCCACCATTGTTCAGCAGAACCTCAGGGAGATCGGCATCGACTGCCATCTGAAATTTGACGAGAGCCTTATCTTTCTAAAAAACCAGAACGAGTTCCGTTACGAGGCAGCACTCTCCGGCATGGCCGCCGAAACACTCCCCTTCCAGCTTATTATATGGGGATCTGATTTTGCAAAACATACCTTCAACTCATCAGCCTTTCAAAACCAGGCGCTTGACTCAATTATTGCAGAACTCAACCATCCACTTCCCGGTGACCGTAAAGTGGCGCTGTGGAAAAGCTACCAGAAGATTCTGCACGAGGAGCAACCGAGAACATTTCTCTATTACTACGATGAGCTTGAAGGATTCAACCGCCATCTGAAAAACCCTGATGTCAACCTTATCTCGACGCTCTACAACGCCTTTGAATGGAGCATCGAATAAGAGCCACTCGCAAGAGATTATTAGGACGTCATTTGTCGCCACTACCGATTTTTACTATATTCAACTACTTTTCTGAAAAGTAGTTATACTATTTTTGCCTTCACCTGTGAACTCATTGTTTTATGCCTCGTTACACACCTGAACAGCTTGAACGGAGAAATGCATCGGTCTGGACAAAAGTGCAGGGAATCCTTGCGCCGATACAGTTCTTGATGTTTCTTGCCGGCGTCACCGTTACCTATCTCTACCAATCCCACATCTGGATTGACAACTTTTACTGGGTCACCTTTTTTGTTGTCCTGAAAACCCTCATGCTGGTGCTGATTTTCGTTACCGGTGGCTTTTTTGAACAGGAGGTTTTTGGTGCTTTTGCCTTTGCTCCTGAATTTTTCTGGGAGGATTTTGGAAGCGCCATAGCCATGGTGGTTCATATATCGTACTTTATCCTCTTCTTTATGGGACTGGATAAGACCACCCTGATCCACACAGCCCTGCTCGCCTATCTGAGTTATCTCATTAATGCAGCACAATTTGTTATTCGTCTGCTGCTTGAAAAGCACCATGAAAAAAAGCTGAAAAGCGCCAGATAACCTGAGCAACCCTGACTAAAAAATTGTTATGAAAGCAAAAGCTATTGTCTTCAGAGGTGTAAGGCAGATAGAGCTGTGTGAAGTTTCCCTGAAGCCACTCTCTTCAACTGACGTGCTTGTTGAAACCTACTGGTCGTCAATCAGTACCGGCACAGAAAAAATGGCCTATAACGGACTGATCCCTGCGTGGCCTTTCATCTTTCCTTTTATACCCGGCTATGAAACCGTCGGAAAAATCATAGAGGCTGGCGACCATGTCAACCAGAGTCTGATCGGCAAGTTTGCCTATGTTGCAGGATCGTTCGGGTATGAGGGAGTTAATGCGGCTTTCGGTGGAGCTTCGGAATATATTGTCTGCCCGGTCGAGAGCATTACCTTGCTTGACAATCTTGACAATCCAGAATTCGGCATTGCCCTGCCTCTGGGAGCGACAGCTCTGCATATCGTTGATCTTGCCAAGGTTAATAACAAGAAGGTACTGGTGCTTGGCCAGGGAGCGGTAGGCATTCTCGCCGCCGAACTGGCAAAACTTATGGGTGCAACACTGGTAGCGGCAACTGACACACAGAAAAACAGATTGAACTATTCATCTGCCGACCTGAGGGTGAACGCTGAAACTGAGGATGTCTCTGCTGCACTTGCCGGTCATGAGTTTGACGTGCTGATAGACAGCACCGGCATCATGAGTGCCATTGATACCGGGCTCCGGTTTTTGAAATTCCAGGGGGTAGTGATCCTTGGAGGATATTACCAGCGAATCAATATCGACTACTCACAGGCTTTTCAGAAAGAGCTCTCCTTCATTGCTGCCAAGCAGTGGGCCAAGGGCGATCTTGATCGTGTAAAAGAACTTATTGCACAGCACAAGCTCAATGCTGAACGAATTTTTACCCATCAGCACACTGTTGAGGAGGATATCTCTTCGGCCTACCTTCAGGCTTTCAGTGATCCTGACTGCCTGAAGATGATCCTGGTCTGGAAAACCGGTACAGAGAGAGAATAATAAAGCGTGCAAATCACTGGCTAATTATAAGCACAATCTGAATGGCAGCAAGAACAATAGCTATCTATGGCAAGGGTGGAATCGGCAAAAGCTTTACCACAACCAACCTCAGCGCCACCTTCGCCTTGATGAACAAACGGGTGCTGCAATTGGGCTGCGATCCTAAACACGATTCAACTACTTCCCTGTTCGGCGGCATTCCCCTGCCAACAGTGACCGATCTCTTTGCCGAAAAAAACGCCTTGAACCAGCAAGTTGCAATCAGCGACATTGTCTTTCGGAGAGATATAGCAGATTTTCCTCAGCCGATTTACGGCATTGAACTTGGCGGCCCTCAGGTTGGGAGGGGATGCGGCGGCAGGGGCATCATTTCAGGATTTGATGTCCTTGAGAAGCTTGGAATCTTCAACTGGGATATCGATATCATCCTGATGGACTTTCTCGGAGACGTTGTCTGCGGCGGGTTTGCCACACCGCTTGCCCGTTCACTCAGTGAAGAGGTCATTCTTGTCACCAACAATGACCGGCAGTCGATCTTTACGGCAAACAATATATGCCAGGCAAACAACTACTTCAGAACCATAGGGGGAGAATCCCGACTGCTCGGCCTCATCATCAACCGGGATGACGGCAGCGGCATTGCCGAAAAATATGCTGAAGCGGCGGGCATCACAGTGCTAATGAAAGTGCCCTATAACGCTGAAGCACGCGACAAGGATGACAGTTTTGACTTTGCAATCAGACTGCCTGAAATCCGTGATAAATTTCAAACACTTGCCCGCGATATCATTGACAACAAAATCACACCCTGCGAAGCTGGCGGACTTGATTTCATGCGTTTTATCCGGCTTTTCGGCGATGTCAGTGATGATGCACCGCAACCAGCAACGGCTGATGAACTTTTCGGGCGAAAAAAGAGCGATTCCACCGATGAGCCGGTTATCGGCAGCAGTTTGCTTGACAATGACCATCTCAAGATGAAACGATGCATTGAAAAGCTTGACGCGGAGGAGAGAGAGGTCTATCTGATGGTTGAGCAGGAGAGAAGTATCAGCGATATTGCAGAACTGACACATAGAGAGGAATCAGCCGTCCGGGAGCTGCTTTCAAGCGCCCGGACACAACTGAAACGACTTTTCTTCGAGAACTAAGCGTTTGCCTTTTTGGTAGCCTTCTGGCGGAGGTTGACGTCAAGGATTTTTTTCCTGAGTCGGATGCTCTGGGGGGTTACCTCAAGCAGTTCGTCATCATTGATGAACTCAAGTGCCTGTTCCAGCGAAAGAATTTTCGGAGGGGTGAGGCGAAGCGATTCATCGGTTCCTGAAGAGCGCATATTGCTGAGCTTTTTGGTTTTGCAGACATTGATGGTGATATCAAGTCCTCGTGTCGATTCACCGACAATCATACCTGCATAGACCTTGGTGTTTGGTGCAACAAAGAAGGTACCGCGATCTTCCAGGGCACTCAGTGAGTATGCAACACAGACGCCTGTTTCAGCAACAACAAGTGCACCGCTCTCTCTTGAGGGCAATTTACCCTTGAATGGCTGGTATTCAAAGAATACATGCGACATCATTCCCTCGCCTTTGGTATCGGTGGTAAACTCCAGGTTGTAACCGATAAGACCTCTTGTTGGAATTTCAAATTCAACCCTGACCATGCCACCGCGCAGGGTACCCATGTGGGTCATTTCGGCCTTTCTACGGCCCATTTTTTCGATAATGACACCGGTATACTCTTCCGGGATATCAATGGTGACATGCTCAATTGGCTCAAGCAGGTTGCCCTCTTCATCATTGTGCATGATAACCTCGGGCCTTGCAATGGCAACTTCAAAACCTTCGCGCCTCATGGTTTCGATCAGTACTGAGAGATGAAGTTCTCCACGTCCTGAAACACGGAAGGTATCGGCACTGTCGGTCTCTTCGACGTTGAGTGCGACATTGGTCATCTTCTCTTTCATCAGTCGTTCACGGATCTTCCGGCTGGTAACCTCTTTCCCCTCAAGTCCTGCAAAGGGAGAGTCGTTTACCGAAAAAAGCATGGAGAGTGTCGGTTTGCTTATGTCGAAAGAAGCAAGGGAGACGGGATCGTCAACAGAGGCAAGGGTCATGCCGACAGTGGCATCAGGAATACCTGCAATGGCAATAATGTCACCTGAGGTAGCCTCTTTGGACTCGATCTTCTGAAGCTTGTCGAAGAGAAAAACCTTTGTAACGGTACCCTTGCCCATGACACCGTCAGGACCTACTACCGCAAGCTGGTTGCCCGGGCTGACCTTGCCTCGCTGGATACGGCCAATGGCAATCTTGCCAATGTAATCACTGTAGTCAAGTGTTGTCACAAGCATCTGGAAACCACCTTCGTCATGGGCCACCGGTGGGGGAATCTCCTTGATGATCATGTCGAGCAGAAGGCTCATATCACCATCCTCATCCTCCATGCTGTATTTTGCAACACCATGTTTCGCTGATGTAAAGATGTAGGGAAAATCAAGCTGATGCTCTTCGGCGCCAAGGGCAATGAAAAGATCGAGCACCTGATCGTGCACCTTGACAGGATCAGACTGCGGGCGGTCTATCTTGTTAATGACCACAATAGGCTTCAAATGAAGTTCAAGGGCTTTGCGCAGAACAAATTTGGTCTGCGGCATCGGGCCTTCAAACGCATCAACAAGAAGCAGTACACCATCAACCATTTGAAGAATACGTTCTACCTCACCACCAAAGTCAGCATGACCCGGTGTATCGACAATATTAATCTTATGGTCGTTATAGACGACAGCTGCGTTCTTTGAAAATATGGTAATTCCCCTCTCCCGTTCCTGAGGGTTTGAATCAAGTACCCTGACACTTACCTGCTGATTATCTCTGAAAGCACCTGTCTTTTGAAAAATCGAATCAACCAGTGTTGTTTTGCCATGATCAACGTGAGCGATAATGGCTATATTTCTAATATTCTTTGTCGAACGCATCTTTTTTCCTTGTAAATAAGTATATTATGTACCCCGTATTGGCCCGAATATACATTTTTTCTTTGTAATTATGGCACAATCTTTGTTTCTGGATGAACAAGTTGCTTGTCAACAATCCCGGGAGTTCAAAGAATCCATGACAACTCCATTCATTCCACTTACATCCGGACAATGAACAATATATTATTCAACAATCTTCCCTTGCTTGTTCTCAATCAGGTCGTTTCCGTGCTCTACCTTGTGACAACAGCTCTTTACGGAGCACATTTTTACAAGGATATCCAGTTTGCAAAAACATATAAACAACCGATTCTTGCCCTGACTGTTCTGACCCATGTAGTTTACCTTGGACTTCTGACCTCCATGGAAGGGTACAAGATCAGCTATTCAACGGTCAACCTTATGACGATGGTTGCACTCACCCTGACCATTACCTATATGTTCATTGAGTTTACAACCAAAAGCGACAAAACAGGATTTTTTGTCATTGCCTTTGCAGCTGGTGCAGAGCTTATCTCCTCAATCATGACGGCCCAGATCCCCAATACGGGAATTGGGACTTTCAGTGGTATTGGCATGGGGGTTCACCTGATTGCTTCAATTTTCGGGTTCAGCGCCATAGCCATTGCCGGGCTCTACAGCATTCTCTATCTTCTGCTGTTCCGCCAGATACAGAAAAACCGCTTTGAACTGCTGTTTCAACGGCTTCCCAACCTTGAAGTGCTTGAAAAACTCACCATGCACGCCGTTTCATTCGGCTTTCTTTTTCTCTCGATTACCCTTTTTGCCGGCGTGATGGAGCAGCAGGCCTCTGGCGAGACCATAAGTCTTTTTGAACCGAAGCTTGTTACCTTGATCATTATATGGGTACTCTACGGCACCAGCATTGTTATCAAACCGATAATCGGCTGGGACATAAAGCATATGGCTTATCTCTTCATCGTTCTCTTTGTTTTTATCACTCTGTTGATAGTTTTGATGACATTTTTTTCGCCAACCTTCCATAAGCTGACTTTATAAAAATAGTTGTCTTTGAAAATATGGGCTTTTACAATATATTTGAAGCTCATGACCTTGCTTATCCGATAGTTTTATGTCGTTGCATTGTGCGTAAACAGTTCATTTAAACTACTCTGCTATGAACATCATTTCAGTTGGTGTCAACCACAAAACTGCACCTATTGAAATCCGCGAAAGAATCTCCCTTTCAGAAGTTCAGAACAAGGAGTTCATTACTGGCCTTATTTCAAGCGGACTGGCCCATGAAGCTATGGTGATCTCCACCTGTAACCGTACAGAGCTCTATGTTGTGCCTGCGATGTACGAAGTTACGGGCGAGTTCCTCAAGGAGTATCTCATCTCTTTCAAGGATGCACGCAAAGAGGTACGACCGGAACACTTCTTCAATCGTTTTTATTGCGGTACTGCACGTCATATTTTTGAAGTTGCAAGCGCGATTGATTCACTTGTTCTTGGCGAAGGGCAGATTCTTGGACAGGTTAAGAATGCCTACAGAATTGCTGCTGAAACACAGTCCGCAGGTATCCTTCTTACCCGCCTCTGCCATACGGCTTTCAGTGTTGCCAAGAAGGTCAAGACAAAGACCAAAATCATGGAGGGGGCTGTTTCGGTCAGCTATGCAGCCGTTGAACTTGCCCAGAAGATTTTTGCCAACCTCTCGTTGAAGAAGGTGTTGCTTGTCGGAGCTGGAGAGACAGGCGAACTGGCGGCAAAACACATGTTTCAGAAAAACGCCCGCAATATCGTCATCACCAACAGAACACTCTCAAAGTCTGAAGCTCTCGCCGAAGAACTCGGTACCAACCAGGTGCTTCCCTTTGAATCGTTCAAGAATCATCTGCACGAATTTGATATCATCATTACAGCGGTCAGCACCAAGGAGTACATCCTTACTGAAGCTGAAATGCATCAGGCCATGCTCCGCCGCAAGCTGAAAGCCGTTATTATTCTTGATCTCGGATTGCCGAGAAACGTTGACCCTGACATTGCAAAGCTGCAGAACATGTTCCTTAAGGACATTGATGCCCTGAAGCATATCATTGACAAAAACCTTGAACGACGCAGCCTTGAACTGCCTAAAGTCAATGCCATCATCGAAGAGGAGCTTGTGGCTTTCGGACAATGGATCAATACCTTGAAAGTCCGGCCCACAATTGTTGATCTTCAGTCGAAGTTCATTGAGATCAAGGAAAAAGAGATTGAACGATACCGTTACAAGGTAAGCGAGGAGGAACTCGCAAGAATGGAACACCTTACGGACCGGATCCTGAAAAAAATCCTGCACCACCCCATCAAAATGCTCAAAGCTCCGATTGACACGACCAATTCAATACCAAACAGAGTCAATCTTGTACGCAACGTATTTGATCTTGAAGAACCAAATCAGTCACACTAAATAAAAATCCGTCATTGCATTGAAAAAACAGCTCATTATCGGCACAAGATCCAGCCCCCTCGCTTTGTGGCAGGCAGAATTTACCAAAACGGAACTTTCCAGGCACTACCCTGAACTTGAAATCACGCTGAAACTGGTTAAAACAACCGGTGACAAGATTCTTGACTCTCCCCTTTCAAAAATCGGGGATATGGGGCTGTTTACCAAAGACATCGAAAAACATCTGATCACCAAAGAGATCGACCTTGCAGTGCACAGCTTGAAGGATGTTCCGACAAGTACACCAGAAGGCCTTCTTATTACCTCCTTTACCGAGCGCGAGGATACAAGGGATGTTATCATTTCAAGAAATGGTGCAAAACTGACGGATCTGCCCCAAGGCGCCAAAGTTGCGACAAGCAGCCTTCGTCGTATGTCACAGCTGCTGAGCATGCGCCCTGATTTAAAAATCTGTGATATCAGAGGCAATCTCAACACACGCTTCCAGAAATTTGATGAAGAGGAATTTGACGCGATGATGCTTGCCTATGCTGGCGTTTTCCGTCTGAATTTCAGTGATCGCATTTCAGAAATTCTACCGCACGAAATCATGCTGCCAGCGGTCGGACAGGGTGCACTCGGCATTGAGACCCGTATTGATGATGAGCAGACCAGAGAGATCGTAAGAATTCTCAACCACTCCACTACAGAGTACTGCTGCAGGGCTGAACGTGCACTGCTCCGTCATCTGCAGGGCGGTTGCCAGATTCCTATCGGTGCCTATGCCTCGTTTAAAAACGGAACCTTGAAGCTTCTTGCCTATGTTGGATCGGTCGATGGCACTGTTGGCCTGCACAATGAAATGACCAAAAGCGGTCTTACCTCCCCCGAGCAGGCTGAAGAGGTTGGTATTGCTCTTGCAAAAGAGCTGCTGAAACAGGGTGCAGAAAAAATTCTCTCGGAAATCCGCAAAACCCGCTGATGAAAACTGTCCTTGTTACCCGTCCAAAACATCAGGCTGCCTCATTTGTAAAAGAACTGGAACAGTATGGCTTGAACTCGTTTGTCTTTCCGACAATCGAGATCAGGCCGGTTTCCGGCTGGCAAGTTCCTTCGCTCACCGGCTTTGATGGACTCTTTTTTACAAGCCCCAACAGTGTTAGCATTTTTATGGAGCAGCTGCTGCAGGAATCGCCGGAAGAGCTGAAAAACCTTCAGAAGCTCAAGGTATGGGCTGTAGGGAAAACAACAGCACAGGATTTGGCGGCACATGGTGTCACAACCGAGCCAATACCGAAAATTGCCGATGCTGTTACTCTTATGGAGGAGATTGCTTCTGAGGTTATTGCTGGACATACTTTTCTGTTTGTCAGAGGATCTCTTTCACTGGGCATCATCCCGTTGATCATCAAAAAACGTGGAGGAGAGTGTGTTGAACTCACCGTTTACGAAAATTTTCCGCCATCTCTTGAAGAGAGCGCAAAAGTTAAACAGTTGCTTGAAGAGGGCGGACTTTCCTGCCTTTCATTTACCAGTCCTTCGACGGCTGATAATTTTTTTGAAGCACTCGGCACCACCACTCTTCCCGATGGTGTGCAGGTAGCTGCAATAGGCACGACAACAGCAAACGCGCTTAAAAAACTTGGCATTCAGGTCGATGTCATTCCTGAAGATTTCAACGCTTCAAGCTTTGCAAAAGCAATAGCACAAGCACTGCAGTAAAAACGGAGGTGGCAGGGTTTTTACAGCTCGTCGATGTCGATATCAGGCAGGTCATCTTCCATAAGAGCTTGATTTGTCATCTGTACCATCTCCTCATGCTCCCTCTTTTCCTGGAAAAGCGGCAGTTGCCGAACACCGCCACGAACACCACCCAATACACCGCTTCTACCGATCCTGCCGCGTTTCAAAATAACCTCTTCTGAATCTTCATCCCCACTGAGATCCCGAGTTTCGGCTGATTCATGATCAGTTGAGATTTTCTTCCGCTTTGACGATACCCGCCGGTTCATCAGCTCAAATGATTCAACCTGCTCTTCGATCGTCTCCCTGAACGATTCTTCAAGCTCAATGCGCATGGCATGAAGAAGCTGTATGGAGTCAGCCCGGTGCTGTGCAAGTTCCCTTCGAAGATCCTGTCCCGTTTTTTCAATCTCCTTCTGCTCCCTCCCTGGCCAGCCAGTCAGCATCATTGCCACTATTCCGAGAAGCAAGAGAACAATAACAATAAGCAGTACGGTTATCATCATGAATTGTTAGACCTGTTTTTCTATAGCCTCCAGTAGTTCTGTGCCAATTATTTTATTAGCGCTGACAAGTCCTTCCCCTGATATCGTCGTCTCTCCCCGATAGTCAAAACAACATCCACCAGCTTCAATCACAATGGGAATCAAGGCAGCACAATCCCATGGACTCATAACCTTATCCACTGAGACTTCAGCCCGTCCTGATGCAACAAGCATGTGGCCGTAGCAGTCGCCCCAGCCACGAACAAGAGCGGCATCCCGGCGAAGTGTGTCAACAGGATGGAGGGATGGAGGGTCGAGCAGATACTCCCGTTCCGTATACAGAACTGTGGCTTGCCTGACCTCGGAAACAGATGAGACCGAAATCGGTGAACCGTTAAGAAAAGCTCCGCATCCCCGTTCAGCATGGTAGAGCTCACCCAGTGCGGGAAAATAAACAACACCAAGCTGCATAAATCCATCAACCTCAAGAGCAATCATCACGCCATAGAGAGGGACTCTATGAATAAAAGCCTTGGTGCCATCGATAGGGTCAATAATCCAGCGACGATTGTTGAGGGTTTGTCGTTCCTCAAATTCCTCGCCAAGGAGCCCGTCTTCAGGATAGCGTGACATGATGGCCTGGCGTATAAGCTCTTCAGCTTTGCGATCCGCTTCGGTAACAGGTGTTGCATCCCTCTTCGTGAAAACCTGAAGAGATTTACTGGAAAAATAGTCCAAGGTTAACCGACCCGCCTGTTCGGCCAATTCAATGGCAAGCTGAAGATCAGGAGTCATAACTTTCCACTCTTTTTTAACATCTTAAAAAATAAAAATTAACATTATTCACTCCTATGAGCTGCTCTAAGAGGATATTCCTCTTTTTTTTTCAATATTCAAGCTCAAAAGGAAGAGAACAAGACGGCATGTACGGCACAATGACCAAAAGAGGTATCCTCAGTCTACAAGAGAGATGTTTCTGTCAGGATACAGCCTTCGGTGTAAGTTAGTTAATCAATAGCTTAAAACACAATGAAACGCTTAATTGCGGAACGCGAAAAAGCCCGCCTCGGAGGTGGAGAAAGACGCATAGAAGCACAACATAAAAAAGGAAAATTTACTGCGCGCGAACGTCTTGACATGCTGCTTGACGAAGGCAGTTTTGAAGAGTACGACATGTTTGTCACACATCGAACCACCGATTTCAGCCTTGACAAGGAGCTCTATCTTTCCGATGGTGTAATCACCGGCCATGGAACCATTGATGGTCGCACCGTCTATGTTTTCTCTCAGGATTTCACCGTGCTGGGTGGTTCGCTTTCCGAAACCAATGCACTTAAAATCTGTAAGGTTATGGATCAGGCGATGAAGGTCGGAGCGCCAGTGATCGGTATCAATGACAGCGGCGGGGCAAGAATCCAGGAGGGGGTCAGAAGTCTTTCCGGCTATGCAAGTATTTTTCAGCGCAATATCATGGCATCGGGCGTCATTCCACAGATATCAGCTATTTTTGGCCCGTGCGCAGGTGGTGCAGTCTACTCTCCGGCACTTACTGACTTTGTGGTGATGGCTGAAAAAACCAGTTACATGTTTGTCACCGGACCGAAAGTTGTCAAGACCGTAACCGGCGAATCCATTACTGATGAAGAGCTTGGAGGCGCACATGTTCATGCTACAAAATCCGGAGTCACCCACTTTGTCGGCGAGAATGAAGCCGAAGGTATACTTCTGATAAAAAAGCTGCTCAGTTATCTGCCACAGAACAACCTTGAAGAACCCCCAGTGGCACTTTGCAGCGATCCGGTAGACCGGTTGAATGAAAATCTCAACTCAATCATCCCTGAAAAGCCATCAATTCCTTACGATGTCAAGGATATAATACATTCGATTGCCGATAATGGGGAGTTTCTGGAAGTACAGCGTCAATATGCAAGAAACATCGTTGTTGGTTTTGTCACCTTTAATGGCATGTCGACTGGCATTGTAGCAAACCAGCCTAACTACCTGGCCGGGTGTCTTGACATTAACGCTTCACGCAAAGCTGCACGATTTGTCAGATTCTGCGATGCGTTCAACATCCCTATCGTTACCCTTGTCGATGTTCCGGGATTTCTTCCTGGAAGCGCCCAGGAGTTTGAAGGTATTATCGCCAATGGTGCCAAACTGATATTTGCCTATGGAGAGGCAACCGTCCCAAAAATTACCATTATCCTGCGAAAGGCCTATGGTGGTGCTTACATTGTCATGAGTTCCAAACAGTTGCGCGGAGATGTCAATTATGCCTGGCCTACGGCAGAAATTGCGGTCATGGGGTCAATGGGTGCTATTGAGGTGTTGTATAATCGCGATCTTAACGCAATTGAAAACCCTGAAGAGCGTGCAAAGTTTGTTGCAGATAATGCAGCCGATTACCGTGAGAAGTTTGCCAACCCCTATGAGGCTGCCAAATACGGCTATATTGATGACATCATAGAACCGCGCAATACCCGGTTTCGGATAATCCGCGCCTTACAGACACTTTCGACAAAGAAAGATGTCAATCCGCCTAAAAAACACTCTACTCTGCCACTTTAACCCTGCAATGCCAATGACTACAGTCGCTCAACTGTTACCGATTGATCTTTCGGCTATCGGGAAGGAACATCTGACCCTTGCCGTCATAGGCTACAGCGTTGTTTTCCTTTCGCTCTTTCTTCTCTTTCTGGTATTCACTGTAGTACCGAAGTTTTTTACTCACAACCTGAGGGTAAAAATTCAAAAAGAGGGTGGCGCGGAAAAAGCTGCACTTGTCAACAGAATGGTACCGGGAGAGGTCAGTGCGGCAATCGCGGTAGCAATTTCACTCTATCTGGAGGAGTTGCATGATCAGGAAACAGCAATCCTGACCATAAAAAAAGTTGGGAAATCCTATTCACCCTGGAATTCAAAAATCTACAATGTTATTAATTTTAACGGTTTTCAACGATGAGGCGATATAAATTCACGATAAGCGGAAACAAGTACAGCGTTGAAATCAAATCCTTCGAGGAGAACATTGCTGAAGTTGAGGTAAATGGTACATCCTACCTTGTTGAACTTGGCCGGGAGCTAAAAACACCTCAAACACCAAAACTTGTCCGCTATACCCCTCCAACGCCACCAAAGGCACCTGTACTCAATACCCCTGGTCTGAGTATAATCAAGGCTCCGCTTCCCGGTACTATTATTGCGCTTAACGTGCATCCTGGTATGCAGATAAAACTGGATCAGCCGGTTCTTGTTCTTGAAGCCATGAAAATGGAAAACAATGTTTTTGCTGAAAAAATCGGCACGGTTAAAACAGTAAGAGTTGCCGTAGGCGATACTGTTATGCAGGGAGATATACTGATTGAAATTGAATAATATCACTATGGAAGGAATTGTACGGTTTTTCGAGAATTCCGGTTTTGCCAATGCAACACCAGGTCACCTTCTGATGATCCTCATTGGAATGACCGTCATCTACTTTGCTATTCGAAATGAGTATAAACCGCTGCTTCTCGTACCCATAGGATTCGGGATCCTGATCGGTAACATACCATTTGTAGAGCATGCCGGACTGCACCTTGGGATCTATGAGGATGGGAGTGTGATGAATTATCTCTACATGGGTGTGCTCAAAGGAATTTTTCCGCCGTTGATTTTTCTTGGAATCGGTGCCATGACAGATTTTTCAACACTGATCTCAAACCCAAAGCTTATGCTGCTTGGTGCCGCTGCACAGCTTGGAATTTTTTTAACCTATCTCGGTGCCATCTCTCTGGGCTTCACCAATCCCGAAGCGGCATCAATCGGTATTATAGGGGGTGCTGACGGTCCAACGGCAATCTTTCTCTCCTCGAAGCTTGCACCGCATCTCATTGGGGCAATTGCTATTGCAGCTTACTCCTACATGGCTCTTCTGCCAGTCATACAGCCGCCAATTATGCGCCTGTTGACCACCAAAAAAGAGCGAAGAATAAAAATGAGACCACCGCGTTCAGTAAGTAAAGTTGAAAAAATACGCTTCCCTGTTCTCGCTCTTCTTCTCACTGGTTTTATTGCTCCTGGCTCTCTGCCGCTTCTTGGCATGCTGTTTTTAGGGAATCTGCTTAAAGAGTCAATGGTGACCAAGCGACTTGCCGATACCGCTAAAAATACGATAATTGACATTGTCACCATCATTCTGGGTGTCACCATCGGCGCTTCAACCCAGGCAACCACCTTTCTTACACGAGAATCCATGCTGATTTTTGTGCTCGGTGCGACGGCCTTTATGATATCTACTGCAGGCGGGGTGCTTTTTGCCAAGATCATGAATATCTTTCTTTCAGCAGAAAACAAGATCAATCCGCTTATCGGTGCTGCAGGTGTCTCGGCGGCGCCCGACAGTGCACTGGTTGTCCAGATGGAAGGACTGAAAGCTGATCCCGACAATCACCTGATCATGCACGCCATGGCTCCGAATGTGGCCGGGTTGATCGGTTCAGCTGTTGCTGCCGGTATTATGATGAGTTATTTATTATAAGAGGGTTAACTCTGGTAGTTTTTCTGTTCAGAAGTTCTCATTTCTTCGCGATGTTCATGGATTTTCGTATTTTTGGCTTTTTAAAACCTTAATTTCTCTTCAGCTATGAGCCAGCTCGATTTACTCAATATTGTGCAGCGTCCAAGAAGGCTTCGTAAAAGTGCGGCTATCAGAAACCTTGTCCAGGAAAACACCCTGACGGTCAATGATCTTGTCTACCCGCTTTTTGTTTGCCCAGGAACCAACATCGTTGAAGAGGTATCTTCAATGCCAGGCAGCTTCCGCTACTCCATCGACAATGCCGTAAAAGAGTGCCAGGAGCTCTGGGATCTTGGAATCCAGTCTATTGATCTTTTTGGTATTCCAGAACAGAAAACCGAAGATGGAAGCGAATCTTACAACGATAACGGCATTATCCAGGAAGCAATCCGCGCTATCAAAGCGAAAGTGCCTGATCTCTGCATCATGACCGACGTTGCGCTTGATCCCTTTACCCCGTTTGGCCATGACGGCCTGGTTAGAGATGGTATTATCCTCAATGACGAAACAGTAGAGGTGCTTTGTAAAATGGCAATCTCTCATGCCAATGCCGGTGCTGATTTTGTATCTCCGAGCGACATGATGGACGGCCGTATCGGCGCCATTCGTGAATCACTTGACGATGCAGGCTTTTCCGATATAGGTATTCTCTCCTATGCAGCCAAATATGCCTCAAGCTTTTACGGGCCGTTCCGTGATGCGCTTCACTCAGCACCACAGTTTGGTGACAAAACAACCTACCAGATGAATCCCGGCAACACCGACGAGGCCATGAAAGAGATTGAACTCGACATCATGGAGGGTGCAGATATCGTCATGGTTAAACCGGGTCTTGCCTATCTTGATATTGTCTATCGCACCAAAGAGCGCTTTGATGTTCCGGTTGCTATCTACCATGTCTCCGGCGAATATTCCATGGTTAAAGCTGCTGCCCAGCGTGGATGGATTGATGAACAGCGTGTCATGATGGAATCACTGCTTTGTATGAAACGTGCCGGTGGGGACCTTATCTTTACCTACTACGCAAAAGAAGCCGCGAAAATACTTCGTTGAGCCTCGTTGACAAAACAGTAACACCTTTGCCCGGCTGTACATTTAAAGCACAGTCGGGCTTTTTACTTTTCAAACTCTTACAGTCATGATACGATATTTTACAGCAGGAGAGTCCCATGGGCCAGCCCTTTCAGCCATCGTGGAAGGTATGCCGGCTGGGGTCACCGTAACCCTTGAGGGTATCAACGCCCAGTTAGCCCGCCGCCAGCAGGGACACGGAAGGGGTGGACGTATGAAAATAGAAACTGACCAGGCAGAGGTGCTTTCAGGCATACGCTTTGGAAAAACCATTGGCTCGCCAATTGCGCTGGTTATTAAAAACCGTGACTGGGCAAACTGGACAACCACCATGGCCCAGTTTGACAAGCCCGATGCGGTAATAGATAAAATTTCAATTCCACGGCCCGGGCATGCTGACCTTGCTGGACGGATCAAATACGGTTTTAACGATATTCGTCCAGTCATTGAACGTTCTTCGGCAAGAGAGACTGCGGCACGGGTGGCGGCTGGAGCACTTTCAAAAATGTTTCTCAAGGCTCTTGGCATAGAAATCGGCAGCTACATCTCAGCTATCGGAGCGGCGGCTGAACCATCTCCCGACCAGCAACTTGCAGATCTTCTCAATGAAGGGGCTGAAGCGGTTTCACGGCAGGCCGACCTCTCACCGGTACGAATGCTTGCAAAATCCACTGGAGCCGCAGCTCTCGGCGCCATTGATTCCGCCAAAGAACAGGGTGACACGCTTGGTGGAATCATTGAAATTTTTATCACAGGAGTACCGCTTGGCATCGGCAGCTATGTTCAGCACGACAGGCGTCTTGATGCGGCACTCGCAGCGGCAATTATCTCAATTCAGGCTATCAAGGGAGTTGAAATAGGGAGTGCATTCGCCAATGCAGGAAAACCCGGTTCAGAGGTTCACGATGAATTTTACCTCACTCCGGAGCATGGCGCTGCCAGAAAAACCAACCGGGCCGGTGGTCTCGAAGGAAGCATGTCGAGCGGACAGGTTATTCACCTGCGGGCAGCGATGAAACCGATCTCTTCACTGGTTACTCCGCTGCAATCGTTTGACCTTGCAACCCTGCAGCCAACCCTTTCTCGCTTTGAACGTAGTGATACCTGTGCAGTCCCGGCAGCAGGGGTTGTTGCCGAAGCTGTCGTCGCCCCGGTTATTGCCAATGCACTGCTTGAAAAGCTCGGTGGCGATCATGTTGATGAAATTCTTGAACGGCTTGAGCTTTACCGGAAAACCATTCGCAACACCTTTCGCTCCTGAAACCGCTGAAGAGCCTTCTTTGCCGGGTGTAACCATATTCTGGGTATTCTAAAAGAAGGCTCCCCCATACCAGTACTCCCCCACTCTTTTCCCACCATGCCTCACCTCATGGAGTGGAAGGCTTTATATTAATTTTTTGCGTTACTATTATATAATTTTTACACCACAATATTTTGCGGTTGCAAAAATATTGTGTAAATAACAGGCAACATAAAGAGTATTAAAAAAGTATATACGTTACGACATTCTACTGGTAACTTGATAACTTTTATTTTTTTGATCTCATGAAAACCGCCTATCGTCTTTTTTGGAACAAAGCTATACAGAGCTCGATGTGCGCTGCCGTTGTAACCTGCTCATTGCTTCCGGGCAGTAACTCTCTTGCCTTGCCGCTCAAGGGCCAGATAGCTGCCGGGCAGGCAACCATCAACACATCATCGGCAACCACCATGCATATCGGTCAGGAGAGCAACCGAGCCATCATCAACTGGAACTCCTTTGACATCAATAGAGGTGAATCTGTCAACATCACCCAACCAACCAGCCACTCAACACTGCTTAACCGCGTTCTGGGCAATAATCCTTCACAGATCTTTGGTTCGCTCACCGCCAATGGCCAGATTTTTCTTGTGAATTCCGGCGGTGTGTTTTTTTCCCCGGAATCCAGCGTCAACGTTGGTGGACTGGTTGCCTCCACTCTTGCAATCAAGGACAAGGATTTTCTTTCAGAGAGGTACACCTTTTTCAAGGATGCTCTTTCCGGTTCAGTGATTAACCAGGGTACCGTGAAGGCTGGATTTACAGCTCTTCTCGGCAGCAACGTTGAAAACAGTGGGAGCATAGTAACATCCAGAGGGTCAGCCGCAATAGCTGCCGGTGAGGGAATCACCATCGGCTTCGACTCTTGCAATCTTGTCACAATCAAGGTTGACCGGGCGGCTTATAACGCCCAGATAAAGAACAGCGGGCTCATTGAAGCCGATGGCGGTACCGTCGTGATGAGCGCATCAGCAGCCGATGCACTGCTTGCCACAGTGGTCAACAACAGCGGAAAAATACGTGCCGGCTCCATCACCGAGCACAACGGCAACATCATGATCGAAGCTGGCACTATTATCAACAGTGGAGCTATCGAGGCAGAAAACAGGATAGAGGCAACCGCTGCCGGCACGATAATCAACACTGGCAAGCTCAGTGCTCCCGAAATCAATGTCCAGGTTAATAACCTTGTCGATGCTGGCTCATGGAACACCGGCGGATATACAACGGAAGGCAATATTCTCATTAATGCTGCCGGAAGCATTGAGCAGACCGCGACCAGTCAGATGAGAGCCGATGGAGAGAGTGGAGGCCATATCTCCATCACCGCGGGTAAAGAGCTCTACCTCTCCGGCGAGTTCAGTGCTTGCGGCACTGCTTACCATGGAGGAGAGATTCTCATTACTGCGCCTGAAGCCATACTTGCCGGTACAAGAGTGAGGGCTGACGGCCAGACCGGCGGCGGAAGGATCAGCATCGGTGGAGGGTGGCAGGGTAAAAATGGTGATCTTGCCAATGCTTCCACCACCATTGTCACCTCAAGCAGCACACTCACGGCCAACGCTCTTGATCATGGCAATGGAGGCACCGTCGTGATCTGGTCTGACCAGTCAACCTCCTTTGCCGGCGCTATCGAGGCTAAAGGGGGAAACAAAAGCGGTGATGGCGGGCAGGTTGAGGTATCCAGCCACGACTTGCTCTCTTTTAACGGACAAGTGTTGACAACAGCACCAAAGGGTGAAAACGGATCTCTACTGCTCGACCCGAGAAACATAACCATTGACGCAAATCCAGCAGCTCAAACTTTCTACCTTATTCCATTATCCTATGACCACCCCAATGCTGGTGACCTCTATGGTTCCGGTAAAATAGTTGAACTCTCCAATGGCAATATCATCGTTGCCAGCCCTACAGATGACAGAGTTGCTCCTGATGCTGGCGCGGTCCGCCTCTACAGGCCGGATGGCACCTTGCTTTCTGTACTGACCGGGTCCACGGCCAACGATATGGTGGGAAATAATCTCTATGCCCTGACTGGCAATAGCAATGCTGTCACAGCAACACCGAACTGGTCGAATGCTGGGCAGGCTAATGCTGGTGCAGCAACCTGGATTGATGGCATTTCAGGTATCAGCGGAAATGTCTCAGCGACAAACAGCTTTGTCGGTTCACTTGCAAATGACGGTATCGGCTCCAAGGTAACACTGCTCACCAACGGCAACTATGTAGTCAGCTCACCACACTGGAACAACAGCCTCGGCGCGGCATCATGGGGGGAGGGCTCAACAGCGGGTCATCGACTGGCAGGTACAATATCTGCTGTAAACAGCCTGGTTGGTTCATCGCCCAATGATGCTATTGGTACTAATGTGACCGCTTTGACGAATGGCAACTATGTGGTTAGCTCAGGATATTGGGACAACGGTGCTTTTGCTGATGTGGGAGCAGTTACCTGGGGGAGCGGCATTGCTGGCACGGTTGGGATTGTCACGGTTGCCAACAGTCTTGTTGGTTCCACGAAGAATGACTTTGTGGGTTCAAATGATTCCGGGGCGAACAACGTTACGGCCCTGACGAACGGCAACTTTGTGGTCAACTCCGGATATTGGGACAATGGTAAAGCCATCAATGCTGGAGCTGTCACGTGGTGTGACGGGATGGGCGGCACGGTTGGAGCTGTAAGTGCGGAAAACAGTCTTGTTGGTTCTAAAACAGGTAATCAGGTGGGATGGGGGACAGGAGCCATTACAGTGCTGAATAACGGCAACTATGTTGTTTCATCAGCTTTATGGGACAATGGCACAGTCACCAATGCGGGTGCGGTTACCTGGTGCAGCGGGGTTGGAGGCACCGTCGGGGCTGTCAGTGCTGCAAACAGTCTGGTTGGTTCTTCCAAATATGACTACGCAGGAGGTGATGAGGCAGCTTCAAATAACGTCAAAGCTCTGGCAAATGGCAACTATGTGGTTTGTTCAAAATATTGGGATAACGGCATTGTTGTCGATGCTGGAGCGATCAGCTGGGGCGACGGACTCAAGGGGAGTGTCGGGGTTATAAGCCCCGCAAACAGTCTGACTGGTTCTCTTCCCAATGATGGTATTGGCTCTTCAGTAACAGCTCTAACCAATGGGCACTATGTCGTTGCCCTCCCAAACTGGAACAACGTCGCAGGTGCGGTGATCTGGGGTGACGGCGAAACAGGTGGCACCCGATTGGTGGGCCCAATATCCACCGACAACAGTTTGACCGGTTCAAGCGCCAGTGACGGTGTAGGAACAAATGTCATAGCATTGACCAATGGCCACTATGTCGTTGCCTCTCCAAACTGGAACAATGGCGCAGGCTCGGTGAGCTGGGGTAACGGCGAAAAAGGTGGCACCCGGTTGGTGGGTGCAGTATCGGCGGATAACAGCCTGATCGGTTCCACAGCCAATGATAGTATTGGCACGAATGTCACTGCGCTCACCAATGGCAACTATGTCGCAAGCTCAGGATATTGGGATAACGGTAGCGTCGCTGATGTTGGAGCTGTCACTTGGGGCAACGGTTACAGCGCCAAAAATAGAGAAATACATTAAGCTATTAAACCTGCGCCAATGCTGCATCTTGCAGCTTTTCCATTTTCTTTATATTTCGTCTTTCGTTATTAATTCGCTACTTTTTGTTCCACAGTTGTTCCGCGGGACAACAAAGAATAGTGATATTTGTTTTTTCACCTTGTTCCGTTTTTGTTCCGCGATTCGTACTGAATTTGTTCCATGACTTGTTCCATGACTTGTTCCATGACTTGTTCCATGACTTGTTCCGTAATTGTTCCCTGTTTGTTCCATGACTTGTTCCATGACTTGTTCCGTAATTGTTCCCTGTTTGTTCCATGACTTGTTCCATGACTTGTTCCGTAATTGTTCCCTGTTTGTTCCATGATTTGTACCATGATCTGTTCCGCAGCAATGTTCTTTAACTCTTTGTGGAAAAAGTAAATGACATAACCATTTTACCTATCCAACCATGAAAGCGACACTCAGAAAACGCCTGATCGATAACGGCACCCGATATTCATTACGCCTTGATATTTACCCTCCTGCACCGCATCCTGAAACCGGCAAGCTTACCCGGTTTGTCAATCTTGGCATGTCATTGCATGTCGATCCAAAAACGAAAGAGGCAAGGCTGGAGAATAAGGAGACTATGGCACTGGCAAATGCCACCCTTACCAAGACACAACTGCAACTGCATGCTGGTCGCTATGATTTTTTGATAACGAACAAGCCTACTGACTTTATTGAATTTTATAAAAAGCATACCCTGGAAAGAAATATTTCACTCTCGACAAAAGGAAAATGGAAAATATCGTTAAGAAAATTACAGGCATTCTTAATGCTTAAACCAGATCAGCCTTTGTATTTTTCCGAAATCGACAAGAATCTGCTTGAAAATTTCAGGACTTACCTGCTTCAAACTTCCATGATTAATACTGCCCAAAGTGATTTCTCAAACATCCGTACAGCACTGAACCATGCCTACCGGAATGATATGATGAAAGTCAAGATTACCGAGCAGGTCAAAGCAATACAACCACAACGGACTAAAATTATATATCTGACCAAGGAAGAATTAAACAAACTTGTTAAAACACCTTGCGGAAAGCCGCTGATCAAGCGAGCAGCCCTTTTTGCCGCACTTACCGGTATGCGTATTTCAGATGTTGCGAATTTGAGATGGGAAGATTTTGTTTTTGAACCCACCGGACCCTGCGTTCATTTCAGGCAGCGCAAGACCAAGGCACTCAACTACCTGCCCGTCTCTCAACAGGCAATTAAAATAGCTGCCGCAATGGATGCAGACGACAACCAAAACGGCAACCCAAAGGACAAACCCGCTGACATACCTGCAGAGAAGCGAACTGGTGTTGTTTTTCCACGACTGATAGAACTCCATACCCAATGCAAAAGACCGCATTTTAAAATATGGATACGGGATGCGGGTATTAAGAAAAATGTAACCTTCCACACGATGCGCCACACGTTTGCCACCCTGCAGCTCCTGGCTAATACCAACATCAAAACATTGAGCGAGATGCTGGGGCATACCAAAATTGAGAATACGATGATCTACGCCCACGTCGTCAATGCAAGCCGGCGTGCTGCGGCTGATGTCATTACCATTCCTGCGGAGGGAGAGTAAAATTATGACTTGTTCCCTGTTTGTTCCACGATTTGTACCATGATCTGTTCCGCAGCAATGTTCTTTAACTCTTTGTGGAAAAAGTAAATGACATAACCATTTTACCTATCCAACCATGAAAGCGACACTCAGAAAACGCCTGATCGATAACGGCACCCGGTATTCATTACGCCTTGATATCTACCCTCCTGCACCACACCCTGAAACCGGCAAGCTTACAAGATTTGTAAATCTTGGCATCTCATTGCATGTCAACCCAAAAAGCAGCGAGGCACGACAGGAGAACAAGGAGACCATGGCACTTGCCAATGCTGTCCTTGCAAAAACTCAATTACAACTGCATGCTGGCCGCTATGATTTTATGATCCCTGCCAGGCAAGCTGACTTTATCGAATTTTTTAAAAAGCTTACGCTGGAAAAAAATATTACCGCCAAGACAAAAACAAAGTGGAGAACCGCTCTGAGAAAATTACAGGCCTCCTTAAAGCTTAAACCGGATCAGCCTCTGTATTTTTCTGAAATCGACAAGAATCTGCTTGAAAATTTCCGGACTTACCTGCTTCAAAATTCTATGGTTAATACAGCCAGCACTGATTTCTCATATATACGTACCGCTCTAAACCATGCCTACCGGAATGATATGATGAAAGTCAAGATTACCGATCAGGTCAAAGCAATAGCACCACAACGGACAAAAATTGTCTTTCTGACTCAGGAAGAGTTAAACATACTTGCCAAAACACCATGCGGAAAGCCTCTGATCAAGCGAGCCGCCCTTTTTGCCGCACTTACCGGTATGCGTATTGCAGATATTGCGCATTTGAGATGGGAAGATGTTGTTTTTGAACCCACCGGACCCTGCGTTCATTTCAGGCAGCGCAAGACCAAGGCACTCAACTACCTGCCCATCTCACCACAGGCAATAAAGATAGCGGCCTCAACGGACGAACCGGCAGACAACCTTGCAGACAAACCCACTGAAATACCTGAAGGCTCGCGAACCGGGATTATTTTTCCACGACTGATGGAACTCCATTGCAATTGCTACAGACATTTTTTTAAAGAGTGGATACATGATGCCGGTATTCAGAAAAATATAACCTTTCACACCATGCGGCACACTTTTGCCACGCTCCAGTTATTGGCAAATACAAACATCAAAACCCTGAGCGAGATGCTTGGACACACCAAAATTGAAACAACGATGATCTATGCGCACGTAGTCAATGCAAGCCGCCGTGCTGCGGCTGATGCAATCATCCTCGATATGGGTGAAGATGACATATTATAAGAAACCTTGCTCTGCCTGTTCAAAGCGCACCTTGCTGAAGGGCTTGACCTGCGGCTTGTAAAAAGCAGGCAGCATGCAGCGGACACTGCTGCCCGCCCAAACAAAATTACTTTACTGCCGTAAACGGAAAAAGCGAATAAAAATAAAATAAAGAATATAAAAGCTGTGTGCGCGTAATATTAATAATACCTTTATATGACCTGACCTTCATACATGATTCAATACGACACATACATACACTTTCTTAACCCGACGCACATACCCGCACCCTGAAAACTATCATCCTCTGCTATCTCGACCACCACGGAAGAGCATGACAACTGCCAACAATTCCGTACAGAAATGGAGCCGCTTGCAATGGAATGCAAAGAGATGCCGGGCAACCTCACTACCTGCCTCACTTACCAGAAAACCTGATAACCCAGCAATGAGGCCAGGGCACCCTGAAGGGCAGAGAAACAGATACAAATCCCACTCTATCTGCGCTTTCTGCCGTGTTTTGCCATGGCAACGAGTTCCTGGAAATCCTTCACCAGCTGCAACAAACGGAATTCTATATCGTCAAATTTTCTCCACATCTCAACAGTTATTTCATCCTCTTCCTTAACAGGTTTCCTTACTCCACCAACGATGTAATCGACATCCAGCCCGATTGCTGCAAATCTTTTCCTCGCCGTCATTCCGATACGGTTGGTATTACTCAGGTAAGGCCTGAAATAAGAGGCACCTTTTGCTCCTATCGCTGCGGTTGCTTTTGTCAAACTGCCGAATACCCGAAATATCTCTTCTTCGAGACGACCGCCCATTGTGCTATTGTTATCAATCATCGTTTATATTATTTTTATTTATTTGCAAAAAAGATGAAGATTAACTATTTTAAACGATACACATCACCCATATCTTTAGGTGAATATAAATAAATATAAATAAAGAAAACCATAAAACAATGCTGCCAACATTTGAACAATTGCCGGCAATGGTTGCCGAACTATCGCGCAAGTTCGATGCATTTCTCGAACGCCCCGAAGAGGTCGAAGCCGCTACCCCGATGGGTGTCTCTATCTGTGCCGAATTCCTCACCTCCATCGAGGGCAGGAAAGTAACCACAGGCGCGGTCTACAACCGTGTACACAAAGGAATGCTGCCATTCCGCAAGAACGGCGCCAGACTCTACTTCCTGCGTGAAGATATCCTTGACTCTATCATGAAAGCAAAAAAACACCAGTTGACCATTACCGAAAAGCACTACTCATAAACAAAAAAATCCACGACCATGGACAACAACACCAACACCAATTCGCAGCGCCCGCTTATCTATGAGCGTATCGCATCCATCATGGCTGAAGTTCCAGCCATCGGAAAAAACAACCATAACAAAGAACTCCCCTACCGCTTCCGCGGGATCGATGACGTCTACAACTACCTTCACCCGCTCTTTGTGAAACACCAGGTCTTCACCACCTCCGAAATCCTCAACAAAAGCCGTGAGGTCTGGACAACCAGGAACGGCACCATCATGATTGAATTCACCCTGCAGGTGAAATACCGCTTTACCGCCATTGACGGCAGCTGCATTGAAACCGAAACCATGGGCCAGGCAATGGACAGCAGCGACAAGGCAAGCAACAAGGCCATGAGCATGGCGCACAAGGCAGCAATTCTGCAGATCTTCATGATACCGACCGTTGACATGGAAGAGCCGGATGCCACAACACCCGAGCCGCAAGCACGCGGATACAGCCAGCCGACACACACGCAGCAGCCACCGCACTACAGCGAGCCCCGCCCAACTGGCGAGCAAAACGGCTACAGCGAGCGCGCACGCCCGGCGCAGGAGAACCGCCCGCCTGCAGCACCCCAGCAACAGCAGCAGAACGGCTACAGCCGGAACGGCCAGCAGCCAAACGACAGGCCCGCCTCTGCAAGATCGCTGCAGTATCTCCGTGACCTCACCGGACGGCCAAAGGTAAGCCAGGCAGATGCCAGCCATATCGATGCCATGATACAGCGAGGCCTGACCGGTGACCAATGCAGCGGCTATATCGACACCATAAACGCCTACCTGCAGGGGGATCGCCAGAGCATCTTCGAGACACCGGCAAGGGCGGAACAATACTGCCAGCAGCCTGAGGAGCAATACCAGCCCCAGGAGGAGCAAAACGATTTGCCTTTTTAACCAGCCATACCAAACCGGAGCGCATGAACCATGAGCAAAGCTGATGAACACTGCATGATGGAGGTGAAATGCCACCTCACCGAAGAAGAAAATATCGACAAGGGACGCGAACTGGCAGACCATGTGCAGATCATCGAAAGCCTGCAGGAAGAGAAGAGAGCGCTGGCCGCTGCGGCCAAGACAAAGATCGACAGCCACAATCTTGAGGCCATCACGCTCTCCCTTGCGCTCCGGAACGGCTATGAATACCGGACGCTGGAGTGCCGGATGGTAAAGAACTACACACAGCGCACGGTTGATATTGTGCGGCTTGACACCGGCGAACTGGTGCAGACACGACCGATGGAGATGGGAGAGGCCCAGGAGAGCCTCTTCGACGAAACAGCGAGTGATGAAGAGCGCCACAAAGGAAAGATCACCCTGCTTGGGAAATGAGCGACAACAGGAACACCTACATCATCCCGGGTGAACTCTACTCCTCGAAAAACTCCCGCTTGCCGCTCATCTACAAGGAACCGGGCGGCAAGACCATAAGGAAGGTAATCAAGAGCAAATGCGCGAGAAAACAGGAACGCTGCCTGCTCAGCCTCTTTGCCCGCAACCCTCTGTTCTGCGCCACCTTCCGTACCGAGGCGCAATGCCACCCGCTGCCGCTGCACCTCCATATCAAGATTTTCCGCCGGACACGGGCCCGCTTCGACTACACCAACATCTGCCAGAACCTCTTTGACTGCATGGTACGAAGCGGCATGCTGCCGGATGATTCAGCCGACCAGCTGCTGCCGGTCTTCGAGCCCTACGAAGTTGACAAGGGGAGGCCACGAGTGGAGATAACAATGAGGCCATGACCGGAATCCTCAGCGGGTACATCAAACTCTATCGCCGCCTTGCCTCCTGGGAGTGGTACAGGGAATCCACCATGGTCCACATGCTGGTGCATCTCCTCCTGATGGCAAACCGCAAGCCGGGAAAATGGAAAGGAATCGATATCCAGCGCGGGCAGCTCATTACCGGACGACACGCACTCTCACTGCAGACCGGCATATCGGAACGCACATGCCGCACCTGCCTGGAAAGGCTGAAAACGTCCAGAGAGATAGCCATACAGACGACCAGCCGCTACACGCTGATAACCGTACTGAACTACGACACCTATCAGAAAAAAAACGAGCATGCCGACCAGCAAACCGGCCAGACAACCGACAAACCGGCGACCTGCCAGCGACCACAAACAAGAAGGGAAGAAGATAAAGAAGAAGATACAAGAGAGAGAGAAGAGAGAGAAACCACTCACCCGACCTGCAATGAACCTGCAACTGCACCTGGAACTGCTGGCACGCAAAAAAGCACACCCCGCCGCAAAAAGAGCCCGAAGCCTGACTTTACGGGCGGCCAGCCATTTAAAAACCCCGGCTTTACCCTGCCCTTTTGTGCCACCCAATGGAACGAATGGTGCAGGCACAAAAAAGCTCCCTACCGGACGCAGGAGGTGGCCGAAGAAGCACTCTGCTACCTCCACGAGCTGAGCAACGGCAATGAAACGCTTGCTGCCGAAGCGCTGCGCGTAGCCCGGATATCCGACTGGCAAAGTTTTCACTGGCATTTCCAACACCTGTCAAAACAACAAGGCCATGACCCGACAACTCAACCACACTATCAAGACAGCAGTCACGGAGCTGCAAACCTGCTATGGCTTCAATCCCATACTTGAAGCGGCAATCAAGACGCTTGGAGGCGACTATACCACGGCCAGACATGCCGCACACCAGCTGACAACAGATGCCGACCTGCTGGAGATCGAGCGAACGGTAAGATGCCTGCAGGTAATCAAAGGCAAAACCTACAGCAAGGCCCTCGAAAAAGAGAACGGGCGCACCATACCCGAGCTGCACGACCTCGGCATTACCCGGATGCTGCACTCAATGCACATTACCGAAGCCGAGCTTGACCGATGGTACACCAATGCCGGGCAGACGAAATTCAGCTACTCCATCTACTCACCGCTTCCCGACAAGGCTGACGCGAAACAGCTGCTTGATGATATCCGCCTGCAGCAACTCTGCCTGAAGCAGGCCGCCAGTGACTTTATGCGCATCGAACGCGAAAGCCAGGCGCTGCCGGAGCACATACGCCTGACCGGCAAATCGCTGCGCGCAGCCATAGAGTGCGGCATGTGGCCGCTCTTCTATCCCCAGCACAAAGAGGAGGCATGCATGCTGCTGCAATGGGAAGAGCTGCCGGAAGCTGCACGGCTGGAATACTACAGCGGACTTGGAGAGGAAGAGAAACGAGCGGTATGGCAGCATACAACCAGAGAGGCACGCGAAGAGGCAACAAAAGCGCTCTTTGATGCGCACTACTGCAACAAAGAGGAAATATCGAACGAATCGAACGCATAAAAGGGGTTAAAGACAAAAACAGCCTTACGTTACGCAACACATTACTGAACAACATCGAACGAATCGGACTCCAAACAAGGAATAACATGACACAACAGATAAAAAAAGTACTCTACATGGATGTAGAGACAACCGGCACTGACGCAAACATGCACGGCATTATCCAGCTGGCCGCACTGATGGAGATCGGGGGGGTGGTGGTGGAAAGCTTCAACCTGAAATTCCAGCCGCATAGCGGAGCTGCAATAAACCCTGAAGCGATGAAGGTAAACGGCACGGATCCGGAAGAGCTGAAAACCAGAATAAGCAGCTACGAAGCCTGCAAGCTCTTCCAAAACTTCCTCGACCGCCATATTGCCAAGTACAACCGCGAAGACAAAGCCTACCCTGCCGGGTACAATTTATCATTTGACCTCCAGTTTATCGATACCTGGCTGCGCCACCACGGCAACAAATACGGTACCGGCAGTTACCAGAACTGGAGGATGCTTGACCCACTACCGATACTCCGGATATGGGATTACCTCGGCAAGCTATCGCTCCCTGACTACAAACTGCAGACGGTATGCGAAGCCTTTGGTATCGAGCTGGATGCACACGATGCCCTGAGCGATATCACGGCAACCAGAACGCTTCTCGGCTTGATTTTTGACACGCAAAAAAGTGCCGGGTGCCGATAAAGATATGGTGTATTATTAAAGCAAATATTGATAGCGAACGGGAGGGGATCTGACTCGGCTTTTTTATCAGTATTATTTTTTTACGAAGAACTATTTTATAAAAAAGAATAATTTAAACAAAGAAAAGACCCTGAAATACTGGGAAATACGAATAAATATTGTATATTACAAGTGAGTGATTTATAATTAAAACAATAAATGATGAAAGCCATGACCATCACAGAAAAAATCAACCGAGCCTGCACAAAGAAGCAACTCGGGCAACCTGCAGCAAAATACATCGCGCTCCTGGACAGACTGAACGGAGGATACCTCAACTCTGAAGAGAGCCTGATGTGCGAAGAACTCTACCTCCTGGATCTGGTAGTGCGATTCATAAAGCCAACACTGATGCCTGTCAGCTATGATCCGCCGAAATCAATATACATCCCGGAAGTGCGCTATGTGAGCATAACTGACCCGAACCACAAACCATGCGACGAGTGCTCGGCAATGCGGTTGAGAATCCGCGAACTTGAAGAGATGCTGGCTGCAAAAACAGTGACCTACCGGCAAATGGGATAAGAGGAAGAGGCAATGAAACACAAGATGGAACGTGGAATGAAAACCGAAAAGAATGACGAAACCCCCGGAGTGAAGCCGGGGGCAACGCCAACCTACTTCGGCCACGACCATGACCTTGAGAACAAGATACGTTAAAACTGACAACCAACAAAAACAACCACGACCATGAAAGAGAGTGAAACACTTGAACTGCCGGGAGTTGCCACAATGCTGGAAACCGGCACACCGCAAGCTATCGCGCTGCGCAAAGAGAATGTGATTGAGAGTGAGCTGAAAGCAATTGAGCTGAACTACAGAGGGCTGAAGATCGCCGGGATAGATGACACATCAGGCATTAAAATTGTTGCCGATGCCCGCAAATACTGCAAGAAACTGCGCACCACTGCCGAACGCATCTGCAAGGCGGGCCGGGAGGATGCCATACAGGAACAGAAACGCTGGCTGCAGGTTGAAAAATACGTGGTGGACCGGATAAAGAGCGTAGAAACCGAGCTGAGCACTGAAGAGAACCGCATCGAAAAGCTGCGCGAAGAGGGCCGCCAGGAAGCCGCCCGCAGGGCAAAGGCCGAAGATGACCGCCTGCAGGGAATATGCAATGAATTTGCACGCCTTGGCAAGCTGAAGGCAAAGGATGAAATCCGCTACATGGAGCCCGGCATAATCGAAGCGCTGCTTGCTGCTGCAAGAAACGAAAAAGCCGACAAAGAGGCCGCTGCACAAAAGCTGGTGGATGAAAAACGCGCGGCTGATGCAACCATTGCCGAACTGCAAAGGCAGATAGCAGCAATGCAGACACAAATGCAGGCAAAGAATGCCCAGCCCGCAGCCACAACGGCTGCAACACCAACCCTGACCAAACCGCAACAGCCCAACGGCAACCAGCCAGGCACGCCATGCGAAAGGATACTGGCCTATACCGTGCGCATGCATGAAAACAACGGACACCACAAAGCAGCGGCACAAGGCACAAGCCTGCCGTTCCCGCTCCCGCTGCCGGGACTGAACGGCAAAGCCGCCCCTGCGGCACAAGCTGCTGCTGCGCCTGCCGGTCCAGCTGCCGTGGCTGACCCTGACGCTGAACTGCTGAAAGCCGACAAAGCTGCACTGCTGACCTTTGCCAACCAGATTAACATTCTGAAAAAATACCTGCCGGTGGCAAGCACGAAAAAAGCTGCTGAGCTGCATGAGCTGATAGCATCCCAGATTGAAAAATTTGCACAATTTGTCACAAAAAAAGCGGAGGAACTCTAACCATGGAAAGCCTGACAACAATCGAAACTATCCAGCCTGAAAACCCGCTGCGGAAACTGATGGCGGAAACTGCCGAAGAAAAACCGCTGAGCCTCGCTGACCTTATCAAAATATATCAGGAGATTGAAGAGGATCTCATTGAAAGCGGCGGGCTGGCCGAACACGGTGACCGGCTGGCGGAGGTGGAGTGCAGGATTGAAAAAAAACTCGATGCCTGCAAAGGCCTGATCGACTACTGGAAAGGGCAGGTGAACTACCTCGACGAAAAAGAGAAGAGCTACAAGGCACGCAAAAGCGGCATAAAAGGCGGCATAGAGTGGCTGCGCGGCAGCATGAGAGCAGCGCTGCAGCTGACCGGCAAAGAAAAGATCAAAACAGCGGACGGCTGCTACTACTTTACGAAACCCCGCACCCCGCTGAAGATTGACCACGAGCTGATGACCGAGAAATACGCCCATGCCCTCCAGAAAATCGGCCTCAGAACACACCATATCAAAATCACCCTGCCAGCGGCAAGCATCGGCGGCGAAACCATGGAGGCCTACGCCGAACGGATCTGCACCGCCATACCGGGTGCAAACTGGGAGGTAACCGAACCTGAATACGACATGGCTGCACTTGCCGGGCGATACCTCGGTACAAACCGCAAAACGCCACCCTATCTCACCATGGCGGACAAAACCTTTACGATACGATAAACGCACGATGACAACCGATGACAGAGAGCCCGACAATAAAAAGCCGGGCTTTCTTTTTACACTTTATTTGCTTAATATAATTGTACCATGAAGCTGGACAGCTATCACATAAAGAAAATCCTCGGCTACATATCGCAGGGAATGTGCAAAGAGCACGCCTGCGCCATGACAGGAATCGCCAAATCGACCCTCTACAAATGGTGCCAAGAAGGAGAGGAACACGCCAGAATGGAGCTTGACACCCTGCAGCGCCAGCTCTACGAAGGCATACCTGTCGCTGATGCACACAGCGTGTACGAACAAGTTAAAAACATCACTAAAGCCGCAAAAAAGGATTGGCGCGCGAGCGCATGGTTCCTTGAGCGAAGATATCCGGCTCAATATGCAAGGCGCGACCCTCCACCTCCGGAAAGAGAGAGAGCCAAAATCATGCTCATTGGATAGAACGGAAAACTTCCCCATCACGAAGTGATAGTACGCCGCGGTAGCGGCCTCTGTTCTTTCATAAGATTTCTTTGCCAGTCGCTCCGACGCACACCCGGGAGCTGCACCGGACTGCCGGATGAGCAATGAACCCCGGCAAGCAATAAACTTACACCACCATACATACTTTTTTCTTCCCTAAACCCGACATTGTAAAAACAATGTGTTATACTACAATAATTGTACAACACAAAAAAATTCAGAGCTTGGAGCACCCCCAACCCATTCAATCAAACTCCCATGTCTCAGGAACAAGCCAATGCATTTCTCGAACGGATGAAGAGTGATGAACTTTTTCGTGATGCTGTGATACGAATGGAAGATATCGAAACAAAAATGGCCTATATCAGTCGGCAGGGATTCAGCTTTACTGCAGATGAACTTGAGATGGCGAATTGCCAAATAACTCCGCTGAATTGACTGGCTATAGAGAGCTGTGATAACTGGAAATATGATCGGATACAGCAAAGGCATTTGGACAAAAGCAAAGCCTGAATGAACTGCCAACTAACTATGGGACAAACACCGGGCGGAAACCGGCGCGATTTCCACGGCTGTTGGGGGGAGAATCGAAGCGATAAGTCGACCGACAACGTCCCGGATTGCTGCGCCAGCTCCCTCCACGAAGCACACGGTTCGAATCAGTTGTTGCATCAAACAAACTATCAGTCCACTTCCATACGTTACCTGCCATATCGTATAACCCTTCCGGGGTGACCCCTTCAGGATAGTTTCCAACTGGTGTTGTTGCATCCACATTACTATTATAGTTGAGCAGTATCGAAGTTGGCTTACCCTTTTCTTCCATCCAGGGATAAACTCGAACTTCCTTACCGGTCGTTCCCTGCCTGCCTCCTGCTGCCCACTCCCACTCAATTTCGGTTGGTAAGCGGTATATGGCATTATCTTCATCTCGAATAAGAGAAAGCCAGAGACAATAAGCTTGTGCGGCAAACCAGGTTGTACCAACCACCGGATGATTATCACCGCCAAATTTTCGATCTTCATCACACTCCGAACGAAACAGACCGGCAAGATCGTCTTTACCGCTTATCAGATACTCCTCAAATCCTGCATCCCATTTTTTTGATATTGCTATTTCATTCAACTTTTCCTTGAACCCTGATGCTTCACCTATCGCAGCAATAAATGAGCGATAGAGCTGATTGGTTACCGGATATTTCGCAACATAGAGATTACCTACCTGCACTACCTTTTTTGTCACCGAATAAATATAGCTTCCGCCTGGTATTAAGATATACTCTGCATTCTGCTCATTCTTGTTGAATATTGACCGGGTAATTCCAAAGATTGGTTTTTCAATATCAGGATTCTCTTCTTTACCTCCAAGTGCACGAATTATTTCATCAGTTCTGCTTGTAATATCCTTATTCTCTTTGGCATGACCCTCATTTTTGAACCGCAGCAAGGTACCGAGAGCAACTGGCTTAGCAATGGTTTTCAGACAATCAAGAATCACCCGTTGACGACTGGAAGTGGTTGACGGTTCCAGTAGCTTCTTGCATAGAGCATCAACCTTTTTGCCCTTCGCTTCTTCAATAATAGTCTGTAAAAATAACTGCTGCTTTGGTGTCATCGCTTCACTGACTTCAGAATCAAAGAGTTTTTTCATAAAGGCATTAAAGACTTTCGCATCAATAGAACCGAAAAAAAACCGCAACGGTTCTTCCCACCAATCTTCACCGAAATGTGCAACAAGCTTGTTAAGCTGTTCATACGGTCGATCTTCCTTCAACTGAAAACCCGCAAGATATTCACGAAATGATTTATGCCGAAAGAAGTACTCTTTGCCTGCACTCTCTACCAGCAAGCCAGCACGCTTGACCAAATAGTCGCAAAACGCGTCTGGGGACGGTGGATTATCAAGTGTATTAAGCCACTCAAACATTTCTGTATGCATATCATCTTTGGCCACCTCATCTTTTTTGAGCGTATCCTGCATCCATAGAGATATTGGAGCAAGAACCTGCCGGGCATTACTTGCCGAAAGCAGCGGTTTGATTTTCCTGCGCTTATCCCTGAATTCGAGCAGATAATTGAGTGCTGATTCATAAAGTTCCACACGGCTTTCTGGCATGTACTCTCTATCCTTCCAGAGAATTGCCATGATCTGCAGAATCATGGGTATTGCTGCCAATTGACGCAATCCTTTGTTTTTTTCTTTTTTCAGGTGCGCAACAATTGTTTGTGTCCGCTGATCGGCTTCTTTTGTTTTCTTTTCTTGCCACCCAGCATCATCAAATCCCTCTTCACATGGCTCTTTTAAAAATGCCGCTGTAAACCAGCTCCTTAAAAATCGCTCCTGCTGCTCCTGGGTGAAATCCTGTACATCAGCCCGTTTGTAGTCGCATTCAAGTTCAATACCTTCATCTTTATTGTACCCTGTCGCACGTGATGTAACGACAAAATAGCACTTGCTAAAACCCGTCCATGCGTTGTAAATCCATTCGCACACTTCTATGCGTTCAGCAGTATTGCTGATTTCATCAAGACCATCAAGCAACACAAGTGAAGTTCCGCTGTTCAGCCAGTCCGAGAATACAACAGCTGCAATAGTTTGTTGGTGATTGCCGGACCAGTTGGCGAGGTTTGCTGGCAAAGAAATGTACTTTCCTTCTTTATCACGGACTAACTCACGCAGAGGCAGATAGAAGAGATTGACCGTCTTGATAAAGCCCAGCCTTGAGTAATCCTCAAGTACGCACAAGGCATAATACTTGAGCAGCGTTGTTTTGCCAGAGCCAGGATCACCGATAACAAGCAGCATCCTTCGACCTCTCCCGTCTTGGAATGCCTGCTTCATGATATCATCGGGATAAAGGATATGCTCACCTCCTTCCAGATTATTCTTTTGTTTACCAGCATTCCCCTGCCTGTCGGAAAGGCGCAACGGGACAAAAGTATCATCATTCAGATTGACCTTGATACTCTCCACACCCGGTAGTCCCAACATACGGATATATCCTAATTCCTCTTTGAGCATTGCCTGATAGCGCTCTGCATAAAGATGATGTTGTTTATCAGGTTGTGGTGTATTACGAACAGGATTATTGGGTCGCCTTATTAACGGAAAGCTTTTGGTATATGGCTCTGGATAAAGACTGGTATCGAGTGTCCAGTACTCTGGAATATTTTCATAGCGAATCGGAAAGATGCTTACCTGATTGCCATCGAATGTGGCGTACATCGCGCTGTTTGGCCACTGCCGGGTCTGCCATGCGGCCCCAGCAGCCAACCTTATGTATTCACCCTGCGGTGAATTAATACTTTCTGTTATCTGTTGATGGAAGTGGCCTTGAAGCAACATATCAACCGATGCAACAAGTTTTCTCCTGATTTTGACTTGCTCAACCGAGCTTAACCAGTTGAGGGGATGGTGAATCAAAGCAATGGTGAGATCGGCTATTACAAGCTGCTTCTTTGCTTCATCGAGGCAGCGACAACCAATAAAAAGTTTTTCATGATCATTATCATCAATGCAGAAGAGAGCACTGTTGAGGGGGAGCACAGCAATACGGATATTGTTTATGGTGACGTTTTCTACAGAACTGCAGGTTGTATTGGTGGGAAATACTCTGATGGTTTTAAAATAGTCGTTGTACCATTCTGAGAACGCATGAAATTTGATTGTCAGATGGGAAAACGGTTTGTCAGGACTAAAGAATCTGTCGGCACTCTCTTCAGATGTGATGGTTCGCACAAGAAATTCTCCGGCGATACGGTCAACATCATGATTACCGGGCACGATAAAAAGGCGATCACGATTCAGCCCGGCGGCTTCAAGCAGGTCATCGAAAAATTTTGTGGCAAACTCATACTCCTTGGCCTTTCCTTGATTTGCAATATCACCTGTTGCAAAAATGAGATCTGTGGTTCGGCCCTCTTCTTCTCTAAAGCGCCTGACTGAGGAGACAAGAGCATTAAGAATAACCTCCTGATTATAGGGGCCTTTATCACTGAGATGGAAATCCGAAACATGCAGCCAGGTAACACTCATAAAAAGATATGGAGTGGATTAACCGGAATGAAAATGAACTGATCATAATATAATGCAATCTCTGAGGAATATGAAAGTAATGTATCATACCTGACATGACAGAAGTGATACGAAAACAGCTTATCATCAATAGAAGGAATGAAGCAACAATCCAAAAAGGATAACAACAGACGCCATACCAGATGACTCCGCTGAATTGACTGGCCAACCACAAGCAAACGCCGGGGAAAGCACGCACGCCGCAAAAGCAAACCCTGCAGCGCCAACCGCTCGCCAGCCGCCAGATGCCGCCGCTGACCCAAGCCCAAGCGCGGAGACCTGAAATGCACCGGATTGGGCTGCCCCCGATTGAAACTCAAAACCATGCACAACTGAACCAACGTGCGAAGAGCAAAACGCCGGGCGACCTCTGAGCATGGGTTGCGCTGCCGCTTACGACTGGCGCGCCACATTTGGCCTTCTCTTTTCGCAAATGTCGTGCCACCGAGGCTGCGCAACCCATGCGGGCGTTCGTTCGCAGCTCGGACTGACGGTTACAGATGCTTTCCATGAAATACAAGACTCTCAGCCACCACGCAGCCCAATCTGGTGCTTTGAATCTTCTGGCCGCCGGGACAAGAGAAGTTGCAGGTACCACAAGCAAACGCCGGGGAAAGCCAGCCTGGCAGCAGCACCCGCTCGCACGCAAGCCGCAAAAGCAAACCCTGCAGCGCCAACCGCTCGCCAGCCGCCAGATGCCGCCGCTGACCCAAGCCCAAGCGCGGAGACCTGAAATGCACCGGATTGGGCTGCCCCCGATTGAAACTCAAAACCATGCACAACTGAACCAACGTGCGAAGAGCAAAACGCCGGGCGACCTCTGAGCATGGGTTGCGCTGCCGCTTACGACTGGCGCGCCACATTTGGCCTTCTCTTTTCGCAAATGTCGTGCCACCGAGGCTGCGCAACCCATGCGGGCGTTCGTTCGCAGCTCGGACTGACGGTTACAGATGCTTTCCATGAAATACAAGACTCTCAGCCACCACGCAGCCCAATCTGGTGCTTTGAATCTTCTGGCCGCCGGGACAAGAGAAGTTGCAGGTACCACAAGCAAACGCCGGGGAAAGCAAGCATGCCTGGCAGCAGCACGCTCCTGCACGCAAGCCGCAAAAGCAAGCCCTGCAGCGCCAACCGCTCGCCAGCCGCCAGATGCCGCCGCTGACCCAAGCCCAAGCGCGGAGACCTGAAATGCACCGGATTGGGCTGCCCCCGATTGAAACTCAAAACCATGCACAACTGAACCA